>Ga0098043_1000071_pt1 | contig 30997 bp, 34 predicted proteins | sample 9B_taG_FD_92581 | JGI IMG/M metagenome (GOLD analysis project Ga0098043, IMG submission 92581) | Marine viral communities from the Subarctic Pacific Ocean - 9B_ETSP_OMZ_AT15188_CsCl metaG | ecosystem: Environmental > Aquatic > Marine > Oceanic | place: Subarctic Pacific Ocean | collected 2015-01-10 | reverse complement strand
TCGATTTTGTCGAAGCCTTGACGCATGTTACCCGCATCAAATGGATCAATAACGTATTCACCTCCCGTCTGGCGGATACCTGTGTCGACAAGCTGACCGTGCTTACCCTGCGCCATGAGCATCATGTCGTTGGTGTCGTGATCGTACTCGCCTGGGGTCTGCTGCACGGAACCTCCATCCTCATAAGTTGTTACATTCGGGTTCTGAGTGTTGCCTTCTTCATCTATAACCCCGACAAGCTCACCAGTACTTGGGTCATATTGCTCGGTACCAGCCTCTAGATTGTTGTCAGTATTCTGAGGCACGGTACTTGGCTCACCCCCCATGTTTCCTCTCATCTCTTTGAGCTCCTTCTTTATCTGGTCAATGCCTCCCGCTTGAGCGAACTGACCAGCGCCAGCGAGACCGACCTGAGCGCCACGAGCCTTGCGCTGTTGAGCAGCGAGGCTCTCTTGCTGTGCGGCAGAGAGCTCCTGGTTGACTGCATCCAGCTCGCTTGCTTTCTCTTGGTAGTCTTGCTTGAATCGGTTAAGTGCGTCGGTCTGAGCCATGTTCAATCCCTGCTGGAAGTCTCCTTTTGACTCTGCTCTTCTCTGTGCATCCTCTGCAGACTCTTGCTTCATGGCCTGAGCGTACAGCTTCGATGGGTCCGCACCAGAATCGAGGGCCATGGCCTGAGCTGCCAAGTCGTCGGCAGGATCTTCTGCGGGTGACTGGAACCCGAGGATGGCTGCGTTACGTGTGGCCTCCGCAACAGTGTTGGGGTCCATAGACCCAGGAGCACGCATGCCTTCAAGCTCGCCGCGTATCGCGTCTGCTTGACCACCCAGATCTTCTATCTGAGCCTCTGCTTCTTGCTGCGCCCTGCGACCCCCGAAGAAATCCAAGGCACCTGCACCAAGGCGAGCCGCACCCTGACGGCGCTGCCCCTGTTGTATCTGTTGTTGATATGCCTTCCTTTGCGGTTCGGACATTTGTGCTATTGCCATGGCCGTAAGCCTATCTGTGTAAGCGCTCATGCTGCAAATTTAGTTATTTTGACCCAAACTGTGGTCAAGTTTCGTCGTGTGCTGGTCTACGTTAATCGCATACAGCTCGTAATATTCATTCCCTGTTCTAGAGATTTTTACCTTCATGTACTCACCTCTCATGTCCTCGCCATTGAGAGCCGCGTTAAACGCCGTAGTGAAAATGGGTACAGGGAGGCTGAACAGTATCTCTATCTGTTCTTCTATGGGAGTTAGTGAGCTGCCGAGGCCCAAAAACTCAGGGAACACATTGAAATCATAAAACGTCGAAACGTCAATAGAGTTGGTAGATGGATTAAACCTTGGGTTTAAGCCAAGTGGAGCATTGAGAGCACTGTCCGCTAACTCTAAGGTTTCTGAGTCAATTAGCTGAGGATCATTGGGTGTCCCTGAGTTTACGTAACTGTCTCCGAATCCAGGGGTAAAGTCACCTATGGGCGTTAGTGAACTGCTGATCGACGGCGGGTCCGTTTCGAACGTAATGTCGTAAAAAACAGGGATTCCTCTTTTTTCTGGCTCAACAGAAAGCAATACCTGGCCATCAGCTGTTGCTCCCGCATAACCAAGGCCAGCTGCTGTAGCGCTCTCCATCTGTGACAATGACGGGATAACAAAAGCAAGAAACTGATTGGGCACAGACGCAATCCTGCCCTCCAGCTTTATGGATCTCGACTCTTGAGCGTCGTACAGGTTGCCAATGGTTGTCTCCCCAACGTACTTAATCGTAACGTCAGTATTCAGAGAGTTCTTGGGGATGTCTTTGTAGTGCTTACCCTCCTTGGTCACGAGAGATCCAGAAGCAATGCTACCCTCCTGTGGCTCACCAGTCTCCGTCCTGAACTCTGCGCCCCAGTCGCTGATAGTAGACTCCAGGGAGAAAGCCTCATAGATTTTTGTGGCAGACGGATTTTCGTTTGTAACTACTTGAATTTCAGACGGATAAGTTTCACCGTAGAACTCATTGTACTTAATGTTCTTATCATGAAGGTGCCCTATATTGCTTGTGCCCTGGGGGAAGGACACAAGCTGATTACCCACATAGGAAAATCGGTACGGAGAAAAAGAATACTCCGTAGTCCAGTTCATCTTCTTCGTGTTAAATGCTATAGTGTTGCTTCCTGACATGATATTTTTTTATGCACCGCCTGTATTAGAGCCACCCCCTGGATCCCCCTCATCCTCGAAGTCGATCACCTGAATGACGTCCTCTATACTGCCAGAGAATTGACCAGATGTATCGGTAGAGTTTTCAAGGAACTCCGTATTAAATGTAAGGTCTGGAGAGTCACTTTGAGAAATGACTATTCCGTTCTGAGGAGTCAAAGATTCCACAGCCTGAACGTTTATAAGATACTCCTGTTTGATTGGATCGTACCCGCCAACAATCTTGTCATTCTTCCCCATCAAAGAGAACAAGTTCCTGAAGAAAGACTTCATCGCCTTGTTTGAAATCTCAAGCAAGCCGTTTGCACCGCTCGCCCTAAACACCTTACCGTCAGTCTTGTGCGCAAAGTAAGCGTTGCCATCGGCCATGGCTATGCTCTCAGGGTGCCCGTCAGAACCGCCTCTTCCTGCATAGTATCTGGCAGTACCCAAGAACTTTGATGACGAGATGAGGCTTGGCTCATTGTCCGCAGTAGAGATAAGATTTCTGTCTACGGGAACGTGACCAACCTTGTTCTTTTGTATGATAAGTATAGAGTCTGCCGTGTTGGCGGTGTAGTCTATTTCCCCGTGAACAACGTCCAGGTCCTTGTCGTTTGATTCGGTCCTGTTGAACGAGGAGTACCCAAGCTTGGAGCTCTTTGTGATATCCCTGTCGGAGTGAACCATCGAAGCAATACGAGTTATTTCTTTTTCGTTGTTGTCGATCTTGTTTGGTCTGCCGATAGAAATTGCATCTGACTTAAACAAGTCACTTGCAGACAACGCCTCAGTATAGACGCTCTTAAAGTTTGGCTCTGCTGACTCAAACTCTTCGTCTGCTATTCCATCCGCATTGAGGTCAGCGATTTCAAACCTAATAAGATCTACAAACTCACCCTCTTCAAACTCTCTAAGGTTGACCGCTGTCTTTCTAAAAAAGACATCGCCGTCAACAATCTCAATAGGCTGGTTTTGACCGAACTCATTGAGGTGAAAATTTGGTCCTGATCCACTCGGTCTACCACATCTGTACGTAGGCCCTATCTCGTAGTATATTCTGCTTTCTTCATCCAGAGAATCTATTGGTCTAAATATCTCTATGATGCAGTTGTTTCCCCAGAAGTGGTTGTCTTGCTCGATGTCCGCATAAGAGAACCCCGTGTTTTCTGGATTATTCTTGATGGTGAGGAACAGTCCTTTCTTGTTGAGAGGGACTTCTTCTAATGAATTTGCAGTCAACGGGTTTGAATCTACGTCACCACCCAAAGACTCTACCCCAATAACATCAAACACGATGTTTCTGGGGAAGACTTTTTCCAACTGATTTGACGAAGATCTCTGATGAGATATTACTCTAACCTTGTCTCCCTCCTTGGGTTGGTAGACGACAGGGCTCCCCTCTTGAGATCGACCACCCCATGAATCAGAGTAAGATATAGGGTGACCCTGAAGGTAGTTTAGGGACACGTATATTTTTGCTGAGTTTAGCCCAGAATCTACGGGATTTTCCGACTGGGTAATAAACGCGCCCCCCGCAGAATACTGAAAGAACGTAGACATAGAGGTGTTCTTTGAATACGCTATCTTGTAGTAGTGAGCCCAGGGTGGTGCGGGACTGTTAAAGTCTATTTTGATGTGTGAAGGCCCGCCATCCGTCACCCCATTCCTTTCGGCTGGTGAGAACCCTGGAACATACACGCTACCTATGTGATTTACTCTGCCGTGCCTTCCTCTTTCGTCGTAGTATATAACCCCAAACTCGTGATTGGCGTTGGCTTTGAACGACATAATCGGCTTTGAAGAAGCCCCCGTAGTAGACGTTGCTACAGACCCCATCTCTGCGTGGCCAGGCTTGTCCACCCAGCTGATACTCCCAAACCCTGGGTGTTGCGAAATGAATCCATCTTCCCCGTCGGTCCCGTAGAGGTTGTCGACGAGGGCTGCATTTAATTGCTCCCACGCCCTTCCGTCAACAATCTCAACAGAGGTGTTGTTTGCAATAATTGGCCAAGGGAAGACGCTTCTGTACGTGACTTGATTCTGATGCACCTGAGGGCTGGTGGAGCCAGAAAAAATGTACGGCATCGTCGTAGTCTGATCCCAAACTCCCTTCGGTGTGAACTGCTGATCTTGGTTTATTGGGGATGTAAATCCATTTATGAATGAGTAATCTGACAGGGTGCTGTCATCTTCGTTCCCCGCAAACCCGTAAACCCCTTGCAGGGACTTAGCCCCAAAGTTATCTCCCGTTTTTTTCTTAAGCCCACCCTCCGCGCCATTCGAAGCGCTGGCTATAGGGTTAAGAGCTATACTTCCCGTAAAGAACGGGCCAGTCAGTGTATACACTATGTGACAGATATCGTCTGCAGCGGCACCGCCTACAAATTCAGATGCGGGAAACAATTCTTTAACGTCTTTTTGTGACGGAACATTTGACTGATTTACCCTTGAGGTTTTGATAGTTTTAATGTAGTTTGTATCCCCCGCTCCTGAGTTGCCAAAAGCATAATTTTCATTGATAGATCCAACTGCCGCCTCATCATTGTTGTTGAAAATGCCGTCGTTCGCCAACTGAAAAACACCCCCTATAACACCTATATCCAATACACCCTTAGCTCCATTATCCCAGTTGGCATCATCGCCAAATCCCGACCCTATAGACGGAACAAGCTGCATGAGTTGATCTCTAACTGGCTCCTCGTGAACGCCATAAAATGTAGCCATCATCTGACCAGCCACAGATCCGAATCTATTGTTTTCGTATCTGCCGTAGGCGGACAAGGATCCTGGGGGTGTACCCCCTGGACCTCCCGCCCCGTCGAGAAGTGAGAACCTGTATCTAGACTGGTTGTCCTCTCTGGGCGGCGGAGGTCCGTCAGTAACGTCTATCTTACACGGCCAGAAGGGCTTCCCGTTACCTTCGTGAGTTTCCTCGCATCGAATGGCCCCGACCATTTTTGCATTTACATAGTACCAGGTATTATTTTCGAGAGATTCTACAACAATACTAAACCGATCAATGTCTAGGTACTTGTCATTTTCGGGTACACCTTGAGCGTATTCAGTGTGAGCGTCACCCACGGTTGCAAAGCTTTCAATCGTAGCCTTAGAGTAGGCCCTCCAGGGGGTTTGAGGCTCAGGCCTTTTCAAGCAGGTGTATATACCCTGCTCTGCGTCTGGAACGACGTCAGCGATAGAAAGGTGAAACGCCTTTATGCCAGTGGTAGACCTTATCTCTGGCTCAAAATAAAATTTTACATCCGCCTTGTTGAGTATGAAGTACCCAGCGGGTAGTCTTCTATTTCGACCAAAGTTACTGCCTTGGTTCTCGGTTGACACCTGATTGATGTTGTCGAGATTGCTAGGGTCCATTTGTGAGTTTTGCGAGGTGTTGCTACCCACGTCCGTGACCATAGTAATTAAGTTCTTCTCTGGATCGCTCTGGAAGATTTTTTTGCCGTCAGTAAGACCAACGTTCAAGGAGTAGTTGTAGACGTTGTTGACGCTTATAAGCTCAACGCTTGATGCGTTGGTCAACGGTCTACCGACCATTATGTCCTCGATAGCCTGCGCCACTATCTGTTTTCCGTTACCTACGTCTTGGGTTATCTTAAAGCTTAGGTCAAAAGACAACTTTGTGCCCTGAATAATAAGCGGGGCACCTGCGCTCGTTCCATAAGCCGCTCGAGTTGTTTGGGCTGTATTACTATTATTTATGTAAGACCAAGAGCAACAATCTTGAACCACGGGTTCTCCGTTTGGGGCGTAACCCTTGTAGGGGTAATTGCCCCCTCCTCCCTCATCTGCCCTAAATCCCACCCCGAAGTTTCTGCCAAAAACAGCATTTGTGTCAGGCTGTCCAAAATCCTCATCTCGATTCTCATCCCACATGAGTCCTCTCTGGTAGTTGGCCCCTGTGTCAGCGTGCTTAGTAGATCCCTGGCCAGAAAAGAAAGCCTTAGACCATGCCTCTGTACCGTTGCCAAGCTTAAAGAGCATGGAGGCGGGAGACCCGTTGGGTATCAGCTTACCTTCATTGTCTAAAAGAAGATCTTCAGTTCCGACAACTTGAGCCACGATATCTTCGCACTGAACCTGGTCTTCGCCGTTAGGGGTGCTCCACCTGCCGTTACCGCGATGTTCGAGCTGAAGGCCTCTAAAGTTGCCAGACGCTGGGCCTACGTGTTGAGACTGTTGAAACCCTCCCCTCGCCTCGTATACATGAAAATTTTTGTCAGGGGAAAAAGAGAACGCAATGGTTATTGTTGTTTCTTCTGGTATATCGTCTGGAATCTCATCCACACCTATTTCAAAACCCATGTTTTTGTTTAAAACCGTGGATCCTTCGTTGTTTACGGTATTAAGAATCTCAATGGTTGGGCGCAGATCTATGGTAAAGTCAACGCCCTCCGACGGCCTCTTTTTGAAGAGGACCGTCGTAGTTACTTCAGGCTTGTATGGGTCGTATCCTTCCTTAAAGTTGGAAAATACAAGTCTGTTGCTTACTGCAGACTGAGCCCTTGCCTGACGAGGCAAGTTGTCAAAAGTTTTGGCAACATCAGAGGGAGAGACACCAGTCGAGACCTGATCGTTGTAGAACCTATATTCTCTTAAGTCTTGATCCCAGTTGTTGTCGTTAAATTCGCTATCGGATTTATTTGGAACCTCGACAAGCTCTCTAAAAGACGACTTGTTTCCGTACCTGTAAAGTATTTTTATGGTCTCGATATCCTCTTGTATCTCTGGAATCTTGATCTTACAGACGTTGTCGTTCAAGACACTGGCCGCGCCTGCAGCCCCTCTATTAACGATAGACCTAGGAAAAGCAATCCTTGAGTAGGGGCCAATCGAGGTAACAGAGCCGTCAGTGTATACCCCCTGCATAGCGAACTGAATGCCTGGCGTCTTTTCAAAGTTGCTTACCTCTTTCTCTGGATCTGCAGCAAATTCAAAGTCAATGTTGTGCATTGGAACTTTGGGGCAGGCGCAGATAACGTCATGAATCTTGTAGTTGCTGTCGTTTGGAATTGGGCTTATGTCGGTAAATTCTTCAGCAAAAAGAGCCCTGTATATGTCAAGTTTTCTTGGCTCGTTTACACCATCGGTAAAGTACAGGATTGAATCTACATCAGGTAGATTCAAATCCCCCTGGATTCTCTTTCTTTTGTAGACTACATCACCCGTAATGAATCCGTCAGGCGGGAAATTAAATACTTCAGATGTAAAAATCTGCACGAGTCCTCCTTCATCAGACAAAACCGAATCGTGATCATAAGCGTACACCCCTTGCTCTGAAGCTACATTCGCCCAAACATAGAAGTACATGATGTTAGTTAAGTCATCTACCGTGGTCCCAAGGACGCGAATATTTGTGCTTTCTAATTCAGTTCCGTCCGTAAAGTTAAGTCCCGTCGTACCGAGGATAGGCTTCAAAACCCCAGCCTCTCCGCTTTCACCGCTGAGGTTTTGGTCAACATATACATTGAGAGCGTCGATCATCGACGTCTTCTGGACGAGCTTCTGATCTGTGTCTCTGTCCAGTTTACGTGGTTGAATCTTGTCTATCATCAGTACTTAGGTGCCAGCATAAAGTTCTTGCGTATCGTGGCCAGCGCGTTCTCCTTAGTGAACGTGCTGAGCCTCGCTCTAGCTTTACGCAGTTCGTTGTAGTATTCGGTTCTTGCCCTAGCTTTTTCGTTGGCAGGAACTCCAGACTTTCTTTCGATTAACTTGTAGTACATGTAGCATCTCAGGGCTTCCTCGGCGTAGATATGAACCTCTGGATTTTCCAGTTTAGCTTGATCAGAAATATACTCAAGCACAACCTCAGAAAGACCCGTAGCCCCACCAAGTTCTATCCTGTTCTCACCAAGGTTTAATCTATAGTGAGCAGGAGCGTGTCCCCCACCAATACCGTATAATCTGCCCAAACTCCCATTGTGCAGGTAGTTTTGAAATATCAACGTATCAAATTCGCTGTCTTCTCCAACAGAATTGGCCGTAGCGGGGAGGGCTGTAATGTTTTCGTTTGCAGTTAGGGCAACAATAATGCCGTCCTCAGTAATTAGGCCAATCTTACACAAGTCAACAAAGTCGTAAGGGAGGTCAACGGTGTCGTTGTCTTCCACCTCAACCACCAGAGTTCTTAATTCTTTCTCAATATCAAAGCCAATCTCCCTCATTCCTCTTTTCGCAAGGTTGTGCAACGCCCTGTCGCTTGAGTTGGCAATGTGATCTGCGTCCTCTATGGTAACCTTAAAATCATTGATTACCTCCTTAAGTGTTACTGTATTTTGGCTCATGCTTGTTGTGCTTCTTGTGTCCCAAACACTCGAATGTTTTGGTCTCTAAGCCTGACACCTAGAAGCTTGGCAACTTCATAAACAGCCTCAGAGGAGTAGTCCTCTGGTATATCGAAGTCTACACTGTTAAGGATGTCGAATGTGTTGTTGGGCCCCGTGACCAGCTGTGGGTTTGCGGCGGGATTTTTGTAATAGACGATCTTGGCTGATGAAATTTCAGGTGACGTCTCAATGGCGCTCGTGATGAGTGCGACAGGAAAGGTAGCAGTAGGCTGGGAGAGAGAGCTAGACAGGATGTAGTCCATTACCTCTACGTCGTAGACCATATCTACGACGGTGGATCCGTCTTTTATGCTAATAAGCTTTCTGCAATCCAGCGGCACCTCATGGATGCCTTCATTTCCAGTCGACGTAATAGATTTAATGTATCTAGCCACATCTTCTTTCATGGCCTGATAAGAAGACCTCTTTCTGGGGAGGTCTTGTCCAGCCTGAGCCTTTCTCTTGTTACCCTCAAGCTCATCAAACATTTCATTGATAATGTTTCTCTGAGCCACGCCAGCAAACGAATTAAAAACATCAGGAGTGATAAACCCCTTTTGCTCTTTGTTCGCAAGGTTCTTGAGAGTGGTGTAAACTTCTATCACACTTACCATAGCCACAAATATACAAAAAACAAAAGCCGCCCTAAGGCGGCTCTTGCGTTGTCAGCTCTGCATTAGGCTAGCTTATCTAGCCTTTGCTCAATGTCCGAGAGAACTGGTGCCCCTTTCTCTGTAAGACAATACCTAACCATTACGTCTATCGGGTCCTGCCCTGCAGGCACGGAAACGATCAGCGAGTTGGAGTCAAACCAAAACGCCCCGTCTTTCTTGAGCTTGATAATTTGATAGTCGCTCGCCTGCTGAACAGAAGCTCTGGTCTGAACCTGAGGGGAGTCGAAAGACTCAATAAACTCTTGAGGCTTCTTTTTTGCAATCTGCAAAAGGTTGTATCTGATTTCAGAAACAGGGGTATCAATGGCAACCTTGAAATAGATTGCAATCGGAAGCAGATCCGTAATGTCTGTGTCTCTCACAAGACCAACTGCCTCGGTAAGCTTAAACTCCTTGTTTAGTTCTTGCGTAGCGTCCTTTCTTTTGTCGACTTGCTTAAATATAGTCCCCCCATTGGCCTTGTTTCCTGGATGCTTGTCCATAAACAATCGAAGGTTCGGCTTGTTTTTAGGCACAAACACTCTTCCGCTTTCAAAAATTACAGACTGCTTTACAGCATTGTCGCTCTGCTCGTCTCTCCAAATAGAAGGCTCGTTTGGGCAGTACCGCATTTCTCGAACAGTATCCTTCTCTTTGTCGTATACCGTAACGCCTTTTTGAGGCAGCATAAATACAACCCCGCCGCCCTGAATGATTTCGTACTCGGCGTGGTTAATTACTTTTTCTTCACGCTTAATGGTGCGCTTCTTTGGGGTGGCTGGAAGGGCGTTGGCCTTCGCAGCCTTGGGTCTACCAGGAGACCGCTTTACTGTCGTTTCTGACATAGTTATTGATTTGAATATAATTTATAAAGACTTTCAGCCACTCTGACTGACTCGTTGTATCCGATGTCTTGGTTTATAACTCCGAACCTTGCTAAGGAACTTTTTGCAAAGTGATTGAGCACAACGTCAGCCGTAGTTCCTAGTCTCTCTATTCTAAGCTGACCGCTGGTGCTGCCATCCCCTCTTGTGCCTCTTGGTATTTCAGCAATGACAGTACCATTTCTGTCATGAACGAATATGTCTAGGTCGGCAGTTCTCCGTATGACAAAAACATGACACGGGTCAAAGTCTTCATCAGAGCTATTCTGGAGTATAGGGCCGCCCATAGTTACTTGAGCTGGGGCGCCTGTTTGCCCATGATGCCTAAACGTAAACTTACTAGTTGAAACATCAATCTTACCTGCATTTCCGCTTTCGGGGACTGAGCCGCCTGGGCCTAGGGTTTGCCCGTCTGAATCCCCGTAAAGAAGATGAAAGAAATCAGAATAATTGGTTGCGGTGTATTGAGTAGTAATCACGAAGTATAACGTGTAGTCTGCGTTAAACTTTGCCGTGGGTACAATGAAGTGATCCCCTGCAGCAAACTGTGCGCTTTTGAAAGCCAAGCCCCTGTCTTCGGTAGCTGGATCAGAACAATGAGGGTCACCAACGTTCGAACTAATGTTGTATGTCGACCCGCCTGAACCTGCGTTAGCCCATGACGTAATCTCTGCTGCATTAGAGAATGACGCAAGGCCCTCGTGATTGTAATCTATGAGCGGCTGGGTGTAGTTGAAGTTGATGCCAGCAATCGTATTTGCAGCGATTGTTGTTGCATCCCCAAAGCTGCGCTCACCAGTTTGCATATTGATGGGGTTTGCCTTGATCCTTGGGACTACAGTTTGACCCTTGCTGGTATCGACAAACTTCGACGTAAATCCTCCCGTCGATGCGTCAAACCTCATGAATCGATTGGTCTTTCCCTCTGACGACATAAACTTTATAATGTCGTCCATGGCCTTAATCTCATCCCCTTCAAAACAAGAGATGGACACGGCAGCCTTTTCGATCGCCTCGCCTGTAAACAGACCTGATTGCTGATAGAAGGTGGTGTCGTCAAACACCATCTGTATCTCACCAAGAGTGGCTGTCATAAACGACAGCTTTTCTACTGGGACAGCAAACAAGCTGAGCCCCAGTCCAGTGTCTGAGATCTTGGTGCTTGCGGCGTTCACTGCCTCCTGCCTAAAGAGAAAAAACTTCTTCATTGGATTTAACTCTTGCAAATATACTAAAAAGAAAAAGGGGACCGAAGTCCCCTTTCTCAAATATAGATTTACTATTAGGCGTTATCCGCGATAACAGTAAAGTTTGCAACAGAAGCAATGTCTCCAACCAAGTACTCACCAGCGTGATCGTCAGCAACAACGAGGAAAGATCCCTTAGCGTTGTTAAATGCTTCAACCAATCCCTTCATAACAGCCTTCTGGTTGTTAGCAGTGGTGGTAGTAATAACAACACTGTCATTGATTCCAAAGGTAGCATCATCATGTGAAGCATAGCTGTTGTGCTTACCAGTGAAAAACAACTGAATAGTATTGTTGCCTGTGCTTTCCATCCCCAAGAATGAAGACAGAGGGTAGGTGTTTGATCCTGCAGCAGCATCGTCATCGTTTGCGAGTGTAGCGTCGCTACGGAAGTACAAGTACTTTTCTCCTTTCAAAGCCATGTTTTCTAAGTTTTTTCAGTTTAACAATTAGCCCTTGATAACAACGTGCTGGTTAGCAGCGCGAGTGCAAAGAGCGATCTCAGAGCGGTAGTGGAACGTTGCCACGTCTGCACCTGTATCGCCGTTGTTGCTGTGTCCGAGGACACCTCCGCCAGATACCCAGTGCTCCATCTCACGAGAGTAGCCGTTTGCTTCCTTGTAGTACATAGCGAGTGCAGGAGCCTTAGCACCTGAACGAGCGTCAGTAACATTGGTCAAAGGAATCATAGCACCCTGCAAGAAGTTAGAAGAGCCCATCAAGGTAGGATCGTTCAAGAGCTTCCAGTCATGCTTGTGGAAGGTGTAACCACCTCTCGTGAATGACTTAAAGCCGAGCTTAACAGCCATGTCGGCGTCGTTGTTGAACGCACCGAACTGACCAGGCAAGCCTGCAGTAACGCCAGTAGAGATACCAGATGCAAGCATGTCGTCGATAGCGAGGTCTTGCTTTCTGTTCAAGTACATAGCGTACTCAGCAGGAGCGCCTTGCTTGTCGAGCTGCAAGATCAAGTCATCGAACTCAGCGAAGCTGTCCATTGGGTTTGCGTTTGCATTAGAAACAACAATACCTCTGTCTTCGATGGCAGAGATGTAGCCTTCAGAACCAGCGAGAGTTGCACCGAGATCGTTGTCCGTGTTGTCAGACGAAGTGGCTGCGTTCTTCTCGCCGAAGAGCAACATCATTTCTCTGCGATCCTCGAAACGCTTGCGAGCTTCTTGCTCACCGTACATGAACCATCTGTAGTCGCCGTTGCCGAGGTTCACCCAACCGATATTGGTTGCCTGTGAGCCGTTGACCTGGTAGCGATCCTTAACGATCATGAATGGGTTGCTGCGCTTGACAACGTCAGCATCCTGGAAGTGAGTTGGCTGCTCAGTGCCCTGAGCGTAGATGTTACCCAAGTGTATCAACTTTACACCAGCAGTTGTCGCCTCTGATGGGTTGGTGTCAGAACCGTCAAGTCTTTCCAACTTAAGAACGGGGTCCGTGTCGGTTACCGCATTGTCGGCCTCGTTAACAATGTATCTGATGCCAGAGTCTGCACCCATGACAACGTCGTTTGCCTGCAACATACCTGCAACGTGAGCCACTCCATCGCCAGAAGCTGAAGTGTCGATCGTAAAGTCGACACTACCTGGTTTAGTTGAATCACCACCAGCGGTGTTGTTAGAGAATGCACCCGTGTAAACTCTGTGACGACGGCCAGATTCCCACCAGTCGATCTGGTCAGATTGTCCGCCTGCCTTAACAGCGCCAACGAGGTTCAAGAATCCAGTAATACCTTGGTCGCCGTAAGACTGAACCAAGTCAGGAAGGACAAAGTCCTTGGTTGTTTTGACCAAATTATCAATGGTCGTGTACTTTTCGGGCGTCAGCCTAAGATCGGCAGATGCCTGATCAATGGTAGCCCCAGTAATAGTAGCCATAGCTAATTATTTTAGATGTTGAATGTTAGAGTATTCGATTGTTTACTCATAATGTTTTTTACCTGCTCGCCAAGCGGGTTTGATTCATTCATGTTTCCAGAGTTTGGCTGGACTGTACCTACGTTGGCTGCCTTGTTTACAAGACCGCGCTGTCCATCACCTCGACCCTTATTGTACGCAGCACGTACAATGGTATCGATGTTGTCAAGCACTGCCATCTGTGTGGCAAGACCGTCGTAGTCAAAGCTCCCGTCCTCCATAAAGAAGGGGTCGAAGAACTCGTCAAGTCTAGCGCCTCTTTCCATCATGGATCGGCGATACTGATCATTCAGGCCAAAAGTCATGTTGCTACCGTCTCCCAGGTCAAACTCCAACCCTTCGACTGCACCAAACTCTTGTGCCATGTTGTTGATCCACTGCTGATCGAACAGGGGTTCCTCTGAAGATTCATTTTGAACGGGCGCAGCGTATTGATTTCTAATCTCCTGAATCTCAGCGCGTGCCTGTTCACCGTCAATCTTGAGGCGGAGAGCAGCAAGTCTTGCCGTCTCTTCCCCGTGCTTCTCAGCATCTAGTTTATAATTGTCTCTTACGAGCATGTCGATCTCCTGCGGTGACAGGTTTTGATAACCTGCAGCCGCAGCTACCTTTACGGCGGTGAGATCGTCCATCCCCTCGGGGTTCAGTGTCTGATATCTAAACCAATCTTGTGGCGTCCGTCCTGTCTCTTGGACGAAGCGGTTGATGGCGTCGACACTTTCGTTTACCTGAGGCTGATTGAAATCCTCGAAAGATTTAATCTCTCTGTTGAGCCTTTGGCTCATGTAGTTAAGGACCTGATTGTCGAGGTCCTGTTGCGAATACTGTGATTGTTGCCCACCCTCCTGTGTCGGCGTCTCAACCATAGCGTCAAACTGTGGTTGCTCCTGGCTTACAGGCTCTGGAGCGGGGGACGCCTCTGGATCTACGTAGGGCGTAGACTCAGTCGATGGTTCTGGAGCTGGCTCCGACACTGGGGCCGACTCTTGAACGGGCTCTGAGGTTTGCTCTGGAGTGCTCTGCTGAGTGTCTTGAGCCATAGATGCAGCAAGGTCTTCGGGGTTATCGAAGACCTGCGGGGTGGGAGTGTTATTCTCTTCCATTGTATTTAAGTATTATTAATTATCCTGCGTATGCGAAACCCGTAAAGGTTCCGTCGGACTTTACAGAGTCAAACCTTCCGTAGATAGTTTGACCTGCAATCATAACTACGTCAACCTCTTCGCTGTTTATCTTTTGATAAAATCCAGTAGTGTCTCCCGTAGCAGCTGCCTGGTCCGCATAGGCAGCCCCTGTTGAAGGGTCAATGTATTTAATCACATCGGAGCCTGAAGCGCTGTCAATGTTGATGTACTCGTACAAACCCCCACCTTTTACTTTTACGGTACCTGCTACCGTGCAGGTGATTGCAAAGAAGTGATCTGCATTTTTGGGGCCTACATTTGTAGTTGCAGAAGTGCTGATCAAATAGGTGTTTGTAGGCAGGGCTGATGATAGGTGTGCCATTATCCGAGAGTGTTAGATGGATCGTCGTTTCCGAAGACTCCGTATTCAACAAGTTGATTTGTTTTAGTGGCGTAAACCTTGAATGTCTTATCCACCGCAACAGGGATAAAGGCAAACTGCCCACCACCAATCTTAGCCACGGAGGCATCAGAGTCTGTGTCGTTGTACACGTAAACGAAGTCCTCAAGATCAACAGCCAGGTTTCTTACGAAAACGTAAGCCGATACCGTCTTGTCGTCCGCTTTGTATACAGTAACCCCACTGCCAGCACCAGATGTAGCTGCGACCTTGGCGCGAATAATCGTACCAGAGTCTACGGTAAGCGATGTAGAGGCGCTCAACGCAACAGTGGTGCTAAGAACGTCAGGACTGCTGACGCCCAGTGTTACGTTTACTGTGGCCATTACGCTTCGTAAATTACCAAGTACTCAACCGTCATGTTGGGGGAAGAAGTAGTGATCTCGATGTCCTTCGTTCCTTCGTAGGGCAAAAAGCAAAAGTCTCCTCCGTAAAGCATTCCAATTCCAATAGTGTTGCTTCCATCGTCAAAGCTAATTGTGACGTATTCGCTACTGCTTGTGGAGAGATTTTTGATGTAAACCTTGTGAGCAACTTGATCTCCAGAGCTCCAGTCTGAAAACAGAGTCTTGTCAATCAGCTTTTCATTAGTCACAGCAGAAGCAAAGACCTTTCTAGCGACACCAGTAGTCTGGTCTAAGCCAGTGGCGTTGCCTGCTTTGGTCAAGGTTGATGTGGTGCTCAAAGACAAAGCGTCTCCCGTGAGATCCGAGCTAGACAGAGTGAGGGTTGCGGTTGTAGTAGCCATTTTTGTGTTGTGTTATTTCTGCAAATATAGTAATTATCTGTAACGCGAAGTTTTCTTTGCGATAGACTTGGGCTGCTTAACAAACTGCTTCTTGCCTTTTGCTTTCGCCCTGTTGGTAGCAGCCTTCTCCCCTTTGCTCAAAGCGTCCCACGCAGCCTTAGGCAGGTAGCGCTTTTTACCACCAGACTTTACCTCCTTGGAACTGCCACGCTTTTTATTCGCGTGAGTTCCAGAGGTCATCCATTTCTGGCTGCCCCAATCCTTCAGAGACTTCTGTGACTTTCTGAGCTTAGGCATTAGTCTTTGTATCCGCCCCCAGCTTTCTTGTATGCAGACGCAAGCATCTGAGCCTTGCGTGCAGACCACTGTCCAGGTCTGCCGCCCTTACTACCAGCTTTAATCCTATTGAATATGCGCTTACGCATTCCAGGCTTGGTGTAGTTGCCCGCTTCATTGACTCGACTCTTGGTCTTGCCACCATTCTTCATCTCCACCTTTCCGCCAGCCATTTGCTTGCGCTTCACACCGCGACCCTTGAGCACGTCAGCAAAGGTGACCTTGCCGTCACCAGTGAGATCTGGAAATTTCTTTTTACTTTTTTTCATGATTTACTAGTCTGAACTGAGCCTTAGACACAGCACCAGTATGAGGCTTATAATCACCTTTCATAAGGTAGTATCTACCATTGTCTAACATCCAGTGAAAACCCTTTGGGGCCTCAACCGACTTCTTGTCTTTTAAGAACTCTAGTTTAACCTTGCCTCCTTTTTTCATGACCTTGATCTTGGGAGGCCTACCCACCTTGTTTCCGTATGTACCTTTTCCTTGTGGCATAACTAATAATTTACCATTTTACCTTATTTGCCCAGTATGCTGCGCTGGTTGGGCCCTTTGCGATATTCTTTCTGTGACGCGCTTTAAATGATTTACGCTTAGCCTTCATTTTAGCAGACTCGCCAGACTTTGGCTTCCCAGCCGTACTGGCTCCGCGCTCTCCGAAGCGGATGATCTTAATCTTGCCGTCTTTTCTAACGGCAACCACATGAGACTTCTTCCCCTTAGGGGATCTCTTGGGCTTGTTAAGCCCAGAGAGCCCATATCTCTTTAGCTTATCCTTGAGGCTCTGCTTGCTCATTTACTTCTAGTTGTTTTTCTTGTCTTTCTGATTTGTTCTGCTCTTTCATCACCTCGATCTTCTCCTTGAAGTTCTGGTCATCCTCACGGAATCCGAGGGTAGCCTGAGCCTTGATCATCTCGATCTCTTTGCGCATCTCGTGCTTGGCCTGCTCAAGCTGCATGTCGAGCTGAGCTCTGAGCTGCATCTCCTGCTGCTTGATCTGAGCCTCCATCTGAACCTTCTGCTGCTCGGCCTGAGCTGCCGCTTGTGCTGCTTGCTGAGCTTGCTGACCCTGCATCTGAGAGTTCTGCGCAGCCTGCTCTTGCTGCTGCTTCATGCGCTTCTTACGACGCAACATCAACAGTCTTTCTGCTTGGTTCACATCCTTCATATTGCGAACAGCAATCGCATCCTCAAGGTCAATTTGACCCTGCTGAATAGCCATCTGTATGTTCTGCTCCAGGTACTCCTTATCCTTGTCCTCCATATCCCTGACGACCATTACGCCAAAGTTGTACATGGGCAGATCCTTAAATGAATTAAGGACCCCCATGTTGGACTCGCCTATCGCATTTGAGTATATGGTGTAGAGGACAGAATCCTCTGGAACGATCTGAATGCACTTGACAACATCCTGACAAACCCTCTTGTACAGAGATAAAGAGGCGTTCGTGATATCGTGAATAGCATTATTGCCTTGATGAATTGCAATCTGCTGAACCCCAACAAGCGCATCTCCCTTAGGAGTGGTGCCATCCATCTGCTCATTGATTCCCGTTGTATCCCTAATCAACTGCATGTAGTGATTGTACAATGCAATCATCTCGTTGATGTTTCGGATAGCGTTTGGAATCTGTTGAATCGGTGGTGCTTGTGGCGCACCCTCAGGGGTCTTGCTTCTGTAGTAGAAGACACCCGTCTGCTCGTAGATGTCGTGAAGCTCAAGGGGTTGAAGCTCACCGCCCTTTCCGAGCTGGACGTTCTCCAGCCCCTCAATGTCGATAATAAGTCCGTCTGGCTTGGCCTTGGCTACAGCCTGTTGGATCTTGAGGTGCGTAAGCTGCAGCATATCTGCAAAACCAGTGCAGCTCTCAACCATAGACTTAGGGATCATTCTCCTAATGTTGGTTGCGGCCACAGAGTAAGACATTCTAGCCTTGCTGATATCGTGAATGTTTTTCGGGACATTCTTCATTGGGCCGTAGTCAAACACCTTGTCGGTTCCAACGATGTACTTACCCCCGTAAACAGAAGCAACCTCCATTTTGTGAGGAGTTCTATCGAACACAGAGTTCTTGCGCTCCTTATACTCATACCCCTTCATGTAGAAGTTTGAGTTACCGTACTTGTTTTCTTTCTCTTCAAAGTAAATGCAGTCAACAGAGATGAACTCAAAAGAAAGAACATCAATCATGTAGTTGTCGTACCCGTATTCGGTACGCTGCATTCGCTCGTCGTATCTAGTTTTGCTGTATTCTGCAGGATTGTTCCCTGCATTGGTCTTTACCTTTTCGGCAATCTTCTTGAAGTCCTCTTCACTCATCTGACCGCCGACTTGTCTTCGCAGTTCGCCGATAGATATTCTTTCTACGTGCCCAGCATAAACCAGATCTCCAAAATTAAGATCTTCTGTGTAGCTATGCACGAAGTTAACAGGGTCAACGTACTGAACATCAATTCCGTAGGATGGATCGTTGTTTCTTTTTGCTACGGCGATACCAAGGGAGACAATGTCGTTGACACATCTCCTGTATGTGGTGTCATTAAAGTTTGACCACTGCAGAGTCATGTTGGTTGCGATCTGTGCAGCAACCTCTGCGTCCGTCTTGATGTTTGTGTCCAAGAAGATTTCCGCCTCCTCGATAGACTCTGGAAGTTCGTTCGGGTCCATATCAAGCACAATGCCCGTAGACTCCTTAAGAGTCATGAGGGCAGCTCGATTTTCAACCTGAACCCTTATCTTGTCTTTTCTCTTGTTCTTTTCAGATGAAGACAGTGGATCTACCGACTCAAGATTGGGATATGGGTTTCGAGACAAGATCTTATTTGCGACCACCCGAACAAACTTCGGAAGTATGGGTACTGGAGTAAAGTCAAGGTTTAACAAACTGCCGTCACCTTTATTTGGGGACAGTGAGTTAAGCAACTGCTTGTAGATAGATGTGTCTTGATTTCCGTTTGCGTAATCTCTGTTTCTTTCGAACACCTTATTACGCTTACCCATCAATGACGTAGAGTCCGTCTGCTTTCCCCACTGAGAGTAGATTGCCTTAGCGTACTGCAAGCCATACTCCTTTGAAGACTTTTCACCCCTATCGGCAAGCGGGTCTGGAAAGCTTCCCTTCTTGTTGATGTTGCCAGTACTATACATTTTTGCAAATATAATAAATCAGCCGATGGTCTTATATCTGCGGAAAAACACCTTTTCCGAAAGGTCAGACTTTGGCTTTTGTTTTACTTTTTGGGCCGCCAACAAAGCTAAGCCAGAACTGATTGTCAAGTCATACTTGGTCCTGTCGTTGATCTTAAAGCCTATCCAATCCTCCAGCGTTCTATTGAAGTACATCTTTCCGTAATCCCCAGTATCGTAGTTCTCGCCTACGTGATGATGAATGTAAGCTTCAATGGACTGGGCGTGTGATTGTATGACGTCTTGAGAGTTTGAAGGTATCCCCTTGGTCTTCACATTCACTCTAGAGCTGGTGCTACGAAGATGAGCTGGTCTATTCATTAAGTAGCCGTCATAACCTCTTGACTCAAAATACCTTACGATACCGTACTTATTGTTCTCCACGAGGAGTGGGTATCCGTAAAAAAATGCGGCCATCAGTACATCCTCGTAGAATATCTTGGCCAGGTCTGGTCTAGCTGCATACTCCACAACAAACATATTCGATGGATTGTCCATGTGAAACTTGTTGTACAAGTGTAGCGCTCCCTTAGACCCTCTGCCGTCTACAGTGGAGTCGAGGTCATACGAGTCAACCCCGCCGCAACCCCTGTCTGCGAAGGGGGCGACGAGCTTATCTCTGTCTCGACGTATGACGTTTCTCTGTTCCGTTGGTGGCATCCAAGCCACACGGAACCTACCATTAGGATCTGGGGAGAACACAGCCTCCTTGTCCTTTTCCTTCCAGATGAAGTTACCCTTCACCACTGGATTGGGGTAAAGCTCATCGTTGTACTGTATCTGCTGGTATATCTTGCCTATGTTGAATATACTGCCATCTATGCTGTCTCTAAAAGCTTCGTCTTCACTGAACGGAAACTGTCTAGTCGTTTCGTTCAGCTCCGACGGGTTGTCTTTCATGCTGTCTCGCTCATTCTTCAGGAACGTCTTCGCCCCTTGTACAATGCTATCGCCGTCAAGACCATCCACAGGCCTATCAGGATCTTCAATGATTGGTCGTCCATGTACATCAAAAAAACCTTCTAATGATTCGTATGCTGGAATAAAAAGCCTATAGAGGCCGCTTCTCGTTCTCCCATTCGCGTTTCGGGCCATCGGATCCGAATCCGACCATAGGTCCTTATATTCTTTTCCGCCCTTGTCCATTGGGTTTACAGTGCTTCCGACCAGGGCCTTTCCGACGACTTTTCGACCGACGATCAAACACGTTCTTTGAATCCTCCAGGCGTCTCGTATGTCTGTAGGTCTTTCCCATTTTCCCGCCTCATCTAAATACAGTATGTGAAGCTTCTCTCCATCATACGCATTGTTGGTTGTGTTCTTCCAGTTTATGACCGTATTAAGAGCCTCGCCCGTCTGCGAAGTCTTATTGTTCTTCGTGATTCTCTTACTCGGCTCGCGAAAAGCCAGCTCCATGCGTGGGTTCGTGGTACCATCTTGGATGGGTTTGAAGAAGAAGGGGTAATGCCTAAACATCTGCACAACCTTCTTCATGAATATATTCTCCTGGGCGTCCTTACCAGTCTTAGACTGTATGCCCATCAGCTTATCCTTTACCTGTGTAGCCTCGTCTAGCAAGACGGCAGAGCAGATATTAGTGTATCCGCTCCGCCGACACTTAGTGTATAGCTGGCCCAAGCATCGGGGGTCTGCCTCACACGCTGCCATGTGCAGAAAGATGTCGCGTTGAAACTCAAGATACGAAGGATATCCTATATCGATCTTAGTCCACTGCAGCATCATGTAGTGCCTACCCGTTATATACGTAGGCCTACCTGCATTAAAAAACCAAAAGCCCTCACGCCGACGGCGAAACTCCTCCTCGATATACGGAGAAAACTTTTGCCGAAACTCTCTGGGCATCTCCCCCCACTCATCCATACTCTTAATACGAGACAATTCCTCAGGCATAGGAAGCCTTTCCCACACCTGCATGTGGTCTGGCTTTCCATATCCCGCAATGTCTTTTTCGGGAGGCTGAGCGGGAAGCAGAATGAGTAGGTCACCACGTTCAACACACTCGCCCTGCGTACCGTTGGGACAAATTGAGATAGCAGGGATATCATAATCTTCTATATCTACTAGGATCGGCATCAGAACACCTGACCGAATCGGTTTCTTTTGAAGGACGGCATGCCTGACTTAGGGTTCTTAACCTCCATGTACTTGCCGCACGGACACTTAATGTCGTGATAGGCTCCATCGTTTCCGAACTTGATAGACACTCCCGTCTTTTTTTCTTCGTGCTTTTCATCGCACACACAAATGTATTCCGCCATAGTTATCTTCCTTGGGAAGCGTATCGCTTCTTATAGTTTTTAGAGCTCTTGTTCTTGGACTGCTTTGTTTTGGCGTGGACGCCCTTTCTCTTAACAGTCTTTGATTTGTAGGTGCTTACTTGAATCTTAGCCATTGTATTTAATTTAGTACGCCCGCCAGGATTCGAACCTGGGACCGTCTGCTTAGAAGGCAGATGCTCTATCCAGCTGAGCTACGAGCGCATAGTTGGGGCGGCGGGACTTGAACCCGCGACTTCCTGTGTATAAGACAGACGCTCTAACCAACTGAACTACGCCCCAGTTTGATTGCCCATTATTCGTAGCGGGCCGTCTGGCGATTACCAACCTAGTCCTCAAACTCATCGTTCCAGGATTCCTCCCAGAACTTGAAGTCTGTTCTATTGTATTGCCATACTATTTGTTTCCAATCATTTAGAGAATCTTTCAGCGAAACCTCCGCTGTAGTCTTTGGCTTCTTCGATCCCTCCATTTGTATGTAGGTCTTTGATCATTTGTTCTAGACGCTGGCGCTCTACCAGCAACTCTTTGCAATCTGTAGCGGTCTGCTTGATGGCAGTAAGCTCTGCCTTGCGTGCACTCCCGTTGATCTCAGGATCAACAGGCTTCTTGACTTCGTCGATCATATTGTTGATGGCAACCTCCATCGACCTCATGAGTCGCTCGGCGGCCTCAATCGTTGTGAACTTCTTCTTCGACATAAAGTAGGTCTTCTGATCGGGTTCTGTAGTACGGCTTATCGTCGATAAAGATCTTGTAGTCCATATTCTTCTTGATGCCTACAGTGTCTCCCACCTTAAGGCCAAGATCCTCAATCCACGGAGCGGTAAAAGCCACCCGAGCCTTGGTCACTTGAGACTCCTCAAGCTTAACAACCTCAATGAGATCGCTTTGTTCTCCTGGCTCTGACTCCTCTACGTGTTCAAGAAGAGCCCACCCGCCTAGAGGTCTAATCTCTCCAGTGTCTTTGCACTTGTAGGCTATGGCTTGATTGTTTACAGTGTGCTCTGGATCGTACCTGACAAGAAAGTGCTTGTCCACGCCCGTGAGAACTTGACCCTCATTAAGAACCACAAGGTGATGGAAGTACAGGGTGTCTCCTTTTTTGACACCAGTGTTGTAGCGGAGTGGAGAGCATACCACAGGACCGTCGGTTACTCTGTGCTCGAAGTCCTTGAACTTGGAGTCTACGTAGAGCTCGAAACCGCTGTCCGTCTTAATAGTGTCCTTGAGTTGTTTTTCCAACTCAACGACAAACAGCTCTAAGGTTTTCATTGATTAAAAGTTACAGTCGTATTCAATTATGCACGGCATCTCGTCTACAGATTTCCATAGTACTTGGCTACCGTCCTGCTGTAAATATACGAGATATCTCTTACGACTGTATCTAATTAGGTGTTCTTCGTCCATGACGATGGCACTAACCTCGCCCCCTCCCGCTCTCATCCCAACAAAGTACGCCATGGCATCCTTGGGATCTCTCCCAATGATTATCTTTCTAATAAGGCCCATATTGAATTTTAGTTCAAAGATATGTCCAATCCGTCAAACAGATCGTCGAAATCAAGACCTCGGTCTATATCTTTGTTCTCTCTCCAAGTCTCTGTGGCGAAGTCGATCAGAGTCTGCAGCTCCAATTCGTCGTGCATGTTGTGGGAGTATATTGCCTTCATTCGAGACTTTTCATCATCGTCCTGCAGAGATTCGAGCACACCTACCACCAGCATAGACAGAACCTTGTCTCGCATCTCGTACTTGTCAATCAAGAGCTCGAGCTCGATTACCAGTCTATGAACCTCCATCAAGAAATCATCATCCATCATAGCTATTAGTTTATGCCAAAAAGCAAAGTCCCCAAGAAGCGAATGTTCCGCGACTTTAGTCGACAAGATAAGAAGTATATCAAAAGGAATGATCTCAAGAGGCTCAAGCAGATGCGTCAGAAGGTTACGTCTCAGTGGGAGATTTCTTTCTCAGATCTAGAGTTCCTGCTGTGGGGATATGACCTTCAGTTCTTCACGATAGACTACGCGGCCCAGGACCTGGAGATGAATAAGACAAATCTGTCCAACCGAATCATCTACCCCATGCACAGGGCTGGATACCTATACAAGCACTTTGACAAACTAACCCCCTCAGATACATACGAGGATCATCTATTCCGAGATGAGACGAAGTACAACTACAGGGTGAGGTATGCCCTCACTCAAAAGGCTAGACTACTAGTCCAAAGGTTTTACAGAGATCTAGAGTGATTACCCAGCATTTACGACTATAGGAACGCCTACTGAGAACACGCTCTTTCCTGCGTCATCAGTGCCCAGGCTATCAACTGAACCTGATCCATTGGCCACCGTATCGAGACCGTTGAAGTTTTTCTCACCCCTGACCCATGCGTGCAAAGAGTCTGGTCCGTCAGCGCCTGTATAGTTGCCTGAAGACTTCGTAAGGTCTATGGGGGTGCCGCTATTATACATAGCCGTGGCAGCTGATTGCGAAATATTGTCGTTCCATGCTGCAAACTCGTCTAGTTGGTCGAGCTCAAAGTGACTGCCTGAGAATCTAGCCCACATAGGAGCGCCTGTGTTGTTAAAGTCTGACTGAGCGAAATTTGAATCAGTGGTATTTGTGACATCTACAGATGTTCCGTTAATCATAATATAGCTTTCATTTTCAAACGCACTTATAGCGTCTGTTCTTACAGAAACTACAAAGTGAGTGTATGCTCCCTGATAAGAAGTTACGGCGTCGTCTGTTATCATCTCGGCGTGGGTGGTTCCGCCTACTTTCAGTTCAAAGTTCATAGACGCGGCGTTACGAGAAAAGAAAATCCTCCAATAATTATTGTTGTCCTGCCACTTTGAAAGTACGGTCTTCGTGCTGTACGTACCCTCCTTGAGCCAGAAGCTTATGGTAAATCCATCTTTATTTCCGCCGTGCCAATCATCGTCGTCTGCATAAAACACCACGTCGTCTGTGCCGTCAAAAGACAAAGCACGCAAGCTCTGGTATGGGTCTTCTGACGCCCCACCATCCCCCATGCTGCCAAGCCTGTATATCTCTGATCCTAGTCCTAACATTACCAGTTTCCGTTTTCATCGTTTAGAATAGCCAGGATCTCACTATGAGTATACTCTGTGAGTCCAGACAGGCTTGAGGGCTGAGGTCCATCGTACTTTACAAATGCGAGGTCATCACCAGAAACAGTTCTTCTCAAATCGCTTGCGCTGTTTTGAATGACGTCAGATATTATTTGATCCGTGACGTCCTCAAATGGTAGGATCACCCACCTTCTGTTAGAATAGTCAGCCATTACAATTATAGTGATTTGTACATTACTTCGTAGTAAACTTTTCCGTTATCATCTCTGCGAGCGCGTAGACACCTCTTGCGATTAGTCCCGCCATGAACATAAGAGACGTGTACCCAATCAGGATTGTCTTCATCACCAAACTCCCACACCATCTGATCGAAGTCCAAATTCTCTCTAATGTAGTTGAAGAGCTCAGCATTTGTGATAACTCCGTATACATCGCAATCGAGGTCGAGTGCGCGTCCTTCCATGTGCTGACTGCGATTTGACCCACCGATAGCACGGTTGAGATCAGGCGAACGATAGCCTGACGACACGTATATAGGAACTCCGAGACCATCCCTAAGAGGTTGAAATACATGTTCCGCAATGGCTCTAAGATTTTCGACAACCCAGTCATCGTGTGGTTCGTTTTTTATCCCAAGCCTCTTGGCAGTATTGCTTCGCAAACACTCTGCTAGAGTCAGATTCTTGGATAGTTTCATGGTGCTGTTAACGAATTTTTAAACCCCAAGATTTGGAGGGAATAGATTTTTCTCCATAACATGAGATCAGCAAACAGCTCAAAGTTACGAAACAAACACTTAAATACTGTACAATGAAAAATGCAATGATGGTGGCAACCTTATGCGCAACCTTTATCTCTCAAGCGATGTGTCAAGAGATTATCTACAAGGAGTGGTTATTTACAAATGAGCAAGTAGACAGTGTGATGATCTTCAAAGCGCCCGTGAAAACAAACGAAGGGATTGATTGGTACGATTACTTTGAGTCACCAAAAGGCGTACAGATGGAAAAGGTTCATGCAATGCCTAACACAGATAAGATGTTCTTTGAAGTCAAGAACCATGGTGTTTACGCAATCGTAGGCTGGTCTGAACAGAACGGATACACATCACAGACATACGTCATCATCGATGATGAATACATCAAGGCAATGAAGCAGGAGGGATGGGCGAAAACAATCGACGGAGTTTTGTCTTCTAAAAAATCTCCCCTAAGATTCGCTAGAGGCAGAAATGAATTTGTGTCTGCCAGATCTATGCTTGAGCACTCTGAAAATCAAGCCCTATAAAAAAGCCCCGTTAGGGGCTTTTTTTATTTCCTTATGGCTCGAACTCGGCCTCCGTAACTCTGTCGACCGCCTGGCGTTGCAGCCCTGACAATGTTCGCCAAATCTCTTTCTCGGTCGTAAGCAACCCTGCCTATACCTAGCTTAGACTGAACGTCTTCCAATGACTCTCCTCCAAACGCCGCTTGCAATCTCTTATTGTAAGCTGGATCAGTTGTAGAAGAAAAAGTCAAGCCACCTTCAGGGCCTCTTTCTGTTTTCACACCCATGGCTCTGGCCATGGCCGCTGGGTTATCGTACCCAAACTCCTTTGCGGCAGATCTAAGATCTAGAGATCTTGGGTCCTGACCCTCGGCCCCAGGCATTACAACGTACATTCTTTCTCTTCCAGACACCATTCCTTCTGCGTCTGGTTGGTTTTCAAAACCAGACATCATAAATGCTTCACCTGGCTTGAATGATCTACCTGAAGGCTGATCTTGATCCGAACCAGGAGTCTTTACTCCATTATCCGCATAAATGTTTCCTCCAGCACCGTACTCATTAATGCCGCCAGCCTTCATGAGTCTAACGCCACGCATGCTGTAAGGGGCTCCTGCAAGCTCAGGATTGTGAGGGATTCCACCGCCAGCCTCCATGCCCAAGGCACCTTTAGCGAGACCCATGAAATCCTGGCCTCCAAACATCCCTCCGAAGCCGCCCTGACCAACAGCGCCTGGAACTTGAGGCATGCCTGGAGCTTGTGGAGTTTGCCCCTGTGCTCCACCCTCGCCTCCGTAAAGATTAGAAACAGCCTGTCCCATCTGTTTGCCACCTGGGACTCCCAGCTTTCCTAAGACTGATCCAGCCATTTTAGCATTAAGACCTCCAGCAATATCAGCTCCCTTTTCAACTATGCCTCCAATTTTTTCAAGCCCAGGCTTGTCGAATTTTTGACCGAGTCCCTGAGCTAGGTTGCCTGCAGCTGAGACCCCACCAAAGGGCGTCAAAGACTTAAGGGTTCCCTTAAAAAGACCGTCCCCAAGTTTTTTGCCCTGTAGCGCATTGCCAGCAATGTTCATAAGCGCTCCTCCGATGCCGTATTCGACGCCGCCGCCCATGGCCATTGGAATTTTTTTCTTTTTGAGATACATGTTGCAAATATAGTAATTATGAAAGAGCGGCAAATATCTCCAACTGCTGAGTACCAGCAGAGCTTCTAGCCATAATCAAATCGATCGTTCCCTTTCCATGAAAGTAGTTGTCTGCACCAATCGCCGCAGAAGTAGATGAGTCATTGGCGTCGATCGCACCATTAAACAAAGTGTATGACTGCCCTGCAGCCAACTTCACAAAGTATTGATCCGCATCGGTGTCCTCAAAGCTAAGGGTAATGAAGTTAGAGTCGTTCGTCCCGAGGTTTGTCAACCTCAGGTACTTGACGTTGCTGGCAATAAGTTGACCAGCCCCGTCAGCAGAACCCATCTTCAGCACCTCTGTGTCTGCCCCGTTGGGGACGTCAACAATTCTGCCATAAGCCTGATCAATGTTCTCAATGCTTTTGCTGAACTCTCCGCCCTTAGACGCTCCATTCAGAACCAACTCTTCTTTTACTGTTATTGTAAGTGTAGCCATTATCTAAACTTCTTTCTGATTCGGTCCCTCATCTGCCTGAGGAATGGGGTGTTGCCGCCGTCTGCGTTATCTACACGGGGGCCGTCAGGTCTCCGAAGTGAAGATGATGAAAACTCTGGGCGTTCTCCAGAAGTATCGAACCCTCCGCTGTAATCGCTTGCGCCCATAGGCAGTCCAGATCTCTCGCCTCTGAGGGACTGGACAGCGGATCTGTTTCTAAACCTTTCCATCTGCTGCTGCTCGGGAGTCAGAACTTGAGCGGCAAGTCTCTCGGCCTCTTCCATTCTCCCCTCGTTGTAAAGCCTGGCGATCTCCATCACCTCAGCGTCTGGCAAAGACTCATCGAACTCTCTATCAAACTCCTCGTCTGCAGCTCTCTGCTTAGCGGAGTCTACATACTCACCAGTGCGAGGATCGAAACCACCGCGTCTTTCAAGCCTTCTATCGATTCGGTCCTCCTTGCGCTGCTCCATCTCCTCTTGCCTTCTTTCACGAATGTCCTGCTTTTCATTTGCAGGGCCGACCGCTACAGACCCGTCCATGTTTCGAACAGCCTCAATGTATGGATCGAAACCAGCATCGGCTTTTCTCTGAGCCCTTCTTTCCTCCCGCATCTCTTGGCGAGATTCGCGCATATCCTGCCTCCCTTCTTTGTAGAGGTCCTTGTAGAACTCATCCTCCTCCCTCTTGCGCTGAACCTCCTCTTCTCTCGCGGCTCTATCGTCGGCTCGCTCCTCTGATCTGGCCGCAGCAGAAGCGCGTCTAGAAAGATCGGCTTCGTCTTCTGCCCGCTCCTTGGCCTCTCTCTTCTCTTCTTTCTCTATAGCCTTTTGACCTTTTCTTTCTTCGCGGATACCTGCTCTCTCGTCCAGGAACTCACCGAGTGCGTCCTTACCCTCCTTCAAAGCACCTGTCTTAGATGCTATGGCGAGCGCGGCAGCCAAGCCCGCGCCGCCTATACCAGCGGCCCGACGGTTGGCACGGCTTACCTCTCTGTCTAATTCTTTTAGTTCGGCGCGCTCAGACGGGGTAAGGCTACCCTTCCTCATCTTTTTCATGAGCTGTCTGCGCATTTTTCTCCTAGCTTTTGCCATGTCGCAAATATAGCTTATTCCTGATTACGTCTATCGTAGACTATCATCAGCTTATTGAAATGATCCAGCCTGCCAGGGTCATCGCCCTTGTAGTGCCCCGTATACCAGTTCTTAGGTAGGGTGTTGATGTCGTTGAGGACATCAGACACCTTGGTGTTCTCATCAACAGCGAAGTGTGCCGTAAACAGCATGTCCTGAACCTCTGGATCTAGTTCATGCGGGTGCTTGAGCTGCTCCTGAGTAAGCTCTGGGTAGTCCATGTCCCTCTTATCTGCAATCTGCTTGATTCTATTGTAAGCGGTTTGTGCTGTCGGGTAGTCCATCATGTACTTTCCGCTCCCATACTCAGGTATCTTCTCGTATCTCACAGGGCGAGGACCGCTTTCCGTGTTGACCTCCTGGATTTGCCTGTAAGGATCCGCTGAATCAGGCCCCGCCTCCACGAATCCCACCCGATCTCTAACATCCTCCATCTTATATGGGGTGTCCCCTTGCTGAGAGTGGATAATCGCGTCCATCTTCTCCAAGTTCAAGTAGTTATCTGGATCATCCATGGCCCCCTCCCCAGAGGGGACGTAGATGATCTCCCCGTCTGGCCCCAAAGCCCGTGTCTTACTCTGATGAGGGATCGGATCCCCTATGATAGTACGGACCCCAGGGGACCGCTTCTTGTTTAGTTGTGGCATAAGTACAGCTATCCCTTATTTAACAGTGATATGAGAACCGTATCAGTGTGGATGCCTCCAAGCATCCCACAAACTCACTGCCTCATTCTCACGATCGCAAAGTTATAACAGAAAATTTCAAAAGTCAACCCTAAAGAATGGCTTTAAGTAGACCGCATAACGTGTTGAGACTGCACTAGTTAGCGGATTTGTAGTGAAATCCGCATGGATCGCAAAAAATTCTGGGAGTAATGTTTATGGTGGGGATTATATGTCTACGTGTGAAGGACTTCCACCGACAGAAAACGAGTTTTCTGAACCCCCTCCCCTCGACAGACCCTTCGGGTCTGACATAGCTTTTGGTCTATCTCCCTATGACCCAGCTCTTTAGAGCTGAAGCCTTAAAGCTATGCTTTAAGCAGCATCGATTCCGCCGAAGTAGCGCGTTGTCCTGTGCATAATGCGCTGACAATCACACCCTTCGAAGCATCGGCTTGGAGTTATACTCCAATACGACTGCACTCTGACGACCTCGATGCTATTGACAATCCTAATAGCTATGGCTATTAGCAATAGTAATTCCAACAGCAAAATCCCTTGGCGGAGCTGTGTGCCTAGGCCGTAGCCTACGTAGCCAACTTGTTGGCTTCCTGCGACTACCGAGGTTTGGCCTCAACCATTACTCTACGTAGTAGAGGAATGAAGTGTTGGGAAAGTAGAGATATAGATAGAAGAGAGAGAGGAGTCTATGACTCTCTCTTCTATCTATTATCTCCTAAAGGGTTTGGAGAGTCGCCCTTTGGGAAGTTCAAACTTCAAACTTCATCTACGATGAACAACTTCAATTTCTCAGACTGCCGTAAGGCAGTGAACCAAGCCTCTTTCCGTCCAACAGCAGAGCGTAAAGCTCTGGCTTTGCAGCTTCTTTCAGAAGCTGTTGAGTTCATCTCCTCTTTAGAGGAGGTGAAAGACAAGCCGAAGGCTTCCAAGTCAAAGAAGCGTCGTCGTAAGACGACGAAGAGAACACCTTCACAGAAGGTGGCAGACCGCCAAGAGATGGCCAACAAGACCAACGAAGTTGGTCCAATCAAGCCTTCTTCGAAGGCTAAGACGGCCTCCGTTAAGGAGGCTGCAAAGTCAGCCAAGGCAGTTAGCGAAGCTACTGGTGCTGCTCAGAGAGCAGCCAAGAAAGCTCAGCTGAAAGCTGAGGCAGAGGTCAACGACAAAGTAGCTTCCTTGGAAGCTAAGATTGAGGCTCTGACGCAGTGCCTTGCGCTGCACATGGAGACTACGTCTCTCCCTGCTGCTAACGAAGTTAGCACTGACCTCCCATTCTAACCCCTTAGAGAGTCTTAGTATATATACTCTCTCTGAACGTAGTGAAGAGAGTATATATACAAGACACTCTTGAAACCTTTTTCAAACTTCAATTCAATCCCTTTCCTCATGGATAAGCACATCCGCCGTCAGCTTCTCGCTGACCTCCTCGACAGCCACCTTCCTATGGACATCCTCGCCAACACAGCGGCGTGGGGCGACCTCACCTGCGACGAGCAGATGACCTTGGCTGACCTCATCGACAGCTAAGCTGTACAGGTACACTGACGAGTCCTGACTGGACGAAACACCACGTAGTGGTGTCTGTATCAAACTTCAATTCATCTACGATGAAACATCATGACCTAATGATTCTGCGCTACATGAACGTGCAGAGCGGCAACGGATTCTCCGTTGACAAAGACCTCAACGGCTACAACCCCACACGGGAGGCGTATGCAGTGGGAGGCGCGACGGACTCCGTCGAGATGGTGGACAACAACTTGTTGTCTTACAACACCTTCCAAAAAATCATG
>Ga0098043_1000070_pt1 | contig 31054 bp, 38 predicted proteins | sample 9B_taG_FD_92581 | JGI IMG/M metagenome (GOLD analysis project Ga0098043, IMG submission 92581) | Marine viral communities from the Subarctic Pacific Ocean - 9B_ETSP_OMZ_AT15188_CsCl metaG | ecosystem: Environmental > Aquatic > Marine > Oceanic | place: Subarctic Pacific Ocean | collected 2015-01-10 | reverse complement strand
TCTAAAACTTTTTTAGTGATTCGTCCCGTTGCCATTGTATTTAATATCCCTGTTTGCATCTTTTAATTTTTCAATATCAGATAAAACCTTGTCCATCTGTTTTGTTAAAAATTCTATGTTAACTTTGTTTAGAGCCATGTCGTCAATATGTTTTGTTATACGATCTAAAGTTTTGTAAATATCTTCCAACATCATGTACTGCTCAGAATCTGCGGGAAGTGAACCCATTTGTCCACGTGGCCATTTGATTCTAAATTCTGTGTTCTGCTCGACATCCTGCTCCATTATCTTGATCTTGGTGTCAGCAATGTTTAGACGTTCTATTATCTGAAAGTAGCCCATGGTGCCGAGTGCCACGATAATTATCAGACTGGCAACCGTTTTCATCGGCATCTGCACGGCAGCTGATTCAGATATTGTTAAAGGTTGTTTACTCATTTTTTGGTTTTGGTAGCGGAAGTATATAATCTTTTTTATCTAGTTTCAATGGGGTGTTCTCAGGAGGTCTCACAAAGATAGCCAGTAAACACAACAAAATTATCAGCACTGCTGTAAACCTGTAGTCCATCCTGGCTATCTCCCATGATTTATTTTATGATTAATGCTATTACTAAAACGACAACAACGATTGCCGCTATTTTATGTTCTGCCCAGTAATGCATAACAGAGCTTTTTATTTTATCTAACATAATATCTTCTCCTCTTTGTGCTGACTCCCATTCTTCAAGATGTCCGCATTTACATTCCGGACATTCTACTTTATCTCTATGGTTATGTCCACAAATACAAATCACTTTTTCTTCTCTTCAATTTCGTAAAAAAATCTATCTGTATCCTCTGTTCTCCACGCCCTGCTATCCTCTACATTCCATTCATTTGTTTGTACTTTCCAATCAGGTATGTCATCTTTAACTGTAAAAGATGGTATATCCCATATACATCTGTTGTTTGGTTGAGCTGCATAATTACCATCATCTAAGGCTATTATATGTGCACACTTATGTTCGTGTGGTATCTCTGAGTGATCTGTGTCAAGTATGTTTGGTTCAGGATGTGCAAAATCAATCGTAAATAAATATTTACCTGGATGCCATTTTTTATCTTTACCTATGTATTTACCAGCTTGTCCTGCTAGTATATCGAAAGAGTGAACAGAAGGATAATAGCTAAAACAATTCCAAAGCTGAAGTTCATCAAGTCTTCGTATTGGGACATCTTTGGGTTCAAATCCTCTCTGTATGAACGCTGTAATAGGTAGTCTATAAAATATTGCACCGTTCTCCATAATAGCGTGCCATAGTATACTATGACCTGTAATGGCACTAATGCCAAAGATAATACAGTCTTCAACTTCTCCATGATGTTTTTGTAAGTCATATAAATATTCTCTCCTTATTTGAGCATATGTAACTGGTATGTTTGCGTTTAAATAAGCCATAATTAAAAATTGTTCTTGGTATATAATTTACTCAATTCTGGAAAATAAGTAAATTTAAATTCATAATTATTTTTATTATTTGTTGTATTTATCGCATCCTGGACACTATTGACCAAGGGTCTTCCTGCTAAATTAAAAGATGTGTTTAAAAGTATAGGCACACCTGTTATATTATAAAAAGCATTGATTAGATTATAGTAATGAAAATTCTGCTCTTTCGTTAAAGTTTGTATTCTACACGTATTATCAACGTGAGTAATACCTGGCACACCAGGTTTCTTAACTTGAAAAACGTAAGACATAAATTCACTCTGATCTTTTGATTTTAAATCAAACCATTCATGTGCGTGTTCGTATAAGACCGTGCCAGCAGTCGGTCTAAACCATTCTCTATTTTTTAAAAGATTTATTTTTTCCTTTGCGTGTTTGTCTCTAGGGTCGTATAGAAAAGATCTGTTTCCTAATGCTCTTTTACCTATCTCATTTTTACCCTGATAAATAGCTACTATGTTTCCCTCTGATATTAATTTAGCCACATCCTCGTATTTGACATTAGCACCTTTTTGTATATTCAGATTATTATAATCTGGATTGTCACCTAAAAATAAAGTTTTTATTTTATTTTTGACAAACTTTCTTTTATTTAAATCCCATAGAGCTGCACCCATAGATATACCACTATCATCCGCACAAGGATCTACATATAAATTAGAAACTAGATCTATTAATTTAGAATTTAAAACTGTATTTTGAAATACACCACCAGACACACACAAATTTCTTTTTTTATTTTTTACAATATTTTTCACATAGTTTATTACGACTTCTTCTAATCTTGTCTGTATTAGTTTACTTAATGCTGTATTATTATTTTTATAATATGGTAGTTGAAGATCAAATATATCTTTCTGTATTGTTGTAAAATGATTAAATTTTTTAGTAAAAAATTTAAAGTTGTTTAGATCATTATTTCCATAACAAGATAAGGCCATAACAGATCCTTCTTCTTTTACATTTAATATCTGTTTAATTAAAAGATATGCACTGCCTAAACTTAATGTATTAATAAAATAATTTTTGTTATCTACATGTTCTTTCTCAGAACAATATACTTTAAATATTTTTTTATATTTATTTTTTTTAAATAAATACAGAGAGACAATTTCAGATGTAGGATAATTAAAATGATCAAAACATCCAGCCCCATCTATTACAAATACATATGATTGCTCTAACCCTGAATTAAAAAAAGCTGCACATGCATGATAAAAATGATGATCTATTTTATATTCTATTTTTTTGTATGTAATATTGTATTGTTGTAATACACTTTCTATATATTGTTTATCCGTTGGATAGTCTGAGCTAGAGTGAACAAAAATAAATTTATCAATTTTTGTATTTGTATATTTACGTAAAAGGATGGTCCAATTAGTGCTTTTTTTAACACCATCTAATCTTTCCGCCTCTTGAAAATATACTATCTTATCTTCATTTGTCTCACATATGGAGGCATTGTGAGAGTTTTGAACAGATAGAGTTATCATTTAATTTCACCCCAGTTAGCCCCCGACTCGTAATCTACTTTGTTTGGCACCTCTAGATCTACTGCATTCTCCATAATATCTTTTATCTTTGCTGCCTCTAATTCATTTACAACTGAAAAATCAAGTTCATCATGTATCTGTATATGTGCTGTTAAACCTTCCTTATATAATTCTACCATTGCTTTCTTTGTCATATCAGCTGCACTACCTTGAATAAGTTTATTTAAAGCTTTGTAAGTAAATGCTCTTCTTGTTGGGTTGTTGTGCCAATAGTTTTTTTCTTTTGTTGCTTTACCATCTTCATCTACAATAAAAGGTCCCATCTCTTGTAACTCTTTCATACGCTCTTCATCCTGAGCAGGAACAAATTTACCCCAATCACTACCACGTAGTATAGGTTCATATTTGGGAAATCTACATCGTCTACCAAGCAAAGTCTTAATCTGACCTCTGCTTTGAGCTGCAGTCATAACTTTATTCATCAACTGTTTAACAAATGGTGCTTTACCATGATATTTAGCAAACAATTCTTCTGCTGCATCTTTTGTTAAATCTAATTCGTTCATTAATTTACCCTTACCCATGCCATAGAACAGACCTAGATTAATTGTCTTTGCTTGTGATCTTGGTATGTTAGCCATCTCAGCTACGATTCTATGAAAATCTGTTGAAGGATCACTCTCGTATGAATCTGCAATATCATTTACAGATGGCAATTGAAACTTTAATGCATAGTGTGCGACAAGCCTTGGTTCCTGTTGCGAGTAGTCAAAGCTACCCCACCTCATGCCCTCTTCAGGTAAAAACAAACTTCTAATCAATGGTCCTGTTTCAGGATCTCTTGCAGGTATCTGTTGTAGATTAGGATTAGAATAACTAAATCTACCTGTAACTGTGCCACCATCATCAGATCTAATCTGATTTATATCTGCATGAATCCTACCTTTGTGTTCATGTTTTAGTATGGTGTCAATAAATGTTGTGCTGACCTTGTTTATTTTCCTTGCTTCTGCTATCATACGGACTACAGGATGATTGTGATTAGAAATAAAATTTTTTGTAAATGAAGGAGAGTTGGTCTTTTCAGTTCGGCTATAAGGTAGCTTCAGTTTATCAAAAACTTGAGCAATACTTGATGCAGCCCATATCTGAGGCTCTAGGCCTGTTGCTTTTTTTATTTGTTGTAATAGGTTCTCTTCTTTTGTTGCCAATTCTTTTTTCAATTGACTGGCTTTTATCACGTCTACCCGCACCCCTAGGAAGCGCATATCGACCAGACAAGGAAACAAATCCGTCTCTAGATCAAAAATCTCCTGCAGATGATCTTCAATAATAATAGTTTTTAATTTTTGCCACAGCTCTAAAGTTAGTTTCGCATCTTGTTCTGCATAGGCACCTACCTCTATTGCGGGTAGTTTCCACATCTCAGCCTTTGGATCTAGCCCTCTTTCTTTTGCTGCCTCTACTAATCTGGTTTCATTCTTACCTTTGTTTAGAAAATGCCAGGAGAGAGTGTTTAGTGTATAAGAAAATCTATTCTCATCTATCAAAGATGATGCAATCATTGTATCTATGATTAGACCTTTGATATCAAAACCAAAGTTCCCTCTTATCCAAGACACGTCATACATTGCATTGTGAAAAATTTTAGTAGAGGGGGAATTACAAATATCTTTAAACCATTCCATAACTCTTTTACGTTCCATGTTTGGTCCTGTGCCATGACCTATAGGAAAGTAACCTTTGTAATGTTCAGTAGCCACAGCTATACCAATAATCTCACCATTACCTATTACAGATCCTGACCCTAATTTTTTTAAATCAGGATCTCTTGTCTCTAAGTCAATTGATATCTCATCTACATCACGTAGATCAGGTAATTCTTCAGGTTGAACCCATTCTATTGTTGGTAAAATCATTATAGATCTTTAATAAAATAATAGACTATACCGGCTCCAATAAATAAACATAACATGCTGTATAAAAACATGCCCATTCCAAAACTAGCTGTCATCTTTTCTTCCTCATATCAGTTATTTTTTTCATCTCTAATTGGCAGTAATGCACTATCTTTTTCAAATCTTCTATTCCTCCCTTTCTTTGATAACGACAAACGTATTTTATAACGTTTCCCTGGAAAAAAGAAAGATCATTTTTAGAGATAAACTCATATGGTTGTATGGGAAATTTGGTGTAATGATTTCCTCCTACTTGTGTGTATTGTGGAAATGATTCTTTAAATATATCGTCACTTGTCATAGTTTATATCCTTGTCTGTTTATTTTTGCTTTTAGTTTATATAAGTTATTTCTTGCTCTTGTGATTCCTACGTACCAGACTCTATTTTCTTCGTCTGAATATTCTTCACTCTCTTTTATTGATTTAATAATTTTTCTACCCATATCTAAACAAAGTATTACATTATCCTCTTCTCCACCTTTTGCTGCATGTATGGTGGATATGTATATTCTAGCAGGTTTATCTAAATCTTCTCCCTCATCTAACATATTTTTTATGTATAATTTTTCTTTCTCGTCTGCTTCCATAAACTGATCAAACCAATCTATTGTTCTGTCAAAATAATTAGTTCCTAAAAATTCCTCTATGGATTTTTCTTCTTTCTCAGATAATGTTTTTTTATTTACCCAGTCCGTGTATAACATAGCTGCTTTGTATAATTTAACTTTATAACTTTTCTCTCTGCTAGTTTCAAAATACAAATTCTTTTTCTTTAATTCTTCTTTTATTTTTTCTTGTCTTGAAACTGTTCTTGTTAATATTAACCATTTACCTTTCGTTAAGTCAACTTGATTTATGTTTGATATAAATTCACTTTCTCCTTCAAAATCTCTTGGATAATATATTTTGTTTTTTCTGTTGGATATTCTCTCTATTGCAATCTGTGATTCATCCTGGATTATTCTAGAGATTCTTTTTGAGTATTTTAAAACTTTCTCCTGATATGCCTCTTGATTAATAAATCTATTAACGTCTGCTCCAGCCCATGCAAATATAGCCTGATCATCGTCGCCAGCTAAATATATGTCTTCTGTTTTTTCTTTTAATACATCAAATAATTTCCACTGCAATGGTGATAGATCTTGAGCCTCATCAATAAATATTGTTTTAAAAGTTGGAAAGTCTTTGTCATCTTTCTTTTCTATTGTTAATTTTATTAAATCATTGAAATCAAAAAGATTTTTTTTATCTTTATATTTAATAAAATTTCTGCTTATGTCTCTAAGTATAGGCCAATCTATAGATTTATCTTTCTTATGTAGATCATACTCATCCTCTATCTGTATACATTTATTCTCGGCCTTTTGTAATATTTGAAAATAAGGATTGTCACAAGTTAAATAATGTACTTCCTCTTTGTTATATTTATTTGTGTATTTAACTTTTACATTTATCTCTTGTCCAAACTTCTCATAGTGATAAGGTTGCATAATATCCTCTTCATTCATCTTTAAAAAATGAAAACAAAAAGAATGTATAGTTTGAAAATATGGTAATTGCTTTTCATCTGCCGGCATTCTTTTCTTAGCAACCTCTGCAGCTTTTTTACTAAAAGCAAAGTAACCTATCTTATGTAATGGCACACCAGTTCTAGCGTAGGCCTTGGCTCTACTAATTAGTTTATGTGTTTTACCTGTTCCAGGTGGTCCAAAATATTTATAAATCATATTTAGATATATATTTTTTTAATTCTTTATCCTGTACATTTTCAGGAACCCTACGATTATAGAATATTTCATAACTGTCACTACCATATTTACCTATACCAAATAATTTTGTTGCATCTACACCGTCCCATTTAAGATAGTCCTCTGTCATTCTCCATATCCTGTTTGCTCTAACATTTTTCATGCCTAATTCTTTTAACATCTCTGCTATAGTATCTTTGTCAGATTTAAATATCTGTTCTGGTGTAGGAAATTTTTTAAAAAATTCTGGCAATACTTTCTTTACCTTTTTACGTCCTGTTTGATTTAAACATATTACACCTACCATATGCTGCCACACATTCTTAACTTGTTGTTGTACCATTAAATCATCTCTCATCATACTATATCCTGTTCGCTTTCAACGTTTATATCCTCATCTATATCTTCATCCTTCTCAAAAAATTTTAAAGGTATACGTAAAGTTTTTAATGGTGGAAAAGGTTTATCGTTTGAGTCTTTTCCAGGAAATCTTTTTGTGTGATCAAACTTAGCCTGATCTTCCGGTTTTTTACTTTTAAATAATGCTTTTATCATTAGTGATGTTTTTGCTGATGACTCTCTCCATTCAAATGTTTTTAGGTCATCATAAAAAGAACTATAAACAAAGTATGCATACTCTTCATCTAACAAAGGTCTACCACTTTTAAAAGATGTATATCTTTTTGCTTGTGGTTCATTGATATATCTCTCTAAATGTTCTTTTAATATATCTGTTGGATTAGTTCCTCCTGCAGGTTCTAGTATTTCTATCTTAGTTTCTTCAAATAAATTTTTTATAATTGTATAGAAATCATTTGCTTTTATAGTTGGTGGCACCAGGTGTGCTTGCTCCATCAACAGTTGTCTCATTTCTTTTTGACCTTCTATCCTAGCTATATTTTTTGCGTGTATTTGTTTTGTTTGTCCTTTGTCGTCTTCGACCGTAAAATACCATTCAGGTATGGGTTTGATATTTAATTTTTGTAACGCTGATAATTTTGGATACATAGCTCTGTTATCAGATATAATTCCAAACTTTCTTTTTACACACTCTGATTTAACACACACAGGTGATAATAAAGGATCACTACATGTATGTCCTTTAGTTTCTTTACTCCAACTTTTTATTTTTTTACTTACCTCTATATCAGTCCATTTACTATCAAATTCAAAATAGTTTCTTGCAGCTTCTATAATTTTATCTTGCCATTTATCTGGATATTTCTTTTTAGCAAACACCATGTAGTTATATAAAAATCTATCTCTACCATCTTTCATTTTTTCTTTTGTTAATATTGCTAAACATGGTGGACCATCTTCAAACTCTGGCCCTCCTCCAGATATTTCATCATCAACAATTTTCTGTTGTATATTTTTTAATTGTTCTCTTGTTTGGGCATTCGCTGATACCACTTTCAAAAACATTTCAATATCCATTTCTTCTCCGGTGGGCATCAATGCTTTTCTTGAAACAGAATTATATGGTAAATTTATAAAGTTACCATTTGTCTTTTCTCCATCGGCATTTTCTCCAAGTGATGTTTGTTTTGGAAATATTTCTGTGCTTATTGGTAATTTAAATAAAAATAAAACTTGTTCTAAAAAATTTCTTATCTCTTTTGCTTTTACAAATTCAGTGGTGAACACTTATAAATGTAGTCCACCACTCTTCGATAGGACAGGTATTATCGGAAGTCTTTTATCTTGTATTATGTTTAAATAAAATTCTCTATCTATTGGATATTTATCTACATCAATCGCACCAAATCTTGCTAGGCCTTCATCATTACAAGGTTGTATACCAATTGATTTGTCACCATTTAAATGATCTATGTAATCTTGATCAGTAACTTCAGTTTGTGACCACTCATGTGGGTATCTTTTCTTTCCTGTTTCAGAATCTATAAAACCCTCTTTGGTTTTACAGACTCCGTAATTACGTTGTAATCCTGTAAAATATTTTATGTATTCCTTCATCCATTCCTGTCCTAATTTCAAGAGGCGTTTCCAGTCTCCCTTCAACGCCTCCGTAGCTACATTGCTTATAAAGCAATTATATTATCTCTTTTTGTTTTGTATTTTCAACTTTTTCGTAACTAGGTTTTGTAGCACCCTTAGATACTTCTTGTTGAAGAGATTGGGCAGCAGTATAAATGTCTGCATCTTTTGCGTTAGATACATCTAACATTCTTACTAGAGAAGGTTTGTATACGTGCCAACTTTTATCACCCCAGTTTTTACCAACTGTTTTTAAGTTGAATATAGCTGAGTATGCTGCTGGTTGAAACGTGCCTTTGTCATCTGTCATTCTTAGATTAGAGATTAAGTTATTTAATTCTCTACCTGGTGTCAGATTAGAAGATCTCATAGAGATAACAGCTTTTCTCATTTCACTGTTAGTAATTGACACTACATAGAAATACATAGTTTTTTCAACATAGTTACCATTTGGTAATCTATATCTACCATTTTTTTCTTCTGTAGCATCAGCTGGTATATTCATATGAACACCAACAGGAGCAGCTGCGCTGTCTCCTCTCTCCTGCCACTCTGGATATCTAGTTTGAGTATGAGCAACAACAACATCTAGTCCTTGTTCTCCATCAATTAAATGTCCAAAACTTGCAGAATAGATCATTCCAGGTTGTGCACCTTTCACGTATTTTGCGTTTCTTGAATTACACTCAGGTGATAGTTGATGAAGAATTTTTAGAATCGGTGTTGATACGTCATCTGATTTTAATTCTTCAGTCCCCCTTCCTGAGTCAGCTCTTAAGCTGATAGTCTGTAATGCGCCTGCATTATTTTTTGCAACTTCTTTTTGCATATTATTAACTCCTATTTGTTAATTGTTATTTTTTATTTGTTATACTTGTACGGTTTCCGTCCAAGGTATTAAATAGTTCTGAGGGAATGTCTTTTCCTTTTTCTTTCCACTCCTTCATTACTACTGAAAGAGAAGCGTGATGAACACTCTCCTTTTGAAGAGGTTCATAACCACGCTCTCTTGCAAGGGTAGCATAAGCCATAGCCTTGTTATCTTCGTTTTGACCAAAGTTAACTGTGATTTCATTTTTCACAATATCACCTAAGCCATTTGATCGAAGCCATTGTATTGCCTCCTGCTTTTTATCAGCTTTAGCAGAAGCAAAAAACTTGTTTGTAATTTTTAATTCAGATCCATCTTTTAGCTTTAAACTTTTTAAATTCATATCCTCCATTAATTTTGGAATAACTATAAAACTAAAATATTTTTCATCTTCTTTTAAATCTTTAACTCTGTCTTCTAATTCTTTAATTGTATTTTGGATTGTTTTTAATTTTTCAACTTCTTCAGAAAGTTTTTGTGGGTCAATTACATCGCTTTGATCCGGTGCGTCTTGTCTTAAATTTATCATAATATTTGCCTTTCGTAAAAAGCTATATATAGGATAATTTTAGGTTGTCAACCCTTATTAAAAATATTTATTTCTATTGGATAGTAAGTTTTCTCTTGTCTATCCCATTTCAATAATTTATACTTACCGCCCAACATATCAGACACTACTGAACAAGTAACACCAATGATAGCAGGATCACCTGAAAGTAATAAGTAATCTTCGGTTGTAAAATTTTTTAATTTATCTTTTATTTGAAATATCAAAGGACCTGGTGAAAAAATCATTTGTGCTTTTGCTGGCAACATTACCTCAATTTCGCCATATTTCTGAGCACCCATAACATTATATTTTGGTTGACCGGTATCTCTGTCGACAGGTATATCCTGAACTAAATAAACTTTTGCCATTGACTTTTTCCTTTTGTAATAATATATACATTTTTAGAAAGAAAAAGCAAACATGAACTATAAATTTAAAACCAAGCCATATGCACATCAATTAGATGCATTAGAGGCTTCTTGGGACAAAGAAAATTTTGCGTACTTTATGGAGATGGGTACGGGTAAATCTAAAGTATTATTAGATAATGCAGCTATTTTATATGATAAAGGCCTGATAAATGGTCTATTATTAATCGCACCAAAAGGTGTTTATAGAAATTGGAACGACTCTGAAATACCTACACACTTACCTGATCATATCGAAAAGAAAATAGTGTTATGGAAAACATCTGATAAATCTGCAAAACAAAAAAATTTATTAAATACTTTATTTAAAACTGGGACAGATCTTCATATCTTAATAATGAATGTAGAGGCTTTTTCATCAGGTGATGGAGCTAATTTTGCATATAAATTTTTATCCTGTCATAAAGCAATGATCGCTATTGATGAATCAACTACAATAAAAACTCCTACATCTAAAAGAACTAAAAGTATTTTATCTTTAAGAGATCATGCAAAGTATAGAAGAATATTAACAGGTTCTCCTGTAACTAAATCGCCATTAGATTTATATAGTCAATGCCAGTTTCTTGACCCTTGGCTCCTTGATCAACAATCCTACTACACGTTTCGTGCTAGATACTCAATTGCCAGAAAGATACAGGTAAATGGTCGTCAGGTAGAAATAGTAGTAGGATATAGAAATCTTGCGGAGTTATCAGAAAAAATAAAACCATTTTCAAAAAGAATATTAAAGGAGGATTGTCTAGACCTACCTTCTAAATCTTATGTAAAACATTATGTTGAGCTTACTAAAGATCAAAAGAAGGTATACGAACAAATGAAAAAAGAAGCAATTGCATTTCTTGATGGTAAGATGCAATCGTCAGCCACAGTTATGACTCAGTTGATGAGACTACATCAAATAACTTGTGGTCATTTTACTGCAGATGATGGCACCATAAAAGATTTACCATGTAGTAGATTAAATGAATTAATGACTATTCTAGAAAATGTTGAGGGTAAAAGCATTATATGGTCTCATTATACTCATGACGTAAGAAGAATTATAAAAGAGATAAAAAGAATTTATGGTGATGAAGCTGTAGTAGATTATTATGGAGCAACAGATGCAGATAAAAGACAGATAAATATAAAACGTTTTCAAGAGGATGATAAATGTAGATTCTTTGTGGGCACCACACATACAGGTGGTTACGGAATTACTTTAACCTCTGGTAGTAATATGATTTATTTTTCAAATGGTTATGATCTTGAGAAAAGACAACAATCAGAGGCACGTATTGATCGTATAGGTCAAACAAAAAAAATGACTTACATAGATATAATGACACAAGATACCATTGATGAGAGAATAGTAAAAGCTTTACGTAATAAAGTTAATATAGCAAATACCATTATGGATGAAGGTTATAGAGAGTGGATCTAAATAGAATTATCTGGAGTGCAATAAAATTTTATATACATATTAAATTTGTTAACATCCTCTGGTCCGATCGCTTCCATCTTAACAATAGATTCTTTATATCCAAACATTAGACAATCATATTGTGTGTTGAATGAATTTGGCCAAGGGAAAGGATCTAAACATGTGCCCGCAACCTGCGAGCATATCACCATACTTAACAAAAATTTCATTAAAAAAAGCCTTTATCCAAGACTTTCTCAAATAGCAGAAGTGATACCGCCCCTACAGTACCCAATAACACCCAATAGATCTTGTCTATTTTACCACCCAAATCGTGTATACCATCATGCATATGTTTAACATCTTTTTTTAATCCGGTAATATATCCATACAATGCGAGTATGTGTTCTCGTGTAGTCTTAGGTCTTAATTTATCTCCGTTGGGCATTATGCTAATCCTCTTTGTCTTAGACGAATTTGTTTTTCTTCGTCAGACAGTAAAGCATTTTCTACTTGTGTCAATCCCTGGTTCATGTTGCTTGGCATCTGTGACGTTTGTATCACATCAGGGTTTGGCATTTCTGTTGTTGGTAATGCAGACTGACCACCTGGGTCAGTATCTGGTAAAAAGTTTTCTAAATCTAAATTAAAATCTCCATATAAATTCTGTATTTCCATTAGATTTTTCATAGCTTCAAGCACACCTTCTGCACCTAAGAATGGATTCGGTTGTCCACCTTCAAATGCGATGTCCTCAAATCTTTCTTGAATTTTTTCTGATGGAAAGAAAGGTTTAAATTCGCCAGATAATAAGCTATCCAATAATTTAGTTGATATACCTCTTTTTTCAAATATCTCTTCTAGTTTATTTGGATTAACGCCCAATTTCATAGCATTTAATAGATGTCTTTGTGCTTCTTTTCTAACACCAAACAAAGCTTTGTTCGCAACAAAGTATCTTTCAATTACATCTTTCGGTGTTTTAGGTTCACCAGATAATACACCAAACTTACCGCCGGTAAATAATTTGGTTGCCTCTGATTGACCTTGTCTAAGATCATATAAATAAAATCCTAATGCTTTCTCTGGATTAACTTTTTCTAATCTAAAACCAAAGATACCTGCAAGTTCTTTTGGTACTTCATACATTGTAGGTCCTTTACCTGGTATACCTCTTATACCTTTTATTGTTCTTTCAAAAGGTGCAGTTGTAGGTTTTAATGTTTTAGTTATGTGTTCAAGTGTAATTCTTACAACCTCTGGAAAATTATTTTTTAACATTGTCTCATTCCAAAGTTCTTGACCTTCTCTAGTTCTACCTCCTCTAATAAATACATCAGCAAACGCTTCTGAATAAATAGACTCTGATATAAATGGTGATGCTGTTTCACCTGCAGCTTTTCCAATTCCTTCTAAGAAACCTTTTAACAATACTTCTTCGTCTTCTATACCTTGTTGTACATTTGTAAGTAAACTTTGAAATGGTCTCGTAAGTGTATCGTACACGTTGTTTTTAGACCAGTCTGTATAATATAGTTCACCTGTATCTGGATCTTTGACAAATATTAATTGTGAATTTTTTGACCACGGTGCAACAAAATCTCTTGCTGCATCTGCTTCTTCTTGTGTTACTCCGTAAATTGCTTGAGATCCTTTTATTAATCCATATGGAATTACACCCATAGCAAAAGACATACCTATTAATCTTTTCATACCCTCTGCTTTCATTGGATTTGTGCTTGTTATTGGATTTATTTTACCTGTTATTGGATCTTTTAAATCTTTTATTATCTGTCTAAATATACCTGCACCTGTTCTAAATACTTCTGATGGCCATGACATAAAGTTACCAAGTGGAGACACACGCATGGCTCTTACAAACTCACCAACCTTTGCATAGTTTGGAACAGTGTCTTGCACAATCTCTGCAACTTCTTTTTTAAGTGCATCAGGAGATATCTTGATGCCTGCTTTTTTATACAGGTCTCCTCTTTTTATTAACTGTGTTTCATAGTTTACAATCTTCCAGATATCATCCTCAGCCACATATAAATCTTGCATGAACTTACCAACTTTTTTGATACCTCTAGATGTTCTCTTACCTAAAGTTTCCAACATCGGTTTTAATACACTGTCAGTTGCGATATTACCTTCACCGAATCTAATATCTTTCATTAGATTACGTAGATCTCCAAGTCTTACGTTTGTATTTACAATACCTAGTTCTAAATATTCTCTGTATTTTTCTTGTGATAATTCTTTTCTAGGTCCACCCACCTGAACACTACCGAATGCATTTTGCATCGCTCTTGCAAAAACTCTTGGATCAGAAAGTATCGCACCATTTGCAATAGAAAATGCTGCAGAACTTAAGAAGTTTCTTATGTGTGTGGGTATAGATAGAATTGTTTTTGCGTATTGTGCACCTGCTTTAGGTGTTAAGATACCATATCTCCATGCTGCAGAAAAAGTTTTACCCAATGCACCACCCGTGTCACCTCTCATAAAATCTTGTATCTTAGATACATTTGTAAATCCTTCTGCTATTTCTCTTGTAGTATATGTATTAGATAATCTATTTACTAACACACCTTCTTTAAAATATTCTTTTACATACGGATCCATTTTTACAATATCTGCTTCAGGACCAAATGCTCTCTTTGCAGATAGTGGACTATCATGAAAAAATCCTCTTTGTCCAAGTGGTGTATCTGATTTAACTGCTGCTTTCATAGCTTCATCTACATCTAATATCTCATCAAATAGTTGATTTTTTCTTGCTATCACAGATAATCTATTGGTTCCTTCAAAGATAGAATGCCTTACATCATTTATCTCACCAAATAATTCTCTAAATATTTTAGATCCTTTACCTATAACCTGTATTTCTTTTTTACCACCAGGTAAATTTTTTTCTAAGGTTTGTGCAAATGTTTTTAAACCCATAGCATCGTCTGCAGACTTTGATAAATTTTGATACATAAAAGTTGGTAGTGTATCTTTTGATGGATCCATCTTTCTAACTTGTTTTATAATATCGTTAACCATACCCTCTGCCTCTAATTCTGTAATGGGGTTTTTATTTTTAGCTGCATAACGCATAAATAATTGTTTTGTACGATCTACAGCATCTTTTGTTGGTTTATATTTTTGAAAGAAACCAGACTCTGCATCTTCAAATATCTCAAATGTATTACCAATATAGTTTTTAACTCTGTTACCCATTATCTTTCTAAGATCTTTAGTAACACCTACAGGTAGATCTACCTTTGCTCCTGGTCCAGCTGCTGTTATCTCTAACAGATTATTAAATTCTTTTCTTGTTTTATCTAATATGGATAAAATTTTATTGCCTGTAATAACTCCCTCATCTTTACCCATTCTTTTTATAACAGTGCTTAAAACATCTTTTTTAAATTTTTTATCTAAAGGTTTTGTTAAATCACCTTCAAATAATGTATCATCTAATAATTTTAAAAATTGTTTTCTTTCTTCATTAGAAGATGCATTAAAAAATTTTCTATATTCAGGAAATACTTTATCTATCTCTTTATCTATTAATGCTACTTTTTCTTCTGCAAAGTTAGTATCTCTCATACTTCTTGCTTTTTGTTGTTGTTTTGCAGCTGCAATCTCTTGTGGTTTAGTTCCTCTAAATCTAAAAATAGATGCAAGTTTATCTAATCCTCTTGCTATTTTAGAACTACTATATGCTGCTTCTTTTCCTCTTTTAGCTAAAAATTTTGCACTTTGACCTATACCATATACAAAAGGTGCAAGCAGTATAGACTCTGTTCCAAATTTAAGTCTGTTTAATAATTTTCTTGATGCATCTTCTGCTACATCTGGTTCTACATCTCTATCTAATTCTGTAGGTCCCCCTTCAAATAAATCTCCAAACGTGCCTATCTTCTCGTTGTCAACTACAAATACTTCACCAAGACCACCACCAAGAGACATAACACCAAATCGTTTTGCACCTGTTAGTTTATTTAATTGATCTGCTTTATCTAAACCTTTTTTTAAATTAGGATTTTTTGGACTAACAAGTCTACCAGATTTTTTTGCTTTAACTGCTTTTTTTGCCAGCATTTTTGCTGCACTCTCCACTCCTTTTAAAGTAATTTTAGCACCTGCTGTACCAAGGCCAACTAATTGAGTTAATGCTTCTGATATTTTACCTGCAGCTCTTTCGTCTGCTAATTCTTCAAATGGATTTAATGTATCAAAAAATTTTTCTACTTCAGCAGCATAACTAAATTGTTTGCCCAATGCTTCAGTCATTCCTTCAGCATCAGGCACAGGCACACCAAATAATTTACCACCACCTAGATCAAATAATTCTGCTGTAATTGATACAACACCTTCTGGTATTTTAATTGCGCCTGATGCAATACCTGCTGCAAATGATGTAAGACCACTTACTTCATTGTTCTGTTCTACAGCTAATTCAATATCTGTTTCATCAATACCTGCAGAAACAAGATCCTCTTTATTTTCTTCTGTAATTTTTTTCTGTTTCTTTCTTCTCTCCTCTTCTTCAGGAGTTAAAGGTTGAAATCTTGGGTCATCTAGGCTTAGAGTAGCCATAGGTTACTCCTGTATTTCAAATGTTAACGGATCTAATCTGTAAGTTCCACCTGCGTTATCAAATACTAAAAAATCTGTAGTTAACGGATCGTAAATAATATCTCCAGGTTTATATTTATCTATAGGTAAAGCTAATATTTTTCCTTTGTTATCAAATGTGTACGGTTTAAATCCTTTGTATTTAGCTAAAATTTCAGGTTTAGCCTCTCTTCTAAATTTAGTTATGTTAAATGCCGTTAAATCTGGTGCCGCTTTTACTGCAGGGTTTTTACTCTCTGCATATGTTGCAGTTAAACCAGCAACCACGTTCTCAAATGCAGGTGTCACTTGTTCTGTTCTAAGATCTTTCGCCTGTGGATTGTCCGCTTTAAATTGTAATTCGGCTAATTTTGTTTTTCTTTTTTCTAATTCAACTTGTATTTTATTCTGTCTATTTTTATCACCTTCAGATTGTTTAAATTGCATTTCTAAATTAGCTATTTCTCTAGTTAATTGGTTTTTTTCATCTGTTTGTTCTTTACTTATATCTGCTTCTACACCAGCTAATTCTATGTCTCTTAAAAAATCTTGCTTACCTTGCATAGATTTAAACGCTTGACCTACAGCAGGTTCAAAAGCCAAAGCAAGATTACCTAATGTGCTGCCACCACCAGTCTCTGAAAGTCCTCTTAGACCACCCTGTATGAGTAATTGTGCAACTGGATCAACAGCAGGCGTAGAAAATTTTGTTAACGCTTGTTTTATTCTTTCCGATGGTGTTCCATTTTGAAAATTACTTCTCAAGCCAGAAGTAATACCACCTTCAACTTCTCCACCCTTTCTAAACATTGGTCTTTTAAATGTTTGCATTAAAATAAACCTCCAGTAGGCCCTTGTAACAATCTATAGATACCAGCTAGTGTTGAACCTGCACTTAATCCTGTTTGTAATGCACTAGGTGATGGACTCTCTACTTGTCTTGTTTGACCTGGGTATCCTGCTATCAAACCTGTAACACCTGACCCATAAGCTTGTGCAGCCGTCAAAGGTTGATTTAATTGTTGTTGAGCTAGTTGTTGACTTGCTTGTAATTTAGCTTGTTCTTGAGCTTGATTTAAACCACCAAGAGTAGATAAAGCTCCAACATCTTGTCCTAAGAATGCTTGTTGTGCACCACCTAATCTTAATTGATTAGCTAAATTCTGTTGTGCTAAACTTTGAGCTTGAGTAAATCCTTGTTGTCTTAAACCTGCCTCTAATGCAGCTCTCTGTCTAGCCTGATTAGATAAAAATTCTGCTTGTTGTACACCTTGTCTTGCACCACCAAAAGCACCTGCTTGGATAGCTGCTTTATTTAATGCAGGTATACCAGCTTGTGTCTGTCTATCAAATTCAGTTAACGTTGTATCAATTACATCTTGTTGATATGGAGACATAAATTGTTGATAAGCTTGTGGACCAGCAGAAGCTGCAGCAGATGTTAAGAAAGGTTGATATTGTCCAATACCTGTAAGTGCTAATGCCTCAGCTTGTTTTTGACGTATATCTTGATCAGCTACAAATTGTGGACCAAAACTTTTTGAAAGATCAGCAGTTTTAAATTGTCCTACTGCTTTTTGTAAATCATCTAAAAACGTTTTACCTGCTGCTTCTATAAATGGTGCCGGTAAAATCTGTTGTTGTTGAACTGCCATTAAACTCTTCCTCCGTTTTCTAATGTTTTCATCATGCTATACATACGTTCTGCGCCTTTGTCGACGTCTCCGTCACCCATCCCTCTTACAGCATCAGCTGTAAATACAAATTCGTTATTTGATAACATCGCAGGGATATCATCAGCCTTTTCTTTTACACCAACTGGAGGAATAAATCCACCTGTTTCTCTAAGATCTAATTCTGTTACACCAGCAGGGTTTTTGTTTAATGGTAGACCCTCGACGCCTGATGCCTGCATAGCGTTTCTTTCTGGATTGTCAGTGCCCATGGCATGACCTATTCTACCACCCTCTGCCATAAATTTAGATCTTAATCTTTGAATTTCTTCATCTAGTATGTCTAATTCGTCCTCTGTTAAATCTTTTAATTGTTTACCAAACATCTCTATGGCCATGTCATTTTTTTCTGACATAGGGTCTAAGTAACCAGCCATTTTCATAATACCTTCTTTATCAGTTCCTTCTTTATAACCTATTCTACCACCATCAGCCGAGTTATCTCTAACAAACTGTATCACATCTTTTTCTTCAGCATTTGGATTTAAATTTCTATATCCTCGTTCTAATAATTTTTTAAGCTGTTCTGGATTTTGTTTTAATGACTCCATTTCCTGTTCATCTTGCACACCTGCTGCAGCTAATACTGATGGTATGGTTAATGCAGCTATTTTACCAAATCCTGTTAAACCTTCACCATAACCTTTTGTTAATCCTAAAGCACTTAGTATGCCTTGTGATCCACCTGCTTCAGCCACACCTTTTACACCAAATAAATTAGGTGCTATATTGCTAAAAGCAAAACCTCCACTAGTGCTTAGTCCAGGTAATGCCCTTCCAAAAAAAGTTCCACCACCTAAACCATATAACGCACCAGCTGTAAGAGCTAGTTTACCTATATCAGATTTAGCAAAACTTTTTATACCTTTAGCAACTTTTTTAATAGGCTTGGTAATAGATTTTACCAGGCTTCCTAGGCCGTATAATTGTCTGGGCATTTGTCCTCTTGATATTGTCATATATTTATTAAACTAGTTTGCGGCAGGTATAATTCCTGTAGTATCGCAGTTTATTTGATTTTTGTAGGATCGTCAATACGTTTCATGTGTTGCAACTCATCAAAAAATCTACCACAATATTGGTGTTCACCAACATGTGTAATGTAGTCCATGATATAACAATACACTTTACCACCTAAATCACGCCATCTCTGGCAGAAACCAAAATCTTCACCATAATATCTCTTACTATCTGTATCATGTAAAGTATCAAATAGATTAAAAAAATTATCTTTTTTAACCTCTTTACCATTAATAACAGTAGGCTGATATATCTCTAGTTCTGGATGAGCTTTCATAAGATCAGTGATTACTCTCCTTTTAATCAACATACATCCTGTTGGTGCGTGTGTTACTTCACATATACCATCTTTGACAAATATCTTTCCATCTTTATTATGTATCTTTATTGGAAACATATAACCCCCTTTTAACAGAGACTCTGCATCTTTTACCATATCTGTCTGATTCATTCTCTTCCACATCTTGTCTGTATCAAATGTTTTCATTGGATATGGACATGCGATTATATCTTTATCTGCCTCTAACATTTTCATTATGGTGCTAAAATTAAAATCAATATCGGAATCTATGAACAACATATGTTCGTAGTTATCCTCGTGATTTAGAAATTCAGACACACAGAGATTTCTACCTTGTGTAACCAACGACGATTTCATCAAAGTAAAACTACAGAGTATATTATTCTGTACACAATCTAATTGAAATTTTAAAGCTGCTCTTGTGTAGTGCATAGATACATCAGAGTGACATGGTGTTGCTACCATTATCTTTGCTTTTGGTTTTGGTCTTTTATCAGATAAATCAATGACCTCTCTCACAGAATTTACCTTTCCTTCTTTAATGGTTTGATAGGTATCTTTATTAAACCATATTGGTTTGTTGTTTTGCATCAATTGCTCCTTTTAAAAATGTTGTCCAAAAAGCTGCTTGTTTTTCCCAGCCATAATATCTGTTTGTATATATCATTTGAAAATTCAAATGTTCTTGTATTGCTTTTGTATGTAGACTTTGTGCTGCAGCCTCTATACCCATGGCAAATTTTTTAGCTAAATTTTTATAATCATTTGAGTAAGGAACATAAATAGGAAACTCTGCACCTGTTTCAAATATAGCTCCATAATTTGTAGTCAAACAATACAAACCAGCAGCCATAGATTCTAATAAAGAAATACAAGACGTCTCTTCCCATATACTAGGATAAACATACATTCTATAATTTTTTAAATTTTCTCTTATATATTTGTTTGGTCTATAACCTATGTAATTTACGTTTGGTAATTTTTCTGCCTGCTCATATAACTCAGTATAATACTGATCATTCTGATCATAAAAATCTTTACCATATACTTCCGTTGATGAATACACATCCAAAGTAATCAAAGGATTCTTTACTAATTGCATAGCACCAAGCAGTACAGATAAACCTCTCCACGGTGTATTGTGATGAATCATTCTTATAGGGTCACCTTTTTTATAATGTGTAATAATAGGATCAATTTTTTCTACACCATTTTTAATTACTAAACATTTCTCTGTTGGTAATTCAAACATCATTCTAAATTTTTCACAGCTCCAATGAGAATTAAAAACATACCAATCATACTTGTGATGATTAGATTTATTCTTAAACCAAGGATGTAAATTAGGTTGATCGTAAGAATTTTTTTGCCAAAGAATATTTACTTTAGTTGGATGTAAAGGAACCTTTTCAGGTATGGATGTGCATATCTGCACCTGATCTAAGATTTTAGGATCTACATGTTTTTGTAAAAAACTTAATTGTAATTCTGTTCCGCCTTGTGCTTTCTTATTTCTCAATAACATAAGCTAATGATATCCTCCAATATGGTATGTTTTTTATTTCTTGATTTTTATGTAACTTACTAGAGTCAAACAAAATAAAATCTCCTGGTTCGTATCTACATATTTCTCCTTCTATATTTAGTTCTCCTCCCCAGTCTTCAGCCCATTGTGGTGTTAGAAAACCTACAATACTTTGTTCTCTGCTATCTCCATCAATATGAAAGCTTGCATAATGATTATTGTTTTGTGCATTTATTATTGTTCTTTTTATATTTTTTTTTAAACTAAAACCGTGTTGTTCCTGACATCTAGTATTTATCATATCAAATAAACAATTTGTATATCCTATCCAATATGGAAAATTAGCTTGTGGTTTTCCATCTTTTATCAAACAGACTGCTGGAAAAGCTCCTGCCATAGTATTAGCGTTAGATTTATTATTCAAAGCAAAAATTGTAGAGTCAATTAATTCTTTATATAATGAAAACAAATCTTCTTTTAAGATAACGTTTCTAATTCTTTTTATCATTTACAATACTTTCAACGATCTTATATGCTACTACTGCTTCTTTTGCAATAGCATGATCTGGGCTACAACAAAGGAATATTTTATCAAAATTAGTTTCTCTAATGTAATTAATATTGTGATCAAACATAAAAGATTTTAATTTGTGCATCTTTGTATTTATCCAATAGACGTGGTCAGATGTAGGATTTGATATCCAGGTATAATTTATCTTATGTGTAAAAACATTTGCTAAATGAAAAAGCCAATTACCTTCATCTAAATTTTGAAATTTTTCATAACCAAAATCATGGTGATGATCTATATTATATATATTGTATTCATCATAACCATGTTCGAAAAGAGGATAGATCTTATCGTGAGTGTATCCTAAATATATATCATCATGTCTGTATACAATGGGTATTATATATCTTAATAATTCTTCCTGATGTTTTAATGATATTATCCAATCAAAATCGACTGAAAGAACATCAAGTTTTTTTATTGTCATTGTTTAATACTTTCTGCATCATGTCTAAACCCTCTGGAGATATTGTTACTGTTACATCTTGTACAATATCAGGTCCTTCTTTCTTCTCTGTAAATTTTTCACCGGTCTTGGTATTACGCCAAGTAACAACTGTACTACAATTTATTTCTGGTAAGTCTTTATCCATTTTCTTGCGATCTATCTATTAAAGCAAAACTTATCAGGCCTTGTATCGTATTACTACCTGTAGCTGCTTGCACAGTTATAGCATCACCTGCCTCTAAATTCAAGCCTTGAGGTGAGGCATTTACTTGTGATTTGGCAGGTACGTCATCTCTAAAAAATTCATATTCTGTGCTTGAATCAGATGAGTCAACAAAATTCATGTTTACTAAAATAGCTGATGATGCATCACTGTTTGCAGTATAAATACTTTTAACTATAGCTGTTGCATCACTAGGACATGTAAACACTGTCGTTTTTCCTGTGCTAGCTTGTTTAAAACCTTGGTTCTTGTATCTTATTGTCATGATAAAAAATAATTAAATGCGTCCTGTTCGTCCTTAAGTTCTTTTTGAAAAGAAAAATTAAGTTGATTCTTTACAGTATCTAGTGCCTCTAAAACCTGTCTCTGATTAGACACATCATATTCATCTTTTGGTTCAGGTATGTATACTGTTATCTTAGCCATTAAGTTCTCATTATTTCTTCTAATAATTCTTTTTCTCTTTCCCGTTCAATATCTTTTTTTTCAAGAGCTTCATCAAGTCTTAAATCTGGATTAATTAGTTGTTCTAAAATTTTTCTATTATCGCTTGAGGCATCTGTAAACATATTATCTAATTCTCGTCTTCTGGCTGTTATAGTAGCAAGCGGATCTATAAAACCTGTTAACTCTCCAAGTTTTGGATTTGTTCCATCTCCTGCTCCTTCTGAAAGACCCATGTTCCTTAATTTATCATAACTTACAAAATCAACACCTTGTCCTATTTCATCTAAATCTTCTAAAGATGCTACTGATGTAATGCCATCTGATTGAGTAAAACTTGTGTTCTGTAGTTTTGCATTAGGGTCAAATAAATTATCTTTGGCAATAGCTCTACTTACAGGAGTGCTCCCAACAGCAGGCATATCGCCTGTATATCCTAGCTTAGATAAATTTTGTAAAGTCATCTCAGTAATAGGTGCATCTCTACCTAATATGTTACTAATTCTTTTTTCATTAATTCTTTGTTGTCTAGCCTCTTCATATTCTTCTTGAGTTCTAGGAGTTCCATCAGGATTAAAACCTCTAGCATTTTTAAGATTTCCAAACAGACTTCCTAATCCTTTTGCTAAAAAACCAATAGGACTAAATTGAGATATAGTTCTAAAAAATTTTTGTAATGGATTTCTGCTAGCTGTAAAATCAGATATGTTGTCTCTTTCTCTAATACCTAAATTTTGAGCCTGTATTTTTTCAGCGTTTTGTAATAATTCTTTTTGATTCATTTTTCTAAACTCAAATGCAGTGTCACTTTCATTTGGCCCTTTACCAGTAAAACCTCCACCTCCTGGACCCGTATCATATCCACCACCAGGATCTGTATCTACACCAGCCGCTCCAGCTCCACCAATGTCACCAAAACTATCTAATGACATGATACCTGAAGGACCCATGTTAGGGCCATCTTCTAATCCACCATGTATATTTGCTTTTAAGATTAAATCTTTTTCTGCTTTTGTAATATATGCTAATTCTGTTTCTGGTTTATCAGGTGCTGACTTCCATTTTCTAGGTGCAACAACTTGTGGCTGTTTGCCTAAATAATTATCGACTCCACCTTGAACTACAGGTTTATCATCATATGTAATTTTTTTATCTACAGCCATTATCTTCTACCATCCGGTTGTGCGTCAAGTCTTAGAGTGCCATATCTCCAGGTTTCACCTACAGCATCATTCTCTATCTTAAGAGCAACAAGTCTTCCTCTTGCTCTGGTATCTATCTTATCAGTAGTTGTTGTAACTGTAAAGGGTCCAAGTGGAGAACTAGATGCAGTATTATTTGGATAGTCATTGACCAATAAAGTAATCTTTGTATTACCTGTTTGCACTGCAAAATCAGGTATAAATCTCTTAACAGACATAAAGAACTCTCCATCACCTTTGTAATTAGCAACTCCAGTAGATTGACCTAATGCACTTCTAGTTTGTGTTATGTCATAATCTCCAGATTTTATAAAAGCAGCTATAGCTGTGGCTGTTCCATTTTTAATTTGATCTGTTCCTACCTCGTGAGAATAGTAAGTTGATGCTCCAAAAGTATTTGTAATACCTTGTATTGGAAAAGATGGTGTTGCATTGTCAATATATTCTGTAGCATATGGATTATCAAATACTCCATAATCAGCATAGGTTGTTCTAGCTAATGATGAGGTAGTCCAAACGTTTTCTGAATAATTATAGGTTACACATCTATCAATTTGATCTGATCCTGATTTAGGATAAAACCAATTTACTTCACTATAGAGAGTGTTGTGTCCTGCAAATACAACATCAGAAGAATCATAATTAAGTCCAAGATTATCTCCATCTGTTGTAAATACAAAATCTTCTACAAGACAAGGTATGGATTTAACTGTACCATCAAATACAAAAAATCCTCCCTCACCTGACATCCAAAATACTTTACCATCAGAATAACTTAATGCATGTTGTCCAATCAATCCACAACTTGTACCAACCTGTCTAACACCAAATGTAAATGGTGGACCAACAAATTGAATTACATAAGCAGAGGTATCTGTTAAAACTAAAGTGTAGTCTTTACCAGATACTGCACCTTGAATTTTATTTCCTTTGTCAAGTCTAAAACTACCTGCAGTATTAACTGCAGTTGGTGTGTATGTATTTAGATCTTCTTGATTAGAGAATCTTATAAACAGAGGATCAACAGTTGATGGATCACCAATAGTTGTTTCGGTTCCAAAGTGAAACAGATGTCTATCTCTATCTGAAACTTGTGTAAGTCTAGATGATGTTGGATTGTTTGAGGTTGAAAAATTTGTAGTTGTTGTTGAAGCTCTGATTGTTCTCGCATTTGTTGCACCAGCGTTCCATGTAAAAGTTTTTCCTCCTCTAATAGTTGCAACCAATACTTCTCCAAAATTATCCAAACTCCAGTTTCCTGGTTCCAGAGTCACGTCACTAGTGGCTCTCTCTGTTCCCCATGTTGATGTACTCCAAGTAGATGCTCCCCAACCATAACCAGCTGTCTGAATTGTAGGTCCAACTTCAACATACGGATTTACAGTTGCAGCTCCCGCTGTGGACATACCTGATCCAGATTCATTTGATGCCATCGTAATTGTAAAACTATTTGTTGCAGATGTGATAACTTCATAATTAGTATCTGTAAAATCTGCTACCGCATATCCTGTAGCTCCTCCTCCAGGCAAAGTTACGCCACTAAAATTTATATATCTTCCAGCAGATAAACCATGAGATGTTTTATTAATAGTAACTGTTGCAGATCCATTTGTTGATGAAAAAGTGCATCCTGTGATAGCTGTATCTAACGGTGAGATATCATAGAAGTCATTTCCATAATATAAAAATAGACCCTGTGATGTTCCTATCGCAGCGTACTTCTCTCCTGCAATACTTGTAAAACTGTGTTGTGCTCTTCCTGATCCAGGTAGAGTTTTAGATGAAGTAGTTAGTTGACTCCAACCACCCATTTTTTCTGGTAGCCCATATCTAAATCTAACAAAATCACCATCAACCCATTGACCCTCTCCTCCAGAATCTGTGACCATTTTATTGAAACCAGGCTTGAAATTTAATTTTTGTAGCATATAGTAACTATAACTTAATTTATCAAAGAATGAAAGATTCAAAATAAATGATACGATTTCTAGAAAATAATGAACTAAACTCTCATTCCAGTAGTTTTAATATCACATATCCTAGAAATGCCAATATTATTTTTGGTAATTATCCTTTCCCAGATCGCATACATAATCTAAAATTAAACATAAAATCCAACATAGATCCTAATATGAAGAACTATACTAATGTAAAAGGTGATATGACATCTTGGACTCATTTTGTGGAAGATGACGATTTTATAAAATTTTTAAATTACACGATTAACAAACATCAGGTAAGTCATCCTGATCTATTTAAATTTTTTTATCAAAGAAAAATTATAGAAGACGCTTGGGGAAATATCTACAGAAAAGGAGATAGTCTGACCTCTCACATACATTACTCACATAGTGGTATTCTATTTTTATCAGAGGGATGTGATTTAATTTTACCTGAACTTAATATTAAGATAACACCTTTTCCAGGTGATTATTATTATTTTCCACCTATTATTTATCACGGTTTTGACGAGATCTTGAATGATGAGGAAAGATATAGTATAGCTTTTAATATAAAAGAAAAATCAGGAGCTAGTTTTGAAATGGAGAAAAACATAAATGACAAAAGATAAAACAGTAAATATAAATAATTTTATAGGTGTCTATGATAATTATATCACAAAACAAATGTGTGATGACGCTATAAATTTATATGAAAAAGAAAATAAATTTAATCATACAGTAAATAGACTTGGAGGAGAACAAGTAGGTGTATTAGAAAAACAAGATCAACAATTTTTTATGGGAAGAGATAATTTAGATATTTGGTGGGAAACCTGTAAACCTTTAATGTTAAATCTTGATATGGCTTGGAACCATTATGCAAAAAATACAGGTGCTCTCGATGCGTATGATGGAGGACCTTTTCATTTTACGTCTTTAAAAATACAAAAAACTTTACCAACAGAGGGTTATCATGTTTGGCATATTGAACATGGTAAAGGTTTTGAAAATGAACCTAGAGCTTTTGTTTTTTCTGTATATTTAAATGATGTACAAGAAGGTGGGGAGACAGAATTTTTGCATTTCTCAAAAAGAGTACAACCTAAAACAGGTAGAATAGTTTTCTGGCCTGCTGGTTTTCCATACGTTCATAGAGGAAACTCACCTTTGTCAGGTGAAAAATATCTTTTAACTTCTTGGATTTTATTACGTTAGTAAGATGAGTAGGATGTAGGTCTTGCGCCTTTTCTTGCAATTTGATCTGCTTCACTCTCAGTAGTGTCTACTGATCCATCTTCATTATAAGTATAAATAATATCTCTGTCCCATGCTAATTGTAAACTCTCTAGATGAGCGGCATCCCACTTATCTACAAATTGAGATCTGAAATCTCCTAAATTTGCTTCAGTCCATGTTTTGTGTTTTGTGTCATCTCTGTGTTCTACAGTATCATTGTAGTCATGATTATCATCTTTGTATTGGATTGCCCAAATGTTTGACCATTTAGAATCACTCCAGAAAGCATCATCCTCAATTTGATATCCTATAGAATGACCCTCATCAGTTTTTACAGAATGATTTAATATCACTTTGTCATCAAATACTACTGTCCAATCTGCGTTCGTTGCCATCTTTTTTCTCCTTAAGTTTTTATAATATAAATAATTGTTAAATATGGTTGTAAAACCGAAGTAGCATCTCCAGTAAAGTTTGCACTCATATTGTGAGAGTGACCTTGACCAGATCCTGCATTACCTGTACCTGCTAAGTCAACCCTTCTTGGTCCTGGAGACTGTGCTCTAAATTGGTCACCAGAGTGAGGAGGAGTGTTAGCACCTCCTGGGTGTGAGTGTGAAGCAAGTTGTGCTGTTGACAAAGTTGCGTTAGCTGTTGATCCACCCACGTTTCCTGTCGAAGTTACAGTTTCCGCTCCTGCAGTAGAGGCTAAAGCTTTGTTATTTGATTTACCCATTGCAATTTTATCAGACAAATTAGGTAAGTTAAAAGTTGATGAACCATCACCAGTTCCATAAGTTGTACTTATGATTCCAAATAAATCAGAGTAAGTTGATCTTGAAACTGCTGCTCCATTACATTCTAAGAAACCTGTTGGCACTGAAGAAGAGGACCATGGCACAATAGTTGCCGTAGGAATTCCCTCGATACCAGTAAGGTTTGCTCCAGTAAAATCGTATCTTGTTGCTTCGTAATTTGACATATTATTTCTCCATATAAGTCCAGCCAATGTTTGAACCAGAATAAACCAATCCAAAACCTGCGCCTTCAGTATTAACTACTAGATCTGAAGATGCATTAGCTATTTTAGAACTATTTCTTCCAACAGTCAATGCGTTTGCATCAAATGTAAATCTTGAATCTATGAAATGAACCTCATCACCAACAGCTGGTGATGCAGGTAAAGTTGCTGTTACAGCTCCTCCACTTGTATCCACAAAAAGTTTTGCACCTGCTTGGATAGTTTCAGATGCAGTAATTGTTCTCCATTTTCTATATTCGTTTACTTTTACAATGTTAGTGCCATCAGAATATAATACGTAACAGTTTCCTTCACATAAAAGAACTCCTGATCCACCTGCTGTTTTAAAAGTTAAAGTGTTTCCAGCATGGTCACATGCATTTTCAACAAAGTAAGTTTTTTCAATTGAATCTGGAATACTAACAGTTCTGTTTGCTGCTAATGTTCCTGTTAATTTAATAACATCATTTTTACCATCTGATAATGCACCATTAGTAAAAGTTAAAGATCTGTTAGCATTGGTTACGTTAAACGTAGTAAAGCCACCAATTGCCTGTTCTAAGATTAATAAGTTTGTATTTGTAATTTGACCCCAAGTTCCCGAGTTTTCACCGGTTGCTTGTACTGTCAATTTTAAATTAGCTGATGTAGAGTTTGCCATTTTTTAAAATCCTTTGATTGCTATTTTACATAAATTAAGCTGCGGTGTCAACATCAGACCAAGTTACCGTTACGCCTGTATTTACATCCGAATATGTAACATCCGAACCTGTTGGTACGTCGTTCCAGATCAAAGCACTACCAGTTCCTACAGCTGTTGTCAAGGCAAAACCTGTTAAACTAATATCACTATCTGCTGTTTCATTTGTATCTCCAGTAGCTCCTGTAAGACCAAATCCTGTTAAATCTACCGGTGTATTTAGATCAATAGTTTCATCACCTAAAGCAGCCGTCATGGCTATTCCAGTTGGAGATGCTTCAATATTAATTGCAGCTACGACATTTGCTAGAGTAGCTGTCATAGCTATTCCAGTTACTTCAGCGTCTGGAGCAGGATCTAATGTTCCTAAAGCTCCTGTCATACCAATACCGGTAGGAGATATGTTTGCTGTTCCAGTTGCAACCTCTGTGCCTAAGGCTCCAGTCATTCCAATACCTGTTAGTATTGCAGTTGCAAATTGACCTTCAACACCCCAAGCATTCTCATTCCAACCTTGTCTACCCCAACCTGTTTGGTTAAAAGTATCTAAACTTCCAAGAGCTCCCGTCATGGAAATTCCTGTAGGCGAAACATCAGCGTTAGCTGTGACTGTTGCAGTTCCGGTAGTTATTGTTGCCTGTGATCCGGTTGTTGGAATATCTGTTGTACCACTTGCAACTTCTGTTCCTAAAGTTCCTGTTAAAGATTGACCAGTGACTGATACGTCTGAATTTGCTTGAGTAACTACGCTGGCTAACGTAGCGGTCATTGCTATTCCGGTAACTTGAACGTCACCAAAAATACCCCAACCATTTTCTCCCCAAGGGTCTCCACCCCAACCAGAAAGAATTTCTGCATCGATAGTGACACTTCCTAGAGCGCCTGTTAAAGATTGACCTGTTAGAATAGCAACATCACTTGCTTCACCCCAAGCTTGAATACCCCATTCACTTCTACCCCAACCAAATTCTACTGATTGTGTAGATGTGACTGTTCCAAGATTTGCGGATAAAGCAATACCACTTACTGATACGTCGCTATTAGCTTGATCGCCCCATTGTCCAACGTTCCAAGTAAGCGTTCCCCAAGTTGCCATAGGAGGTTACCTCCTACGATTAACCAGAGATCCTTAGAATCGCTGCTGTTGATGTGGCTGCGGGAAACTGAATTGTAAAAGTTCCTGATGTCGCTGTTTTATCTGCTCCAAAATTTAATACTGCTACAGCTTTATTAGAAAAAGATGTATTGTAAATCAATGCACCTCTTGCTGTTAAAGTTACACCAGTAAAAGATCTGTCTGCAAAATCACATCTAGCAACACCTGCTGTCATAGAAGTTCCTGCGTTTGTAAGTTTACCACCACCCTGAGTGTATTGTCCAGAGTTAGAAACTTGGTTTCCTGTACTGTCTCCAGGATACGCAGTAGTTGTTGAGTTTAAAGTTGCAGAAGAAGTATATAGAGCAATTTTAAAAACATCACCACCTGATTGTGAAAAGTCGTGATCGCCATCCAAAAGTTCTTTTTTAAAACTGTTTGCTATCGCTTGTGTAATTGCCATTTTTTATCTCCTTATTATTTTCCACCGACTCGAGGAACACCTGATTGATATTCATCTCGTCTTCTTCTTCCCATTTGTTCTACTGAGAAGCCTTCAGTGACTTGTTTATACCTTCCTTCGTATAATTGCAACAAATCATTTGGCCCCTTTAAGAAAGAAAATGCTTCTACTAAGCATGCATACAAAAGTCCGTTGGGAAAATTCAGACTAAGGTATGTGGTTGTATTTGTACTAGATAAACCTGCATCTTTCAAGATATAATTTATCTGAACCTCGTAGGTAGCGTTAGGAGTTGGAGCAAAAACTATGTGATTTTTATCCCAGTTGCTGTAATATTTTGGCACTCCCGTGCTTTCTTTTGGATTAAATTCTGACATAAAACTCGTATCTCTATATTGTAAAAATTCTCTATTATTAGCTGAGGCTGTTCCATCTGAGTCTAGAATCTGAACTGATCTGATTATTAATAAATTATCCGGAGTCTGAACAAATCTTTGGCCAGAAACTAAATTTGCAGTTACATATCTTCTATTATTATCAGAATCTACATCTCTTAAAATTCTAAATTCTGCGTTT
>Ga0098043_1000069_pt1 | contig 31258 bp, 45 predicted proteins | sample 9B_taG_FD_92581 | JGI IMG/M metagenome (GOLD analysis project Ga0098043, IMG submission 92581) | Marine viral communities from the Subarctic Pacific Ocean - 9B_ETSP_OMZ_AT15188_CsCl metaG | ecosystem: Environmental > Aquatic > Marine > Oceanic | place: Subarctic Pacific Ocean | collected 2015-01-10 | reverse complement strand
ATTACATAATGTCTGGAGGTTATCTAATGAGGTCTTTGAACCACCAAAACGCATCGGTTCGATATGGTCTACGCATTGTCCTGATATAACATAGCCAGCTTTCTCACATAACTCACATAGAGGATTCATCTGTATATAATAGTTTCTAAGGCTTCTCCATCGCTTAGAATTATAAAAGGCGATGTGTTCATCAGTTGAGCGTGAAGCAGGCTTTAATCCTTGAGAGGTTCTCTCTCTCTTTGGTATCCAAGGTCTTCTCTTTGTCTTAGGGAAGTTAGGCATCAGAGTTTAATTCAGTTAGTATGTAGTAGTATTCAGTATCTACTTCAAGGATGTATTCCATATTATCCCCATAGTCTAATAGCTTTTGTTTATCTTCTATACAACCCTCCCATAGTTCGTGACATCCTTTCCTACCATCTATCCCCCCTAGGCAATGATAAGTTATATTGCGAGGGTCTGTTATTAAATCTCTCCTACGACTACGGGGTATTATATGGGAATGACTGAGGGGTAGGTCTCCCCTACCACATCCAGAACAATAATGAGGTCTAGTATCTGCTATCTCTTTATATACTCTCTTTAACTCTTTGTTTATTATCTTCTGTTTGTCTGATATCTTCTTCATTGCCTATATTATCGTTAAGGTAATCATCTATTATCTTAATAGTAGAATCAAAGCCTTTTCCTATACAAGCGTAGTATCCTCTTTTGTTTAATTTAGTAATCCAATCTTTTTGTTCTTTTGTAGGGTATCCCTTTTCTTTTATCTCAATAAATAAACCCGCATACCGCCCTATTGGCTCATAGATACCTAAGTCAGGAAACCCCTTTACATAACCAGTGGCTTTTGCCTTATTTCTTTGGCTGGGGTATCGCTGGTATTGACCACCAAGCGATGCACAATATATTACTTGCGGATATTGGAATCTCAGGTATTTTACGACATTTGTTTGTAATTGTGCTTCCGACATACTAGGTAAAGATTATGAATACGGCGCAAAGATATAAAAAAATGTTAGTTTGGACGTCTAATATGTAAAAATCTTAAAAATGCAGGAAATCGCAGGAAAACAAGCGTATTTTTACTCTAATAGCTCTTTTATCTCGTAATAAGCGACTTTTACGCGTTGATACAAAAATGATAGGGGAAAAACAATGATAATTGTTATCAATGTAATTGCTAATCCAAATATTGCGTCAATTAAGAGTTGTATCAGCTTCCCAATCAATAAAATCGTTCGTTTTATTGTTTTCATAAGTTTGAATAAAATCTATATTAATAATTCTTTCGCCTTTGAGCCATTCATCTACAATATTTACAATATCTTGAATTAATTTCTCTTTGTCTTTTTGAGAATCTTTTGAATCTGGAATTTCAAACTGAATTATTGCTTTCATTTTAATTCTCCGTGAATTTTCTTAATATATGTTCCATCTCTTTTCGATTCCCATACTAATTCACCTTGCAATCTGAATTTTTCTCTTTTTTTAATTTCTTTTTGACGAATTTTATAATCCTCGTAAGTTTCGTTTGCCTCTCTTTTTGGATTAGTATTCATTTTGCAATCTTACAATTTTTTTTTCAATAATTCTTTATAAGTTTTAGTAAATTCATCACATTGTTTTATAAAAGGTTTTTTTCTCCTATAATAATCATCTAAAAAATGTATTATCTCCTCAAGTGATAAAAGATGACATCTGTAATCATTTAATTTTTCTTTTAATTCACTTCCAAATGTATCTCTCTCTTTCATAAGCCACAATATCCTGAATCACAATCATCAAAATCATCAAAAGATAATTCTGTTTGTAATTTCCATTCTTTAATCATTTGATAAGTTATATCATCTGTTGCTTTCAATGTATCGTTTGGATAGTATCTATCTTTTTCTAAGTCTGAAAAGAATTGCATTTTATTTTCGTGGGTCTGCCACATCTTTTTTAATAAAGGAATACTTCTGTGAAAACATCCTACACAATTATTTAACTCAGCGAATCGAACCGGTTTATCTTTCCAATAGTTTTCTATATCTATTTTGTAAATTGGATTCTCGATATTGATTAAAGGGAATATCGGTTTCTGCCATTCTGTTTTTGTCCATTTATTTCGACCATCCTTTAATTTTCCAATGATATGTTTTTCTTCCCTATACCCTCTTTCATTACAATGCTTTAACATATTACTAGCCCTCCTTTGCTCGTTGGCTCTAAAACCAATCCTCATTTCACATACTTCATTTATATGTTTTTGCCACCACTGAAAAATAGGATATTGTTTTAATTGCGCTGTGCAATATCTTCTAAGCGGACTGGGTAATAATCCATTTCGATTTACTTCCTTATCAAAAGTAATTCCAGAAACCCAATGTATTTTCTTTCCAATAAATTGTTCTAAATCTAACATTGTATATATTATAGTATCCATCTCTAAAGTTCCTATAAATTCTTTTCCAATTTTATCTGAAACAATTTGTCTGATTTTTTCATCTGGAAATAAACAATTTCTATCGTCAGTTCTAACTAATGCGAATACATTATAATCAGCGGGATACTTAACTGCAATATAACTTGAAGTCTTTCCCCCGCTTAAACTATTTACTGATTTCATTACCACGAACCGTTAGGTAATTTTCTAACTTGTCTGGTATCGTAACCATCTCCTAAAAAATAGAGCCACGCCCTATCTTCCATTAAGTCATACTTTACTCTTCCATCATCAATTGCAAAATCATCAATGCAAGGAATAAAAATTTCAATTAGTTCTCTACAATAAAAATGAGGATGCCCCTCTAAATTATCTAACATCATAAAAGTCCATTCATCTACTTCGTAAACTTCTCCATGAATAGCATAACTCTTTTCTTTTGTTACATAAGGTAATCCATTGTAATGGTCTTCCAATAATGTATATTCTTTTTTAGTCCAGGCCTCCCCTATCTTAGTAGAGTTTTCTAATAAACTATTATTGTGATGTCCTGATTTTAATGTTCCATAAACAAATACTTTCTGTCTCATAATTAACTGTATAAAATGTTAGAACCATCACCTCTAAGATAGCCTTGTAATATTTCTTGTTCCTCCCCATCTATTACAATAATTTTAATTTTATCTACATAAGCTACTCTTAATGAATCAGAGAATTCATCTCCATCAACACCACATATATTTAATGGTATATGCTCTACGAAATCTAAAACATGGTCTGGGTAATCGTAATTGATTTCTGCTCTTATTCCATCTACAACTTCATCAATAAAATTATCTTCAGTCCATTTGATTAACTTATCTCCTTGAACATAGACTACTTTATCTTTTTGTAGCATCTCTTTTTGATAAGTCTTAGTTAAAGGTTTTCGATAATACCCTCTGCGTTGATATCCTATATCTTTTTTGATTCCAGCTTCCTTATCAAAAGCTTCTTTCAAAGTTTCTCCATTTTCATTTTGATAAGTATTCATTGCTTCATTCAAAGCATCTTGAATATCTTGAGGCAATTCCTCATCTGAGTTTTTAATTCTCCAATTTCCGTTTTTGTTCATAATTTAATTTATTTATATTAGTTGATATTGATTTCATACCCGTCCCGTTTGGACTTCTGTAAGCTAATCGCTTATCTCGATATTGTTTTTCTTTTGTATTATTATCCCAAATTAATTGTCTGTGAGCCTTTATCCATTTGTAATAAGTTTTAACGGTAATATGAAATTCGTCTGTGTTTCTTATTCCTTGTCTGAATGCTTGTTGAATATCTTGAAGTTCTAAATTAAAGAAATCTTCTTTTAAGTCTTCTGCTAAAATCATAGCGAAAGTTACGATATCTTCCTCGCTCGGTCTTTGACCTAATTCCATATAAGTTCTGCCTAGTAAATCACAGCTAAATTCTCTCAAACTTTCAATCGGGATGTCTTTTATTTTTTTCATTTTCTATATCTAGTAAAACGCGTTTCTCTTAAATTACATAGTATCCTATTAGCGAATAGAGTAAATCTCTTAAATCGCAGGAAACATAGCTTCACGCGCAGATTAAGTATTTAGATTATTATTCATTTTCCTTATCATTTCTCTTGCTTTTTGATGGGCATTTATTGAGGTTTTTATTTTAGATTTTTGAGTTGGCTTTTTCCAATTTGAATTGTTTCGCATCCATCTTTTTAATCGCAAATTAATATCAAAAGTCTTTTCCATTTCAAATCTCATCTTTGTTCCTTTTTGATTCTGCTCTGTCCAATATTCACAAAACTCTACTTTATTTTTAGTATCATAATCCAATCTGGAAACTAAACTTTGAAATTCCTTTTTCCTATATGATATATCTTTTATAGTATTAATCTTTATTTTATTATCCTCATCCTTTTTAATGACACCCCCCTCACTAAATTTAGTGATACCTATTCTTCTTTCTATTATCTGCTTGTCTTTGTATATCATCTCAACAGAAACAAACCCTTTGTCTTTCAGTTCTTTAATCCAAAGTGAAATAGTATTTTTAGATACATTATATAATTTAGCAAAGTAATTATTTGTCGCAAAGCAATAACCCATCTTATTTGTAAGACAAGTTATCTCACCATACAAGAGTTTAGCATTCGGTTTAATATCCGAATACCTTACTCTTGCTGGGATGATAGCCCAATAACTAGGATTCTCCATTCTCAATTCTATCACATTGTTCTTGAGTAGAGCCGAAACAATATTTAACAAATCTTACACTATTACCAAATCTATTTTCTCCCTCACAATATAAAGAATAAATATCATATCCCTTTTCTCTAAGATTAAAGATAATAGCTCCGAGTCTTTGAGTTCCAACTAAATCGTAGGCTTCTTCCTGAGATAATTGCTTCCCAGATTTTAAGTAATTCAATACCGCCTCAGTTTGTGAATTACATTTGATTCCATTTACTATCATAATAATTTTTTTAATTTATACAATTCGTTATTAATTTTCTTCCTTTCTTCTACTCGCTTAACTATTTCTGTTTCGATTACATATTTATCATCGTCTAACATTTGAGATTTGAATAAGTTGTATCTTCTTTTCAAAGGTCTTTCAACATCAAGCAACTCACCCATCTTCTTACAATGATGGATGATAGTTGCGTGATTAGTAATTGCTGGAATAAACTTTCTTATCTGATGGAAAGTCATTCCAATGTCTTCCCTTAGAAAATACATTAAGTATCTCCTTCCTTCCATAACATCTTTAGTTCTTGTGTTATGATTCTCAAAATGTTTAACATCAAAACTGAAAAGATTAGCGATAACAATTTTCGCCCTCATCACAATTTCCTCCATTATTCTTGATGTTTAATTTGATTTATTTTAGAAGTATATTCATCTGTATTTTTTATTTGCTCTTGAATCCATTCCGGTTGTTGATTCAACCAATCTTGATTAAAGTTATCATAAAAATTAAAAATGAATGATTCATTAATTTGGTCTGGACAATCCCAGCCAGCCGGCAATTTAGATACTCCGGTTACCGCAGCATATTTATTTCCAGCATTCGATACTTTATGAGTAATTGTAATCATACAACACCCCCCCATCATATCGGTAATATCAAATCGTGGAGTTCCAGTAAAAGCTTCCCCCCTCCAAGACTCTAAGTCTTTCCTTAAATTTGATTTCTCATGTAATGATAAAGTATATTCTTTTGATATAACCATCGGCTTCTGTTCTCCTCCATACTCTCTCATTTCTGTTGGAATTTCAAAAGTCAATCTAATTTTATTTGACCTCTTTAATTCTCCTTGATATTCAAACTCTTGTGTTCCTAGATGTATCATTTGATAACATCTCGCAACATGAGTTCCATTGGGAACAATCTCCCTTTCATTTGTGCTTTCAGCACTTACTTCGATTCCTTTCATAATATTATTTTTAGAAAGTTATTGCCTACTCTATTAAAGGTTTTCGGCATCCCCTATTATTAGCGTTCATCTCTTTCACCATCTGCTCTCATTTCATCCCAAGATTCTTTTTGTAGAGCTTCGTATTCATAATCTTCAATCGTATCTGCATCACACCCACATTCTGAGCATACTTCAAATGTTCCGCAATGGTCTTTACATTCATAACACATCATTCTATCAGTACACATTCTAGCATCACAACAATCACTCCTATCAGAATCTTCCATCTCAACCCCACAGCATCGACTAACCATATTATAGCCTACCCCGTCATCTATAGGATTACTTAATTTCCAATTATCATAACTACTCATTACCTCGAATGTATTTAATTAATTTATGAGTTCCGTTTCTCCATTCATCTTCTGTTGCTTCTTCGTATTCCTCATCCAATACAATAGAATGATTCTGAGTATCAAATTCTACTCTACCATTTTCTTCAAACTTAATTCTATCTACTTCCAATCTACCTTGAACAACATCTATCTTGAATAGCCACCTCAATGTATCTGGATTAATCATACTTCGCCAAATATATTTTCGATAAACCGGTAAGTCTCCAGCCATAATTCCGTCCAGAATAAAAAGTTTATTCTCGGCTATTTCTTTTCTTTTAATAATAGGGTTCTTCAAATGCTCTTCCAAACATTTCATTTTGTCTTCGTGATTCATAATTTTAATTTTTGATTTTAATTGAGTAAGTCGCTCTCACTCTGTTAGTAATTTCAGTATCTAATTTTCTTAATCTTTCGATTTCTTTTTTATACCACAAGTATCTTTCTTTAGTCATTGTATTATATTTAGTGTTATTATTCATTTTCCTGCGATTTAAGGGGTTCTCTCACACAAGACAATACCTTAACATATCCCATCTTGATTAAATCGATTACAAATGATTTATCCGAAGTATCATCTAATATAGTTCTATCCCAGTTATAAAATCTTTTTTTAGCCTCTTTTCGATGTTGAGCGTTTGTGGAGGGCTGAGAATAAACAATCATTCTCATTTGTCTAACCAAATCTGAGTAAGAATCTGATATAAACATCTCGCCCTCCATTTTATAAACGCACTTCCATTTATATGTAGTTATTAATTTCATTATAATATACAAAAGCAGAAATCACTACTATCTTCCTGACATTCACATCTATTATCAAACATATCCAATTGGTCTTGATTTTCTGTCAAATCATAATCTGTAATATCAATATCATCAACCTTGTCATACATATCCGTAATTCCAGAATATACTGATTTCTTTGGAGTCCAATAAGTCTTTCTTTGATTTGATATTCCATATTCCCACCATTGCTTTTTTACCTTTGAATATTTTGAAGCAATAGGGTCAAGCTCGATATCATATTTAGCGATTACTTTTCCTTCATCCCAAACATAAACTCTACCCTCTTTTAATTGAAATATATTATTCAATTGACATTCAATCATCACATCTCTTAATGAAGAAAAATACACCCCCCCTCTATTATCTCTACCTACCCATAAAGGATTAGTCTTTCTATAAGTATATAATTTACCGTCTCCCATAGTAAAGAGAGTGGCTAAGGCGCCTGAAAACTTTCCTAATGTATCTAATCGCTGAGATTTATTTAATACCTTAAAAATCATCTGAGAATCTACCTCAGTCTTTTCCAAATCAAATTTCTCTCCTACTTCTCGATAATTATGAACGACACCATTATGAGCGCCAATCACTTCTCCATATTGAAATGGATGTTGATTAGCAATTGTCTTTTTTCCATGAGTCGCATATCTCGTATGACCTATAAAAATTTCACTTCTTTTCGGCATCGGCAAAGAATCTGATTTTCCAATCGTCTTATTAAGACAATCTCCATCATAATATCCTGTCGAATGACCACCTCTACTATCATTAGCCTTCATCAATTTTCTTAAAATGACTGGGTCGGCTTGAATCCCATTACTCGTAAATCCTATTAATCCACACATAATTTTTTGTTTTTATTTATTATTAATTATTAATTAAGACTAGGCAGACAATAAAGCCTGACCTAATCTTCTTGTATTCATACCCTCAAAATCAATTCCCAAAGCGATAGCGAATTGTTTCAAATGACTCATAGTATTATCTAATAGATTACCATTAGCAAATAATTGAAAAGAACCATTTGATAATTTAACTAATTCAACACCCTCTGCTAAATCTTTTCCAGACACTCTAACGATTTCATCTTCTACTATTTCAAATTGATTAAACCCAAAATGAACGGCTCTATTTGAAGCGAATTTCTTTAATTGCTTAGAGCATCCAAAAGTCTTTACAAATGATGTCTCAGTCTTAAAAATCTTTCTTGCTTTACAAGCTCTATCTGTCAAATTAGTAACGAATACTATCCAATTACAAACTTTCTCAGCACTTAAAGAACCACCATGTTGTCTGTATTCTACAGTTCCATATTTTCTATAAGCATTCAAATTAACTGCATTATATCTTCCTCCCATATAAGAACATAATTCATTGATTTGACTTAATGTAGTATTACCTCTATTTTCTAGACAAGAATCAATTTCATTAAATAATCTCTCATTATTACCCGCCTCTATATTCATTCTATTATAAGCATTTCTAGCCCATCTCTCACCCTTTGAACCACCCGCTCTTCTACTCGGTTGTAATATAGCATCGATATACTCAGACTGCTTAGCATATAATTTAACACAATTAGCGATTTCCTGAGCCGACTGATTATTTACATCTACATGAACATGAATTCCACAAGTAATATCTACTTCAAAATTCTCATTATTATCCATTACATCTAATATTCTTTGAACCTCTTTTAATCCTTTTTTACCTTTTAATATAGGGCTTACGATTTCTAAACCATAACCTAATCTATCACTTACAGATGAGTCTGTGATAATTTTCCAATAAGGAACGGTAGCATGATTATATCCCTCACCCTTAAATTCAATACTTCTGAATTTATTATTTAAGATATTAGCTACTGTAGTTTGTGAAACACTCGAATTGAATTCGATTTCTACTCCGAAAGTTCTGTTTGATTTGATAATTGTTTTCATAATTTTAGTTTTTGTTTTTGTTTTTATCATTATTGATGCTCAAATATACAAAGAAAAGGTTAATAACCTACCCTTTTCAACACCAAAATAAAATTATTTTACTAGATAAGAATGCGTTTTTCTGCGTTTTTGGTTTCTAAAAGTGGGGAAAATTTGAGTGATTTTGGAGTATTGTGATTGGAAACTTGCGCAAATCAGATAAAAAAGAAAGCCCCCAATTAAGGAGGCTCTCAAAACAAAAACTGAAACTACGAATGTAGAGTCACAAAATCAGTTACGAATTTGTAGTTCCAAATGTAGTATCAATTATGAAACATATGCCAAAGATACAATTATTTTATTAACAATTATTTCCTAATAACTTTTGAACCTAAATTCATAGGAATAAAAATACCCGTTCTACCCTCATCTAAAACAATACCACATCCAATAGTTGGCTTCTTTGGAAAATGTTTTCCATAAGCAAAAGCCATATGATTTACTGATATTCCGCAACCTACATTTAATCCGAATATCATATCATTACGACTTGCCATATATGATACCCCCCCAAAAGAATGCGAATGACCTATTACGGTAGATTGTCTATTTGCAATAGCACGATTTCTAGCCCCGTTCTGACCTGAAGTTCCCGTTCCATGTTCATATAATACACCATCTATTTCCCATTGTAATTGCCACTTCCACCCATCTGGAGCGTTCCAGATTTCTTCATAGGTTTTCATAAATCTTTTTGGAATACCTGCCGTAGTTGCTTGTCTGAAAGGAAGAGCCGAGTGATTTCCTACGCAAACTTTTACATCTGGAAAAGTCTTATACCATTCATTTAATTGCATTTGAGCTTGTTCTGCCTCACTTGTTATATTAGGCATCTCTACTTCTCCTTGATGATATGATAAAGCCGCGTTGTCACATTCGTCTCCTATATGTATTATCTCAGAACAACCAAATCTATTAAAGGTCTCATAACAAAATTGTAAATAGGATAAGTGTTCTGGAGTTTCTTTGATACAATATGGAAGATGAGTGTCTCCTATAATCCCTACATTTTTGGCATTACGAAAGTCACTAATTAATCTGTTCTCAGATTCAGTCAATCGTGGTCTATATTGCTTCACTATTTCTTTTTTGCTTCCTTTCCAAAATCTGCAAGACCTTGAAAACCAGCTAAAGATAATAATGCAATAAATAAGTTAGTAGCAGTCTGTTCATCTACCCCTAAACTACTCATTATAGCCGGAACAATTACAGATGAAATAGCATACCAAAACTTTTTACTTGTTAAAATTTGTTTTACGAATAATGCTTGAAACCAATTTTTCATTTTTTATAATTTTTGATTAATAATAATGCCAAATAACATTTGGACTTTTATCACCCCCGTTCACCCTATCGTCAGAGTCAACATGAATGAAATTTTTCCCAATACCAAAACGAGTAAAACCTTCACTCATTAATGATACTAGTATCAGGAATCGCTCTCTACCATCTTTTACTGCTATATCAGCCGCATTACAAGGTATATTCATATGCGAAGAGTTTTTAACCCCTCCTACCGCAGTATTATGAGCCGGAGAACGATATCCTGAATTAATTTTGAATGGAATATTTGCCTTTCCTCTAGCAGAATCTAATTTCTGTAAAAATGACGCATCCATATTCTCTCCAGAATCTGCATCAGTTGGGCAAGCAAACTCACTTCTTTTGAAATATTTTAGCGGAGGGTAATTTCTATCTTTTTCACTCATTTTTTTTTACTTTCATTTTCTTTGATATAACGAATTATTTTTAATATGGAGTATACTAATGTTGAAACTAAGATTAAAGTTCGTAAAATCGCATCTAAATCGGTTAAACTCATCAATATTCCAGTCGCATTAACTCCAATAAATTCTGCTGTATCTTTTATCTCTGTTTTCATTATTGTAATTGCTTTATTCTTAAATTACACGCATTAGTTAAAGTAATAGCATTCATACTACCATTACTCGCTGCTTCTTTCCATATTACTAATCTAAAATAAACGGGATTTTCTGCGCTAGCTGTATTTCTATAAAATACGCTATTTGACATTGAGCCTTTTCTTACCGCCCCGTTTCCTCTGTCGTAAATATATCCATGCGATGGAGAATAATCCGACCATCCTATAGTCTCTCCCTCAGATGTTCCATACTGTAATTTAACACCAGTTAAAATTCTATTATTTATTATATTTGTATTTGTTCCTACCGTCCAAGCTATCTCAAAATACCCCGTAGCTCCTAACTTAAAAGAATAAGCCGCGTTGCTAATTGAACCTGGACCTTCTGCTGTATATAAAACTATAGTCGTTGATACGCTTGTAATTACCTCAGAATTAAAAGGAACGGTAACTGCATTACTTTCCCCCGTTGATGCTGAGGTAGTGGTAGTTCCAGTGCATTTATAACTTCCATAGTTTGAATTGACATCTCCCCCTCCCCCTGCTTGAGCATCTACATAAGCTTTTACTGATTCCGAAGTTGGAATCTTTGTAGCAGAAGCCCCCGTCATAGTATCAGAATCGAGAAACCCATCTATCGTAATTCCACCTTTTGTTAGCCCCGTATCACTTACTGTAAATCCTGCAACCGAGCCTTTTGTTTGTCTTAATGACTGATTATACCAATTTGCTACATCTGCATAAATTACTGCTTTTTCCGTAACATTCCATAATAAACGAGTAGAAGCAAATTGAATAGAAGTTGAAGCAGGGTTTTCTTCTGTTGCCTCAGAAACTAAAACAAAATCAGCAGTTAAAGTTAATTCTGCGATTCTACCCTTTTCTTCTAAAATAACCGTATCTCCGGTCTTTAATGTTTGACCTTGAGTATGCCCTGCGGAAGCTACATTTAATGAAGTAAAAGCATAGGTAGTATCTTTCAAAGACCTTCTTTTATTATCATTAATAGTTAAAATCGGTTGCATCATTTTTCTTTGTGAAAATTGACTTTGAGCGCTAATCGATTTCATTGCTAAAGCAGATTGCTCGTTTCTAATTACACCTACGCCTACGTCATCATCATCAACAGGTCCATGCGGGTCAATAGGGTCATCTGGACCTCCGCCATTAGGATTAGTTGTTGTAGTTGCTGCTGCCTCATTCCAAACCATTTGAAACCACATTCCAGAAGTTTCATCCATATCAATAATTTGAGTCATTTTTAATGGAACGAATTTATAATTATTCAATTTTTCAATCACTCTACCAATTGGATTAACATATTTCGGATATGAAGCAGAACCACTTAGATTTTTATTTGATACACTTAATGCTAAAGTATAATTTCCTTTTTGAGATGGAATATTTTGCATGTTTAAGGCATCAGAACATAACATCTCAGTAAAAGAATTACTACCATTTGAAACCCCTCTACCCCACTTACCAAGATAATCAGTAAATTTCCATGCTGTTCCATTATATACTTTTAATGAACCTGGAACATCTTGAGCATCAGTATCTCCCCACAAAGTGTCTTTAATATTCAATATGTAAGAATCATTTGTTGATGTAAAATATTGAGTATTATAAGAAGTTGAACCAATAGCCCCTCCAGTTACTGGAGAAAACATACATAATCCAAGCGATGGCGATAAATCATTATACCAAACCGAATAGGTCGGACCCCACATTCCATAATATAATGTTCCTGGAGGGTTAGGGTAATCTGGGTCGTAACCCGCTTGAATATTAGCCCAAGGAGGCGCGGTAATTGGAGGGTATGGAGGTATCTTTGCTGTAGCTCCATGCCAATCAGCAAACCAAGCTCCGTAATTATGACTAGGTCCATGATGTCTAGCGACTAATTCAAAATCCCAATCTCCTTGCATATTAGGATGGATAGGCATTAAATTCCCATTATTACCTACTTCTGTTCCTGAGATAATATCTATTGTTGAAACTCCATGAGGAATGACTACATTTTTGAAAAACATTTGGTCATCTACATTTCCATTTGTATTTCCTAAAGTAGAATTCCATTGATTAATAAATCTTCCATCATAACTCGGCATACCTCCCATTTCAGTATTCAAATCATTTAACGGATAGTAAGGCTCCCAATATAATTGCCAATTTCCAGATGGCATATCCTGACTCCAAGTTGCTACTAATGCATCAGATGAAGACCAAGTAGATGAAGAAGTAGGTTTTGCCCTTATCGTCCAAGCCATTTGAAACTCTACATCATCTGGATAAGTATTCATAAATTGTAAAGATATCATCATATAAAAACCATCTAGTAAATATGCATCATTGAATGTTCCTAGAGGCTTAGTTGTATCTTCCCATCTTCCAGAAATAACTCCAGGAGAAGCTACTCCAAAAGTCGGCCATGTTTTTGGGCTTTGGTCTTTTCCATATAACATAGGAAAACCGGTATAACCATTAAAATTTGATATCGATGGAAAATTAGTAGATACTTTTTTAACTATTGGATATTCTCCCCAAGTCGTTCCTGCTAATTTTTGTAATCCATCAGTTGCAGAAGTTGAATTTTCAATATCTAACTCAAATCTATCAATACTATTTCCTCCTAAAGCTTCATTAGAAGATACATAAGTTCCCGCCTTAGTATATGTAGTCGTTTTAACATTATCTGGAATACCTACCGTTCCAGATTCTGTTCTTCTATATTCTGCAACCTGAATAAAATAGACTACATTATTATACATTACACATCTCATTCCCCAAGCTCTACAAATATTTTGTAAAGCATCATAAACACTTAAAGGTTTATAGTATAAAACACCAGTATTTGACTGACCGCTTTGTTTGTAAAATTGTTCTCCATTACAAGCAGTATATCTCAAAGGGTCTAAACTAGTTAAAGTTCCAGATATTGAACCATGTTCTACATTATACCAATTTACTGCTGTTTGAATTTTCCAAGCTGGCACTCCAGAGTTAGGGCAAGTAGATGTATCCATAAAATCTGCATACCCTAGAATCTCGACTATCCATTTAATATAATTAGCATACCTCGCTCCTGATGGAGTATTAGCGGGTAAAATATAGGTATCGTTCATTGCATATGGAGGGCTATTTGTATCTGCATTATGAACGAAGTCTATATCTTTCAATAAAGACAATCCATCAACCCCTTTTATCGTTACTCCATAAGGAAAAGACTCATCTGTTTTTTCTCCTAAATCTAATAATAAATATCCACTCCATTGAACCTCATATCCCCCCGTTGTTCCATTCCATAAAACAATATAAACATCCTTTTCTTCAATTGTATCGCCTCTCAGATATTCAATCCAAGTTTCATCTGCTGCAGTTTGAACCATAAATTCAAACTCTATATTACTACAAATAATTTCTGTTAATTTATTCTCTCCAGACGTATCAAAACTAATCTGTAAAGAGCCTTGAGTTGTGTCGAAATCTCTAACTGAACCAGAGTGTTCAGTATCCCAAATTTGAAGTCTATATGGAGTTCCGTTTAAGCTTCTAAAATCTGAATTATATATTATTCCCGCCATTCGTTTTTAAGTATATCTTAATCTGTGTGTATTTGCTAAATCATTAGTTAGGAAAATATCATTCCCTTTAAGTGTTCCGAAGATTTGAACCTGCTGTTTTTGATTACTTTCTCCTAACATACCTTTTAGTTTATCTAAAGGCGCTACAACTTCTGGATTATTTTTAGCCCCTGCATACTCACCAATTAAAGCATTAGTAGGTCCAAAAGCAATACCCCCTTTCGCCATAGGTATTGGAGTAGATTTTATCGCTGCTATTTCCATAGCGCCCATTCCTGCGACTATTCCTGCTAATATAAAGTTAGCTGGAGGGGCAGAGCCTCCGAGCGCTCTAACAACACCTTCTGCTGTAGCAACGATAGCAGAAAATATCTTCATTTTCTTATCTCTTTTTGCTTGTTTCTTTTGTAATTTTTTTGACTCAGCATCTTGCTTCTTTTCCAAATCCATTTTCTTCTTTGCTGCCTTATCATCCAACTTTGCGATGGCTTCTTCCTCCATCTCTTTATTCATCTTTTTAGTTTCTATTTTTTCCAACTCTCTATTATACCAATTTTCGTAGTCTAAATTTTCTTGCTCTTGTTGATTTTCTAAAGTAATTTGCTGTTGTTCTGCCTGAGCTTGTAATACATCATTAATACCCCCCACAACTGAAGTCGCTACATCTTTTACAGAAGACCATCCTTGTTCGATTCCTTTTAATGATTTTTCCCAAGCAGACTTTGAATTTTCAGCCGCTTTTGCATTAGCAGTTTCTATCATCTTGTTATACTTATCATTGATAGCTGCTTTTTCCTCTTCTGCGTATTGAGTATCTTCTACTTTTAATAATTCATTTTCTCTTGCATTTTCTAAAGAAATCAAATTTGCTTTGTGTTTATCTGATTCATTTAATACATTAAATTGTTGTTTCAGTTTCCTAATATTTTCTTGTGATTTCTTTTCTGCTTCTTCTAATTTTCTTTTAGCTTCTTCTTCTTTTCTTTGTTTTTCTTCTAAGTCTTTGTCTGTATCATCACCACCACCATCATCACCACCACTATCATCATCACCGGCATCAAAATCTGGAATATCTATTGTAGGAGAAGGAATACTTTCTAAATTATCTGCTAAATCTTGCACTTCATCAGAAGTATCTTTTACTTCAGTTTTAACATTTTTAGCTTCCATCTTGAATTTTGACATCAATGGAATAGCTTTAATACCAATTGCTCCAGATAATTTATTTACACCCTTAATCAATCCGTTTATAGCATCAATAACCCAATTTGCCGCCGCCTTAAAAGCATTTCTTACCGTAATAGCAACATCAGAAGATGAAGTAGCAAAATACCAAACCGCTGCAACTACAGCTACGATAGCAGTAATTATTAATCCGATAGGGTTCGCTGCTAAAATACCATTAAACCAAGCCTGAATACCTCCGGCAACTTTAACTGCATTACTCCATGCCTTCCATAATTTTACCGCCTTACCTCCAAAGACAATCATCTTTCCAATTATCATTAAGGCTGGACCTGCTACTGCTACCCATCCTGCCCACTTTACAATACTAGTTTTTGCCTCATCTGATAAGCCTCCCCACCATTTAGTTAAATCTTGAATCTTGTTAGTAATCATTGTAACTACTGGAGTTAATTGATTCCCTAAATCTGTTCCGGCTACTTTTAAGCCATTCATCGCTTGTTCCATCTTGAAAGCCTCAGTTTCTGAAGTTTCTGAAAAAGCTCCATTAACAAATTCAGTAGATTCTCCCATTGCATTGAGATTATCTGTATAAGCTTCTGTCTGAGTTCCTAATACTCCTAATGCCCCTTTTAATGCTTGAGATTTTGTAAAGAAATCAGCCATCGGAACACCATTCGCTTCAAATTGAGTTTGTAGATGTTGCATTGTCGCCATCAATCCCTGCTCTCCCATCATTGTTTTAACCTGCTCAGCACTCATTCCTATCGCGTCTAAGGCCTCCGCTTGCTTCTTAGTAGGCTCAGACTCTAATTTAGCAAAAGTCATCATTATAGCGCTTAAACCATTAGTTGCTGCGGTAGCATCTCCAGTTGTTTGAGTATAAGTAGATATTAAAGCCCCTACTTCATCAAAAGAAATTCCAAGATTTGAAGCTAATCCTAATTGTTTTCCTAATACATTTGATAATTCTTGTGCATCAAACATACCAGTTCTTACCATTACTCCAAACTTATCTAAAGCTTCAGAAGCAGATAGAGTTTCCTCTCCATAAGCGTTTTGAGCTGCGGCAGCAACAACAGATAAAGCCTCCATATCTCCTAAGCCACTCGCTGAGCCTTTTGCTACTTGTTCTAAGGTTTCCATCGCATTAGCCCCAGAAAGTCCAGCAGACTCAAGGAAATAAAGCCCTTCGGCTAATTCTACGGGGCTTTTAGCAGTCTCCATTGCCATATCCATAATACCGGCTTTCATAACCTCAATTTCAGCCCCCGTTCTTCCAACGAGAGTCTGAATCTTAGTCATTGACTTTTGAAAATCTAAAGAAAGTTTTATTGAAGCCCCACCCGCAGCGAGTAAAGGCATAGTAAACATTGTAGTCATAGATTTTCCTATGTTTCCAATAGATTTACCGAATTTTTGCATCTTACGAGAAGCAGCGTTCATCTTTTTATTAAACTCTGCTGTCTTCGCTCCTAGTCTTACATTTAATGCCGCATCACTCATATTACCTTGCTCTTTTTAATTTTTTATATCTTTCGTATGCTTGTTTCGTTGTTTCATAGGTATCAATATCATCTCTTTTTTCCCAGTCAAATGTAACTAATTTCTTAATTCCAATTTGCTTATTTTTAGGAAGATGAACATTCAATAATAAACAAGTTTGCCATCTTGTTCTCTCCCACTCTTTCCTTTGTTCATTTTCCTTCTGAGTCCAAAACCCGTCTAAAGCATTCCAAAAAGCCCTAGGAGTTAGAGAATATAGGTTTTCGTAAGTCATTCCTAATTGTCCTAACCCTATTTCTTCAATCTTATCAAAAGTCCAATCAACTCTATCTATTTCGACTTTGCCTTTTTGCGACTTTTTTTTTCTCCTTCTACTTGTTTTTTCCCCATTTGTTCAGCGAATAATACCATACATCTCTCAATTGCTGACATATCGTAATCTAAATCGTCTCCTAAATCATCCAGAGAGTAATCAAAATTCTCTTTTGCTGCCCTTGCCCCGTCTTTTAACCCACAATAGATTAAAGCTAAAGCGACATCAAATGTCATATTTTCGCCTAACGCTTCCATTTCTGATATTGATGTTCCAGTCATTCTACTAAAATGTCTCAGAGCATTAAATCCAAATTTACATGGACGCTTTTTTTCATTTATTGATACATATTCAAACATATTCCTTTCGTGTTTTATATGGGATTAGTAGAGGGCGACACCACGAAAGGTAGAATCGCCCAATACATCACCCAAAAGTTAGTAAATTATGATTCAGTTCCTTCAGATAGCGCTGCTGTTCCCTCGAATGTAGCAGAAAAAGTCATACTATCCTCCAATGGAGCTGTTTGCTCTAAAGAAGTTAAGAAGACTTGTCCGTGATAATATTTATCACCTGACACTCCTGATGTTAATTCTAAGTAAGTTGCTGTTCTACCCGTTAATAAAGCATACATATCATCGTATCCTTTTACTGCTGAACCTGAAGCATCTCTCTCAGCGTATAACCCCTCAACCGATGCACTCCAAGACATTTGTGCTTCCAATAATTCTCTCCAACCTGCAGAAGATTTATTGGAAATGTCTCTTGTATCCATAGATAAAGAAATTGACGCAGAAGTAGAAAATGCTATTGCCGTTGCTGATGCGTGGTCTGCTCCAGTTTTAATCACACACAGCGTTCCATTTATAATATTGTCTGTTGCCATTTATCTTTTTTTTAGTAATTAATTAATTTCCATTGTTTTATTCTCACTTTCTTGTATATCCTCTATCTTAGCTTTTGTTTTTGTCTTTTTTCTTTTACCTTTTGCTTTGATATATCCTTTTTCTACAAAATAGTCTACTTGACCTTCATGTATAAAGATAACATCTCCTTCTTTTTGATTTTCAAAGTCTTTTATTAAAGTATATTTTTTCATTGTATTATTATTTATTGATAATTAGGTTCAAATCGACAAGAATAATTTTGTGAGATTTGATATACCCCTTTATTATTATATGTTTCGTTAAATTCAAACAAATTTGACTGACTAGTATATTGAATACTTTGAATTACACATCCATTAAAAGTTCCAGACCTTCTATCTAAAGCGCCTCTCACTTTTTCTGCTAATTCATTACATCCACTTGCATTACTATAAAATATATTTACAGTAATATCTGCCACATCTAAACTTGACCTCCCACTTTTTGTATCCTCAGCATTCGTTCCGGTTCTATAAAAAACAATATAAGGAATCTCTCCGTTCATCAAAACAGAGTCTGTTTGATTTACAGCGCCAAATCTTATTGTAGCCGTATTTAATGCGACATAAGTTGATAATAAATTGTATACTCCTTTTTCTATTGCTGTTGCCATTACTTTACTTCAAATACTCCTAATGTTTTATTAGCCCCCTCAGCTAATAATTTTTTATAACTCTTTTCCATCAAATTACTAATACCTTTTTTTGTTGCTAATAAAGCTTGTTTAACAAAAGGCTGAGGTTTAACGAATTGTGTTCCGAATTGAACCATATGCATATACCAACCTCCTTTTTCCGGCTTCTTCCAAGTTCCGCTTTTATATCGTGGACCTATATACATAGCCCCTGACTTAGAAGACCTTCTTGTTGTAAAAGCTTTAATCGAATTCTTCAATTGTCCAGGTTTAATAGATACATATATCTTCCCCATTCCATTTGGCGCCCTCATAGAACCAGAAGCTTTTGGAGTTCTATAAACATCAAAACTTGTTCCATTAAATTTAGGAGCCAATCCTATCATTACTTTTTTTACAATCTTTGCTGCTGGATGAATTACTTGTGTTTTTATTTTTCGTCTATCATTTACAACATCCAAAATAGTTTTGAATCCTTTTATTGCTATTTCACTTCCTTCTAATTTTGCTGTTATCATCCTATATACAAATTAGTCTTGTTAGTATTTATTGAACATATAAAAGTTCTCCATTTTGTTCTTCCCCCCCAAACTCTCACTCCATCAATAGAATAGTATTGAGTTCTTCCTAGAGAAATTGCAGCGTTTACTAAAGGATAAGCTATTCTCATATTATTAGGAGCGTTCCATTCATTAGAAGTAGTAGTGTATCCATTATCTCTTATTGTAAATTCTACATTGATAATATTAGTTACTTTATCTTCCGCATCACTACTCTTCCCGTCTTTGAATTCTACTTTTGCATAATGAATCATTGTATCGTCAATAGTCGGCCAAGAAAACTTATTACTTCCCATATCATCTAAAGTAATTGAAGCTAATTGTATTCCTATTTCCGAATCTAATTCTCCTATACTTAACATGATAATCCAAAGTCTTTAATTCTATATCTATCCATAATGTATCTTGCTGTCATTGGAATACTTCCAACACTTCTACCTACTATTGCTTCTTGTCTATTCTCATACCATTGACCTACTAAAATTAAAATCGCTTGTTTTATTCCTTGAGGAACACTTCCTGCTTTTTTGAAGCCTGATGTATATTGAATTATAATAGCATTTTTTCTATCTGCAATATCTGGATAATCTTTATCTACATTCAAACTAACTCTCGCTGGAGCAGAAGCCCCATCAACAAGATAATTTGTAGCATTCCAAGTTGTAATAACATTATTCAAATTATAATAAGTAATAGCATCAACATTAAGAGCGCCAGAATTCGCTGCTGGAGAATTATATAATTGTGTTGTATCACACCAAGTATCACAATATTGATAAAATGTTTTTTGTATTACTGACACATTGCAATATCTCTCAAATTCTTGTTGCGCTGCGTGTAATAAAGACTCAATATAAGTGTCGTCCGATGATGTTGAAACACGCAAATGTTTTTTAGCTTCTGACACTGTTAGACATAGATTTGAATCTGTATAATTTGTTGTTACACTTCTTGCCATTTGCGTTAATTTTTAGTGTTTTTTTTATTTACCATAATATTTTTTTACCTTTTCGCTCAGTCCTAGTAAATCAACGAACTTTTGTTTTGCATAGTAATATATCACTTATCTAGTAAACTCTCTTAAATCGCAGGAAAATGCGCTCTATGCGAATTCTTGTGTTTTGTGATATACTGCTAAAATATGGCTGAAATTGGGGGCATTTCACCCCCAAAATCTTGCCAAAATTTATTACGAAATGTGAGTATATTGGAAGCTTGTAGCTCTTCTATAAACAACATCCCAGAATGATAAAATCACTAATCTTACCTCACCTGAAATTGCTTTTGTGTAAGGGTCTACAACAATATCTAAAGCGTTTCCAAATTGTCCGATTACACAATCATCCCATCTTCCTAAAACTAATCCTTGGTCAGAACCACCACCCGCTGCAACATTTACATTGTTTGTTGAACGAGCAATATATCCATCAATAGTATCCTCATACCAAGCTGGCTGACCGTAACTTCCAGTTCCAGGCTGACCTACTAAGTTTTTAAGTGAAGCTCTACCTCCTGGAGTAGTTAAGAATGCAAGTCTTCCAAAGTCAGCATTAGCAACTTCTAAGTCTTTTTCCATCTCCAATAGGTTAGCATATGATGCCGCAGCAGCAGCAACATTATTAGTTCCTGCATTGAATACTCCTTGTGGAGTTGCCCCTGCCCCTGCATCAGCTCCTAATACAGCAGCTTCTAATACAGATGCAATCGCAGCAGTCATATCATCTCTAATTACACCTTCAACAGAATTATTAGTTTGAGCTAATAACATTTTTGAAATATCCATGTAAGAAGAAAGTTTCTTAGGCTGTAGAGTAGTTGAACCTACAACAGATGCAGCATCAGTCGCGTTAGCAACTTCAGTTCCCCATCCAGCCGTTGTTCCGCTTAATGTAGGTAATTTCATATCTCCAGATAAACCATACATCCAAGTAGCAAGGTCTCCTAATACAGTTTTATTCTGTAAAGTTCCTGCCCAATCTCCAACCTGAGTTTCAATCATTCCAGTTGCGTTAGAAGTTAATTGAGGGTTGTTTCTTTTCTCAGAACCAAATACCATTGTTGGAATACCTACTCCAGTAATGTTATTACTTCTTTTTGCTTCTTCGTGATATTCTTTCTCAATACCAGTAAGGTTGTTATTCATATAACCATTTATAGCATTTTGTATTGAATATCTCTTATCAGCTTTTGGCTGAGATATCGAACCACCACTAACTGCAGCAGCACTTCTTAATTCTGATTCTATTTTTTCTGCTCTTTTGATGTTTACATCTAAATCATCAATTTTCGAAATCATAGTATCAACTTTTTTAGCCTCGCTTTTTGTTAGTTCTCTTTTCTCAGAAGTAGCCAATCCATGCACACCTTCTAATTTAGAAACTAAGTCTGAACGAGTTTCTTTTAAGTCTAGACTCTTTTTCATTTTATTTTCTTTTAATTATATTAATTTTTAATCCAAGTAAACTCGTACGTCTTTCGTATTCTCTTTCGCCCTCCATTTTTTGTTTGTCTTTATATATCATTCTACTGCGCTTAGCAATAGATAAGTCGTTTGCGGTAGGGTAAGCTGGAATAGATACTGGACTTACATCAAATAGTCTCGAAACCTTTTCAATCGTTCTAACTTCACCTTTGTTCGTATCTTTCCAAGAATCTTTTTCTACTTGAAAAGCAAAACTAGACTGAGTGATGTCTCCTCTTTTCATAGACACCAATAAATCTCTACCCGCTGTTGTATCTGGAACATCAAAAGAATATTTTAATCCTTTTTTATCAGTAGATAATTTAAGTGTTCCGGCAGATGAACGAGCAAGTAAAAAATTTGGGTCGTGATTAAAAAATGCACGAACATCATTTTCTAGAACCTCATCAAATGCTCCCGGCTTTATCATTTCTCTAAAACCACCTAAGTCTTCACTTAATTCATTAAACACAGCCGCATGCCCCTCTACAACATTTTTTTTACCTTTTGATTTTACTCTTGTTTCTACAGTAAAAAATCTTTTCTCTGTTGAGTCTTTAAGATTCCAAATGTCTCTTTTCTTTTCTTCCTCTTCTTCCTCTTCCTCTTCCTCTTCGTCTTCTTCCATTTCTTCGTCAGCCTCTTCTTCTTCTTCTTCTACTTCTTCTTCACCTTCTTCTTCTTCCTCGTCTTCCTCTACTTCTTCTTCTTCATGCTCATCCCTATCTTCATCATCCAAGTCTTCTTCTTCATCTTCCACCACCTCGTCTTCATCTTCCACCATTTCGTCTTCTTCATCGTAGTGAGAATCAGCCTCTTCAGTATCATCTTCACCCATTGGCTCAGCATCGTCGTCTGCTGGGTCATCGGTATCCGAAATTTTAATCCCTTCAAATTCATCTGTTTTTTCATATACAATTGTAATAGTTTCTTCGTCTTCTATTATTTCTTTTACATGCCTTTTTTCATTATTTGTCTTCATATCTTTTTTTTCTAATTTAGTTTTACATATAGCAAATCTTTGCTTTTCGTCATATTCATTTTTCATTGTATCATCACTCATACATCTATCCATAAAATCTGAATCGCTTTCATTAATCAAAGGTTTAGGAATCGGCATCTGTGTCTTCTTCTATTTGTTCTTCGTTCACAATTTCTGCGTCTCCCCCTTTGATAATAGTATCTACCGTTGCCATATTTAATTGCATAAACAGATTATCTCCTTCCTCTACTCTATTCATATTCTCTTTTTGTCTAATTTCATTAATAGACATCGCTCCTATGTTTAACATCGTTCTATAATATTCTGCCCTCTCTTTTGGATTTCCTCTCAGTAGAGCGTTCGTATTGAATTCAAAGAATAATGTTCCGATTTCTTTTTTCTTTAATAATTTACAAGTCATCTCTTGCTCAATCATAGTTAAGTAAGGCATTAAAGAATATTGCACAAATTCTCTACTTTGTTCTTGTATATTATTGAAACTAGATTTACTTAAATCGCGTAATAAGTGAGGCGGAATATTAAAAATTCTAGCTATTTCTTCTATACTGAATTGCCTACTACTTAAAAATTGGCTTGCCTCATTTGATAAACTAATCGTATTGAATTTTAATCCTTCTTCTAAAATTAGAGTTTTATTTGAATCTCCAATCTTCGCATAATTCATATCAAAAGAATTTCTTAATCTATCAATTGCTTCAGTAGATAATGCTCTGTCTGTTTGTAAGACTCCTGATACTTTTGCTCCATTTTGAAAATAAGAATTTCCGTATCTCTCTAATCCTAACCCCCACGAAATACTATTTGCGCATGTGTCTATTGGCGACATTCCTATCATTCCATCGTTAGACATTATTTTGAAATGAAGCATTTCTTCATACTCAATAGCATCTCCAGTATTTTTATTATAATAATAATATTTGTCGTCAAATTCTTTTATTTCTACATCTGTACACAATATAGGATACAGAGCAATAGGTCTACCGCTTCCGTTTCTTATTATTTGAACATATGAGTTTCCATTGATACATAAATCATACATTATTTTCTGAATGAATCCAAATCTTGTTTGATACTCATTCGGTTTATTATGAATTATGTTATAAAGAAAGTGGTCTGTTCGATTTATTTTATCTCCATTTTCTTCCCTCTCAATTACTCCGATAGGAAGCTGAGCTACTGATTCTGATAAAATACGAATTGCTGCCCAAACTGCTGTAAAAGTTACTGCAGAGTCTGAATTGACCGGTATGCCGCTTCCCCCTCCGGGATTATATAAGTTGGGGTCAATAAAACTCCCAGACCGCTTTTCACTTGCAGAAAATATATTAGTGAAAAAATCGAATATAGCCATAAAATTTTAAGAATTTTTGCAATTATACAATTTAATTATTTTTTATTATTGAAACTTTGTTTCATTTTTCTGTTCATTACTACTCTAAAACTATCATAGCTAGCGTATCTCCTTTTTCCAAAGTAAGATTCGTATTCCTTTTCTGTTTCTTCATAAGCTTTATAGTAATGTTTATGATTTTTACAATGAGAATGAAACCTTTCTTCAAACCCTCTCGGACTTAACAAACATAATATTTCTAATGGTATTGTCATAGTTAAATAATTATTAAACCTCTATCATTATAAATCGATTCTCCTGGACTTTCATCAGTAAGAAATTCCCCAATCGCCATAATTAAAGCCACAACCCCGTCTACCTTCTCAGAAGACCGAGCCTTATCCACTTTTATGTTCTCTGCTGGGTCAGTTCTCAAAGATACATTTTGCATTTGCCATCTTAATACGGGGTTAGATAGATGATTTATTTGTTTTTTTAATACTAATTTTTCTAACTCTTTCGTAGGGGCAGACATACTAGCATATCCTTGTCCGAATGGACTCATTCTCGCTCCATCATCAACCAAATTAACTACTAGTTGAGATGAATTCCATCTATCAAAAGCTATACTTTTAATATTATACTTACCTCCTAAATCATTAATTGTTTTTCTTATAAAATCGTAATCCTGAACATCTCCTGGAGTAGTAATCAAATACCCGTCTCTCTCCCATTGATTATAAGGAATCTTATCTTTCATTGTTCTATTATAGATATTATCTTCAGGACAAAAGAAATAAGGTATTACGATAAAATTATCTTCCATTGGAAATAATAAAACCAAAGATGATAAATCTCTTGTTGATGCTAAATCTAATCCCGCCCAACATTCTCGCCCTGCTAATGTTTCCAAATCAAAAGGTTCAGCATTTTCCATCCAAATATTATCACCAATCCACTTAGTAACAGATGAAGTCCAAATGTTCAAATGAAGACGCTTAAACGAATTTTCATAGGATACTATCTCTGTTGCTTTTTTAGATTCCTTTTCAAAATAATCTTTTTTGATACTCTTTCCATAATTAGGGTTTGCTTTCTTCCATACTTCTTCGCAAGTGATATCGTCATCTTCGTCAGCAGCATATATAATTGGTAAAAAACTAGAATCATCAATTAAACCATCACGAACCTTCATTGCATAATCGTGAATCTCCCAACAAATATTACCATCTGTTTTACTTGAGCCGGCGGTCGTTATTGCTAAGATAACCGGCTGACTTCTTGCCCCCGTTGAAGTTACCATCGTATCCCAGAGTTCACGATTCGGCTGGGTATGTAATTCGTCAAATAGGATAGCGTGGGCATTATGTCCATGTTGTAATTTTGCATCAGATGATAATACTTTGTAAGTATTTCCTTTTGATGGATTCATAATTGAATTACGATATAACTTAGCCCTTTGAAATAATTGAGGCGACATCTCAACCATTGACTTTGCAATATTAAAAATGATACCGGCTTGATTTCTATCTCCAGCACAAGAGAATACCTCTGCCCCTCTTTCAGAGTCAGCAAATAAAATATAAAGAGCTATCGCAGCTCCTAAAGTCGATTTACCATTTTTACGAGGAATACAGCAATAGATTTGTCTATACTTTCTTAGACCGGTTTCTTTGTCTTTCCATCCAAACATTGGACGGATTAAATCATCTTTTTGCCAATCTTCTAACACTAATAATTTTCCAGTTAAATCTCCTTTACAATGCCTAATCATTGTTTCAATAAAAGCAACAGCTCTATCTGCTTCCGCTTCGTCAAAGTAATATTTTTCGTCTTTAGTCAAAGAAATTGTATTCGTTATTTTGTTGTATAAAAGTAGGTTGTTGAATTGAGGTTCTAGCAGATGGAGTAAAGCCAAATTGAGTCGCTAATTTTAATGCTCTATCTAAAGCATCATTTGCTATCTTTTGAAATGGAACAGACTGAGTATGTTTAATTGTTCCATCTGAATTTTTGAATACTTGAATTCTTCCTTTATCTCTCAACATCATTTCTGTTTCAATATGTAAAGCCATCGCATTACAATAAGCCTCAATTAATCGTAAGTCAATTTGATGTAGCATTCTTTTATTAAATAATTCTCCACAAACTTTCATCCATTCCTCTTGCCCGATTTCTGTTAACCATTGAGGCGGTTCTGGAATTTCTTGAACCAAAGATACTTGCATCTCATTTGCTAATTGTCTTTCCGGTTTGAGTGTGCCTTGTAATTCTTTTATTTTTGTCGGCGTCTTTTTTCTTCCTCTTCCCATTTTTTAATATTTGCTTCCAATTTATTTCGTTCGATATTTCTTGATATACCCAATCCTATCTGTGTAGCAATATATAGACCAACTGCTAGACCTACCCCAAACATTACGATACTCCCAAACATTCCTCTGGAATATTAAGCGCTTCAATTACAGCAAACTCAAAAACTTTAGCGTCTGAATTATACCCTCCTAATTTACCTACCCTCTCTTTTAACTCTTCCCATCTTGCAAATGTTTCTTCCGTTACTTTGAATTTAATTTCCTTTTCAAATTCAGTATCTCCAAAAGTATCTATTTCTTCGTTATCATATTGACTCCAATCGAATTCAGTTAGCTCAGACATTTTTTTAATTTGTTCATCAGTAAAGGGCATTGTCTTTGATAATTCTTCAACCGGAAATTCTTTTGATAAAGTAGAAATTAATTCTGCCATTTTTAGATTATCAGATTCAAATTTAGTTTCGTTAGTTTCAATCGCTAATCTTTGTGCTTCGGCTAATGATATTTTCCCACAATTATAAGCATGAGCTTTTTTCATTTTCAAAATCTTCATTACATCGACTCTGTGATTTCCATTTACAACTTCATAAAAACCAGTATCCAATTCTCTAATTAAAATATTTTCAATCTGTCCGTTTCGCTTGAAATTATTAAGTAGATTCTCAGTCTGAGCCTCATTTTCTTCCTTATAATTCCAATCAGCTTTAACTAATTTTTTAACTTCTATATCTATAAATCCTTTTTTCATCTTTCGTGTTTTTAATTAATATTTTATTCCTTTTTTTAACCATAAATCTGTTACATACTTCTCTAATTTTAACCATTCTTTAATTGAATGAATCAATCTTAGTCTCCATAAACCTTTTTTCTTTCCAGAAAACCCTATTGATTTGTAATTTGCTTTCTTTTTATCTGATGTTGAAAACATTTTCATCTCTCCGTTTCTAAATTCATAGTAGGTTGCCCTCCTAGAAGCCTCAATCCAGCTAGTAGAATCAACAGAATACCAAGGATATCTCTTTAATATATCCATACCAGTCATTCCAAAACCATGAACCTTACAATTATTTTTAATAATAGAGAAACATTTATCCAAATGAGCCATTAAAACGGGTTTATTCTTAGCGAGAGGCACAAGCCCTCCTAGACATATGTAGTCATATTCTTGAGAAAGTCTCTCTAATCGCTTGTAATCGCCCTTAAAATGAAATACTGGCAATGGATTCAAACCTCTACTTTCCATATACTTTTGATTTCTCTCTGTTCCCGCCTCGTCTCCTATCACATCTAACTGAGCATAATGAGTTATTTGCTTTTTATATTTGATTATAAAATCACAATACTCATCAATATCAATATTTGCCCCTTGCGTGAAAGCTGAAAAACCTCCAGAGTCTAAAAAAATCTTCCTAGGTCTATCAAATAAATCTTTAGCTCTACTCTTTGGAATATGATAATAAGAAAATAATTCTTTTGTTGTATTCATTTCTTCCAATACTGATTTGAAGGCTTCTGCCCCTGCAAAATATAATTCCATTTTTAATCCATTTTGTTTAACATCGTGAAAAGTTATTAAATTATTATATGCGTCAGCCGAAACCATCGCACTCTCTTTATGTCTGAAGCCCCCTACATTTCCGGCAAAGTATAATATCATTTTATTTTGAATTTTTCTCCGTCTTGTTGAATATTATTCTTTGCTAAAAATTCGTAGAAACCTTTTTTTCTTAAATCACAAGCGGGGCAATCTCCACATCCATATCCCCAATCATTTAGCTTCTCTCTAACTCCATTATAACAAGTATGAGATTTCTCTATCACAGAATAAAGATATCCACCTACAAATGCTAATTGAAATGTTTCTGCTTTATCTAAATACATTAGCGGAGTAAGAATCTCAATTTCTGAATCACTCCCAATATTAGAAGCTAAAGTAATTGAATCAATAAATTCTCTACGACAATCAGGATATCCAGAATAATCGGTTTCACACATTCCACCAATTAAATATTTTGCCCCTATCTTTTGAGCATAAGCGTGAGCAAGAGTAATAAATAGTTGATTTCTATTAGGAACAAATGAAGAAGGTAATCCTTTTTCGTTTAATTCATTTACATCTCCATTAGAAGTTAAGGCAGATTCAACCAAAGTATCTAAAAATGAAATATCAATAATTGTTTGTTTAACATTTAACTCATCACAAACCTTTTTAGCACAATCTAATTCAATAGAATGCTTTTGTCCGTAGTCAAAAGTTATCGCTTCTACTTCATCAAATCGTAAAGTATTATTAATTGCCCAATATAAACAAGTTACAGAGTCTTGACCGCCACTAAATATTACTAATGCTTTCATTTTTTTATCTTATTAAGTTAAGAAATTCGTTTCTAGCTTTATCATCTGTCTTAAAAACCCCCGTCATCTTAGAAGTTGAGGTATAAGTTCCATGTTTTTTTACCCCTCGCATCTCCATACACATATGTTTTGCTTTCAAAACCACCGCAACTCCTAGAGGTTTTAATTCATTTTCTAAGTATTCTGCGACTTGATTAGTGATTCTCTCCTGATTCTGAAGCTTTCTAGCATAAGTTTCTAATGTTCTTGCTAGTTTAGATAGACCTACTATTCTTTTATTTGGTATATAAGCGATATGCCCCTCTCCAAAGAATGGCGCAATATGATGTTCGCATAAAGAATGAAAAGGTATATTCGTTTGAACAATCATTTCATCGTAACCTTCTGAATCAAAAGTCGTGCAATTCCATTCTGGAGGGGATAGAAATTCCTTAAAGAATTTAATATATCTTTTTGGAGTATCTTGTAAGCCTTCTCTATTAGTATCTTCTCCAAAATATTCAAGTAATCTAATCACATTTTCTTCCACTTCTTTCTCTCCAGACTCTTCCCATGGAAACTCTAACCAAGTATTTTGATGTTCAAATTTCTTATTGTAAAGAAAACAATATTCTTTGTCTGGATATTTCTCATGCCATTTATTATATGTCGCTCCTGAATCGTATAAATCATCTACAATAATATTTGCTTCTTCTGGAGTATCTACAGCCATACCGGTAAGCCCTGCGACAATTTGCCCACCTCTTGGAATACCGTATATTTTATCCTCTTTGACTAAACTATCTTTTAAGACTTTTATTTTTTCGTAAATTTCTTCCCAAGTAATTTTGTATTTCTTCATTTTTTATTTTTTTTTAATTTGTAATATAAATACGCGCCGGCTGGCGTGAATAATAGATGGAAAATATTAATATGCGGTTCGCCACAAAATCCAAATATATGTTTAATAAACTCAATCAAACTCCAACGGTTTTATTCCATAATACTATTTGTAATCGAGTAGAGAAATTAATTGTATTTTTAATACATATATCTGCTACGATAGAATTCGCTTTCATAATATCTTTAATATTATCTCCTGCGGGCATTAAATAGATATCTTTTTTATCTGCTTGAATTTTATCTAGTATATTTTCCGCCTCTGCAAAGTCATGTTGATTTGAGATTACAACTTTGAAAATAGTATTACATCTTCTTAATTTTTTAAGAGCATCGTATTTTATTCGTCTTTCAAATTTGACTCCAGAATTTTTTAATTTGAATGATACATTAAATAAATCAATTTTTGGAATCAGTTCATCCATCGGTTCAATCGTTCCATTAGTTTCTATCTCTATAAAAGGTTTGAATCCATACACTCGCTTAAAACAGCGGATAGCCCACTCTATTGCCTTTTGTTGAATCAAAGGTTCGCCCCCCGTAAAAATAAGATGAGCGCCATCTTTTAAGTGAGGAATATATTTTCTCATTAAGACAAGAAATTTATCAATCGTGTATCCTTCTCCTTGTTTCCATACTTCAATTGTATCACAAACCCACTCTCCTTTGCATAAAATATTACATGCTTGTAATCTTATAAATACAGATGGTATTCCCATTGTTCTACCCTCGCCTTGAATAGAATAAAAATGCTCTGCGATTCTTAATTTAGGTTCTCTAGCCATTGTAAATAATTGTTGATGTTTTAGTTTCACTTAGTCTTATCTCTATAATAGGAAGCTTCTGAGCTATCTGACCATATATCCAAATCGCCATATTCTCAGCGCTTGTTTCAAAGGGTAATGCGATATAAGGTTCATTAGCCAAATCTAATAACTCACAGAGTGGGTCATCATCTTTCAATAAAAAGTAATGGTCGTATTGTTTTATGATAGGTTCACAAATCAAATCAATCTCAGAAAATAACATTGTTACTCCATCTACCATTTCTCTAAACTTTAAGATGATTTCTACATCATAAGTATGTCCATGTAATCTTCCACATTTCTCTCCGGCTAATTTATTTCGATGCCCAGCGTAAAAATGATATTTCTTTTTTATTTTCATATTGTCAGTTTTAGTTCAAACTTAAACCACCCCCCCCTATACTAATTATGGGGTTGTGTGGTTTAAGTTTGAACTAAAACTGACAATATGAAAATAAAAAAGAAATATCATTTTTACGCTGGGCATCGAAAAAATGATAT
>Ga0098043_1000068_pt1 | contig 31263 bp, 28 predicted proteins | sample 9B_taG_FD_92581 | JGI IMG/M metagenome (GOLD analysis project Ga0098043, IMG submission 92581) | Marine viral communities from the Subarctic Pacific Ocean - 9B_ETSP_OMZ_AT15188_CsCl metaG | ecosystem: Environmental > Aquatic > Marine > Oceanic | place: Subarctic Pacific Ocean | collected 2015-01-10 | reverse complement strand
TTAGTTAAATGGAGTGGAGATGCATTTGTAGATTCTAAAATTACAGAAGGTACTAATACTATATCTGTTGGTACAGTCTCTGATACAACAACATTCAATGGTAATGTTGTAGTAGCAGGTACTGCTTCTTTCCAAAATGAAGAAACATTATTAATTAAAGATAGATATATTCTATTAAATTCAGGATCAACAGCAGGTGATCAAGGTGGTCTTATTGTACAAACAGCAAATACACAAAATAAAGGTCAATTATTTGGTTATCAAGATGCTAGTAGTAGATGGGCAATAACATCATCTTTTAATGCTGGTGCTACAGGAGATTTTACAGCTGCTGGATTTATGGGATTAACATCAGCTTCAACAGCAACAGATCCAAATGTAGCAAATGTTACCTCAACAGAAATGAAGCAAAAAGGTAATATATTTGTTGATTCAAGTGATGGAATTTGGATTTATGCTTAAAATAAATTTGGATTAGCAAATTTTTTGTATTATATTTATTGTCAATAGTTTTAAAATTAAAAAAGTTTTTAAGTATGGGGCTTAGAGCAGGAAATAAATCCTCTTCAAATGTCATACAACCAAAGCAAAACAATCAATTAACATCTGATGAAATTGAAGTTTTAATGAAAATGGTTCGTGACAGTAGTTTTCAAGGTAAAGATGTAGAATCTTTATACAATTTAGTTATTAAACTTCAAAATCAATATAAAAGTTTACAAAATAAATAGTTATGTTTAACGTTACAGAATTAACTGTTTTAAGACAAGGTCTAGAAACAGTAACAATAAAAGGATCAGAAGCTAAATTATTAGCAGCATTACAAGAAAAAGTAGAAACACATATTCATAATATTCAACAAGGTCCTCCAAAAGAAGAACAAAAAACTCCAAGAGGACGTAAATCTTCTAAATAGAGGTTGATATTTATCACAAATTGTTGGCCCTCGGGAAGTGGGCTCATATTGAGTAACCAACCACAATAAAAAAGTATTATGCCAAATTGGAAAAAAGTTATTGTATCTGGCAGTGATGCGATATTATCTAATATTACTGCCTCAAATATAAGTGCAAGTGGTCATATTTCAGCTTCTAATTTTATAGGAGATGGATCAGCATTAACAGGATTAATTAATACTACAGGCACTCCAGCAGATAATCAAATAGCAATATTTACAGATAGTGATACTATTGAAGGTACTAGTTCATTTACTTATAAGTCATCTACAAGAGAATTATTATTAGGTTCTACCTCAGCTCCTAATTCAGAAGGTAACACACTTAGAATCCAAGGATATAATGGGTCAAACCCAGCATTAATAAAATTAGGATGGAATGGTTGGGGAGGAACAGCAATTGAAGGTGGATTTAATGGTACTACAGAATTGTATAGTTATGGATCTAATGCTGCAGCTGGGGGTAGATTAATATTAGGTGAAGGTGGGGATACAGGTACAAACCAACAAAACTATTTATGGATTAGAGGAGATAATGCAGATGATTCGGTTCACATATATATGGGCGCAAACTCTCTTACATATTCTTCAGAAATAGGAATAGAAAGACAAGAAGGTACAGGTATAAACTATCAAAGTGATATTTCATTAAGAGCAGCTGCAGGAACTAATGGACATAAATCAGAATATATATTTTCTAGAAAAGGAATGTTCCAAGCCCAAGATGCAGGGTTTACAGTAAGTGGATCAGGTCAAGTATTCATTAATACAACTGCATCATTAATAAACCCAACTACAGATATAAGTGGATTTGACCAAGCTTTAATAGTTAATGGAGATATAACAGCATCTGGACTTTTTGCTTCTTCATTAAAAATAACAGGATCAGCAGGAATATCAGGTTCATTAGAGACAGTAGGGGTTGCAGCATCTCATTTAGATGGACAATTTGATTTAACCTCATCTATTAAAGTTACAGTAGATGATAAAACCACAAATCATAGATACCCTTCAGGTGGAGGATCCTCAACACAAGGATACTATTTTAATTCAATAGAATCTCCATATATAAATTTCTACCCAGGTAAAGTTTATAAATTTGATCAATCAGATAATACTAACTCTACTCATAGAATGTTATTTTATCTTGATGCGGCAAAAAATACAGAGTATACAACTAATGTAGTCACTAGTAGTATAGCAGCTGGTACTGCAGGTGCCTATACTCAAATTACAGTAACAGAAGATACTCCAAGCATACTATATTATCAATGTATTAATCATGGTTATATGGGTAATGCTGCTCATATAGAATCCTCAGCAGTTAGTGCTTCATATGCTTTAACAGCATCACATGCTTTAAATGGTGGTGGAAATGCTTTTCCATTTACTGGAGATGCTAAAATAACAGGTTCATTAACAATAAGTGGGTCAGGCAACTCCTCTATATTCATAGTAGATGGTAGATCATTTTTTAAAGACCAAGTAACATTTGGTAATTCAACAGCTGACTCAGTATCATTTACTTCTAGAGTATCAAGTAATTTTTTATCTACAGGATTAAATAGTGAGAGATTAGGAACCCAATCCGAACCTTGGTTTGGAGCTACTATAACTAATATAACATCTTCAAATATAAGTTCAAGTGGTGATTTATTTTTCAGCGCTTCTAATAATAGTAATACAGGTTTTAAAACTTTAGTTATTGATACTTCAACAGGTCAAGTTTACCATACTGGTTCATATCAAGGTGGAGGAGGATCAAGCACATCTTTAACAGTTACAGAACAAGATGGTTCTCCATCAGTCTCTAATGTTAATACTATTAAATTTAATAATGGAACTGTTACTGATAATGGTGGTGGAGTTGTGACAGTTAATAATTCTGGAGGTACAGGAGGAACTTTTCCATTTACTGGGGATGCTGTAATAACAGGATCATTAACAATATCAGAATCAGGAGCCAACACATATGATACTTTAAAAGTTAATAATGCTTTTTATGGTACTGAGGTAAACTCATCAACAATAGCATTACAAGAAACATATTACTTTAGAATACCAACAGGTTCATATAATGGAGCATTTTTTGATTATGTAGCTACTAGTGGATCAGGTGACTTTTTTACAGGTAGGTCAGGTACAGTACAATCTATATGGGAAATAAACTCAGAAACTCCTAGGGTAACTTATAATGATTTTTCAACACGAGGTATTGGAGGTAATACTACAAAAGATTTAAAATTTAAAGTAGATATAAAAAATGGAAATGCTCGCTTAGTGTCTAAAGATACAACAGGACAATATCAAATTAAAGTTATAGCAAGAGGAATTTAAAATAAAACAAATGGCAACAGAAGATAATGAAAAATTAGTAGCTAGAGGTGGAATGATTGTCACAGATGAAAGTGGTAATACTTTTGAAATTACCCCTTTTGGAGTTGTACAAGATTATACTTTTTTAGCTACTACTCAAGGACAAAAAGAAGAAATAACAGGTAGTAGTATAATAGGTTATGGACCATCAGCTAGATATATAGCTTCTGAATCTATTGTATGTGGGCAACCCTTAGCTAGAAAAATTGAATCAACCACAGGAAAAACTTATGCTGTTTTAGCTACAACAGCTTCAGCTACTAGTGAATTCCTTGGTATATCATTAGAAACAGCCTCTATAGATGACTCTGTATTAGTATTAACATCAGGAAATACAACAGTGGCATTTAATACTGGATCAACAGCCCCAAGTCTTGTAAAATTAGATGATGATACTACAGAATCAGAACTTAATTTAGCAGCTGGAGCTACAGTATTATTTACAGATTCTGGGGGTACCGGTAGTGACTACGCAGCTGGAGAAACTTATGAGATATTATTTGATGCCTTAGCAGGAAATACAGTTGAGTTGTCTTTTGATTCTATGTCTTTTGAACATTCAACATATAGTATGTATGATAGATTAGGTATAACAACTTCAAATAATGGAATAAGCTTTGCTAATGCTTCTTTCACTTGGATGAATGCCTCCTCAAACTCAAGCCCAGCTTGGAGTTCTGGATTTAATGGTAGTGGAGCTTGGAATAGTGCTAATGCCTCTCCTGGTTATGTTCTACCAAGAGACATATCTCGAGCTAATTCTATGCCATTAGGAGGATATTCAGGAAGTAACTTTTTCTATGATACTGGAGCTAGATATGTTAAATTTTATTTTTCAAGTGATGGATCATCTCAAAGACCAGGATGGCAAATTCAAGTAAGAAGTTCTAATACATCAGCTACACCTTTAGCTAATGTTGGAGCTAAACTATATGTTGGAGAATTTAAAGGAACAAACCTACCAGAAGGAACAGCATTAAATGAGAATAAGTTTGGACCTGAAGCACCATTTGGAACTATATTAGATGCTGATGCTTCATCTGGTAGTGTATTTGCTAATATTGATTTCAATCCCCAAGCTTAAATAATAAATTTACATTTATTAAATAGTATAATATTTATAATAAAACACTATGAATATTCCTATTTGGACGGGTACGTCAAACTTCGCTGCAGGCCAAACTCCATTTGGTTTTTATGATAATCAAACAGATTTTCAAACTGATGCTGATAAAGTAGCAGATTTTTGTGCTAGGAGGTTAGGATATCCTTTGACTGATATAGAACTCCAATCCGGTTCATTTTATACAGCTTTTGAAGAAGCTATTACAACATATGGAAATGAATTATATGCTTATAAAGTAAGGGAAAATTATTTATCTTTAGGTAATTCAAGTACTATAATAGAATCAAATGATCAATTAATGGTTCCTAATATGGCAGGCATAGTTAGACTATCAGATCAATATGGAACAGAAGCTGGAGTTGGAGGAGATATAACATGGTATTCAGGTTCTATAGAATTAAAAGCAGGCCAACAAACTTATGATATGAATGCTTGGGCTCAAGCTAGTGCTAGTATCACACCTGATGATAATATAGAAATTAAAAGAGTATTTTATGAGGCACCTCCTGCGATAACAAGATATTTTGATCCTTTTGCAGGTACAGGTACAGGAATGATTGATTTAATGGATTCATTTGGTTGGGGTAGTTATTCACCTGCAATTAACTTCTTAATGATGCCTATCAACTATGATATGCAAGTGATGCAAGCTATAGAATTTAATGACACTATTAGAAGATCAAATTATTCATTTGAGTTAATAAATAATCAATTAAAAATATTTCCAATTCCACAAGGTAATGAATTTTATGGTAACAATTTTAAAGGAGGACATTGTGGATATATGAGTTTTCAATATATAAAAGACTCAGAAAGACAAAACCCATATAGGAATGGTATAAATAAAGTAACAAATGTATCACAAGTTCCATTCACAAATCCAAATTATAATGAAATAAATTCAATAGGTAGACAATGGATATTTGAATATGCTTTAGCTATATGTAAAGAAATGTTAGGATATATTAGAGGAAAATACACTACAGTTCCAATTCCAGATGCTGAAGTAACATTAAATCAACAAGATTTACTATCAGCAGCTACAGCTGAAAAAAATGCTTTAATAGAAAGATTAAGAACATATTTTGATGATACTTCTAGAGATAAATTATTAGAAAGAAGATCATTAGAGGGAGATTATTTAGAAAAAGAACTAAATAAAGTTCCTTACACAATTTTTATAGGATAAGATGGCTTTATACGGGGGTCAAAGAGATATAAGCCTATTTAGGCATGTGAATAGAGAATTAATAAGTGATGTTATTTCTCAGGAATGTATATACTATAAATATAAATTAGAAGAAACTAAAGTTAACTTATATGGTGAAGCTGCAGGATCTAAATATTATTATAGAGGTATTATACTAAGCTGTCTAATAACACATCAACCACAAGAATACCCAGATGATGAACTCGGTGTAAGATATTATAGAAATGTTGATTTTAAGTTTTTACGCGATGATTTATTGCAAAGAAATTTGGATTTTAATGAAGAATTTGACCAGGGAGATTATTATGGGGCTGATTTAGTTCCTGAAGTGGGAGATGTAATATATTATTATGGAGGTTACTATGAAGTAGATGATATAGTAGGTAATCAATATTTTGTAGGTAAAAACCCAGATTACAATTACGCTGAAAATCCAATCAATCCAGGATTAGAAAATTTTGGTAGTAATTTATCTATTATTTGTAAAACACATTATACCCCAATTGATAAGGTACAATTAGAAAAAGGAAGAATCAATGGCTAAAAGATATAGAAAACCTGTACCTAAATCTCAAAGAGAAATATCAAAGGATTTACAAACTCCTTATGATGCTCAATATGGTAATCCTAATGATGCTAGAGAAGGATCACAATATCCACCCAATAATGAGGCTAATATTCCTTTTAATAGGTCTACTAAAATGTCATTTAAAAATGACACTACTAAACCCTTTTCAGTTGGTATAAAAGATATTGATGAATCTATAATGTATTATTTTGAAAATATTATTAGACCTTTTGTAATACAAAATGGGGAAAGAATAGCAGTACCTATTATATATGGTTCACCTGAAAGATGGAAATCAATCCAAAAAGATGCATATTATAGAGATAAAAAAGGCGCTATAATGATGCCTATTATCATGTTTAAAAGAGATTCATTAGAAAAAAATAGATCATTATCTAGAAAATTAGATTCAAATGAACCTAATTTATATACATCATGGCAAAAATCATATAATGAAAAAGATTTTTATAGTAATTTTAATTTATTAAATAATAGAATTCCTACAAAACAATATATAGCCAATGTAGTACCTGATTATGTTAATTTAACTTATAGTTGTATAGTGCAAACTTATTATGTTGAACAGTTAAATAAAATAATAGAAGCAATAAACTATGCTTCTGACTCATATTGGGGTGATCCAGAACGTTTTAAATTTAGAGCTAGAATTGATAACTTTACAACAGTAACTGAATTATAACAGAGTCAAGAAAGATTAGTAAGAGGTACATTTGAAATAAAAATGTATGGATATATAGTTCCTGATGTAGTTCAAAAAGATATGAAAGCTATTAAAAAATATAATGATAAGTCTAAAATTATATTTGGAGTAGAAACCACATCAAATCCAGAAGTATTTGAGTCAAATCCTACAACAACCCCTGATGGAAGAAGTAGAAAAACATTAGGAGGAGCTAGGTTAAATAACCCAGCTATGACTTTTCCTAATCAACCATCACCACCGGCAAATGTATCATTAAGTTCTTTACCAACTTCAGACCCAGGAATAGAAGGTGTAATATGGAATGATGGAGGTACTCCAAAAGTATCAACTGGATAATATTTATAATTAATAAAATAAAAATGGCAGATAAAGTTAGATTTGTAGATAGCAGTATTACAATAAGCCCAGGTGGAAATGTTGGTGGGAGTGGTGGATCAGCTGAATTAGCTGAAACAGCTAGTTACGCTTTAACATCTTCCCACTCTGATTTTTCAATATCAGCTAGTTATGCTTTATCAGCTTCTCATGAAATTTTAAAAGAAATATCTTCTTCTTACTCTGAAACTTCTTCAATGGTTATGGCTAGTGGTGTTATTCAACCTTTTTCTAGTATAACAGCTTCAGGAAATATTAGTGCTAGTGGAGATATAACAGCTTCAAAAATAACAGCTACATCAGGATCTTTTAGTTATGTGGAAGGTAACAGTCCTTTAACAATAGATACAGGTGATGATAGTTTAACTATAGTATCTACAAATTTTGGAGTTTCATCAACAGGTGAAGTTTCATCAGGAATAGGAGGTTCAGATGGTATATTAACAACATCAATAACAGCCTCAAGTAATATTAGTTCAAGTAAAAATATTATAGCTAAAAAATTTCAAGGTATATTTGAAGGAGCAATAAGTAGTTCAACACAAATATCCTCAGACATATCTGGAGCTTTTGGCTTAGTTAGTTCTAGTTTTGATGAAAGAATAAAATTAGATAGTGGCTCTTTTTCAAATAGAATAACAAGTTTAAAAAATGATAGTGGATCCTTTTCAACTAGAATAACAGGTTTAAAATCAGACAGTGGTTCATTCTCAACTAGAGTTACAAATCTAAAAAATGATAGTGGTTCTTTTTCTACAAGAATAACAGACCTAAAATCAGATAGTGGCTCATTTAGTACAAGAATTACTGGTTTAAAATCAGATAGTGGTTCTTTTTCCACAAGAATAACAGGCCTAAAATCAGACAGTGGTTCTTTTTCCACAAGAATAACAAACTTAAAATCAGACAGTGGTTCATTCTCAACTAGAATTACTAATTTAAAATCAGACAGTGGTTCTTTTTCTACAAAATTAACAAATCTAAAAAGTGATAGTGGATCTTTTTCAACTAGAATAACAGGCCTAAAATCAGACAGTAGTTCTTTTTCAACAAGAGTAACAAGTAATGAGACTAATATAAGTACTAATGATGGATTAATAATAGATTTACAATCTAAAACAGGAAGTTATGCTACAACAGGTTCTAATGATTTTAAAAATAATCAAATACTAACAGGATCATTTACAATAATAGGCTCATTTTTAAACACAGGTACAGTTTCAATAAATAATGGAAATTCACCTTACACACTAACAGGAACAGAACAATTTATACTAATTGATCCTTCAAGTGGTAATATCACAATAAATCTACCAGATGCTGCTACATATCCTGGTAGACAAATATTTTTTAAATTAACACAAAATGCTGCTGCTAATTTAGTTGCCTTAGAATGTCAAGGATCAGATACTATAGATGGGAATTCTAATTATGAAGACTTAGATGACCAATTTGAATCTATATCAATTGTTAGTGATGGTAATACAGGTTGGTTTATTTTTTAATATTTATATTTAAATGTATAATCCTAATCAAATAAAAGAAAAAACATTAGTAATTTACCAAGAAGGTGAAATTAATTTTAGGATTCTTGATAAAAAAAATCTAGAACATTATCAAGACTATCAAGATAAATTTCATTCTTTAGGTTTATTACCTATAGCTAAAAATAGAGTATTACATGTTAGATTGTTTTCTAGTGTAGCAGCTGTAAAAATTGATGGGTTTAGTATAGAAGAATTAAATAAAAATTTTCTCCAAGGTAATACTAATTTTATAATACTTGAAAACTCAGGTAAATTTAGAGCAGGCGCTGTCAATTATTTAACATTTGAAGGAGTTGAAGTTGAAAGTAGTGTAGGAACAAAAAACATAGAAGTTAAAATATCAATTAGTGTTATTGAAGAACAAGCTCCAAGTCTAAATAAATCTTTATCAGATTGGATTCCAAATACTTTTTATAAAGCAGGAGCTGATGTTATAGCCCCTGATAATCGCATGTACAATTGTATAAAAACCCACACATCAGGAATAACATTTGATCCTACAAAATTTGAGAGACAGGGTGGATTAGATGATCAAGATGTGCAAGATTTTATCAACATTTTGTCAGGAGGTAGTGATTAAAAAGTTATGATCTCTTCATAACTTCTTTTTAAAATTCTGGTAACTTCTCAGAAAAATTTCATATTTATAATCGTAATAAAGCTATACAATCGTATAGCAAGTTTCCCCAAATAAAAGTATTAAAATAATAATAAATTATAAATTAATAATTAAAACAATAATTATGAGTAAATATGATATATTTAAAAATAGACTTTTTGTTGAAGGAGAAATAGGAGATGGCTCGCCATACTACCCACTCTCTTACAACACAAAGATTACCCAACAAGATTGGACAAACATCCAAGCTGCGCATGCTGATTTTATAGCACATAGTGATTCATTATTTGAATCTTATGAAGCTAGCTTAGATGAAGCTCAAACTTCAAAAGCGGTAGCAACAGAAGCTAAAGAGGTAGCAACATCTGAAAAAGCAGCTGCTGAGGCTACAAAAGCAGATAAAGAAACCAAAAAGGTAGCTGCTACAGAAGCTGAAGGAGAAGCTTTGGCAGAACAAGTAGCTGCGCAAGATTTAATTGGTGCTGAAAAAGCTAAAATTGCTTCAATAGAATCTCAACTTGAAAATGATGAGTTATCTGATGCAGACAGACAGGCTTTACAGACACAATTAACAACAGCAAACACTGCTTTAGCATCATATGAAGCGGATTTTGCTGAAGCTCAAGCTGATGAAGCTGCTTCAAAAACTGAAATTGCTCAACTTACAAAGGATATTGAAGATTTAACTGCTGCTATTGCTGAAAAAACAGCTATTATTGCTGAAAAAGAAGCTATTATTGCTGAAAAAACAGACATGATAACTAAAATCACAGCTGAAAAAGAAGCATTAGAAGCAAGTAGAGATAAAGCTTCCTCACAGTATGATTCATTATCAACTAAAATTAATGATGGAGAACTAGTAATAGTGGCCCCAGCTGATCAACCTTTAGTTAGAATAATTGATTTATCGCAGATGCAAGAAGTAAAAAGAAAACTTGAGCAACTTAAAAAAGATGAAATCAAAGCAAAAGATAGTAAAACTAAAATTCAACAAGCTATAAAAGACGCTCAAGCTGCTGGTGAACCAACTGAAGGTTTAGAAAGACAACTAGACGATACAATGGCTACTATTGAGGAATTAGGAGATGCTATTCCTTTTATAGAAGATCAAATCAAAGCAATGGAAAGTACAGATCCTATAGGTACAAGACCTGTAGATGAAAATGGATACACTTATTCTGTAGATACAGATGGTGACGGCTCTCCAGATTTTGCTGATGATGATATTGATGGTGATACTGTACTTAATGTAGATGATGCATTCCCATACAACCCAGATGAATCAGTAGATACAGATGGTGATGGTATTGGAAACAATGCTGATACTGATGATGATGGTGATGGTGTATCTGATGCTAATGAAACTACTTTAGGAAGTGATCCATTAGACGCAGGTGACACACCTGAATTAACCACATTAATGAGATTAGGTCAGGAAGTTGGTGCTTATTTAACTCAGGATTTCAAAGAAGTAAAAGAAGAATCTAATGAATACTTTACATCTTTAAATGCAGAATTAGTAGCTAAAGCTAATGAAAAATTAGCAGAGGTAAAAGAATCAATTGAACAAATAAAAACATCTCAAGCTGAAGAATCAGAAGAATTAGGTACAAATAATGTCGCTGCTATGTTTAGCGTATTTAATGGTGTTTATGAAAAAGGTGAAGGAGAGGAATCTCTACCAGCTGCTATCAGAAACTTAGGCTTAAAAGAAGATCAACAACAACAATTAATGGATTTAATTGTAACTTTATCTGATACTCAAAAAGAAGATCATGAGGCTTTTGCTACAGAATTAAGTGATTGGTTAGCTTTAGTTGGAACTTTAACACAAGATGAAAAAGCAGAGGCTGAGTATTCAGAACAACATGCTTCTAAATTGAATGAACTATCAGCAAAAGCTATTGATAGTAGTAAAAATTCTAAAGAATCTACAGTTCAACATCTTGAGAACACAGTTAAAACTCTTCAAAAAGCTACTGATATGAGAGGTATGCAAACAGGAGAAGGTGTATATTGGTATTCTAGTATGGAAGATGGTTCATCACATGTATTAACAAATGATTTATATGTAGCAGCTAAAATGGCTTTAAAAGCAGAGGTTGATGCTGAAAATATACCATTAGACCAATGGGCTATAGAATCATCTAAATTATTACTTAGACATGTAGGTAAAAATAGTGAAGATGGAGTGATAGCTAATGACACTGAAAGAAGATCAGGTATATATCAATCAATTAATTTCTTTAGATTAGAAACTAAAGCTTTAAAAGTTGAAGAAGCATCTAAAAAATTAGTAGACCTTGAAAAAAGAGCTAAAGCTGCTAAAGAAGATAGTTCAGCTGATTTGGCAGGGTATACAACAATGTTTGATAAACTTGAACGAAGTGGAGAAGCTCTTATGGCTCAATTTCAAGCAGATAAAGCAAAATATCAACAAGAAAAAGCTGAGGCTACAGCTGCTTTAGAAGCTAGAGAAGCAGATAAAACAGCAGCTTATGATGCTTATGTAGCTGAAGAAGTAGAAGAGCAAATTGCTATTAAATTTCAAGATTATTTGGATAAACATGCAAAAGCTATGGAAGCTAGAATAGCATTATCAAAGATTAATTATATGTTTGCAGCTGTTTCTTTAATTTTCCAAAGAGAATCTCAAAGAATAGAAAGAGCTATCCCAATATTACAAGACGCTATGGTTAAATCTAATAAAACATTACAAATGTTAGATAGTATAATAGTTTCTGTCGCTTCAGAACTAGCATCTACTATTGCTGACGCAGATCCAGTGAATGGAAAAGTTGGTAAAATTTTAGATGTTTTAGAAAAAATGGATGAAGATTGGGCTTCAGGTAATGGATTTAGAGACGATGATGCATGGACAGCAGGAGATAGAGAGTATAATGCTAATTATTCTTTCGCTAGAAATGAAGAAGGTGAATTAATTAATCCTAGCCATATAGAGAAAATTAAACAAGCCTACACAGGACATAATGCAGTGTAATACAAACTTAAACATTAATATTAACTTAAAAAAATAAATAAAATGAGTAGTAATTTAGAAAGTTTAGGTAATGCTATTAGAGTAGCTCAAGAGCGTAACAATAATATAGTTAGAACTGAGTTTAATAGTACTCCTAAAAGAGACATGGCTGAAGTAAATGAAATGGTGGATGATTTAAAATTAACTTTAAATTCTTCAAGAGCTGCTTTTCGTCAATTAAATAATGATAGAAACGACACAGTGTTTGAAGTAATTGATCATTTAGAAGTAAATCTATCAGACAAAGAAAAAGAAGATGGTAAAAGAAATCTAAAAGAGTTAGCTGATACTATTGATGAAATGGATGAGGGTGTAGTAAAAAACTTAGCAGAGTGGAAAAATGCTGCTAATGACATGCTAGATGACGTAAAATTCAGATTTGGAACAACAGCTCAATTCTTAGATAATTTTAACCCAAACTACGGAGCAGACGCAACTGATTTATCAGCTATTGATTCTGTAATGGAAGCAATCCATAATGCAATTGATGCAAATCAATCAAATGTAGGCTAATAATAGGAAACCAAATTATAAATTTTAAAAATTAAAAATTATGAGTAAAATAGAAGATATAGCTTTAGCTATTAATCAATCGCAAACCACAGCCTTTGCTTCACATAAGGATCGTATCAATGATAATCAAGATTCATATAGTGATGATGCTGATAGTATTGTAAGTGCTTTACAAGATTTATCAAATGTCGCTACTGCTGAGGCACAAGCGTTGTTAGAACAAGAAAAAGCAGTTCACGCTAGCTTCTTAAATTCACTTAAAGCAGAGGTAATCCAAATGATGGATGGATCTCATGGATTTAAGGGATTTATGCAAATGGTAGCAGCTATTCAAGCTGAAAGTAAATCATTTGAAAAATTTATTGAAGAAGAAAAGCAAGCAATCAAAGATGCACTAAGTAGAATTGAAGTTGAAATAGGATTGGATTTTAATTTTAGTGATTCATCTAAATCATAAAAATTGTAATTAATACAATTAAAACAATATAGGGAAGACTTAGGTCTTCCCTTTTTTTTTCATAATTTCCTGAATATTTATATGTAATAATGTTACATTTTTAAAGGGTATTATGAGTATATTATCTGATCTAGGAGAATTCTTAGGAAAAAAATTTAGTTTAGTAAATAAAGACATCCAAGAAAATAGAGAAACACTGATTTCTCTTGGATATGAAATCGCTGAATTAAAATCAGAAATAGCAGACCTTAAAGCATCACATGAAGAATATAAAATAAAAGGAACTAATATTCCTGTTGATTTAAATATATTGGCTCCTAATAAAGGAGTCACTTTTGAGACTGAAACAGGAAATAGATACAGAATTCGTATTGATGATAATAAAAAACTTATAATAGATGACATATTAAATAATGAAAGTAATATAGCTGAAATTCAATTAACAATAAATTCAAATGAAGAAGCTTAAAGCAGTTTAAAATTGAGGGGGTTTTCTCCATATAGATAATATACTCGCCCCCTCAAACTGCTTTTTAAAAGAAAATTGGATTTCCTAAGTTTTTTATTTACTTTGACATAAACATTTAATATTTATAATCATGGAGAAAATAGTTTTATCAAAAGAAGAGTTAGAGAATTTAACTCAGTTACAAAATGAACAAAATGAATTTGTACTTAGATTAGGACAAATAGAATACCAAATAAGTACATTAGAAAAATTTAAAAGAGATTTAAAACAAAACATAGAAAATTTTGAAGACAAACAAGTTAAGGTAGGTAATGAACTTAATAAAAAATATGGTGAAGGAACTATAAATTTAGAAAATGGTGAATTTATCAAATCTTAACCGCACTTTCAAAAATTTCTATAATATTTATAAACAAAATTAATTTTGTAGAAAATGGCAGAAGTATTATTATCCCCAGGTGTATTAGCTAGCGAAACAGACCAATCTTTCCTATCAGCACAACCAGTACAAGCAGGAGCAGCAATATTAGGACCCACAGTTAAAGGTCCTGTTGGTCTTCCAACATTAGTTACCACATATAGTGAATATAAAAATAAATTTGGTGCTGTAGTAGAAAGTGGAAGTGCAGAGTACACTTACTTTACATCAATAGCAGCTTATAATTATTTCCAACAAGGAGGAGATTCATTATTAGTAACTAGAGTAGTAAGTGGTTCTTACACAACAGCAACTAGTTCAAAAGTTGAAAATGGAAACACAGCTACCCCAGGAGCCACAGCTAGTGGTAATTATCTCTATAATGTAACAGAACCAGGAACATCTATAGAAGGAATTAGTATAGAAGGATTACCAGGAAATCCAATTGATGGAAATGCCGGTACTAAAATCTTTTTATCAGCCTCATCTAATAATGCTTTTACAGCTGCCGGTATATATTATTATACAGGAGAAGGACAAGGGTTAGCAGATTCAATTAACACTAATTTAGGTGGAGTAGGAATATTTGATTATGGTATACAAGCATCATTTGATAATGTAAGTGGAATAATAACACTTGAAACTAAAAATGTAGGTACAGCAGGAAATGACATTGATTTAAATGCTGGTTCTCAAGTTCAACTATATGCTGGATCAGCTCCAAAAGAATTAGATTTATCAGGTGGAGTAGATGCTACTTTTAGTAATTCATTTACTTTAGAAACAATATCAGAAGGTACAGATCAAAATAGTACAGGCTCAGAAGGAGCTGGTGGTAATTTAGCTAATGGTACTAAAGATAATATTAGGTGGGAAGTTGTATCACCAAACACAGCTACAGGAACATTTAGTTTATTAATTAGAAGAGGTGATGATATAACAACCTCAAAAACAGTATTAGAAACTTGGGCTGATTTATCATTAGACCCAAATGCCCCAAATTACATTGAAAAAGTAATTGGTAATTCAAAACAAACAGTAACTCAAGACACTGGAACAGGTGAATACTATGTTAAAAATGAAGGAACTTATAATACATTAAGTAATTTTGTAAGAGTAAAATCAGTAGAATCAAAAACATTAAATTATTTTGATAATGCCGGAAATCCAAGACCACAATATCTTGACTCTATCCCAGTAGCTCAATCAGGCACATTTGGTGATGCTGAAGGAACTGCTTTTGATGGAGTTACAGGTAATTTTTATGAAAATATAGATGGTGGTGTTACAGGTAATACACAAGGATTAGTTGATGATAATTATAATGTTTCAATTAATTTATTATCTAATAGAGATGAATACCAATACAATTTAATAGTAGCACCAGGATTAACAATGCAAAGTCATTCATCACCATTAGCATCAATGATTGATATATCTCAACAAAGGGGAGATAATTTATCAATTGTGGATTTAAGAGATTGGGGATCAGGAATTAATTCAGTAACAGCTGGAGCTTCAGCAATAGATTCTTCATATGCTGCTACATATTGGCCTTGGTTACAAACAATTGATCCAGATTTAGGTCAACAAGTTTGGGTGCCTGCTTCAACTATGATGCCTGGAGTATTTGCTTTTAATGATACAGCAGGAGAAGCATGGTTTGCACCTGCAGGTTTAAATAGAGGTGGAATGTCTACAGTATTAAGAGCTGAAAGAAAATTAACAAATGGTAATAGAGATACTTTATATCAAGCTAATGTAAATCCAATAGCTACATTCCCTAACACAGGAGTAGTAGTATTTGGTCAGAAAACATTACAATCTAAAGCTTCAGCGTTAGATAGAGTAAATGTAAGAAGATTATTAATAGCCTTGAAAAACTTTATTTCACAAATTGCTAATAATTTAGTATTTGAACAAAATACAATAGCTACAAGAAATAATTTCTTAAGCCAAGTTAACCCATATCTATCAAGTGTACAACAAAGACAAGGATTATTTGCTTTTAAAGTAGTAATGGATGATAGTAATAACACACCAGATGTTATTGATAGAAATCAATTAATAGGTCAAATATATATTCAACCAACTAAAACTGCTGAATTTATTTACTTAGATTTCAACATATTACCAACTGGAGCTACTTTCCCAGCATAAAAATTAAAGAATTAAATATTTATAATTGAAAATAAATTAAAACAAAATGGCAGTATTAGATCCCAATGAAATATTTTTCACCGCTTTTGAGCCAAAGCAAGCTAACAGATTTATCCTTTATATGGATGGTATACCAAGTTTTATCATTAAAGGAATTAGTGCTATATCATTAACACAAGGTGAGGTAATATTAAACCACATTAACATTCTTAGAAAAGTTAAAGGAAAAACAGTATGGAATGATGTTACAATGACATTATTTGATCCAATCACACCTTCAGGAGCTCAAGCAGTAATGGAATGGGTGAGATTACATCATGAATCAGTAACAGGTAGAGATGGTTATTCTGATTTTTATAAAAAGAATTTAACTTTAAATGTTTTAGGACCAGTAGGTGATATAGTATCAGAATGGATATTACAAGGAGCATTTATTAAAGAAGCTATATTCGGTGAATATAGTTGGGACACAGAAAATGAAGCTAAACAAATTGAATTAACATTAGGATTAGATTACGCTGTACTTAATTTCTAATAATAAAATTATAAAATTTTTAGAAGGAGTTTGACATTAGTTGAACTCCTTTTTATATTTATAATAAAAATATTAGTATGTCCAAAATACCAAAAATTATCCATCAAATTTGGATAGGGGAAAAAGAAATGCCTGATCATTGTAAACAATTTACAAAAGAAATGCAAGAAATGCATCCAGATTGGGAATATCATTTATGGGGAAATGAAATATTTACAGATATATACAAAAATGATAAATTCCTTCAAAACTACATTAAACAACCAGAACTATTTAAATATGCTTATATTAGTGATAGAATAAGATTATTACTACTAAGAGATTTTGGAGGAGTATATGTTGATGTTGATGCCAAGCCTCTTAAATCATTTAATACAATTTTAAATAAATGTTCAGAGAACATAACATTTTTTGGTGGTGTTAAAAGAACAGATTGTAATGAAAAAAATTGGATGTTGGATTGTACTGTATATGGATCAGCTCCAAATTCAAGAGCAATAAATATATGTTTAGATACTTATAAGGATATAAATTGGGCAAATGGTGGATTTATGTTTAGTGAAGTATTAATGGATCATTTAGATGATGATATATTAGCTTTAGGTTATGAATATTTCTATTCAACTAAACCTAATTCTAAAGCTGTTGTTTTACATGATATTTTAGATACTAGACTTTGGACATGGTTTGATAAAGGATTAAATTATTGGTTTAATCAAAATGCTAAAATCCATGAAGCTAAATCAAAACATAAATTATAAAGGATAAAATTTAAAATTTTTTAAAAAGGGAGCTTGGCTATGTTAAGTTCCTTTCTTATATTCATATTTATATTAAACAAGTTATTAACAAATAAAAGATTATGGCAGAATTTAAGTTACCTACGGAGACAATAGATCTTCCCTCTAAAGGTTTAATGTACCCTAAAGAAAATCCACTTTCTTCAGGTAAAATTGAAATGAAATATATGACCGCTAAGGAAGAAGATATTTTAACAAATCAAAATTATATAAAACAAGGTATAGTAATTGATAAATTATTAAAATCATTAATTGTAAATAAAGATATTAATTACAATGATTTATTAATAGGAGATAAAAATGCTATTATGGTAGCAGCTCGAATTTTATCTTATGGAAAAAATTATGAGTTTTCATATGAAGGTGAACCTCAAAATGTAGATTTATCTAAAATTGATCCTAAAGAATTAGATAAAGATTTATATAAAGATGGTAAAAATGAATTTGGATTTACTTTACCACACACAGAAAATAAAATAACATTTAAAATCTTAACTCATGGTGATGAACAAAAAATAGAATCTGAAGTAAAGAGTTTAAAGAAAATAAATAAACAATCATCAAGTGAAGTAACAACTAGGTTTGCTCATATTATTACATCTGTAAATGGCAGTTCAGAAACAAAAGACATTAGAGAATTTGTTAATAATTATCTTTTAGCTAAAGATGCTAGAGAATTAAGAAAATATTATCAAGAAGTATCACCTGATTTAGATATGAGAGTATATCTAAACACACCTACAGGCGAAGAGGAGGTCGCGGACCTACCTATAGGTCTTAACTTTTTTTGGCCTGACTCCTGATTATAGGGAATTTGTTTTTACAACTATTCATGAAATAGTTTTTCATGGTAAAGGAGGGTATGATTGGAATACTGTCTATAATATGCCTATATGGTTAAGGAATTTAACTTTTAAAAAAATTCAAGAGTTTTATGAAAAAGAAAATAAAGCTAAGGCAGGCAATCCAGAAAAAAGTTGGGTAGATCCTAAAATGAAAAACCAAGCTAAAAGAGAAAAAAAGACAGTATCTCCACCTAGTTTTGTAAGACCTCAACAATCAAAAACTTCATATAAATAATATTAATTTTATATATTTATAATAAACTAATGTTATATGGCTTTAGAGGATGATTTAAAAAATATTGATGATAATTTAAAAAAATTAAATTTAGAAGGTGTTCAAATGGAGAATACCTTTAAAGATATTGGTAAAGTATTTAATACCCTAGCCAAAAATTCCAAAATATACCGTGAAGAGGTTGGAAACGCTGGAGATAGTGTAAAAGCTCTTACAAAAGAAGCTAATATATTAGCTAAAATTACAAGAGATGACTTAAAATCTAAATCTAGAATTAAAAAGCTTAATGATGCTTTCATTGAATCCAGAAAAAAACAAGCTAAAATAGATGCTCAAATCAATGATCTTAGATCAAAAGCAGCAACATTACAGGGTGAAGAATATGAACAACAAAGAAAGATATTATTAGAAAGTATTCATCAACTTCAAGCAGCCAGAGGCTTCTCCAAAGACATAGCAGATCAATATGAAGCTATTTTAAAATTAAGTAGAAAACTTAATGCTGTTAATCCATTTAGTGGGTTAGCTGAATTAATTGAAGGTGTACCTATATTAAGTAAATTATTAAAGGATATGTCTACTGCCTCAGATAAATTTAATGATACTTTAGTAGATACAGGAAGTAGAACTAAGGCTCTTGCTGCTGGAATGAAGGAATATTTAAGGTTAGCTTCTAAAGCAGCTCAAGTTTTTATAGTAGGAACTTTTATAAAATCTATTAAAACATTAGATGAATCTTCAGTTAATCTAGCCAACCAAATGAATATCAGTAAGATGGAAGCTGCTGATATGAAAGAAATGTTTACAGCTGCTGCTCAAGCTAATGATGAATTATTACAATCATCATATGATTTAATAAAAGCACAAGCAACATTAGGTACTATGTTTGGTACAACAGCTAAACTTAATAATGATACATTACGTACATTTAATATATTAACTGAAAGAATGGGAATAGCTGCTGAAGCAGCTGGATCTTTAGCTAATTTCTCAGCAGCTACAGGCCAAAACTTCATGGATTTTACAGCAGAAATTCAAGGTACTGTTGTAGCGGAGACAGCACTTTCAGGTATTATGATTGATCAAAGAGCAGTTATTAATGATATTGCTAATTTAAGTAGTGCTACTAAAATGTCAATGCAAGCTCAAGGTCAAAGTTTAGGTAAAGCAGCTTTTGAAGCTAGAAAATTAGGTCTTAATCTAGCTGATATGGAAAAAATTGGAAATTCTTTATTGGATTTCGAACAATCTATAGCAAATGAGCTTGAAGCAGAACTTATAACAGGAAAAGAATTAAATCTTGAAAGAGCTAGATCAGCATATCTAAATAATGATATGGTTACTTTTACAGCTGAAATAGCTAAAAATGTAGGAACAGCTGCTGATTTTGCTAACATGAATAAAATAGCACAAGATTCTATAGCAGCCTCCTTTGGAATGCAAAGAGATGAATTTGCTGATATGTTAATTCAAAATGAAGCTTTAAAAAAGTTCTCTAAAGAAGGTCTTAAAACAGAGTCTGAAGTAGTTGAAGAAATGAGAAGAAGATTATTAGCTGGAGAATCTTATGACAAATTAGTGAAAAAATTCGGAAAAAGTGAAATGCTAAATAGAGCTAAAAACCTATCTATGCAGGATAAAATGAACAAAATGATTGAGAAAATGTATGATGTTCTTGATAAATATGTTAAACCTGTTTTCAAAGTGATAGATAGTTTACTTGAAAAAATGGGAGGTTCAGCTGGCATTTTAATGGGTGGTTTAGCCGCTTTAGCAATAGGAGGTCCTATTGTTAGAGGAGTAATGATGATGGCTCGTTTATTTAGAGGTATGAGAGGACCAATGATGATGGGACCAGGAATGGGAATGCCCTTTTATGGTCCTGCTGGAGGACCTGGTGGCGGTATGGGTGGACCTATGTTTATGGGTGGCCCTACAGGTGGTTCTAATGCTTTACCAAAAGGTGTAAAAGCAGGTACAGACAAATTAGGTAGAAAATTTCATTATGATGCTAAAACAGGAAGAAGAGTAAGTGTAGGTAATATGGCTAGTAAAGCTAGCAAATTAGGTAACTTAGGTAAAGTTGGTAGATTTGCTAAATTTGGAAGATTAGCAGGTAATCCCCTTTCTTTAATAGCTGGTATAGGATTAAGTTATGGAGCAGATGCTTTAAAAGAATCAGGCCATGAAGAATTAGGTAAAGCAACTAGTGTTGCTGGAGGAGCAGTATCTGGAGCAGCCACAGGGGCAATGATAGGTTCAATAATACCTGGTGTTGGAACAGCTATAGGAGGAGTAGTAGGAGGTTTAATAGGTGGTGGAATGGCAGCTTTTTCAGAATATGGATCAGACCAAGAAAAAGCAACAGAACAAGGATCAACTGGTGTTCAAGAAGCAATTGATAATCAAACAAGACAATTAACAGCAGTATTACGTACAACAAGAAATGTTAATTTCAACCAAAACGCATTTATAAGAGAACAAAGTATAAATTATAGTGGAATGAACTAATATTTATAATAAACAAATTAAAAACAAACATTATGTCAGGATTAAAAGATAAATTAATAAATGGAGCAGGCTCACCATATTCAAAAGGTAATGGTACAACTCCTGCTACACCAATAGGTGCTACTCCATCTTCAAAACTCCAATATGAATATTCAATTAATGGTATACCAAATATACCAATGAATGGGTATTTTACACATTATCAATCTAAACCATTACCATCAGAAATGGATTTAGATGGAGTCAATCCAGTATCACCTTTAGCACCGGCTAATAAACCACAATTTGGAGCAGGATTTGCTAATGGTACTTATAAACTTAGTTGCCCAACAGAGGGAGTAGGAAATATATAATAATTAAATGCCGTTAGTTAACCTTCAAACTAATTTAAAAGATTTAAAGTTTGGGAATGATAGACCTGGACTTACGGATAGCGAACAACCTTATATAGTAGCTCCTATCCCAGGTCCTAATGAACAAATAGAACCAAATTATCCAGATTTTTTATTAAGAGGGGGCACAACAGGTGTAACTGGTGAAACAGCTGAAGATTTACTTAGATTATCTAAATTTTTAAATGATAGAACATCACCTTTAGGAGCTCAATTTGTTCTTAAACAAGAAATGTTATCTAGGATAGGTGTTAGAACCCAAGCTAGTGGTTTTCTTTTAAATGAAGGAGCTTATAACCCCCTTAATACTTTAGCTCAAGCTGGAATTAGTATAGAAGGAGGACATATTCCAAAGCAAGGTTTAATAACTTTTAGAGGGCCAAATAAATATTTAGATGCTTTACAAGATCAAATTAATGAGAATAAAGGTATAAAACCCCTAATAACATCTGAAATCTTATCAGATACAACCCCAATGGGGTCAGTTACGTCTTTTATAAATGATGCTTTACCACCTCCTCCTTTACCACCACAACCTATTTTTAATAATAGATTAGTCCAATTAAATGAGGTAAAAAGAAAAGGTGAACCATGGAAGAAAAAATATAAAAAAGACAACCAAATTTCAAAATTTGATACTGAAGTATTATCATATGGAGGTGGTCCTGATTCTGTGTTAGGTGTAGGTGGAACACAAATAAAAATAGCCTTAGGTAGATTAGGAGCTCCATTAACAACAGGAATAGGAAATGTTAAATTATATGGAGGTAATATAGGTTTTCCAAATGGTATTCAAGTACCATCAAGGAATAAGGAATTTGTTAAATATAGAGAAGCATCTCAACAAGATTTTAGAAGAGATAAATTAAAAGATGCTGAAGGTGTATCCACTATAATGGGGGTAGCACCTTCTTATAATCCTGCTAATAACCAAACTATAGATAATAATGCAGGGACATCAAGAATAAATTATACAACACCAGGCCAAAGAGGAAATGTTATAGATTATACTCAAGGAAAGTTAAGTGAAACAGGAGAAAAATTAGGTCCTGTTGATAGAATAAACGCATTGCCAATATATAGAAGTGGTTATGTTATAGCTGATCCTGTTAAAAATGATTTAATAAAATTCAGAATAGGAGCTGTAGATAATGATAACCCCAATGTTAGAGAATTTATTCACTTTAGAGCTTATATTGATTCATTCTCAGACAATTATAACTCTAATTGGATGCAACAAAAATATATGGGAAGGGGTGAAATATTTCACAAATATGATAGTTTTACAAGAGATATAAACATGGGATTCACAGTAGCTGCTCAATCAAGAGAAGAAATGATGATAATGTATAAAAAACTCAATTTTTTAGTTTCTAATCTAGCTCCAGACTATACAAAATCAGGTTATATGGCAGGCCCATTAGTTCAATTAACTCTTGGAGGATGGTGTTATGAATTACCTGGTTTTATTAAAAGTATGACTTTAGATGTTCCAGAAGAATCACCTTGGGAAATAGGTATACCAAATTTAGATGGAGAGGATGAACATGGTGGTATAAAATTTAGAGATTCTGAAGTTAAAGAAATGCCTATGATATGTAAAGTATCAGGATTTGTATTTACTCCAATACATAGATTTAATCCATCTAAACAGAAAAACTTATTTGGAGATAAAGGAGCATTTGGAATTGATTTTAAAAATAAAGAAGGTGTTAGAGATGGTAAATATACTAAATGGAAAGACCAAGAAATAAGAACAATTACAGAATATGGTAAACAAAGATTTATTCAATTAGATGATGGTGGTAAAAATAATGCTTATGATAATCAACCAGCAGATCCTATTGAAATTATAAATGATGATAGAAAATTAAACATAGACACATAAAATAATGAGCCGTTATAGTAATACAGAAATAATAAAATCACCAAATGATAAAAGGATGTATGCCACAGTACGCTATCCTGAAATCCCAAGATCAGAAAATGATACTTATATTTTTGTGACAGCAGGAGATAGATTCGATACTTTAGCTCAACAATTTTATAGTGATTCTTCATTATGGTGGATTATATCAATAGCAAATGAAACTTTATTACAAAACTCATTAACCCCTACTATAGGATCACAGATTAGAATACCTTCAAATCCAGTTCCTATAATAGCTGAATTTAAAGAAATAAATGAATAGTTATGGCAAACCTTTTAGGAGATGGGTTTTCTAATTATGTTAGAAAACAAATAATAAAAAGACAAGAGGTTCATGGTAAGCAAAATAGAACACAAAAAGAATTAGCTTACTTAAATTCTCGTACAGCTTGGGTGAAATTAGTATCTGGGGTGTCTGTAGATAATTCTAGACTTAAAATGTTAGGATTACAAGGGGTGTTTTCTGAAGGTCTTTCTTTAGCAAAAGAATTTGTTTTATTTAATGGAACATCTAAGGTTAAAACAAAGAGCAATGGATCTAATGGTAAAATAACTCAAAGAGAAGGAATATTTAAAGGTCCCTTATCTAATAGAAATAGTTTCAAAAATAATTTTGCTTATGGATTAGGGGGTGTTGAGTTTGGACCTTCTCCTATGCCTGGTATAGTAGATATGCAAATTAATCATGCAGGTACTAGAGGATCATTAAGAAAAGCTCAAATTACAATAAAAGCTTATAACAGACAACAATTAGATTTAATAGATGTATTATATTTAAGGTTAGGATATACTTTAATGATAGAATTTGGTCATAGTGAATATATTAATAATAAAGGAAAAGTTGTAAATTTAGAATCAACCATATTAGAAGAAAAATTTTTCAATCAAACTATAGCTAAAAAATCATATCTTGAACTTTTACCATTAATTGAGAAAAAAAGATTTGAAACTTGTGGAAATTATGATGCTCTATTTGGTAGAATAACAAACTTTCATTGGAGTTTTGAAAATGATGGAACATATAACATTAGAATTGACTTATATAGTTTAGGAGATCTAGCAGAATCTTTAACAATATCTCACCCAGGTTCAAAAAATTCAAATGATTTAAGTAATAATGGAACATCTAATCCATCATATACTCGTAATGTTGTTAGTGAATATTTAGAAGATATTAAAAATTTCCATAAGTATAGATTTGTTCCAACAACAGAAGCTGATGTTTTACCTCCTGAGACAACAGAAGAACAAGACCCAGATGGAACAGCTCCTACAGCCCCAACACCATCAACAGTATATACAAATGTTACATTAGAGGGTTTATTAGCATTACCTGCTTTAAATAAATCTATAAAAAGAGGAGGGTATGATACAATAGCTATTCCTCATGATTATTTAGAAAATAATAAATCTAATCAAAGTGATACCTATTTACATGATAAGGATGACCTTACAGGTACTGGATTAATTTTCCCTCCTCAAGAATATGTTAAATATCAGGGAGAATGGTTTCTTAAAAAGAATATGGTAGAGTATTTTGAAGATGTTGTAATATCATATACACCACCTAAAGATCCAACAGCTACTAATATGATTGATAATATTGGTTCATGGGAAGCAAAAAAACTTACAAAATTTGAAAATCAATATAAATTAAATCGAGAATTAAAAATATTAATAACAGATGTATTATTAGATGATACAGATACACTTTTAAGCCCTTTTGATGATGAAGGAAGTGATTGGAATAAACATTTAGGAGGTAAAAAATCTGGATTAGTATTATCATACCAAGGTTTTTTAGAAACTGGAATAGACGAAGGAGGTCAGGAGGCATTTGATAAAGCAATACTAGCATCACAAGTAGAGTCAGTAATTATAGATGACCAGGGGTTAGGACAACATTATGGTGTACAAGTCTTAATTGGGTCTGACACTAGATATGACATTAGTGCAGGTTTAAAAGATGGGTCTCTTAATACCTTTGAAGATTTAGAAGAAATAGAAGATGAGAATTCTGTTAGTTTTGATGTTGATGGTCAAGCTTTAGCAAATGAAATTGATATGTACACTACAGCAGTTGAAACCGCTGAAGCTTTACAAAAATTAGAAGATTCATTAGGTAAACCTGATATTCATTTTCAAATTGGTCCTGATGGAAGTGATCCTATATATCAACCTTTTGGTAAAACTCTTAATTTATGGGAATCATGGCAAGGAGTACAACCTAGTGGAGATTTTTTATATCCACAAAAAACATTAAGCTGTGAAATAGCTAAGTTGGATTATATTGATAATAATGCCGAGCATCCAGATGATTTTGGATTTTTTATAAGATTTGGATGTTTATTAAATTTTATAAGAGAAAAAGTTCTATATAAAATTGGAGACACACCTAACGACAAAGATAAAAATGATATTCCTAATACTCCTATTATAGATATAGATACTGATGAATTATCTAATGTTATGTATAAATTACCAAATCACATTTCATTAAATCAAAAGGTATGTATTGTTAATAATCAATTTAAATTTAAAGAATTATTTGTTCAAACTTTTGATGGAATGAATGAATTTCAAAGTACAGACCCTTATTATGGTAAAGTAATGAATATTTATTTAAATTTTGCTTTAGTTCAAGAGGTAATGGATAGTTGTACATCTGCTGATGATTCTAAAAAAGTTTATTTATATGAAGCTTTAAGTGGTATTTGTAATGCAGTTAATGAAGCTATGGGTGGTATAAATAATTTAGAACCTGTAATTGATGAAAAAACAAATTGTCTAAAAATTATAGATTCATCAAGATTACCTAATATCAAAGAAATAACTGATTTTTTACATAAAACAAATCCAAAAAAATATAATTACCCATCAAATTTAAAAAGTTTTAATTATAATAAATTTACTTTAGCTGATGGATCTATAAAATATGATCTTAATTTATATGGTTATAATCCCAAGGATGAATCATCAAATTTTATACATAATATAGATTTATCAACTAGTGTCACTAAAAATATGTCAACAATGTTAGCCATAGGAGCAGCTGCTCAAGGTGGATATGTTGTTGGTGAAGAATCTACAATGTTTTCAAAATGGAATGAAGGAATAACAGATAGATTTATGTCACCTGTTTTAAATGCTGATGGAACTGAGACCAATTCATCCAGTTCCTTTGCTAAAAATTGGGACAATATTAGAATAGATTATGGTAACTTTATAATTGATAATTTTTATAAAGTAGGCCAAGATGAGTATTATCCATATTTTGGTGATACTTTACCTCCCCCAACCCAAGATGGAGCTGTAGGATTTCAATTTAATGTTCCTGGTAATTTAAATGATGAATTAATTTTAAAAAATTTATCAATAGGAACTGAGTTTTATAAAATGTTAATGGCATCAGCTTCAATAGCTAATGATCATTCCCTATCAGCCCAACCTGGTTTTTTACCTATTAACTTACAAATAGACATGGATGGATTATCTGGCATAAAAATTTATGAAAAAGCCAATATAGATATTTCATTTTTACCAACAAATTACCCTCAAACTTTAGATTTTTTATCAACAGGTTTAAAACATTTTGTAAAAGACAATAAATGGCAAACTACTTTAACAACACAAGCTACAACAATAGGTACATTTAAGCGTAATGCTCCTTTACCTGAAATATTTTCAATAGATGCAGCTTTAGAAGAATTAGAATTAGCTGATATTTCTGGTAATAATTTAGGAGAGATAGATGATTCAGGATATAGTGGATATATAGGATGTGCGCCATATGATCCACAAAAATATACTTTTGTTTTAACAAATCAATATAACAAATACGCAAGTACAGACCAAAATCCTGATTATGCTAAAGCTTTAGGATTATTAAGTAATATATGGGCTACTTTAGAGGGGAATGATAAATCTTCTGGTTTATGTTCTAGATTTGTTAAAAACTTAGCTAATAAATTTTGGACAGAATGGGACAATTATGATACTTCATTATATAAAGCGTCTGGAGCCCCAGCTTGGCAAGCTGTAGGAGGAACATTTAATTCAAGTGGACAATATGGCTCAGGTCAATATGGATTTACTCAAGCTACAGATGGAACACAAGATGCTAAATCAAAGTTAACAGCTATGAATTTATCAAATTTATTTGGCTATAAAATATATAGAATAGGTTCAGGGCTAAAACCAGGTGATAATTACGCCACTGCTTTAAGAAATCACATACAAGCTATTGATTACTTCCCAGGAGATATAATAATATATTGGGATTCATCAGGATTAGATGGTGGTGAAAGAGGTTATCAAAAATATGGACATATTCAAATGTATTTAGGAGGAAGTAAACCCTTTATATCAGATTTTGCTCATTCTGATTTTGTATATGGAGGTTGGTCTAAAAAATATAAAAGATGGTCAATTAATTTAGATAATTGTTTTAATGTGGTTTACTTAAGATCAAGGCTTAACCCAATTACTTTTTATGGAAAACCAGATGTGGCTACATTAAATGATTTTGATAATTTATAAAATATAACTTATGGCTCAATATTATCCTAAATCACAAATAAAAAAAGACCAATATACTGAGGGCTCAGAATATAAAATAAAAGCTACACAAGCCCCATATAAAGGATATTATTATTGTTTATCAAATGGAAACAAACATACTGGTAGGTTTCCAGGAGATGGACCCAATATGGTATTAGAACCTACTTTTAATACTGATCCTTCATCTCCAACTCAAGCTTCATCACAAGCTCCACTTGTAGAGATATTAATAACAGATCAAGAAAAATATCCATATCCATTTACTGACTTTGATTCTGGAACTTACAATAGAATAATGAATGTAAAACCAATATCAAGATTTATACCAACATCTAATATAACATTTCCAACAGATAAAGAAATGAAAAAAGGATCTTTTGATAGATATTTTTGTAAAAAAAATAATGAGTATTTATATTTTGAAATTGATAAAGATACATACAACAAATTAATAGAGAAAAAGAAAGATATTGTATGGGAATTATATACAGCTACAAAAATGACATGGAATTTAACAGGTATAAGTAGAAATGCTCTATATGTTGTTAATAGAAATAGAACTAGAGAAAAAGAAAGAGAATTGCGTTGGTTTGGGTTTTCTTCTTGGTTTAATAAAAAATTTGTTAAATATTCTAAATATAATATTTAAAATTTGGCTATCCAGAATAAAATTGTTATATTCAATTAATGTTTTGGCTGATAGAAAATAATAAACAACTCTTAAATTTATATAAATTAAATTATAAAGAAGCTTATATAGAAATTATACCCTATTCTTATAAAACTCACCCTATAAAAACAAACATTAGTTTAATTTATTTAAGACCTTTAAAATCAAAAAAAGGATATATCTTATCAATAGACCATAGTGAGTCAATATCATTAAATAGCGAATATATTGTTAAATTAATTAGTAATTATAATACCCTGCATGTTTGGGGTAAAAAAGAGTTTTTGCATTATTACGTGCATAAAAATATTAAAGATTTATCATTATTATCACCAGAATACGAATTAGAAACTACAAAAGCTCATCAAATTTTAACTCAAAGGAATCAAGATAAATTAGATATAAATAGAATAATTCCTATTGTTAAACATTATGAGACATGTGAAAAAAATTATAACAATCTAAAACAATACATAAATGAACCTATCAACGAATTTTACAACAACAGAGTACCATTGGTATTCAATGCCATTGAAAGGAATGGAATACAAGTGGATAGAGAACTCTTTAAAGAACACTTCAATCAAGATTGGGGAGATAAAGTCTATACACAATACAATTATAGAACAACAACCACAAGACCCTCAAATAGATTTGGAGGAATAAATTTTGCAGCTTTAAATAAAGAAAATGGAATACGTAAAACATTTATACCAAAAAATGATAAACTGGTTGAAATTGATATTTCAGCTTACCATCCTACTCTTGCTAGCTCCCTTATTCATTATAGCTTTGATGATAGAGATATTCATGCCTCATTTGCAAAAATGTATGGAGTGGATTACAAAAAGTCTAAAGAATTAACATTTAAACAATTATATGGTGGAGTATTTGATCAATATAAACATTTAGAATTTTTTCAAAAAATACAAAATTTTATTGATAATTTATGGGATGATTTCCAAACTAAAGGATTCATTGAATGTCCTATTTCAAAATATAAATTTGAAAAATCTAAATTAGATAATATGAACCCACAAAAGTTATTTAATTATTTACTACAAAATTTGGAGACAGCAAAAAATGTTCATATATTATGGGACATAATCAAAATATTAAAAAATAAGGACACAAAATTAGTTTTATACACATATGATGCTTTTTTATTAGATTTTAAAATCACAGAAAGAACCACATTAGAGCGCATATTAGATGTGTTTAAAAAATATAAATTAAAAACAAAAATTACACATGGAAACAGTTATGACTTTTGAACAAACGCTTGATATTTATACCATAGAATATGACAATGATAAATTTATAAATTTAAGCGACTTGAATAACAAATTATTTTGCACCTTTGTAAAATCAGAAGAAATTGATTCCAAAGTTAAAGAACTTTCCACTACCTATAATATAATGTATAACAAAATGTTTGTACTATATATTAAGAGTAATGATGAGTATGTAATAACTTATAATGTGGATCAGGGTAATGTTAGTGAAATACCTGATAATACTATTTTAGTGCATAGAAAAAAAGAAACAAATACCTTATACACTATTAATGCTTTAAATGAATTAATTAAAAAGCTTAATGGTGGTGTTGTTGATACTAAATTTCCAATTAACTGGCAACATTATAGAAATTGTGTTTTACTGACTCAACATGGAGATTTAAAACAGTTAAATACAAAGATTCATGACATAATTGACCTCTCATAGGCCATAGTTTGGCTATCAGTCAAACCTTTATTATATTTAAGTATTATTATTTAAAAAGTTATAAAACATGGATTTAAACGCGATTAAGAGTCGTTTGTCATCTTTAAATCAGGATGCCAAACCAAAAACAGGTGAGAAAAAAGACTATACATTAGTCTATTGGAAACCAAGACAAGAAGGAAAATATCAAATCAGATTTGTACCTTCTTTAATAAATAAAAATAACCCATTTCAAGAGGTTTATATGCATTATGGAGTTGGAAAATATCCAATAGTAGCATTAACAAACTGGGGTGAACAAGATCCTGTAGTGGATTTTACTAAAAAATTAAGAACAACAAGTGATTCTGAAAATTGGAGATTAGCTAAGAAATTAGATCCAAAATTGAGAGTATTTGCACCTGTTATTGTTAGAGGTGAAGAAGATAAAGGTGTTAGATTATTTGAATTTAGTAAAACCATTTATATGGAATTACTATCAATTGCAGATGATGAGGATTATG
>Ga0098043_1000064_pt1 | contig 32567 bp, 27 predicted proteins | sample 9B_taG_FD_92581 | JGI IMG/M metagenome (GOLD analysis project Ga0098043, IMG submission 92581) | Marine viral communities from the Subarctic Pacific Ocean - 9B_ETSP_OMZ_AT15188_CsCl metaG | ecosystem: Environmental > Aquatic > Marine > Oceanic | place: Subarctic Pacific Ocean | collected 2015-01-10 | reverse complement strand
GCATCTTCGAAGCTATCGCCTAGGACTGGCTTCATGTCATTATTTTCTGCGAACTGGTATAGTTCTTTCTCAAACTTAGATAATGTTAAACCTTCAAGTGAATCTGTTTTAATTTTTTCCATGCCTAAGCATACCACAGTTTTTTATTTATTGCAAGCGCTAAAAGTAAAAAAAGTAAAGTTTTTTTGCAGAGGGGAGGGTTTTCTGAGAATTTTGAAGAAATGACTTGACCGCAGACAAGCGGGGGGGTGGTGATTTCTATAAACATATTGCCTTTAGCACAGTATATGTGTAAAAATATTTAACTATATATGTCATATAAGCAAAACAGGTCTTTGGGCCATATTGAGTTAACAGAAAGACAGGTTGGGTTTCATAAGATTATGAGAAGCTCTAAAACGCGGGTTGTCTTTCTTAGTGGGCCAGCAGGAACAGCGAAGACCTTTTTATCTATATATACAGCATTATACAAACACTATGATGATAATCTGCTTAATATCTTATATTTGAGAAGTTTGGCAGAGAGTGCTGATAAGGGGATGGGTTTTCTGAAAGGTACGATGGATGATAAGTTTGGTCCGTATGTAGGACCGTTGGAAGATAAATTGGAGGAGTTACTGAGTCCCGCAGAAAAGAAACATATAGAAATGAAACAAGTCATCCAAGCAGCTCCAATTAATTTTATGAGGGGAGCAACGTGGCGCAATAAAGTTGTGATTGTGGATGAGGCTCAGAATATGACTATAAAAGAACTTACTACAATACTAACAAGAATAAGTAGAAACAGTACATTGTATATATGTGGAGATACGATGCAGAGTGATATTAAGAATACTGGGTATGCTAAGTTTTGTGAAGTATTTGGGGATGAGGAAAGCGAGTCTTATGGAGTATATCACTTAGAGTTTACTAAGGAGGATATTATGAGGGATAAGATAATAAGCTATTTAGTAGAAAAAATTGAAAAAAGTAATTTAAATTAATAAAATAAAGCTATGAATAAAATGTTTTGTGTGTCGTGTGGGTTTAAAATACTCTATGAAGTAAGTAAACCTAAGTTTTGTTCTAGTTGTGGTCATAATTTTGCAGGAGTAAGTAAAGCTAAAGTGGCTGAAGAGCCAGAAGAGCAATCGAGCATTGATTCTATTGATGTTGAGAAGTTAAAAAGAAATATTTCTGTTGATTATAATTCAGCTAAGACAACTTTAAAAGATATAATAGCTAATTCTTCTGCCGCGGATGCTAATCCAGAGTATGAGAGTAGACCAGCTTCAACCAATGCTGAAGGAGATGCCTTGTTAAAGCAAATTCAACAGGAGTGTGCTTCATCAAGAATGAAAGATGTAGATGAATGAGGTGTTTGAAGATAAACGCGAAGATCTAGATCAACTTTTATTAAAATACAGGCCAAAATGGCAATTAAGTGCATTAGCATGGTTAGACTATGATGATGTTTGTCAAATAATTCGCTTACATATTTATAATAAGTGGCATCTCTGGGATCAGTCACGCCCATTTAGACCTTGGGCTTCTATGATTATCTCTAATCAGATAAAGAATCTGATAAGGAATAATTATACTAGTTTTGCTAAACCGTGTTTACGATGTAAGTACAATATGGGAGGAACATTGTGTGACTGGACAAAAAGCGGTGATCAAGACAGAACATGTGCTGATTTTGATAAATGGAAGAGAAAGAAAGAGCGGGCGTATAATATTAAGCTTCCGTTAGCATTAGATGAGGGTGTTGCTACTCAGAATACTTCATCTATTAAAGATCAAGTAAATTATCCAGTGGCTTCAAGTAAATTGCACGAGTTAGTGATGACGCAGTTAAGTGAGCGGCATAAAGCGATATATGTAATGATTTATATTGAGCATAAGGATGAATCAGATGTTGCTAAGAGATTTGGGTTTAAAGGAGACTCTACAAAAAGAAAAACAATAAGATATAAGCAAATATCTAATTTAAAAAAGAAATTTTATAGAATTGCGCTTAAAATTATGGAGGATCATGATATATTATGAGTGAAGTAACACTTACAGAAGAACAAAAACAACAAATAGAAACATTATTTAAATCAAACCCCGATTTAAGAGAGATCACCCAAAAAGTTTTTGGTGATGAGTCTTTGGATGGGCGCTCGAAACAAGGAAGGGCTATCCGATCATTCTTGATTAAAAGTGATTTGACTTATACAACGACTTTGGCAGATAGAGCTGAAGAGATAGATTTAACAACAGAGCAGAAGCAATTCTTAATGAGCAATAATATAGAGCGTGGAATGAACGCTTTAGAAGTTGCTCGTTTAACTTTCAAAGATAGAGAGATACAGCCACTTAGTCAGCAACATAGGGTGACGATGGAATTTTTGAGAAAGTATCGTCCAGAAATAGTTGATGATAATGAAATGCTAACTAATGATAAGTGGTCTCCGCCAAAATCATTATCTAGAGCTATTAAAAAAATAAATGACTGGGCAGGTCAATCATTAGATGAAATAACTCTACAAACAAAACAAAAGAGAATGTGCGAAAAGCTTTTGTTTTATCTTAAGAGTCCTCGATTTGTACATTTTATCAATCAATATTCTACAATAGCAGATAGAGACTTATTTGAGAGTGAATATGTCAGGACTGTGTGGGATAAGCCCGATTTAACTAATGATGAATTAAATTTATATATTACTGTATGTACAAACTATGTACGTCAAAAGCATATTCAACAGAGGATAGATAAACTTAATGCTATGCTCAACGATTCTGAGAATGAACAGAATATTACTATAAGACTAACAGAAATAATCAAAGCAACTAGTGAAGAACTCAATCAATGTGAGAAAAGAATAGAATCACTTACTAAAGATCTCAACGGAAGTAGGCAAGCTCGATTAAAAGCTCGTGGTGAAGAAAATGGAAGCATCGCAGCACTTGTTGAAGCTTTTCAAGAAAAAGAAGAAAGAGATCGTATGATTATGATGGCAGAGATGCAAAATAGGCTAGTTGAAGATGAAGCTAATAGGCTTGAGTCTATGGATGAGTATAAAGCGCGTATATTGGGAATATCAAAGAAAGAAATCCTGTAATGAAATTTAAATGTAAAGAATGCGACAAAGAATTTGATAACCGAAGAGGTTTTCATCTTCATTTAAAAGCGCATGCCCTCACTATTGGTGATTACTATGTAAAACATTATGATAGGAGGGATCTTTACACAAATGACAAAATACCATTTAAAAACTATGACCAGTATTTTAAAGATAATTTTACTAGTTATGATAATTTTATAAAATGGGTTAATTCAGCACCGACTGTTGAAGTTAAAGGGTTACTTAGAGAAAAAGCACAAGATAAATTTTTATATAAGGGAATAGGAATATCTCCTCCTAATTTATACTATGATTTAGCTGAGATGGCTAATATCAAACTTTATGAAAAATTATGGGGAAGCTATTCTAATTTTTTACAAGAACTTGAAATAGAAAACTTCTATACAAATACTTTGCCCGAAAACTTCTGGGAAGACTCTCATGACGACATGGAGATATTTGTAGATACTAGAGAAAAAACACCACTTAAATTTAAAAACGCCATAGACAACAAATTAGACTTTGGAGACTATACCGTGGGAGGAGAACTTTACTCTAAAACATTTGTAGATAGAAAAGCTCAAGATGATTTCAGGCAAACCTTCGGTAAAGATATACATCGGTTTCGGAGAGAGATGGATAGATGTGTGCAATTCGATTCTTACATGTTTGTTGTAGCAGAAACGAATATAGACAAACTAGAAGACCATAATAAAAAATCTAAGTTTAAATCTAATTTAAGTTATCTATGGCATAACGTCAGAGGTCTTATGGTAGATTATCCTCAACATATTCAAATAATATTTGCTCATAACAGAGCAGGAGCTAAAAAAATTATACCTAAAATACTTTATCACGGCAAAAGCATGTGGAATGTAGACTTACAATATTTTATAGACGAAAAAGTAAATGGCTTGGAACAAAGGAGAACAAGGATATCGGCTTGAGCATTCAGCATCAGAGCTGAATGAAAAACTTAAAGCTTTAGAAGGGGGCATCAAAGAAGAAGATGCTAGATATTATTTATATAAATTTTTAAGGAATAATATTTCATTTACTTCTGAAATGTTTTTAGGAGTTAAATTATTTCCATTTCAAGCTATGGCAATAAAAGGCATGATGGTGTCTGACTATTCCATGTTCGTATTCTCACGAGGAATGTCTAAGACCTTCTCTACGGCAATATATGTGCTATTGGAGTGTCTACTCAATCCTAAAGCAAATATAGGCGTTATAGCGGGTAGTTTCAGACAGTCTAAACAAATCTTTCAGAAGATGGAGGATATATTAAGTAAACCAGAAGCTAGTTTACTTAAAGAGTGTGGATTTAAAATAACTAAAGGAACTGACCAGTGGACATTAAAATTAGGTAGTAGCAGGGCTATAGCGCTGCCTCTAGCTAACGGAGAAAGGCTTCGAGGATTTCGATTTAATAGGATAGTGTTGGATGAGTTTTTAACCATACCAGAAAAAATATTTAACGAAGTTATTATTCCTTTTTTGGGTGTGGTAGAAAATCCAATAGAGCGCGAGGAATTACATAACCTCGAATCAAAATTAATCGACAAAGGCGAGATGAAGAAAGAGGATCGTTATATCTGGCCTAATAATAAATTAATAATTCTTTCATCTCCATCATTCAAATTTGAGTACATGTATAAATTGTACAAAAAGTATGAAGAGTTAATAAAAGGTTTTGAAGTAAAAGAAGAAGACAGTGAGGACGATTTTAAAGATGATGCTTATAGATTGATAATGCAGTTGAGTTATGATTGCGCTCCAACAAGATTGTATGATCAGAATTTGCTTAAACAGGCGAAGGCTACAATGAGCGAAATGCAGTTTAAGAGGGAGTTTGGCGCACAATTTATAGATGAAAGTGATGGATATTTTAGATTATCAAAAATGGCTGCTTGTACAATACCAGACGGTGAAATGCCAGCAGTTGAAATTGTTGGAAACCCTAGTGATGAATATATTTTGTCCTTTGACCCTAACTGGGCGGGAAACACAAATGCTGACCATTTTGCTATGCATGTGTTTAAGGTAGATAGGGAAGCTCAAAAAGTTTGCTTAGTTCATAGCTATGCTATAGCGGGAGTCTCTCTAAAACAGCATATGCAGTATTTTCTATATCTTATACAGCATTTTAATATTATTGGTATATGCGGTGACTACAATGGAGGAGTTCAGTTTATAAATTCTTGTAATGAAAGTGCTATCTTTAAAAACGATAATATGAAGATAGGTGTCATAGACGTTGATTTAGAAAAACCAGAAAATTGGCATTCAGACATTTTAAGCTTTAAGAGTCAATACAATGTAAAGTCAAAAAACTATTGTATACTAAGAAAACCAACAGCAAACTGGAATAGAAATGCTAATGAGATGTTACAGGCAGCAATAGACCATAAAAGAATATTATTTGCTTCTAGAGCTGTAGACGCTCACTTCGATGAGCAAAGAAAGAAAAATATACCTATAGATAAATTAAAATGGGATATGAAAATGCTAGGATCTTCAAAAGGGGCTTTAATGATAGATTTTTTAGATCATCAAAAGTCAATAGTTGAACTTACAAAGTCTGAATGTGCTAATATAGAAGTTATTGCTAATCCACAAGGATCACAGTCGTTTAATCTCCCACAAAACTTAAGAAGACAAAAAGGTCCAAATAGAGCAAGAAAAGACTCATATTCTGCTTTGGTTTTAGGAAATTGGTTTGCAAAAGTATTCTTTGATTCAGAAAATGCAACAGCCGAAAGAAAAGTAGAAAGTACATTTGTCCCTTTTGCGATTTGAAAAGTTTCAAAGTAACTTTTATAACTTTAGTGTAAACTTTTATATGCCAAGAAAATATACCAAACGATCTGATTATTGGAGCAAATTTAGAAAAACTGAGCAACCTATAGAAAACTTGCTTTCTTCAGATGCTGAGAACTTTAATCCTGAACTTATAGGAGATAGCATCTATGAAAGCGTAGAGGCTTCTAGGCTTTCGGAACCAACTAATCGAACTTCTAAGAGAAATAATAGAATTACTATCAATCCAGCTAAAAATAGATTCCAAAATATTAAGGATGGTCTTTTGCCTTTTGAATACTCAAAAGATTCCGTAAGCGTCAAAGAAGCTATAGAGCTTTGTCAAAAAGCTTATTTTAATATAGCTACATTTAGAAGCACAATAGATCTTCTTTCAGAATTTGCTGATTCAGACGTTTATCTAGAGGGAGGCACACAAAAATCAAGAAACTTTATAGATGCATGGTTTAAAAGAATTAGAATGCATGATCTTAAGTCTCAATTCTTCAGAGAATACTATAGATCGGGAAATGTCTTCTTATATAGAGTAGACGGTGTACTGCCACTAAAAAACAGCCAGAAAGTTTTGGAGGCTTATGGAGCTAGCTCAAGATCAAAGGTTCCCATTAAATATATGGTTATAAATCCAACAGATGTAGCTACGAAGGGTTCTGTTTCTTTTACTGATTATAGTTATTTTAAAGTTTTGACTCCTTTTGAGATAGCAAGACTTAAAAACCCTCAAACAGAGCATGAGCAAGAGCTTTTCAACTCTTTGCCAGAGGATGTACAAACAAGAATTAAAGTTGGCACTTCTGCTACTAGCGAAAGAGTTTATATAGAATTAGATACAGATTATTTACACCCTGTCTTTGCTAAGAAGCAAGATTATGAGCCAATGGCTGTTCCAGCAGGTTTCTCTGTACTCGATGATTTAAACAAGAAAATAGAATTAAAGAAAATAGATCAAGCTATTAGCCGCTCTATTGAAAATGTAGTTCTATTAGTAACTATGGGTGCTGAACCTGATAAGGGGGGTGTTAATCACAAAAACTTGGCTGCTATGCAACAAATATTTAGAAACCAGAGTGTTGGTAGAGTTCTTGTATCTGACTATACAACAAAAGCCGACTTTGTTATTCCTGATCTTAGGAAGGTTGTTGGCTCTGAAAAGTATGAGATCTTAAACAAAGATATTGAAGAAGGTCTTCAGAATATTCTAATTGGTGACACTAAATACTCAGACGGTAAAATTAAAATGAAAGTATTTTTCCAGAGATTAGAAGAATCCAGAAACTTATTTTTAAAAGAGTTTATAAACCCTGAAATAAGAAGAATTTGTAAGAATGCAGGTTTGCGTTCTTGGCCAGAAGTAAAATTTGTTAAGAATGATACAATAGATGATGATAACTTAACTAAGTTAGCTACAAGACTTATGGAGCTTGGAGTTATTACTCCAGAACAAGGAATGAAAGTTGTTGCCACAGGTACATTCCCAGATCCAGAAGAAATGGGAGCTGCTCAAGATAGATTTAAAGAAGAAAGAGAAAAAGGTTATTACATGCCTTTAGTTAATTCTATAAACTTATTTGAAGATGAGCCTGAGAAACCAGAACCAACAGAAAAACCTCAAGCTATAGCTCCATCTGGAGGGAGACCAGTGGGTGTATCTAATTCTAAAGTTTTCTCAAAGAAAAATATTATTGCTGCTACAAAACAAGTTAATGAATTTGAACTTAGAGCATTTAGAGAATTTGCCGCCAAATTTGGTCTCAAGAGAATGTCAAAGGAAAAGAAAGAATTAGTCTCTCGCGCTTGTGAGTCTATTATAGTAGCAAAAGATCACACAAAATGGGATGAATCTCTTGCAGAGGTTGTAGAAAATTTAGACTCTCTAGCATCTCTTGGTGTTCACGATAAAGTTCTTGAGATGGGTGCTGAACATCAGTTAGATGATTTATCTTCTGCAATTTTATATCACTCTACGCAAATTTCCGTGTAAGAACAGATATGCAGTTGGATGATTTTAATATTTGTCAATTTGAAGGCAAAATAAGAGAGATTAAAGAAGAGGAGTTTGAGGCGTTCGGTTTATCCGAGGGTTCTATAGCAGAAGCAGCTCAATCATTACTCCCAGAAGATTTTGATCCAGAACAGAATATAGATGTTCTGCCAGTTGTATTTAATTTGGCTAAAGTTAACGAGTTTAATAAAAATGGTGATGGAATCGATTCAAAAACAGCCGTAGCTGCGGTAAAAAGATTTATCAATAAGCCTATAAATATTGAACATAAAAAAGATAAAATAGTCGGCCATATGATTAATGCGTCCTTCTCAACACGAGAGTTTGACTTTAAAAATAACGACATTGAATCTTATGCCGACAAAACTGAGCCTTATTATATAAATGCAGCAGGTCTTATCTATAGACAAATTTATCCAAAATTAGCTGATGCTATAATGGAAGCATCTGAGGATGATGATGAATCATATCAATCTATTTCTGCTAGCTGGGAATTAGCGTTTAAACAATACGAAGTAACATACGGTTCTGACATTTTAGAAGAATCTAAGATATTAACTGGAAGTGAAAAAGAAGAAAAAAAGCAGTATTTAAAGGGTTTAGGGGGAAAAGGTCAAGATGATGATGGCGTTGCAGTCAACAGATTAATTGTCGGTGAAACCTATCCACTTGGGGCCGCTTTAACAAGAAATCCAGCAGCAGCGGTTAAAGGTGTTTACCCTGATGACATTAAAGATGAAAAAATGGAATCAGAAAAAATTTCCCTAAATAGTAATAAAAATGTAAATGCAGACAAATTTAAATTTATTTTTAATAATATGGACAAAGAACAATTCGATGAACTTATGGCTAAAGTTGGCGAGAGTGTTGCTTCAGTAGTGAAGCAAGAATCTGAAGCTTCAACTATTGGCGAAATCATGCGTGATGCACTCACGGACCACAGCGAGTCTTGGAAATCCAAGGTCGAGCTTGAGCGGGAGGCTAAAGCCAAGGCTGAAGCCGATCTTTCAGAAGTCAAGGAATCCCTTGATTCTACGAAAGAGGAATTAGAGACTCTTAAAGCTGAAGCTGAAGCTAAAGCCACTGCTGATCTTTTCAACGATAGAATGAATTTTATCGACACTGACTACGATCTTAATGAGCAGGAGCTTGTATTAGTTACTGCTGAAGTCAAAGAATTGGAATCTACTGAGGAAGCTTTTGAAGCCTATAAAAGTAAATTACAAGTAATCTTTGCTCACAAACTCAAAGCAAATATCGAAGCTGAAGAAGCTGAGATAAAAGCAAGAATTGAGGAGGCTGTTGCAAGCAAAACTGAAGCACAAGTTGCGAAGGAAGAAGCAGAAGCATCAAAAGAAGGAGAAGCTCCAGAAGCAGATCCTGAGCCTGAACCAGCAGAAGAGTTAGAAGTTGAAGAGGACGAAGAAGCTGAAGCTTCAATTCCAAACAACAACGCTGACGCTAGTGAAAAGATTTCTTTGGTCGAAAGACTCAAGAAGAACTTCTCTGTAGAAGTTTCATAATTAACAAATTAACAATTAACTATTAAATACTAATAATCATGGCAAACGAAATTACACGTTTATTGCCGTTTCGACAGTATGATGAGAATGACGTTATCAACTTCTATTCTTTCACTGCTGAAACGGGCGAAGCGGGTTCTGTCGTTATGGTTAGCTCAGCTAACTTAGACGAAGAGCCTGTAAAGTATACCGAAAGAACTGATAGCAATTCTTACGATAATACATTGGGCCACGGACTATCACTGTATCCTTATGTACCTTACAAGGTTGAAAAAACCACAGGTACTGGAGCTACTATGCGTCCGTTGGGAATTTTGCTACGGGATGTCCGTGCAAAAGATGAAAATGGCGAAAATCTTCTGTACTATCCACAGAAGAAAGAAGAACTTCAGTGTGTTGTCTCTGGAGAAGCTGTACCTATCGCAACAAGAGGTCTCTTTACTCTTAATACAAGAGGTCTTGCTGGCGGTGTAGCTCCTGCACTCAACTCTCTTGCTGTTCCTTCTGCTAACGGAACTCTTACTGGTGTAGCACATAGCTCTGCCACTGCCGCTCAAAAAGCAACCGCAGTTGGTAAATTTGTCGCTACAGGTCAGCGTGAGAATGGTCCTACGACCGACGCTTTCGTTGGTTCTTATGCAATCCTTAAACTTGAACTGTAATTAGAGAGGAATATATTTTATGAAAATTACAATTAAAAGAACCGAAGATCAATTGGCCCTTGTGAGAGCAATGGGTTCAAGTAATCGTGAGGAAGCTTATGAGGCGCAAGCAGCAGTAGCTGATCTTCTTGGACCAGTGGTCTCTGAAGTAATCAACAATGCTCCAACAGTTGGAAATCTCTACACCAGCCTTTCGTATGGTGAAGATGATAACCCTTCTCTGCCTTTGGACCTTTTCTACGATATCACTGATGAGGATTACATTCAGGTGTATTCTCAACAAGTAGCTGGTGGCCTTCCATACAGCCAAGTCTTTCCTGCTCACAATGAGCTTAAGTTCAGCACTTACACACTTGATAGCGCTCTTGCGTTTGACCGTAAGTATGTTCGTAAAGCTCGTCTTGATGTAGTCAGCAAGACTTTCACTAGGATGGCTCAAGAAGTTTTACTTAAGCAGACTAAAACTGCTTTTAATGTTCTCGCAACCGCATTGGTTAAGGGACAGGGAACTTCCGCAACTGCTGGTAGTCAAATTATTGGCTCCACAACTGAAAACCGTTTCGTCCTTGACGACTTCAATCGCTTGATCACAAAGAGCAAGCGTATCAACAGTTCCTTCAATGGAGGTACTCCTGTTGGTGGAGTTAAGTCTGGAATTACGGACCTTTTAGTTTCTCCAGAAATGGTTGAGCAGCTTCGCTCTATGGCTTACAATCCAATCAACACAATTGATGCGGATGGTAGCGCAGCAGGAGCGCTTGACGGTCAAGTAGCCCCTGACGTTCTTCGTCAAGAGTTATTTAGCGCCGCTGGCCTCCCATCTTTCTATGGTATTAATATCATGGAGATTAACCAGATGGGTATCAACCAAACCTTCAACAAGCTTTTCGCAGCAATTGTTACTGCTGAGGGTGCTACTGTTGTAGGTGGAGGTAACACTGGAACTTTCGCTCAAGCTAGTGACGAAATCGTCATCGGTATTGATCGCAGCAAAGACGCTCTTATACGTCCTGTTGTTGTAGGCGAAGGATCACCTTCAGAGTTGCAAGTTCTCGTTGATGACCAGTTCTCAGTTCGTCAGAACAAGATTGGTTACTACGGTAAAGTCGAAGAGGGCCGCATCTGCATTGATGACCGCGCTCTTATCGGACTTGCTGTTTAATCGACAAACAAGCATTCGATATCTTAAGAGTCGCCTCGAAAGGGGCGGCTCTTTTTTTTGATATTTTAATTAAAATGGATATTATATATATATGAGTAAGAAAAAGTCTCCAAAGAAAAAATCTCCGAATAAAATGTCGGTATCTAAAGGCGTGGAAAAAAAACATTTAGAAGAGTTTGATGTAACAGACGGTAAAGAAAGAGATAAAAAACAAGAAGCTTTAGAAGAAGTGAAAGAACTTGAAGAGCTACTAGGAATGCCTCAAATGAATCCTTATGGAACTTTAAGTAGAGATATTTTTAGGCAAAGATTGGAGTCTTCTTCAGCTTCTGAACTTACAGATTTAGCTTCAAGGGTTGGGGTTCCTAGAGAGAGAAATATGAATCTTTTGAGAAAATCATTACTTAAGTCTTTCGATTTCTATGCGCAAAAACATAATGTAACTGTTCAAGGAAATGCTAAACCAATTATAGACCCAAGTTCCCCAGACTATGAAAAAACTGTAAAGTTATTTAAAGATTTACTATAACTTTATGAATGACTTTGGGCAATTAGCGAGTGATATAATAACATACGACTTTCCAAATGACACAGGTACTTATGGAACTGGGTATATTTCTGGTTGGTTAGAAGTTAATTTAGGTGAGCTAAATGGTCTAACGCATGAAGAATTTTCGGCGAATTCTACAGGAGCTATAGAGTATGCTTCTGGCTCTGGTTTAATGCCTATAGAAAAAAAGATTTTTAGAGGTTTGTATGAAATGCATTATTATCAAAAATCTGCAAGAGAGTCTTTAAGGGGATTTACTTATGATTCTTCAGTGGATTGGATTACTATAAAAGAAGGAGATACAACTCTACAAAGGCAAAATAAAAACTCTGTCGCTAAAACATATAGAGAATTAGAAGAAATGGCTTTAGAAAGATTAGATAATCTTTTATATCAATATAATTCTACAAAATCTTCACCACTTCAAGTGGCTGGAACTGATGGAACTTCTTCTATACTTGGGCCAGATGAATCAAATTAATGGCATCCTTACTTACAGATGCAGAAAAAACTGCAATAAATAGCGCACTTTCTGATGTGCATGATACATTTGCTAGAAATATATATGTTTATGTTAAAGAGGCTTCAAGCGTTCCTGCTGAATTAAACTATAATCCTTTATATGGTAGAAAGAAAAATACCGCAACAATACCCTCTACAGACAATGTTCTTACAAAATATACCTTTGCTGCGCGTATATTCTATAATAATAGACAGCCAGAGGAAATTGTGGACGCAAACGCTCAAATGAATTTGCTCGCCTCTGATGGCAAAATACGGATCAAGGTCAAATCAGACGCATACGAAAAAATTAAAATTTGTTCTAGAGTAGAGGTTGATGATGAGCTTTATGTAGTTGATAGTGATCCTAAAATAATAGGACCATTTGATGCACAATTTTATTCTATATACCTAAAACGCGAAAACTAATGGCTCAAAAAGGCTTTATATCAGCAAGCCCATTTAAAGTCACGGTTAATGCAAAACAATTATTAAAAGAGCTAACTGTTGACAATAACAGAGCTATGGGACAAACCATAAGGAATTATGTGGCCCCAAAATTAGATCAAAAACAAGAGCGCTTAGTTAAAAATTTTAAAGCGGATAAAATCACTATAGAGTTAAAAGCAGGTCCAAGGGCATCTAATACAAGTGGAATTTTAGGAGGTTACGGAAACTTATTTTCTTTTATTGGCTTCTCTGCTGGAGATAACCCTACAGGAGTAATAGAAAAAATATTTGAAAAAAAGTTTGAATTTAAAGTCAGAAGAATAGGGAAATCTGGCAAATATAAAATAACATTTTTTATTCCTAGTATAGAGGAAATATACGGGTTAACGCCTATTCCTTGGGCATCAGGTTCTAGTTGGGTTAGCGGTATAGAAAAAGGAATGAGTAATGTTGGTAGTTTTTTGTATAGCTCTAGAGGTTTTGGACAATCGAACTCTGGAACAGGTATTCAAGCCAAAAATAAGTCTTCTGGTGTAAGTTTTAGAAACACACCATACATAACAAGACTTTTAAAGAATTTTAAAAGGACTTTAGTCAATTTTACTAAATGAAGGCACAATTTGATCAGACATTATTATCAAGTTTTTACTTGTGGTTTGAGAATTATCTGTTGAAAGATAAGTCAAAAGCTTATTCTACAGATGCTAGTAATACATTTAAATATGTAGGCTTCTCTGATATTCCAAGCAGCCATTATGGATATCAAGGACAATTTAAACAACTTGTCGCTGAAGATAGTGTAGATGTTCCTAATTCTGGTTTTTTTTCTGATGGAGGGTTTGTAACAGGAAATTACGATAGCAATGGGGGTGTTTTTACTGATTATGATAATGGTAGAATAATAGTTCCCGCAGCGTCTGGTTCAGGATTAACATTAACAGCTAATTCCACTGTAAAAGAAGTAAATACTTATATTTCTTATGATGGTGATTTGGAAACAATATTACATTCAGATTTTAAAGAAGCTGGCGCAAGTTTTCCATATCAGTACTCTAAAGATAGCGAATTAGATGAGCAAATATTCTTTTTGCCAGCATGTTTTATATCTTTAGCATCCTCTATAAACGAAGAATTTAGTTTTGGGGGTGAAGAAAAAACAGAGTCAAGAGCAAGAGTTATGATCTTAAGTTCTGATAATTATATTATGGATTCTGTAATGTCTTTATTCAGGGACTCTGTTAGAGAAATATTTAATAATATACCTTATGAAGATTTCCCATACGGGCCATTTTTCTCTATAAAAAACTTTCCTTATAATTATTCAACTTTATCCAGCGACGTTTCAAACCCTATAAAAACTCACATTAATAACGTAACAGCTTCTAAAGTAGTGTCAGAGCAATTAAGAGAAAACTTAAATAAAGGGATTTCTATAGGATTTATTGACTTTGATTTATGTACTTATCGTTTCCCTAGACTTTAAAATAGTGTAAAAATGGGTAAACATTTTTAATACTTATTTTTATGGCTAATTCTAGAACACGCATAATTTCACAAAGTAAGGCGCTTTTTGTAAGCCCTACAGGTCTTCCAACTGCCACAGACTCTGGCTATGTACCTGACCAACTACACCGTATCGACACTTTCTCCTTTGATATAGACATAGCGGGAGCAAGAACAGATATTAGAGAATTCGGACAACTAGCAAGAATAGCTAGTGTTACTATGTCAGATATCAACCCTTCAATATCCTTTGGTTATTATCTTTTAGATGGAGAAAATGAAGCCAGATTAGGTTTTAATGACGATGGTATTACTGGAGCTGCTGGACTCCCAGATTCTCAGTTTGTTTCAGGAATCGTAAGTGAAGATCCTCTTAAAAAAGAGAAAAACTTATACATGCTAACATCAAAAGAGGGTGATGATGCTTTTAATTCGGGTGAGCTTGTAAAGGCAGCAAATTTTAAAAACACAGATAATATTGGTTTTGGTAATGTTACTATGAACAGTTATACTGCTAGTTTTGCAGTTGGAGACATACCTAGAGTTGATATTGAAGCTGAATGTTCGAACATAATATTCAATACAGGAACGCTTAGTGGTGTTAATCCTTCTATAAATAAATTAGGAGCTAGACAAGCAGGAAGCTATATTTTAGCGACTACTGGTAATGCAGCTTTTTCTGGTCCTGTTGGTCCAAGCACTGGAGACATGGATTTCCCAGTTTTAAAACCAGATGATATTACTATCACTTTCAGCAATCCTACATTTGAGATGGGAGGAACTAACTTTAGTGACATGCATATTCAAAGTGCAACTGTTGAAATACCTTTAACAAGAACCAACATTGAGGCTTTAGGAAGCGCAAGACCAGTAGCAAAGCCGCTTGAGTTCCCTATCGATGTTACCATGTCTTTTAGTTCCTTACTTAAGAATTTTGATGACGGCGCATTAGACTTAATACTTACTGGAACAGCAGGAGATGAAACTACTGACGTTACTTTACAAATAAATGACGAGTCAGGTAATTTACAAAATAAATACATTCTTAAAGGCGCTCAACTTGACTCTCAATCTTTTAGTCAAGGACTTGACGATAATGAGACTGTAGATTTATCATTCTCTGCTCAAATTGGCGCTCCAAACACAACAAATCAAGGTATATTTTATACTGGTAAATTTGATGGTGTTGTTGATGCAACAGGCGCTAACATGAAAAGTGTTGTTCCGATGGTTGGTACATCCTAATAACATTAACATTAATTTAAAAGCCTCACCTTCGGGTGGGGCTTTTTTATGTGTAATATAAAGTATGCCACTAGATAGAGTTCACTCTAGCGAAACTCAACTGTTCTATACAGGTATAAGAGTTCCCGCTATACAATCGATAGAATTTTCTACAGAGAAAAATTCTACTGATCTTACGCCCTTGGGTAATCTCTCTTATCAAGACAGAATACTTAATTCTAATCAAACAACTAATTTCTCTTATTCTATTCTAATTACAACAGGTAGTGAAGACTTAGACCCTTTTTATACTTTTCAAGAACAAGAAAGTGGTTTTTTATCTACTAGAAGTTATGGGTTTGATGTAAGAGATTTTGCTGGTAAAAATACTATAACTGGAGCTTATTTAACCTCTTATAGTTTAGAGGGTTCTGTCGGTAATTTTGTAAAGGGTTCTACTTCTTATGAGGCCGACAGTATATCATACACTGATTCAAACTCCATAGATTTCAGCGATATGTCTAATGATAGCTTTAATATTTTTCGCCCAAGAAATATTACAATATCTTCATCATCTTTAAGCACAGAGGGCGCATCTTCTGCTGAGCTAAATATACAAAGTTTTAATATAGGTGTTAATGTAAACAGACAAAGTTTTAATAGGCTGGGTTCTAGAACTCCTGAGTTTAGATATCCTCAATTGCCAATAGATGGAGATTTTAATATATCATTTTTAAAAAATTCTGTTACAGGAATAGATCTTTCTTCGCTAGTTGTTGATACAGGAACAATGACTTTAAATTTGAAAAGCGACGACGATACAACTAGAATGACTTATACAATGAAGCAGTGTTCACTAAAGTCTGTTTCTGAATCTACTGATTTAGACGGTAATAACAGTATTAATTTTTCTTACAGATTCTGCGTAAAAAAATGAAAGTAAGTGGAACTTTATCTGGATTTAATAATTCTATAGTAGACATGAGTGTTTACATAGACAACCCGCTTAGTGGTTTTGAATTAACTGCTATGGAAACTGGAAATGGAACAAGATATAATATATTTTCTTTTTCTGGTTCTGAGGGTTATATATATGATCAAAGCGGCAGATTTTTTGGAGGTTATAAAAGCGGCGTTCCTTTTGATATACAAGCTCATTACAATTACACTGGCACAAAAATTACATATTATTTTGATGATCAGCTTATCTGCAACAATATTGATCCAATTGTAGCTTCAAAAAGCATTGACTCTATAGAGTTTGAAAAGTATGGAAATTCTACAATATCTGTATCTATTTCTGGTGTAATCTCTTAAATTTTTTTGATAAAAGTTGCTATTTTTTTATAATAAAAAATGATGAAAACTCTATATACTTTCGATATTGAAAGAGAAAAAAAGTCTGGTAAGTCAAAGAAGAAGATAAAAAATAAAGTTGTTATTGTAAAACCTACTGTTGCTGAAGTTGAAAGCGGAGAGTTTTTTTATGGTCAAAAGTACAACGAGTATATAAACGCGGGCTTTCTGACAAAAGCTATGCTTTCTAAAAAAATGGGTGATTTGGGGGGATTTACATCTAAGAACGATTCTGATGTATTACAGACCTTAATGATGGAAAATGTTGAATCGGCTAGGATAGTTCAGTTTTATGGAGAGGCTAAGAATTTAGACAAAGAACAGAAAGAAAAACTTAAAAATGCTCAGGAGGATTTTCTTTCCACTCAAAAAAGAATATATGAATATCAAGAATCTTTAAGGGAGCAGTTTGCACAAACGGCAGATGCTAAAGCCGAACAAAAATTAGTAGAATGGTTTGTTTTTAATTATTCTTTCTATGAAGATAAGGTAGACAAAGAAAAAGAATTATTTCCTATATTTCAAGGGGAATCATTTGAGGACAAAAGAAATTTTTATTTAGCTCTGTCTGACGAAGATACAAAAACTGATGACGAAGATTTTAAAAAAGCGAAAGAAATATTTGACGCTTCTTTCCAAAATTTAATTAGAGTTATAAGTGTTTGGTTTAATAAAATGGGCAATGACCAAGAAAGTATAGATAAAGCTTTAAAGGATATGTTCGAAGAAGAGGAGCCAAAAGAAGAAAAAGAAGAAAGCAAAGATGAAGGATGAGATATCTCCATCTCAGGTACTTTTAGAAATTTCGAGAGGATATAGTGTATTCACTGTAAATAATAAAAACTATTATTTTAAGCATTTTTCCATAGAAGAAATGCTAGAGCTGGAAGAGTTTGAGCAAAATCAAATGATTGTAGCTAAAAAGAGCGGATTAAAAACAAGGACAGAATTAGTAAAAGACGCTATGAAGTATGGCGCTTGGACTCAAAGTGAAGAAGACAAAATAACTTCTTTAGAGTGGACTATCAACACCTCTCTAAAAACTTTAGACAAAATGTCTGATCCTCTTACTAGAGGATCTTTTTCTAGTCAAATAGAAAAACAGAGAGAAGAGTTAAATCAATTACAAAATAAAAAAGATAAGATTTCTGCTTATAGTGCAGAATCTTTAGCTCAACAAAAGAGGCTTTCAAAAATGATAAAAAATTCTTTGTTTAATGATAAAGAATTTAAAGATCCCATAGAATTAAAAGATGTAGAAATTTTAGGAGCTTTGATTTTTTCTAAATTTGCAGAATTAGCAAATAAAGACAACTTATTAAGAGCTTCTTATTTAAGTTATTTTTTTGAGGTATTTATGGCTACTAAAAACAGCTTAGATTTATTTCAGGTTAAATTTATGGATTTAACTCTCTTTCAAAAAGGTCTTATATCTTATTCTAGGGCATTGCAGAATAAAATGGAAAATACTAAAATGCCAGATGAAATTTACGGAGATCCCATAAAAATGTTTGATTATGTGGAGCCTAAAGAAACCGATGGAAACAAATCAGAAGGTATAGATGATATAAAAAGAAAGATGAAAGCTCGTGGTGGAGAGCTTAAAGCTGAAGACCTTTTGAGCTGATTGGTGTAATTTACACTATATGGCATCTTCTTTTGACGTAACAGCTAATGTAAAGCTAAATTCGGCCAATCTTAACGCTAACGCTAAAAAGATTGAGTTGGCTTTAGGACGTATCACAGGACAAGCTTCAGAATTCCAAAAATCTCTGGACGCTTCTACTGCGCGTGTTTTTGCATTCGGGGCTACAACCGCTGTTTTAAATTCTGTTAACCAAGCATTCAAAAAACTTGTATCAACTACAATAGAGGTAGAAAAGAGGCTTATAGAAATAAACTCTATATTTCAAGCCAACGATAAAACATTTAACAAATTTAGAAACTCTATTTTTAAAGTAGCTAAAGATACAGGACAAGCATTCAATACGGTTGCAGAAGGTGCAGGAGAACTTGCAAGGCAGGGTCTTAGTGCCGAAGAAACAGCCAAGAGGTTAAAAGCATCTCTTGTCTTGACTCGTATTTCTGGGTTAGGCGCTGAAAAATCTGTAAAAGCTCTAACTGCCGCTATAAATGGTTTTGCTTCTGCAAGTTTATCTGCGGAGCAGATTGTTAATAAATTGGTTGCAGTTGATACTGCATTTGCTGTTTCGGCTCAAGATTTGGCTGAGGCATTTAGCCGTGCGGGTTCAACGGCAGAGGATGCTGGCGTAAGTTTTAATGAGTTGCTTGGTTTGGTTACAGCAGTAGAACAAAAGACAGCTAGAGGAGGAGCTGTTATAGGTAACGCCTTTAAGTCTATTTTTACTAGGATTTCAAGAGGAGACACTATAGACTCTCTAAGAGAGTTAGGTGTTCAAATTGATGCAAGTCAAAATGGCATACAAAAACTATCTGCACTATCTGAAGCTTTAACTAAAGTATCAGACCCAACTGTAGCATCTCAAATTAAAGAGCTTGCAGGTGGTGTTTTCCAGATAAACGTTGTTAGTGCAGCTTTAAAAGATTTAAGTTCTGAGACATCAATATTTCAAAATGCGGCAACTGTAGCTGCCAATGCGACAAATGAAGCTTTTCAAAAGAATGCTGAATTAAACAAAAGTATAGCAGCTCAAATAAATGCACTGGTCGCTGGCCTTACTTCATTAGCAGAGAGAATAGGATCTATAACATTTGGACCTCTTTTAGAAAATTTATTGGGATTAACAACTAAGTTTACAGAATTTTTAGATAAAGCTTTAGATCCAGAAAAAGGTAATACATTTATAAAAGCTCTTTTTAAAACAATTGGAAATTTTTTAAGTGGTCCTGCTGTTGTTGTGTTTACAGCCGCCTTTGTTAAAATTTTTGGACTAGTCGCTAAATTCGCAAAAGATGGATTAAAAGCTGTTTTTTCTATTGGTTCAGAATCTGCTAAAATTAAAAATATTGAATCTGGTATAGTAGGTCTATTACAAAAAGACAAGCAGCTAAGAAATTTAATTGCAAGCTCAACTGCCTCTCAAGCTCAAAAAGAGGCGGCTATAATTAATGCTATAAGGCAAGAGAATACACTTTTAACGACACAGGCGGCATTAATGAACTCTATAGCGTCATCTGCTAGGGCTGCGGGTGTAGCGTCTTTTAGTGCTTCTAGTGGAAAATTCAAGGGTAAATTTGCGGGTGGGTTCCAGCAAGAAGAAGCGATGGCAAGAATGCTTGGAGCTGGCAATAACGTTAAAGCTCATTTTGGTCAGGGGACTATAGGTGGACGTAGGTTTATAATGAATAATCAGGAGACGGAAATACCACGATTTGCTGGTGGGAAAGATTCTGCGGTTATTCCAATGTATGCAGGAGCTAATATTCCACGACTAAAGCTTCCAGACGGAAGACTAGCGAGTTCTAGAAACACTGAATTAAAAAATAGACCAGATATAACAACAAGACAGCAAGCTATAGACGAGGGGTACAGTCAGTCGAAAGCTACGGCAAGGTTTGGCAAAGCGACAGAAGATGAAAAATTATCAGCTAAAAGAAAAGCTTCTGAAGCAAAACAAAAAGGAGTTTTAACACTAAATGCAAAGAATATTGGGTTATTAGCTGCTACGAGAGGAGATAAGATTGGGCCAAAACCTTTCACTTCCATGGAAACTTTATCTGATAAAAGTAGGATAGGAGTTGGTTCTTTAGTTGGTAAAAAAAATGTTAATAAAGTTTCAAAAGTAGAAATAATAAACTTGAGGTCTGCTGCAATTCAAGATAGCAAACCGAATTTTGCTCAAGAGTTTAGACCACAAGTAACAAAGAATTTTTCAGACCCTTTATTTGATTTTGGCAAAAAGATGGTGTCAGGTGCATTTAAAGGTGTTGAAAGAAGTCAAGTAACAGGAGAATTAAAGAAAAACAAAAACGCTGAACTATTTTCTAAAGCGACAGAGGGAGGTATATTTGAGTCTGCTTTGAAAATGATGTTAGCAGGAGTAAAGTCTTCTCAAAAATTTAGCGAAGGAGCTAGCGAGAGAGCGCCATTTGACTTTGAAGAAACAGGAAAGGCTGATTCAGGATTTTTAAAGAAATTTTTTGGAGATAAACCAAAAATAATAAGAGCTGATGCTAAAAGAGAAGCTAATCCAACTGCTGCGAGAAGTTTTATTTCAAAAATACTTAGAGACGGATCAGCTCTTGAGCAGCAACGGTCTTTAGGAAGATTTCAAGGTAGACCATTAGTTGCTGGCGGTCATATTCCTAAATTTGCAAAGGGAAACAATCCTAAAGGAAGTGCGGGAAGTGGAGGAATGGGAGCATTGGGCGGTTTATTTGCACTTGATATGTTGAATAATACTCTTAATGATGGAACAGAAGAAGTTAGCATGTTTTCTAGAGCTGTATCGGCAGCAACTGTAGTATTAGGCGGTATTTTATCATTAAACATGCTTGGAATGGGGGCAGGAGCTTTATCAAAGTTAAAAGGTGTAGGAAATTTAAAGATGGTTGGCTCTTCGCCTTTAGGGAATGTGGGGGGTCCAAGATTACTTCCTCTTAGTCAAACTTTTCCACAGAATTTTTCAGGAGGTGCAAAGTCCATGACTCCAAGCCAACAGCTTGCTAGACGGGTAGCTTTTACAAAAGCTACAGCAGGTACTTCAGCAGCAACGGCAGCAACAAAGGTGGGTTTTGGAACTAAAATTGGCGCAGTAGGAACAGCAGGGGCAGCGAAAGTAACTGGAATTGTCACAGGTATACTTGTTGCTGGGCATGATTTATTTAGAAGTTTTCAAGGTCTTAATGAAAAAACTTTACTCTATGGAAAACTCCTTGGAGGAGCTAATGGTAAATTTCAAGGATTTTTCGACAACCTTATGGGCGTTGGGAAAAAATTTAGAAAAGAGTTTGCTTTAGACTCAGAGACAATCGGCATAATGTCTAAAGCTGGCGGAAGATCAGCTATGGCAAATATGATGGGTGATTCAGGATCTATTTCTGGTAGAATTGGTCAATTTGAAAGACTTACAGGAAATAGCCAAGGTGTTCAGACGGCATTACAAGATTATCAAAATGCCATAGTAAAAGCCATACAGGCTACAGAGAACGGAGAATTAACAGATAGACAGAAGACTAAATTACAAGCAGATTTAACTAGAGATTTAAAGGTTCAGCTAGATCTTGGGAAAAAAAGAAATTCCTTAGAGCAAAAAATCTTAAAAGCAAGATCGGATATGCGTTCAGCAACTAGAGCTGTTGGGGCTTTAGGCATTGGTCTAGGGGCAGACAGATCAGGGTTTATGGCAAATAAAGCTTCTCTAATGGGTAGGCTAACTATACCAGATGGTCCTAAAGCAATGCAGACAGAAGCCACAGTATTTGGAGCTGGGCAGAGAATGAGAGCTTCTAATGCTAGACTACAAAGTATAGCTTTACAAGAACAACTTAGAACTGAAACCGATCCATCAGCAAGGGCTGAGTTGACAAAACAAATCGCAGATGCTGGAAAGAAATTTAAGAAAGCTGTTGAAGACAGTAGTATAGATTTTAGAAATAGACTAACCAGTTTGTCAGCTACGATAACAGAAGCGGAAAAAGCTAGAGCTAATATTATAAAGGAAAGAGGAAGAAGAAACATACAAAATCTTGGCTCTGGAGCTTCAAACGAAGCTCTTAACAAAGCTATTAACAAAGCTGAAAAAGATTTTGGGAAAATAGCAAAGTTAATTGAAGAAAACAGAGTAAAAAGGCAAAGAGGTCAAATTACTCAAGGCCAACTAGAGGGTAGAGAAAAGCAATTAATGAGTAGGGGTCGAGAACTCCGAGACAATCCCTTGCTACAAGAAGCGGCAGGAAGATTTGGTTTTAATATAGAAGATTTTGTCAGAGATTTATTTGAGAGTGGTTTAGCGGGAAGCAGTGTTAACATAGATGAGGTTGTAGAGAAGTTTATGTTCCAAGGTTTAGACGAAGGTAACACTGCCTTTATCAAAGATCAGATGACTGAATCTGGTAATAATTACGCAGAAAAATTAAAACAATCTGGAACTGAGATAGACACTTTAAACCAAACTTATGCTTCTCTAAGTCAATCTTTAAAAGATTTTGAAAAAGAGTTTGATGTAGATGGGGCAAAAGGGATATCTGCTGGCATAGCCAAAATGGCTCAAAATTTAGAAGGAGCGGCAAAGGGTTTAATCCCTGCTACTACAGCAACTAGCGCTATTGAAAAGGCTGCAACTGAAACAACAAGATTATCAGCAAAGGCTATGCAACTATTTAGTGAAACAGACACCAAATTAGAAAGCCTTAGATCTAGAATAAAAGGGATGCAAGGTTCAATAGATGATATAAATAGAGAAATGGGCAATCTATAATGGCATCAATAATAGCAAATAATATAATTAGTTCGTCTTCTGAAATTTCATATAACTACAATGAAACAGAAGAGATATTTGGTTATACCATTTCTGCTACTTACAATTTAAATGTAGCTGATATAGCATTTGAGAATGGTGATGGGTTTTTAATAGCTGGAAGAAACGCAGTTAAACAAGCTTATGCCAAACCAGAGATTGTCGCTAGAATAGGGGGCGATGAATTTTTAAAAGGTAAGATACAAAATATATCTTTTTCTGAAGGCTCTCTTGTTGGGCAAGAGACTGTAAATATTGTTATTGAAGAAACTCGTAGACTTGACAGCTACTCCTCTACCAATTTTTGCAAATACATTCCAAACCCGCATTTGGTAAGCTCCTTTTCTGAGTCTTATGATTTTTCTAGATCAGAAGATAATTACTCATATACTCGAAATATAAATTTAACATACAGTCAAGGCGCTGGAGATAGATTCTTAAATGATGCAAAAGTATTTTTAACTCAATATTATTTTGCTAATAGACCGAGCTTTGGTTTTCAACAAGATGGGATATCTGAAGATGCTAAGTTTAACAAAGATTATAGAGGTTTACTTTCAGAAACTTATGACTTGATTGGCTTATCTGTTTCTTTACAGGAAAGTTTTAATTCTTCATTTATTGATGATACAAATCATATTTCAAGAAAAGAAACACAAAATTCGAGTGTCGATGAAAAGGGTTATTTATCCAAAACTTTTTCCTATGAACTTACTTCTTTGAGATATGATTCTCAAAATATATTAGAAACAGCTATAAAAACCATAATAGCGGAAGTTATAGCAGCTAACCCAACTTTAGGTGATCCAGTATCAATACAAAAAGGAATTAAAATTGATGGCAACTCTGCAACTTTAACAGTTTCTTTTTCAACAGATCCAAATCAAAGACAAGGGGATTTGATTACTTATTCTGTAGATGAAACAAAAGCAGGTCAATTTAGAGAATATGCATTATCAGCAAATTACAAAGCAAAAGGTAAAACAGATAGAGAAAAATTTAATAATGCTAAAGATCTATGGATTTCTCAAAAGGCAAACAATATAACTAAAGTACAAAGTGTTTTTGCTGGTTTGCCAAGTATATACGAAAAAAATAGAAACTCTAACTTCCAAAAAACTGAAGGAGTTGTTAGCGAGTCAGTTGTTTTTACTACTGATCCCGCTTATGCCTACCAAGACGATGGACTGTTAAAGTTCAAAGTGACATTAAATAATACAAAAAAAATAAAAAGAAACGAAGTTGTTTTTGATTTGTCAGACCTTAATGAAAAATTAGTTATAAATGATTTACAAAGTGTTGGATCAGCAAGTGTTACAGCTACGGCTGTAATAGATCCAAAAAGAGATATTTATGGGGGCAAGAGCGCTTTATTGGGAAGAACAAGTGAAATGGAATCTTATGTTACGGGATCTAAAATTTTCACAACATCTGATGTTGTAAGCATAGATTTGGGACAAGGAACCTCTTCTAGAACAATAAATTACTTATATATATAATGGCAGATCCTACAGTTACATATGGAAGTTATACTTTTCCAAGTCCAAGCCCATTTGTTGCTGAGACTAACAGCCCTATATTTTTGAGTGGTCAGTCTGATTATTTTATGGATCAAGTATCCTTGATTGGTAACATTACAGGCTCAGAATTGAGTGGATTGGATTTGCAAAAAATGCAAATGATAAGCGGGCTTTTGTCGGAGTTTCAAACTTTGACAATAACTGGAGATGCAGAAGGAAAGGTTTATAGTGGTGCAAAGCCAGTATCAATATCTTTTTCAAATTCTGATCTAACAACAGTTCTTCCATATAGCGTATCTTTTGAGGCATATTCTTCTGGAACTTTTAGTAAATTTTTTGGTATTACTGACCCGCAAGATCAGTGGAGTTTTTCAGAACAGGACGGTAGGATATCTAATGCAACTCACACAGTATCTGCCAAAGGTCTAAATTTAGGGAATGGAGTATCTGCTATAACAAATGCTAAGAATTTTGTCTCAGGAAGAATTGGTGGTTTAAATAATATTAGCCTGTTTCAAACAGGAGATTCAGCATTTTTAATGTCAAGGGATGAGAAGATTGATAGTTCTGCTAGTGTTTATTCATTGACAGAAAATTATTCTTATTCAACCACTCAAAATAATCTTTTTACAGGTTTAAGCGGAATACTAGAGCTAGACAGTTCTATTTCTTTAGATCAAAATGGTAAAGTTTCAGTTAGCTTAAATGGAAACCTAAAAGGTTCTATGGATGCAAATTCCACTGGAGCTTTATTAACAACAGGTAATTTTACTCCTAATAACGCACAAGAGGTTGCGGCAAATGTTGTAGCGTCTTCGCTTTCAAGTTATGAAACAGGAACTTATAGTTTTTCTAACAGGGGACCAACATCCTACAATTACACCTTAAACACAGGGACTAATTCTTTGGCTTTCTCTTTTGAATTTAATAATTCATCAAATACAGAGCAAACAGGAAATATTCTTCACACAAAAACTGCTTCAGTAAGTGCCTCTAAAGACGATGCTAATACAAAAGTAACTGTTAACGGAGAGTTGAAATATAATTCTAATGAATCGTTTATAACAGAAACAGGAGATCCCACATTAACTTCTCAGTGGTTAGATTTAAGAAGAGAATTAAGTGGTATAAACTTTTTTGATTTAGCGACTGAGGCTTTGATAGATTTTACTGGTTGTGCAACAGGATATCAAATAAGTGGGATTTATCTAAATGAAACTCCCCTAGATAGTGGAGTTAACAAAAATCCGTTTGAAGGTATAATAAGCTACAATGTAACTTTTGATAATAGAATAGATCTTAGCAGTGGCCAGTTAACAGGATTAACAGTTTCTATAAAAGATGATAGACCAATTCAAATAAGTGGTTTGGTTCCATCTATAGCTGGTTTTGCTACACAAAATGTAAAAGAAAGAAAAGTAGGATTATATTCTGTATCGGCAAGTTGTGATGGAGGAACGGGTTTGTTGACAACTTTAGAATCAAACGTCAATAAATATATCAGCGGAGTGTTTGATCAAGCTAAATCAGAATCTGTTTCAGATAATACGATATCATTTAATTTAAATAGATACTACTAAGATGGCAATAGACGGAATTAGATACGCAATAAACACTAGTTTTACAAATAATGATAATTTATTAGCATACTATGATTTTACCAGTGGTACAGGAACCCCTTTGGATTTTACAGATGGAGTTGAAGCTGTTGTAAAGAATCAAGATCCAGCTTCTAACACAGGGGTTTTAAGTGGTATTATAATAAGCTCTACAGCAGGAACTGAGAGTGCTGCTAGAAGTTTTGCGACAGGTACATTTTTAAATAATAAAAAAGCACGATTGAGTGCATCTAATTTAAAAATCTCTACAAGCTCTCTTAATTATAATTCACTAACAGCTATATTTGATTTTGAATTTGATACAGATCACCCAGTAACAGGGGGCGTTTTATTTGGTTCTTTAGATAAAACATCTCAAGATGTAAATGGAGAAGTTATAACAGGCGCGAAGGGATACAATTTTGGTGTAACAGATAGAGGCAATTTGTTTTATCAAGGTTTTGATAGGGATGGTGATTTCATACATGTAGCTTCAGATATAGAATTAGCCAAAAGAAATATAATTTCTTTTTCGTTGGGAGCAGACACTGTTGAAATATCTAGACTTGATTATCTTAATGATAACATACATAAACAAAATTTCACAATAGATGCAAGCTACATAGCAAACTCAGATCAGTTTTACTTAGGAGGTTCTAATACTTTTTATAATACAACTAATGGCGATAATAAAAGTTTAAGCGGTTATTTAAATGAATTTGTCTTGATATCTGGATATAGTTCAAGTGAAATTATAAAAACAATAGGTAGTGGTATGATCGGTGAATATTTTTCTACCACAGAAGCTTCAACAACTAGAGATGAAGTGACGGGTTATTCTGAATCTATAATTTATAGAACAGGAATAACAGGATATGAGTTCAATGTAACTGGAACTTTAAGTATCTCTACAGGCAGAGATATGCAGACAGGTTCATCTACAGCAGGAGGAACTCAGGCTGTAGTAGAAGGTGATAAATTTTTCAAGTACTACGAATTAAATAATGGAGTAGCTAAAACATTCTATAAAGAAGAAATAGGGTATTTAGACGCAACTTCTGGTTTCACTTATGCACCTACAGGTTCAGGAGCTTTTGCTACATTAGGTCTTAGAAATGTAGGGACTAATATAGATACTCATGTAGAGACAGAGGGTCTTGATTCAGAAGGAACTGCAACAATAAATTTATATGAATCTGTAGCACAGACTGGAACTTTAAATGAAATAAGTGGTATAACACAAACCCCTCTAACAAGAGTAGTTACAATCCCTGCTGTACCAGTTTCAGGTGTAAGATTAACTGGAAACTCACAAGATTTCAAAAAGGACTATATATACTATTTAGGTCAAAGATTATGATATACAACTACATATTATCTACTGGTGACACAAGTATGTCAGGTTCTTTGACATCAGGATATGCGAATCAAAAAGATTTTAGTGCAAATTTTTTAGAAGATTTTTACTATGACTCTACTTTGATCACTGGGGAAAAACAAATGCAATTAGCCTCAAATGGTCAAACATTTTTTGAAGAAATAGCAACACAAACAGCATCAATAAACGAAACTATTTTCCAAATATTCTCTGGAGATTTTTTCATAAAAACTGGAGCTTCGGACGAGTTGGATAGAAATAAAATATTTGGGAGTTCAACTACTCCTTTTAAAGCTGGCTATAATGTAGTTTACGAAAAATACACTGGTAAGTCTGCTATTGGATTAGGTACTGGTTCTGCTAATGTTGGTCCAGCCTTAAGTTCAGGCATCAGCGGTGTATCTCAAGCCTACGGTTTTGATGGATTTGATTACTTTTTGAATGGTCAAAAAGTTTATTCTGGAGTTGGATGTGGTGTTTCCGCAGGTGTTGGGACTCAGTTTATATTAAGTTTTGACAGCTCTCAGGGAGGGGTAGTCACAAGCGATAATAAATCAAGTTTTAAGAGTTTTGCTTTTATTAAACAAGAAAGGCTTCATGATTTTACAGGATCAGCGCCAGATGTTTTTGGTTCTGGATTTATAGAAGATCAAACTAATTTTTACTTAAATGGAGTAAAAGAAAATGATTCTATTTATTTAGAGTTATATACAGGTGTAGATATTATAAAAAAAGCAACTTCGGCTGGTCTTTTTGATTTAGGGATAGAAACATCAATAGTTAATTTAAGTTTATGAGTTTAGAAACAATAAATAGTGTAGATATAAATTTTTCCAATGGTGGTGGGGAACATACAGCTAATATTACTTCTTTTTTAGATGTAAAAAATACAGATGGAACTCCTTCTCTTGGACTCGTAAACGGAGAAATTGGTTCTAGAAATTATTTTTCTCAAGATGAGATAAATAATATTATGGAGAGGTTTATTTGTACATCTGTTTCAAAAAGCAAAAGCCCTATAGGTACAACAGTTTCTAGAAAATATTCAGACTCAACATCAATGACTTTAAAATCATATGTTGTTTTAGTAAGGGGTTTAAATGCCCCTCCAGACAATACAGATGAATACGAAGGAATGTTTCCGTTTTTCTCTGAAGTTAAAGGCAGCCCTTTAGAACCCTTCCCTTCTGTTGGTATAAGAGAAATAGAAAATAAAAGAGTTATAGTAGCTGGAAAAATATACAATTACGAAAGCACTACAGTTTTGAGTGGTTTAAAAGTAGCTTTGGTTTATCAGAATGGAGAGCTTATAAATGACCTTTGTTTAAACTCAGACACTGTAACTGATCAGTATATAGATTCTCCAAATCTCACTTCATACGGGCTAAAGTTTGGGTATACCCTCAATGAGTATATTGATATATTAAATTATGTAGGAATAACTCATAAAGGTTTGGAAAATATACCAAACAAAGATAAAATTTTATTTCAAGTATCTGGATCTCTGGCAGATATAACTTCTGCAATTGCATCTTTTTTCGGATTTTACTATTTTATTGATCCAAATACAGGTTTTTTAAATTTTATAGATAGTAATATTGCCGCCAATATATCTATCACTGATTATACACAAACAACTGATGAAAACATAGTATCTGCAACATTCTCTGAAGAGAAGTTTGCTCCAGAAATAGTAAATACATATGTCGGCAGTACAGACAAACAGGGTGCTGGATCTGAAGATTCTCGTTTTTCAATGGGAGAGGGTAAAGAAAGAAACCTCGCGATGTTTAGAGTAGATGCTGAAAAATGGATAGAAAGTATTTATGAAAAAGGGGGAGATAATGATATTAGATTAAGTAGATTGACCTACGGTTCATTTTTTACATTTTTTGCAAATAATGCAACGAAAGATGACACCGATCTATTTGATGTGTATGCTACTTTGTTAATGCTTTTTAAAGAGGGTTATGGGGGAGCAGCGTTCGGTGGGGGAATACCTGATACTTATGATTTTAAAGCTTTATATCCTGATGAGCTTGAAAAATATAATCTACAGCCAGCTTCTCCAGATACAAAACCATTCAACAAAGGGCTTAGAAGAGCAAAAGGAGGAGCTTTGCTTCCCCTTAAAGGAGGTTATTTTGCGGCTGAGGGACAAACATTATTAAAAAAACAAGCAGCGGCCAGAACAGTAAAAGACGGATGGAGAGTTCCTTTATTAAAAGATCCGCCTATCCCTTCAGGTTATAGTAGAGCTGTAGGCAGGTTAGATGCTTTTTATCATTCCTTAACAACTACGGTAGGAGGAGTTATGGAAAAGCCTAGTGAGACCCAGCTTTATGGATTTTTAAAAGGTTTTTTTGATTTTGCTGGAGGTATATATGTTTCTTCTGCAATGGGAGTTTCAGATTTAGATGAATTAGATATAAGTAATCCTAGGGGTTTAAATATATTAGGTGTTTTTAATAAAAATTTGAGATTAGTTGACGTTGAAGCATTACAGCCTTTGGGCGAGTGGTTAAGCAAATATACTAGGTTTAGAAATGGAACAGTTGGTGATTTAGCTACCGTGGCAAACCAATTAGGTGAAGATGTGGGAAATTTTTATGTTGTAGGTATCAAACCGTGGGCTGTTTTAGGGGAGGATTTACAAGCAAAAATAAATAAGGGTCTTTTAACACCTTTTGATACTCTCAAAAGAAATACAGAATTTTTTAAATCGGCACAAAGTCCAACTAGCACTCTTGGTCACAATGCATCTTTTGAAACTAAAGGAAGAAATATTTTTAATTTTTTGAGACAGGATATAATTCAGTCTAGTCTAGATCTATATGATTTGGCGGTAAAACAGGCAAAAAACCAAATACAGGTTACTTATAGGTTATCAAAACAAGAAATTCAGGAAAAAATACAAAAAGCTGAAGAAGACAAACAGTTAGTGGGTCAACCTGTAGATCAAGAAAAATTAAACGATTTGCTTCAAAGATATGATTTAAAATCGTTTAATATTGATGCACCAAAAACTGAAGAATTTACACCTTTGAGCGTACAGTCATCAAATGGTTCTGTTGTTGAAATGAACGCACTAAGAAATGTCTCTTTAAAAGAATATAATACTGTAAATATAAAACCTTTAAAGTCTTCTTCTAAGACTATATATGGGCTTGAAATACCCAATGAATTTAAAGTTACAACAAACTCTTTTTCTATAAAAGTGGCTTCAGACGGAATAACTACGACAATAGGAGAATCAACTCTTAAGCTTCTTCCACCAGATAGACAATTTATGATATCTTTAGAAATGGAAGTTTTTGGAACACCTTCAATAAACCCAAGACTAAAAGCGGCTCAAAGAAACTTCTTAGGATTATAGTATTATTGATTTTTTCTAATCAAAGCTATAAGTATCCTACATTCTTTTGCTGGAATATCTCCAAAACTATTCCAATCTTTAATAGCTTCATTTTTGTAAGCTTCACTTTTCCATAAGGTTCTCAAATAATTTTTAAAATCATCAAAGTCTGTAATATTGAGGACTTCCGATAATGTCTTCTGAAGAGTTCCAGTAGGGGTAATAGCAAAAATTTGAGAAGCTGTTCCTGATTTCTTTTTTATCGGGGTTTTGTTTTCTGATTTGTCTATTTCATCTGCCCCAACAATGTGAACACCTAAATAATTTCTAACACATCTTACAAAAGCTCTATTACAAGCAATGGTTTCTAAAAATTTAGCACAGAAAGAATCTGTATTATCTAAAGTCGCATTTGCTGTATCTGAGTAAATCACAGAATATTCAGAGACAGACTCATAATTATTACACCAAGTTATAGTGCATTTAGCTACAACATATTCTTCTGTAACATTTGTTATATCAAAATTTACACAAGTATATCCTCTCAGTTTTGCTAACTCTTTTATGCCTCCAAGCATTACTAAAAGTTGGTTATCTCTTAACCCTTCAATGGTAGTTGGCACATCCATCTTCCTAGCTTCAAACCAATCTTTATTGGCATAAAGAAACTCAGGCTTTATCATAGCCCTCCAATCAACAGACCCATCCTTATTAAACTTGTAATCTACATTCTCCAACAAACCATGAACATCCCGCTTGTAGACATCAGGACCGTAAATTTTATTTTTACTCATCAGCGGTATTATATATCATACACCACTCTAAGTCAATAAATAAATCTTCTTCATTATTACATCCATTCCTTTCAAAGTGGCTTTCATATACATCCTTTCCGCAAACAATATTCTTTTTGCTTTTTATTTTTAATGAATTTAAATTCACACCCTTTAAGAGTTTTTTACCTTCCTCTATTAATTGAAATTTTCTATCTTTTTGTATTAAAAGATCAAAAAATTTAGTTCTTTCCCTGCTCAAAGATTTATCGTCCGTGCAGACTAAAGTAGATTCTAATCCTATCTTTTTAAGTAAATAAATAAAATCTTTATCAAAAGATGAAGCTTCATAAGTAATCCTTTGTATCCTCTGAGATTGTAAAATATCAATGCTGATAGGTTTGTTTGCTATAATTTCCACAGGTGTAAATTGAATTATGTGTCTTAATACATCTTCATTGTGGTCTAAATCCATTCTAACTAATACTGGACCTCCTTGAAAATTTGTAATTTCTGATGGAACGACTTCAACACATTTAAGCATTGATCTTGGCCCCATGTGAAAAGTTTTTTCTTTTATAGTTTTGTCTATTCCAAGTACATCTAAAACAGCTTGAGCTATTTTCTCTGGTTTAATAAAGTTGATAGTTTTAGGTTG
>Ga0098043_1000063_pt1 | contig 32650 bp, 36 predicted proteins | sample 9B_taG_FD_92581 | JGI IMG/M metagenome (GOLD analysis project Ga0098043, IMG submission 92581) | Marine viral communities from the Subarctic Pacific Ocean - 9B_ETSP_OMZ_AT15188_CsCl metaG | ecosystem: Environmental > Aquatic > Marine > Oceanic | place: Subarctic Pacific Ocean | collected 2015-01-10 | reverse complement strand
GGCTCCTTCACATACGCACCGATGATCTGTCCGTCTTTTTTACCACCATTGATCTTTCGTGGGATCACAATGTTCTTTGCACGCAGATGGTGATAGATGATCTGATCCCAAGTCCGAACCTGAGAGAACACATCACCAAGATTGACCTTGGCGTTGTATGCCAGTGCCATCGCCAACTCCATCAGCCCAAGTTTCTGTTCCAACTTCTGCACAAGTTTGACATCTTGATAGTTGTATTCCACAAACTTTTGGAAGTCTTTTGTATAGAAATCTTTGAAGTGGTCATACTCATACTCTAACTTTTTCTCTCCAAGTTCAACCGATGCAATGTGATCCAACTTGTATGACTCTTGATTCACATAAGTGAACTTTTGATATAGATCATAGTAATCTAAGATTGTCACACCCATGAATTCAAATGCAATGCGATCACCACTTTGAGTTTGCACATCTCTCTGGCGTACAATGCCCCATGGTGAAAGTTTCCTTGCTCGCTTTTCTATGATGCGATCCATTCGAGCGTACAGATATGGCATATCAAAAAACTTGACGTTCCAGCCAGTCACAATGTCAGGATCTTCACCCTCCCAAATGTCAATGAATCTCTCAAGCAAATCCTTTTCATTTGTGAAGGTGTAAGTATTAATGCTATCCGGCATCGTGCAGTCACCGAGTGCAAAAACATACTCACGATCATCAACGATTAAGGTGATGACGTTTACTCTTTCTGTGGGATTTCTAACTTGCGGGAAACCATTTTCTGCCGTAGTTTCGATATCAAGATAGGCGACCTTGATTTGCTTTTTGTCATACTCGACTTCATTGGGAAACTTATCACCAATAAATTGATAGATGTAATCGGTGTTTCCGTAAATCTCAAAACCAGTCACGCTTTCGTGCCGAAGAATAAAGTCTCGACAATCTGACATCGACCCCGGTTGGAATGACTCAACAGATCGACCATCCATCGTGTGATACTTTGATGATTTATTGGTGGAGACAAAAAGGGTGGGGCGATAGTCAATCTTGCCCTCGACCCTTTTCCCATTCTCATATCCCCTGTAGAGAATGTTGTCTCCGCGAGTTGTCACACTTGTGTAGAACCGACTCATATGAGTATTCTACCTCCATCTGAGTCTGTGTCAATCAGATTCTTTGTCCCCGACATAAGATGAAAGAAGCACCATGTAATTAATAATATCAACGCAGGAGTCGTGAAAAGATTCATTTTCAACATGCATGGTTCCAGATTCAATAAAAGAACTCATTCGTGATAATTTATCAACAATCCGAACAAGGAATCCTTGCTCCGTGGTGCAGACACCCATTGCCTCACAACGAGTAAAGTTTGCAAAAGGCTCAAGACCTCCGTTGCCTGCGTAATCTTTATTTTTTAATTCCATAAGATTACGGGCTTCTTGACAAATAGTTTCGTGATTTTTTAGTAATTCATCTCTGGTCATTTTCGTGCGTCCCTTTCAGTATTCATTGGCATATGATAACCGTGTTTTAAAAAGAATTCAAACTCTTCTTCTCGTCCTTCGCGGATCTTGTCTGAAAATTTGTCATCGGGATCTACCCAGCAATCCTCATGACAGAACATTTCTTTATCTAACTCCAACCTGTGATTAAGTTTCCCATCAAGATACTTTAGGGTCCATCCGTGGCTTCCATCCGGTTGAATTTCATTAAGTAATGTATGAGCAGTAATTTTTTCTTTTAGATAACCTTCTTTGTCACAAACATAGTAAAGATTTAATTTCACTATTCACCTCGTTCCCATGCGTTTAGTCTTTCAACCAACCAAGTCACATCACCCACATTTACTGCGTGATTATTTCCGACATAGAATCCATTTTGATGAACCACCTTTGCATTTTTGTCATGTCGATATTGGTTGACACGATCCATGAACGGATGCTCATAAAGATTACCTGCGATGATCGGTCGTGTCTCGACTCCTTGCGACTCAAGATACTTTCTTAGTGCGAGTGTATCTTCTCGGGTTGACTTTGTGATAACAGGAAAACAGAAACTACTGTTGCCTTCAAGTTTGAAGTCTGTGTGAAACTTATCTCTATTCAGACCACTCGCAAACACATCAAAGTTATTTCTACGGATATTGTTGTGATTATCTAAATCTTTAAGTTGCATTTGACCAAGCACAGCATTTAAATCTGTTGATCTCACGTTGTACCCCGGAACCACAAAGGTAAAGTTTTCGTCAACCTTTCGATCCCTGTATTTCTTTTGCATATATTTTGGCAATTCTCTGAGTAACCCGTGTGAACGGATTAAAAGGAGTTTTTCGTACACCTCATCATCGTCTGTGCATACCATACCACCTTCAATCGTGGTCATGTGATGTCCGTAGTAGAAAGAAAAAGATGAAGCCTTACCAAAGTTACCAATCTTTTCAGATTTAAAAGTTGCACCATGAGACTCACAACAATCTTCTAGAAGTGTGATATCATTCTCCTCACAGATGTTAAGAAGTTCGTCACTCATAGAGTTGAAGCCAAGGAGATGAGCAAGGAAAAGATACTTTGGTCTAGCCCCAAATGATTTCTTATGTTGATGCAAAATTTCTTTAAGAGTATCCAGACACAAATTCATATTGGGAATAGTCACATCACATAATTGAAGTTCCTGTCCTGCCATCATGATGGGAGATACCGTGGTTGCCCAAGTTGTCGCAGGTGCAATCCAAAGATGATTTGTATTACTATGCAATTCTTTCATCGCCTGCACGATCAGAAAGTTCGCGGACGAACCAGAATTACAAAATACGGAATACTTACAGCCCTGCCACTCACTCCACTGCTCTTCAAACTTTTTAACTTCTTTTCCCTGAGACAAACGATCTGATGTCAGTAAAAACTTTGACATTCGCAGTTTTTGTTTTGGTGTAATGGCATTGTTCATTAGTTTCCAAGACTTCATTTTCTAACATCTCCATAGTTTTTCGTGAACCAATCGACTGTTTCGTTGATACCAGTATTTAATGATGTAAACTCAAAGTCGGGGCGAAGTTCTTTGAACTTAGAGTTATCTGACGGTTTTCTGTGCTGACCTTTTGGTTTCGATGAATCATAATTGACGGAGCCGGAAAAGTCAAATGCTTTCGTAATTAATACGACTGCTTCTACTATTGCGTGTTCCATATCTGGTGAGACAATCAGAGATTCAGGACTGTCATATTCTAAAAGCATCCAGTCAATAATCTTACCCAAGTCTTTATTATACAAAAACTCTCGTTGTGCAAGACCATCACCCCACACATCAAATTTAGTGTTATTCTGTTTCGCCAAATGACACTTGTGGATCAAGCCGGGAATCACATGCGAACTCTCAAGATTAAAGTTGTCCCCGATCCCGTAAACATTGCATGGGATTACATTCACAATATTCATGCCGTACTGATCACGGTATGCTCTCGCATTGATCTCAGTCATTCGCTTGGCATAACCGTATCCATAGTTTGATGGGTGTGGCTCACCTTTGTAAATTTGATCGGTTGTCAGTGGGTAAGTAGCGTTGTCTGGAAAAATGCAGGTGGACTGTAGACAAACCATTTTCTTCACACCACACACCCGTGATGCCTCAATGATATTCAAGGTCATCAGCATGTTCTCGTAAAAGAACTCACCTAACTTTTCCATGTTTTCTTTTACACCGCCAACGCGAGCAGCACAGTGAACAACATATTCAATTTTGTTCTCTTGCATGTAAGAGAGTGTTTCCTCATAATTAAGAAGATTCACTTCCTTTGAAGAAGGACGATGCTTTCCAGTAACGCAAGATCCGACAAGACCGTTTCCTCCGGTGATAAAAACCTTGTCGTAATCAATCATCATCCGTACTCCCGAATCCACCGTCACGATTGCCACGCTTCGTGGGACGATCATCAACCCATGTGTTGATTGTTGGAATAGTTTTCACAAGTTCAATCTGTGCAATGCGTTCACCGCTGCGAATGTGAAACAGTTTGTCCGTATTGTTTACCATTGGCACAAAGACCTCTTCAACATAATCGGAATCAATAATCCCCTGTGATACGGACAGACCAATGCCTTTGATAGCCGCCCACGAAGATCGTGTGTGAATCCTTACCGAATGGTCTTCGGGAATATCAAAAATCAAACCTGTTGGAATCAATGCTCTTTCACCGGGGTTGAGAGTGATCAAGTCATCACAACATGCATGTATATCAAAACATGCTGCACCCTGTGTTTGTTTCATTGGAAGTTTTGCCTGTGGATGTAAGGCGTAGAAGCCAAGAACTTTTGTCACATCATTTTTCATAATCATAATAAAAAAATATCCTTATACAAAAACGGTTATAGTCGTGTCCGAACGTCTTTGTATTACTATACTCTGTGGCTCAGTATTGTAAAGGGAAATCGTAAAATCAGACTGTTTTTTTATGGTAAGATTTGTTTGTTCACCACTGACTTTACTCTCTCTTGTATCCTCAATCTCTAATTTATTTTTAGCGTTGAGTCCAGATATTTTAGACTCACGGATTTCCTCAATTTCTAACTTATTCATCTTGTGATTTCTTCGTTAGTCTTAAATCTACCTTGAACCAATCTCGTTACTTCCGTGCCTTCGATCAACTCAAGATCATAGAAGTGTCTGCCCGTGGGTAAGTTTGCCGATGTGACTGCATCAAATTCTAAATACACTCCTCCAGTTTCACCAGTAAACCCAGTGCTTCCAGCGTTCAATCTGATATCGCCCGTACCTGTCTGTGCTGTTGAAGCACCAACGGTAAACTCCCCTGTAGAGCCGCCACCAGTAACACTACCACTATGAACAATACCCGCAGTGCCGCTCATGGTCGTTCCTGTCATAAAGAGTAAAACATCTGAGTCATCTGGACTTTTTCTTACTTGCATTCTTGCAGTAAAATTAGCCAAGTCAATGACACTTCCGGCAGAATCTTTATACAAAGCAAAAAGTTTGAAGGTTGTACCTTTATCGTGTGTAATGTCGTATTCAGCAGCCATGTTATTCTCCTATCCTATTTAGGAAACTGAAACAAACTCAAAGTCTTCGTTTTGGATCGCACCAAGATTCAAGTTACCTGCTTCGGTCTTCTTGTAAAGTGCAGAGTCCCTGCGAATCCGATAGTCTTGATTTGCATAATCTACAAAATCTGTCGTTGCCACTGCTGTGACTGTAAAAAGATTTTCATATTCATCAAGATTACTAAAGTTCCCAGATGACGCATCGCCAATCGCAATCTGTGAGCCAAGAAGTCTATCGTCATCATTTGCATTTGCGACCACTGCGTGTCCACCAACATCAAAAATAATATTATTTTCAATTTGAACACCACCTTGAGTTTGTGCAGCACCAGCGGAGTCAATACCATTCGCCCCGCATCGTGTTATCGTATTGTTAGTAAAGTTTCCATTTTTGTTTTCTGATGTTCCTTGGTCAGAGATTCCGTCACCTTTAACATTGTCAATCACACAATTGATAATCTGTGGTGTGTTCGTATCGCATTTGACACCGTTTCCGTTTCCTCTTCCACCCGTGCTTGCACCATATATTCGACAGTTATACAAAGAGCCTTGGTTAGTGCCACCATTTTGAACAATACAATCTAATCTTGTGCCGAGATGAACAAACTCACACATAATACTTTTTGCACCAAAGTTGTTGTGAACCCTTGAGTTGTTATTGCTCGCAAGTGAATTTTCAGGCGCACGCATAAAAACACCAACATATAGTTGTCGAATTGATTCACCAAAGGTGGAGTTGAGGACACCACCCTGATTGAAACTGGAACTTGTGTTTTCAAAATGCAAACATCTATAAATTGTGGATGTTCCTGCACTTTGATAAAGTCCACCATTGTTTGTTCGGATAATCTTTGGATAGTCAGTGGTGTCTAGGTGTGCCTGTGAATCATCAGACCACTTTGGATCAAGAAGATTACCGTCTGCATCTGCACCCACCCAAAAGTGTGGATTGTCTGCGTCCGGGTTGGTAGATGTTGGGATTAACTCTTCAGTACAAGTATAAGTTCCAGCAAGAAAAATCCAGCGAGTGTTTTGTCGTGCTTCCCCTTCGATGTCAGTTGTCCACGAAGTTCCCGTGAGTGCTGCCTTTGCGTTCGCAGCAGATGATCCGTCTTGTGAACCTGCTCCCGATGGTGAATAGAAAACATTAGTGAGTGCCATCAGACATTCCTCTCATATGTCAAAAAGCCCTGCATCCCAGTTATGCCCGGAAAAGAAATACCGTCAACCTTCATGTAGATATAAGAGTCTGCCGTAATCGCTGCACTTGCAATAGAGGTTGTCTCCGCTCCATGTGCTGCCGTTGCCGCGTTGACTGTTGCAAGGGTTCTTGCAGATGATGTCGGATTACTAAATTGTGTTGAGGGATTTGCAACTAAGAAAGAAGCAGTTACCCCTCCTGTTCTACCTGTTCGAACAGCCGCTTCTTTGACTGTCGCTGCGAATGGAACATAGTGAAATGCTGCTAATTTATTACCTGATGAAATACCAGAAGATGCCTGAATTGTAAATATGCCAACCGCTTCTGTCGGACCAGTGTTTCCCGTGGTTCCTGTGGTTCCTGTTGTACCCGTGGTTCCTGTAGTTCCTGTTGTACCAGCAGCACCCGTGGCTCCCGTATTTCCTGTAGTCCCAGTGGTTCCTGTTGTGCCAGCAGCACCCGTGGCTCCCGTATTTCCTGTAGTACCAGTAGTTCCTGTGGTTCCTGTAGTCCCCGTGTTTCCTGTAGTGCCAGTGGTTCCTGTAGTCCCTGTGGCTCCGGTGGTTCCAGTAGCCCCAGTGGTTCCCGTGGCTCCTGTTGCTCCTGTTGCTCCATCACTCCCTGTTGCACCCGTTGGTCCCGTTGCACCAGTGGCTCCTGTTGCACCTGTTGGTCCCGTTGGACCGATAGACGAAACTCGTTGGAATCCAAATCCATTCCATGTGAATTCCTTTGAGCCTATTGAAAGCGTTGTTCCAAAAGTTGGACTAGATGGAAACGAAAACTCAGCCATTATTTCTTAGCCTTTTTTTTCCTTCTTGGTGCTGGTGCTTTTGTTCTTTTCATTTTTTCCGCAACTTGTTTTTCTAAAATTTCTTGCTGCATTTTTTGTTGTGCTGCATTCTGCTCTTCGAGCCACTTTGCGTATTGAGAAAAGTTATTTACAATTCTATCCTTTTCACTGTCTGGAAACTTTTTGTCCTCCAAAAGTTTATTCGATGCTTCAAGACCAGCAACCATGTCACCAACATAGTAAGCGGAGGAGGCAACTTCATCAGCAATTTGCCAATCATAAACGTCATTTGCTAAGAACAAAATATCACCCTGCGGGAATGGAATATTCATGGCAGTTTTGGCAAACAAGTAACCTAATCTTGGATTGCCATTTTGTCTGTGAATTCTTGCAAGTTGATACAAAGGCTCTGCACGATGAGGTCGAATGTTCCACGCTTGTAAGAAATGATCTTGTGCCTCTTCCCAACTTGTTTTCAGGAGACATTTGCAGATTGCAATTCTGTAGACACAATACCATACTTCTTCGTCCCATCCGCCTTTGACCGCTCTTTTCTCGTACCACTCTAATGCCTTTTCAATATTCTGAGCATCAAAGTAAGACTGTGCAACGTAAAACTCATATCTGAGATTATCCGGCTCATAGTTTTCATTTTCTGGATTCGTTAAACAATCAATAAGTGTTTCAGCATCCTTGGTGTATTTTGCAGATTGGTCATCACCGAACTGAACGGTTCTGTCGCCCATCGTTCTTGCTTCGATATGGTAATGCGGATGTGGTTCAATACGACCCGCTGTAGGTGTTCCCCCTGCGTCACGAAGACCTTTAGCGTTTGCATATTCGTGGAGAACACCAACATACTCCCAACCTGCTGAGAGTTTAAAAATTTGTTGTCTCCACCAGTTGAAATCACCACGATGAATGTTTAAAGCATAACTATCGTGTTCACCAAATTCTTCGGGATATCTAAAGTCACCTTCAAGTTTATCATCTGCGTCAATGACCCAAGCGTAATCGGCTTTTCCCTCAGCATTTTTAAACGCATCTGTTCTAGACTTACCAAATCCTTTCCATGGAATATCGTACACTTCACCCGGAATATTATTCTTTTCACCCCACTCACGAATTACATCTCTTGTTTTATCCGTTGAACCTGTATCAGAGATGTCGTACCTATCGATAACTCCCACCATAGAATCAAGACACTCACGGATGATGTGTTCTTCATTTTTAACGATCATGCATAATGTAACGCTTGGTCTTTTGCTCATAATAATCTCCTGTCTTCTATTTAGAGTAGTTTTGTGATCTTGTCAAAAATCACATCATCAGAGATTTTCATGTTACAGAATATCTCATAATTTTCTTTCACAGCCGGAAGCATTTTTTGATACAAATCTTCCGACAACATATTTAGATCAAAGTTGTCATCGTAAAAAATAATTCCATCTGGATTAAAGGTTTCACCGATGGATGGATTCCCCAAGTAAATTGGAACAGTTCCCGTTGCGAAACAATCGATGACTTTTTCTGTTTGATAATTTGATAAGATTACATTTTCTATGGTCACAGAAAACATATAATCATTTAGTGCCATATCTTTGGTTTCAACAGGTGTGTATAGTCTGCCAAACATGTCAACACCTTGCTCAATCATTTTGTCTGCGATTGCATTTCGATTAATATGATCTTCACACATAACTTTTCCAGAACTAATCATAGAAACAAGTTTGGACTTTTTATGAACACCCCGTTTATCTGGAGTCACCCATGTATAGTTTGATCCTCCGGGTGCTTCTATAAACTTATCATGAAGATTAACTAACTCTCGATCTGCCGTAAATATTGCTTTATAACAGTCGCAAAACTTTTCATACCACATTCTTACAAAAGCATATTGATGAGGAACAATAGATTTAGATTCACTCAGCCAAAGAAACTTATTTTCACATGGAGATTTAAATCCTCCCACTACATCATAATCCAAGTAAACTTCGATGTCTGAGTCCTCGCATGCTCCGTAGTGCCAAATGTGATTAGTAGGAACACTTCCCATGCACGAACTTTTATCGTGAGTAAATGGTGATCCAAATGCTTGTACGATTTTCAAATGATCACCCATCCATCGCAGTAAATATCTTTCCAATCCCCGTGAGGATTACTTTCTCCAAACCATTCTTTTGGTGCAACTGTTCTGCCCCCACCAAGGTAAGCACCCCACCAACTAAAACTACTATTTGCAATTATGTGAGCGTTGCAAAAAGACATCATGCAAAGATCATAGTATGTGTCACCATTTGAAAAGAAAGTATCGTCAGAAAGATGTGATAAATTTTCTTTACACCACTCAATGTCATCAGAAAATATCACGGGGATAAGTTCATCACCAAAGTATTCCTTTTGATTTTCGAAGGCTTTCTCATACCAATCCACTTGCAAATTTGTGTGGACATGTGCGAGTTGTAGATAGTCTGTCCTTCTCACATGGAGAGAACAAAGAACACCGACTGGTAAATCCTCAGAAACTTTATGTCTAATATTTTCTTTAAAAGTAAAATCAGCCTTTACTCTTCCGCTACAGTGGTCAAAGTATTTTTCAGTCTGAAAGTAACCTTGTAGATCTGTATGTAAGTTGGGATCAATTCTAAAAATATCATCACAGAAATCAAAACGAGGTTCTTGATAAAGATTGTTTGCAAACACTCTCGCATTTTTCAAGGAGCCTAGTTCAAAACACTCGGAGAGATATGTGTTATCAATCGCAAAATTACCATGTGTATTGATTTTTTCAACAACACCAAGTGTCGCAGCATACTGGAACATTTGGTTGCCAAGTCTCCAAGTTGGATTATTAAAAGATACTGGCATGATTATTTAAATGTTCCAAGCGTAAACTTTTTTTGTTGAGTAAGTGGCGGTCTTGTAATAGCCTCATACTTATTTGTGGTATTTTTTGAGTCTGCTTGATAAAAGAATGGAGAGTATGGTGCGTATACATTAAATCTCCCTTGTAGATCCTTTGCCAATGAAACATCAAATGGATGATTATTTTTAACGCATCTTTCAATCATGATACACATCTCTGAGGCATACTTTTTATTCAAGTGTAAGATGGCGTGTGTTCCAAACACTCCCGTAATTTTATTCCAACCATTGCCGTGATCCTCTGCCCTGTATCTCATGTCGCTGTGAGAAGTGCCAAGATATACTGCGTCTGCATCTCGGGGAACTGGGATTTCATCCATCCATGTTGGATGTTCAATCTCAACATCATCCTCTAAAATAAGAACGGGTTTGTCATCCTTGATAATGGTTTCCATCAAAAGTTTACGATGTGAAAGTCCACACATGTGAGTCACAAACCACTCTGGGCTTTTTTCCTTTGTCCACCCAAACTCTGCATCTTCTGTTAGTGCATTAAATCTCTCATGGTTTGTAAAATTTTTATCACCAAGGAGTTCAACCATTTGTGATGCCTTTTCAGTATCTTTTGATACGTTTATCCATCGAGTTCTGGTTTCTAGTAGATTCACTCTTGTTTCATCAACGTTTTCGCCACCGATCATTTGATTCTCTCCTTTTCATTTTTTACCCACTCTTCGAGTTTGACTGTTGGCTCCCATCGCATCACTCTACGCAACTTATTATTGTTTGCCAAAGTCACTCTTGCCTCTCCTAGTCGTGGTTCAATCATGATTGTATTATCAGAAATCATTTTTGCAAGTTCATTTACAGAAAAATTTGTTCCGGTTCCCACATTGTAAACTTCACCACAAGCATTTTTACGAACCGTTGATGCAAGTATGTTTGCAAACACGACATCTGAAACATGAGTGTAGTCTCTTCGTTGTTCTCCGTCAGGGACAATGGTAAGGGGTTCGCCTTTCTTCCACTGCTCTAAAAATAATCCAACGACAGGAGCATACTGACCCTTGAGAGGCTGACGCTCACCATAAACATTGAAGTATCTAAACACGATGGTTTCTAAACCAAACAAATCGTAATACATTTTGCAAAGTTTTTCGCCAGAAACTTTTGATACCGAGTATGGATTTAGGCAGTCCTCTCGTTGGGTTTCAACATTTGGTGGAACGTTTTCTAAACCATAAGCCGAAGAGGTTGATGAGTAAACAACTCTACGAACGCCCATTTCTCTGGCTGCTTGTAACACTGAGCATGTGCCATACGAATTTGTTTTGACTGCGAGTAGTGGATTAATTATGGCAGGTTGAATCCTTGCCTCCGCTGCACAATGAAACACTGTATCTACACCATCAAAAAGAGGTAGAATCTTTTCGTAATCACAAATATCTAACTTATGATTTTCTGCTAGGTCTTGCCAGTAAAAGGTGTGATGTGCATCAGATGATTCGTTATCAATCACTATGACCTGATGTCCACCCTCAAGCAAAGTAGAAACAATATTAGATCCAATAAATCCAGCCCCGCCAGTCACTAGGTATTTCATAATATAATCCTTTTATTTTATTCTTCGTCTTTAGATGGTTTTTTCCCAATGTGATACTTAGGTATCAACTCCCACTCGTGTCTGTTTTTGTGAGAAATAATTTTAATTTTTCTCATGGATGTTAAAGGTTCTTGGCATTTATTTCCATCCACAATATCAATGAGTCCCCATTCAGTCAATAGACCAACAATGGTATTTCTTCTGCCGAAATCTTCCTCTGTCATTTTAGATGGAAGCCCATCAAGTGCAAAAAGTTCTTTGAAGTGCGTAATGTAATACTTTCCACGCTTGTGAAGAATATGACAAGATTGATATAACTTGTTACCCACGCGAGAAGAGACACCAATACGGGTCAACGTTTCTCTTACTTTCAAAAAGTCTTCTGGATCTTTGAGCGTGACTTCTACCAGAGACTCTACAATAGATTCTAATTTTTCCATCATAACTCCATAACAATGTGGTCAACCCACAATTGTATTTAGGAGCCTTGCATTTTTAGAACATAATCGTGGATTTCGTCAATCTGTCTGTCCGACAAAACTCTCATGGACTCAAGGGCTTTTTTTGTACCCAGATTGTAGAAAATTTTTACGGACTCGATTCGTTTGTCCTCTGTCTTTTTAAGCCATTTGCTGAACCGTCTACGCTTTCTGATCGAGTGGCGTAGATAATCAAACTGTTCTTGCTTACCTAAATCTGCATGAATATTCATGTCATTTGCTTGTAGGATCGTGTCAGGAAAGTAAGATAGGCTCCGGTTCACAATAAATGGAACATACCCTTTCGCGGCTTCCTCGTCCGCAAAGAGATCATCCTTGGAGTAGTTGATTGCGTTTAGGTAATCACCGAGTTTCATTTGCTCTCACTGCTGATGTGTTATTTGCCCAGTCCCAGTTTTTTCTGTATTTCATATTGTCTCTCCAAACAGACTCTAAAATGTAAGACGAGATGTGATTATTTTGCAAAGTTGTAATCATCGCATTTACATCTTTGGGAAAACATGTGCCACCGAATCCATAGTCTCCATCGGGACCGGGTACTGCCGTGTGTGATCTGCCAATTCTAGGATCAGCCAAGACTCCTTCAAGGACACGATTGTAGTCCAAGCCCATCTTTTCACCAAGCATAAAAATCATATTGAAGAAACCAACCTTGGTTGCAAGGAAACAGTTAGCCGTATACTTTACCATCTCTGACTCACATGATGACATGGTGTAAACGGGGATGTCGGGAAAAACTTTTAAGAATAGTTCCTTTGCCATTTCGGAATATTTTTCTTCAATACCATCTCTGAGATATGGAGATCCGATCACAGTCCTATCAGCATTTACAAAGTCATACTTTGCGTTTGCAGCGGTCAAGAACTCAGGACAATGAACCAAGTTTCTTAGGCGATGCTTCTGAGACAACAGTTTAGTCGTGCCAACCGGAACGGTAGACTTGAGCATGATTACTTGCTCTCTGTTTTGATATAGTTTCTCCAAGCATTCCTCAACGATGCTGGTGTTTGCCTCGCCTCCAGTTTCACTTACCATCGGTGTGGGCAAGCAGATGAAAAGGTACTTGCAGTTTGCAACATCATCAAAACTGTGAGTGGATGCGTCTGGATTAATATCGTAGACTAGAGGTTTTTGATCACGGAAACCATATGCCACTGCTCCACCAACAAAACCATTTCCAATAATTCCAATGTCACTCACTTGAACTCTGCCTCCATCATGATTTCAGTAAGGCACGCCATCATGTTGATCTCCGAATCAGCGGCAAACGCAGCCTTGTATTGATAATTTGCCAGAATCAGAATCACCGCTGGCACGGATTGTGGTTTCAGATTCTCACCCAACGAATCATAAATCTTGCGATAGATTTGTGCTTGCTCGTTGCTGCCGTTGTCAACCACCCAACCACGCAACTTGGAGAAGTCTTTGTTCTTCAAGATATCCATGAGCGAGTGAATACCAACATCACCGATCTCCGTCAAGATGCCGACATCGATCTCACCGGAGGCAGAGTAACGTTGACACTCGTTCAGGATACGCCTCCAGTCAGGAGCATGACGCATGATCAACTTGGCGATCACACGACCGTCATAGTGGACGCTCTCGCCTTGCAGGATGCCTTCCAGTCGCTTCAAGAACTGCGACCCCATCTTCATCTGCTCCTCCTTCGTGAAGCGGAAGTCAACACATGTGCATCGGGAATGCAGCGGCTCGATGATTCGATTCTTGAAGTTACAGGTCAAGACGAAGCGACAGTTGATCGAGAACTCTTCGATGAAACCACGCAACGCAGGTTGAAAACTATTTGCATTTGCATAGTCAAACTCATCAAGGATCACGACTTTCTTATCACCAGTCAAAGACTGAGATGTAGCAAAGTCACGAATTCGTGTTCGCAGCGTGTCAATGTTGCCATCTTCGGAGCAGTTAATTTTGATATACTCTGCACCCATCTCTTTGCACATGGCAATCGCAGCCGTGGTCTTGCCACACCCCGGTCCACCAGAAAACAAAAGATTGTGCATCTCACCAGAATCCACAATGGCTTGAAGTGTTTCTTTCAAGCCACCGGGGAGGATACAATCCTTGATTGATTGTGGTCGAAACTTCTCGACCCATAAGTGTTGTTCAGTTGTTAGCATCAAAACATCCCATTGTAAACAGAGTCATTGGTCACAGCAAGAGTATAGTTAGCATCAATGTCCTTGTGCTTCAACAAGATCGCCAACTTCTCACACAGATTGAATTCATAGTCACCCGGAAGCACCTTTAACAAATCTGACTTCATGTAAATCTTGAAAGATGCACTTGATTCCATATCGGTCGGAGTGACTTCAATCTCATACTTGTTGGTTGAGTTTGCTTTTTCCTTATCGAACACAACCACCTTCACCTTGTTCTCTTCGTTCGTGAACATGATATCGGCAAGTTGCATCACGGCAGACGCACGCAAAATGTCGTTGATCTCTTGCTGCGACAAGTCAAAGGTCACTTTAATCTCTGGAAGATTTAACTTGCTCGGTGGTCGGCATCCCTCGACAAGTCGTGGGTCTGCATAATTGTATTCACAAGACTGGCGACCGGACTCGATGCGAAGTGATGTGCTGCCAAAGTCCACCGTTGGGTCGTTGAACAATGAGTAGGTTCCGAGAAACTGACTCAAATCCCAGATGGCAAACTCAGTTGCAAAGTTTTCTTCAACTTTTGCATTGAACATAATGCTCTTGCCTGCGTTGACACAGACAAGTTCATTGCCCGGAAGCACATGAATATTTGAGTTGATGCCTGCCATACTTTTTAGAATGGCAAAGGTTTGTTTCGACAGTTTCATTGTATTAGTTCCTTTAACTGTGGTCATCGTAGTAGTCCTCTAAATCTTCCACGTTAATTTTTCCTCTCTCCATGTTTCGAATAATTTGTTGATCATTGTTTCGCATGGATCGTTTATTGCTAAACTTTTCGCCACGATCACGACCGCCAAAGTTCTTGCGATCATTGTTTCTTTTATTGTGCTTTTTCTTTTTCATTTTAAGATTCCGTGGTTTCTCCTTCATCACTTTTTGTAAACCATCCAGTAATTTTATCTTCGATTTCTTTCACCGTGTCATCATCATACTTCTCTTTGATATCATTTGCAAGAGATTTCAATACGGATTCCATCTCAACGATCTGCTCTTTTTTCATAAAAGAATACTTCTTAGCAATCTCTGACTCGGGGTTGTTGATAACCGTAACTAATTGTTCAAGTGGTTTTTCAAAGGCAACCAATAAGTTTAGTAAATCTTCATTCGAAGCATTTGATTCTTTCATAATTTGACTAATAGATTCTGTTTCAATTTTTTGTCCCATCATGACCCTGAGAAATTGTTTTTGAACAGCGGTGGAAAGATTATTAACAAGACTATTCAATTCATCTCTGCTTACACTCTCCTCAATAACTTCTTGGGCAGGTGTTGGTGAATTCTTTTGGTTCAGGATTCGTCTTCGCATTTCGTACGCTTCGTCTACGCTTGGAAGACCCGTTGCTGCCGTGGGATCTTTGTCTTCTGGATTCATAATGAACTTTTCGTCCTCGATTTTGTCGGGGGTATTTGGTTTTTCATTTGGATCAGGAATATCCCCGTAAAGATTGGATGTTGTTGTTGGCATTTTTATTCTCCTTTTTTATAAGATTTGAGAGATGTTTCAATCATCTCTCTAAGTGTAAATGTTGGTTCCCAACTCATTATCTCTTTGATTTTACTACAATCAGATACAATTGAGGCAACGTCACCATTATGTGGTTTATTCTTAGAGATGTCAATTTCTTTCTGTGTAACTGAAACAACATCTGCAATCAAATCCCACAGACTTGTTTCGACACCATTACCTACATTAAAAATACCACAGGCATTTTTTTCAGCGGCAAGAACATGTGCTTTTGCAACATCATCAATGTGAACAAAATCTCTACAAGCATAACCGTCTGATGTTTGATGCTCATGCCCATAAATGTTACAAACTTTTTTACTCATAGCGGAGTTAATTAATTTGCTAATGATTGAATTTTGTTTTGGAGTTACCTTAGCAGATAGATTATTCCCTGCGGCATTGAAAACTCTAAGTGATGCAAAAGAAAAACTAGGATTAGATCTTCTGTATTTGTTCATGATCGTTTCGATCATCAACTTTGATTCTCCGTATGGTGTGATTGGTTTACAGTGGGCTGTTTCAAGTGCCGCACCATTTTTAACACGACCATATACTGCTGCACTTGAGGTATAAACAAATGACATCACGCCATGCTTTCTCATCGCATCCAACAATGTCAGTGTCTTTCCAACCACATCGTGATACACAGAAAGGGGTGAGTCTATGGATTCTCTTACTTGATTGGGACCAGCACAATGAATCACAGTGTCGATACCTTCGGAAAGAACACCGTCAAGGTAAACGCTGTCACCTAAATCACAGTTATAGATTCTGATGTTCTTTCGTCTGCCTAGACTTTTTTTGAGGCTCTTACAGTTTTTTTCATTTCGATCAAACACTGTAACTCTATGACCGGCATCTAAGAACGCGAGTGAAACGTGACTACCAATGTAGCCCGCTCCACCTGTAATCAATACATTTAATTTTTTACTCATTGCCACCATTCGGGTACTTCACGTTTTTTCCATTTTGCAAAGTAAGCCTTTTCTCCTCTGTAATAGTTTCTGTAAGATTCTACAGAGCATTCTACCTTATACTGATCAGGCATTGCAACGGCAAACTTTGTAAGTTTACCCTCTTTGATATTTTGAGGTTCACGATTAAAAAGATATTCAATCAAACCTTGTGAGTTGTGAACCTTTTCGTATCGGTGTGTATACTCACGGCAGAGAGCCAGAGCGTGAGTCGCGTGCCACCGATAGTTCATACGACTTTCCATCGTCCACTGCGTGCAGGGATGACCGACAAAGGATGCTTTCCAAAGTTTATCTTCACGCTCATCGCTCAGTCGCCAACGCTTGATACGTCTATTGTTTTTTGTTCGGTCGTAATACTCATCACCGTCAAGAACACGATGAGAGGTGGACAGCATTTGACCTGCTTCTAGAATCATTTTGACAACGTGCTTGTCCACCATTTGATGAGCGGCACGAATGGGATGTTCGTCTACTGCAAAGATGTTCATAGGAACACTCTACCATTCGATTTCCTCTTGTCAAGCCCTTTGTACCTTAACTCCTTTAGGATTACCTAAAATAATCTTAAGGTGTTTTTTCCCTGCAATATCACGTTCATACCAACCGTTGTAGCCGGGGTATTTTCCGTTTGGGTGTTCTCCAACAAATCTAAATGATTTGCCCGGAAGAAGTTTTTGAATACTTTCTTCATCACCAACGAAAGGGACTTTTTTTCTTGTGATTAAAACATGGGCGAGAGCGTCACTGGCTTCTGCATAGTTGCCAGATGTGTTCATCAACTTACCAAGTTTATTCACAAGAAACACTTTGGATGGTTCTGAACCATCAGACGCAGCACCAGTTAACTTAAAATTACCTGCCTTAAACTTTCCAAAGGTAGTGATGTCAGCGTCCGGGTCTTTGTCCATGTCTGCTGCATACCAGTCTGTGTGATTATCTGGAAGGTCGGTCGGTTTTTTAAAGTCTGGGTATCCGCCAATATTTTTATATGTTTTATCAATGATTCCAAAAATTTCTTTTGTAATATCGTTATTTCGTCCAAGCAGGTTTGTAGGAACTTTAATAAATTTTCTTTTTGCCAGTTGAATTTCTTCTTCAACTTTTGCGTATGGGGGACGAACATCAAGGCTACCACGTTGCAATAAAGTTGCCGCTAATTTATCCTCTCCTGAGTCTGCATCAATGACAGGCATTTGATTACGAGGAGGTGCGCCACTTGGTGGTTTTTTAGATTGAATGAATTTCAGTCTTCGCTCAAGTTCTGGCTCCCCGCCAATACTTTCTAACCAAGCCACTGCTTTGTTTTTATCATAAAACTTTGGATTCATATTTTTGCCTTGATAGATGGCATCCAAAGCATCTTTGATTGTTGCCTTGTAAATGTTGACATCACCGCCAGCCGGTTCACCTCTACGTTTGTTTCCAAAGGCATCACCCAAGGAGCGAAGCACAGGGACTAGATCACCAATACCGAGTTGAACCTCGGTTCCAAAAATCTTTGCCTTTGGTTCAGCCAGCAGAGTAGCAGCCCAACGATGGTGTCCGTCAAGAATATGATTGTCACCAGAAACCATAGATCCTAAGTTGCCACCCTTGACACCACCCACAGCCATGCCGAGTGATTTGCCGAGATAGATTGCAGATTGTGAGGGTTTCAGTTGGTTTGCACCCCACCCTCTAAACTTTGTTTTTACTTTATCGTCAGCGTCCGCCCCATCCATTTCACCTTTCTTTTGAAAGATATTTTTGATTCTTCCACGAAGGGGATTAGGAAACTCAGAGACACTGATTTCCCTTGTCGCCATTTCAGATAGGTAAAACTTTCTAAACTTTAACATGGGTAACCTTACTTCTTACTCCAAGTTCCGCCTTTACCCTTGTACCACTTTGATGCCCAAGCGTTGGCATAGGCTGATGGATAAACATCAAACTTTGCTTTTGCTTTTGCGATGGCTTTCTTCCAGAGAGCAGGATTGTTTGGTTTATTTTCGCCCTCTCGTAAAAACTTTCCAAATGACATTAACGATTCGTTTTTCTTGTCCAAACCTTTTGCTCCTGTTTTTACCATTACTGGTTTTTGTCCTTTTTTAGATTCGCCACCTTTGGCTTTGTCTCCGGCTTTCTTTTGTGCAGCACGCTTTCTCTGAACGAAGTCTGCGATGCCTTTCTTGCCAAGTTGTTTGGCTTTCTCTGCTGAGAGACAGGCTGAATAGGCTGCACCTTTTTTTGCGTCACCACACTTACCGATACGCTCACCGGCTGAGTTGAACCTATCCCATCCACCACTTTCTTTTCCTCCGCCTCCGCCTTTGCCGAACCAGTCGCCAAGTCCAGAGTCTTTGTATACTTCGTTCACATCTTCGTTCATGCAATCATTGCACCCGCAGTTGCACTCTTGCTCTTCCTCGGCTTTCTTTTTCTTACCTTCGCAGTGAGCCTTTTGTGAAAATCCCTTTGGGTTGTCACAGTCAATAGAGTCTTTATACTTTTGTGACCATTCCGCCTCTGAAACAATCCCCTCACGAATAACCTCAACAACTTCGTATCCTTGTTTTTCAAGTCTGCGGATACCGATACTGTCTGTAGCAAACTTAAAATTACCTTTTCTGGCGTGCTGCATAATTGAGACATTAGATTTTGGATATAGTTTCTTGATTCTTTTAGCCTCTTCTACGGCAGTCTTGTAACCAAAAACACCCTCGCTAGAAACTTTGGCTTGTTTTCTTCCTTTTTGTTGTGAAGTCAAGTTCATATACATCGCTTCTGATTCGATGTACGTTTCAGAGACTTTACCTTGCTTCAATAGTTTCGACACTGGCTTTCCCTTTTCCCAGAATTTGCAAGACCAGTAACCCGGAGTGGTTTTATCCTTCTTTTGGTCACAGTTGTGTCTTGCACGAAAGTTTTTCAGGCGTTCAGGGTCATCCCTTTTAATGGACAAATTAGGATCACCGTACTTGACCATGATCACATTGCCCTTGTCATTTTTTACATATACGCCAAACTTCTTTTTAGATCCTTTTGGAAGACGAAAAGGATCATCCAGTTTGACTTGTTTACCCTGATATTCTGCCATAGCAATCTCCTGCTACGATATTTAGGGTTTTAGATTAGTCTAGAGAAGTTGCCTGCCTTCTGGAAGGTGATTTGGTTCTGAAATTTATCAACCAGTTGGTCTGATTTGTGTGAAATCACGAAGATATGATTTTTTTCAGACAATTTGTTCAAAAGTTTCAAGAAATCATCTGATCCCATGGCATCTAAGGACGCATCGAATACCTCATCTAGAATGAGTAGATTGGTGTTTGCCGAGTTCTTGAGTCTGGAAACCTCTCTCCATGCCAAAAGAATCGCAAGGTCTATACGCATCTTCTCGCCCTCAGAAAAGGACATATATGAGAAGGTATCACGATGCCGACTTTTGATTGTTTCATTGAAGTTTTCATCAAGTTCGAACGAAACAAAAAACTCCATGTCTTTGAGATACTTGTTGATGAGGCTGTTGATCACAGGAAGATAATACTTAATTACCTTTGCCTTGATACCAGTATCCTTGAGCATGTCGGCAGCATTGCCGTAAGTGTTTTTCTTGACGAGCAGATCGTCTTTGCGATCCATGCTTTTCTCACGATCCGCCTTTGCGATTTCTAGTTTTTGTTTTGCATCATCGAGATCTGTGGTGTCTGCTTTCTTTGCCTCTTCAAGTTTAGCCTCAAGTTTTTGACCAGACTTTATGGTATTTTTTCTAGAGGTGTTAACACGAATCCTGTCATCAGAGAGTTGACGAATATTATCTTGTGTCGCTGCGATTTCATTTGATCGATCAATCTGTTTTTGTTCATATCTCTCAAGTTCTTTCGTAGCCTTTTGTAACTCATCTAATGTATTAGATGTTTTCTGTATTTCTTTTTCTTTTTTGTCTTTTGATATTTCAGAGTGACATACTGGACAGGTTTCATTGTCGGTGTAAAAAGAAAGATTCTTTTTGAGATTGTTCATCTCTCTTTCCATCTTTCCCCTTGCCTTGTCATACTTTTTGATTCTTGATTCCACATCTCTTTCATCCGTGATACTTTCCAGATGTGTTTGAATCTGTTTGTCCAGCACATCAAGTTCATCATCATGCTGCTGTTGCTCGGCTTTGTTGATGTTGATCTCGTCTTCAAGTGTTTCTATTTGTTGATTATTTTTTTTCTTCAAGGACTCAATCAACGTAACCACGCCAGTCGCACGTTCTTTGTTAATTTGAAGTGCTTTGTTGATATCGGTGATTTCATTTTTTACCATTGCAGTTTTATCACGAAGAACACTGTTCATGTTTGAGAATACTTGAATGTCAAGAATATCTTCAATAACTGTTCTTCGATCCGCTGCCGACAACTGCATGAAAGGCACGAACGAAGACGAGCCGAGAATCACAACCTGTGTGAAAGACTTGTAGTTCATGCGAAGGACTTGCTCCTCCAACATACGTTGGTAGTCTTTTGACTTTGCCGCGATGTCAACCAAGTCATTGTTCTTGAAAACCTCAAACACCTTTGGCTTGAGTCCTCTTCGAATCAGATAAGAATCTTCTCCTGCTGAAAACTCAACCTCAACAAGACACTCTTTTTCGTTGAGTGAGTTTACCAACTGTGGAATGTTAATCTTACGAAACGGTTTACCGAACAGTGCGAAGGTGATTGAATCAAGCAAAGCAAAAGACTTGCCGTGTCCATTCAGACCAGTGATCAGACTTGTTTGGTGACGATCAAGTTCAACCTCGGTGAAGTTGTTGCCGAAAGACCCAAAGTTTTTGAAACGTACTTTATGAAATTTTATCATTCTTAAAAAGATATCCTTCGACTAAAACATAATCAAGTTCGGTATTGTCTAAAACATAAAGAGCGTCCTCAATTGTCGTGAGAATTGGCTTGCCCCTAATGTTAAAGGACGTATTTAAGATTACAGGAATCTCCCCTCTCTGTCTCAACTCAAGAAGAACCTCTCTGAAAAATTCATGACCTGTTTCCTCGCAAACAGTTTGTAATCTAGAAGTTCCATCAACATGAGTGATGGCACTCAAAGAATCCCTAAATTCCTCTCTGACCATTGGTGCAAGACTCATGTACTTTGATTCATATACATCATGAAAAAACTTAAATGAATCTTCCAACAAACAAACTGGAGCAAATGGTCGATACCACTCTCTAAATTTAACTTTCGCGTTTAGTGTATCTTTCATGTTTTTATAAGATGGATCGCAAATGATACTACGATTGCCCAACGCTCTAGGACCGATTTCTGAGTCACCGTTTATGACACCGATGATCATGCCCTCTTTTAAAAGATCAACAACCTCTGAAATCTCAACCTTCTTTGCGTTTCTTTCTTTTACATACTCATCAAGTTTATCTTTGTCTAAGAGTTCAACGCCATCGTACACAAAATCATCACCTCGATACTTCCCATCTGTTTTTGATAAGAAATATCCTAAAGACAAACCACAATCATTTGGATTGGGTGGCACATACAGTTTTTTGCCACGAGCATGTAAAAACTCTGAAAGGGCTTGGTTGAAAAGAACATTCAATGCACAGCCACCTGTCATCACTACATCTCTATCTGGATATCTTTTTACTTCTGAATATATCCAACTGAACAACATGCTAGAAAAAACAAACTGACTGGTCGCTGCCAAATCCCATGCGTCTTGTCCTGATAAACAGTCTAGATTAAACTTTTCATCTGGTCTAACGACCTCATTTAGTGCCGATAGATGGTGTAAGCGAATAGTCTCAGGATTTTTTGGGTCAAGTGTTATCTTTGATGAATTCAGGTAAGTATCGTTCATGGCAGAAATCCACTCTTCTTTCACATTACCATACCCACATAGACCCATGATTTTTCCTGCCCATGTGAGATCATCATCTTCTCTTTTTTTGAGATCAGAGCAAACCCATCCAATCTTACTGTAAATGGTTCCAAAATCAATGTTGTAATTTCCTAATTCTGTAATGTGTTTTTCATCACCAAGAAATTTTTGTGTGAATGTAACCTGTCTCATACAATTTTCTGATTGCAATTCTGGTTTCAGCCATTGTCTTGTTCCGCCACCATCAACAGAAAGGATAATAGATTTATCGAAACCAGATTGGTAGTGTGCGCAATACGCATGTGCTTCGTGGTGTGGAAAATGCTCAAACTTCGCATTCGGAAAAAACTCACTGATGCGTTCTTGATCTAATGCATTTAGATCACCATATACGATTGTGTCAATTTCATTTGGGTCACTCATAAGTGAGGAAACGTATTCTAAAACATAACCTCTTTCATCATCATCAATAGAAAAACTTCGTTTTGTAATATCGTGTTCAACTGAAAATGCAGCGTATCTTTTTTTGACCAACCGCTCCACTTCAATGACACGAAGTTTATCATTCTTGTCAATGAAGGTAAAGGAAGCGTCATGGCTTCCATGAATTCCTAATACGTTTTTCATAATAACTCCTACACATCAAATGACTCAAGGAACAACTCCTTGAACACATCTTTTAGTCTTTTACATTCCTCTGGATCATCAGAGAATACATCATCAACATATGAACTAATCAATGTCATAGTATCGGTTGAAAGTGCGTCTTTGTCAACCTCTACCTTTTCGCTGGTCGGTGTTTCATTTTCAAGAATGGTCACACTCTCGGCATGATTTTCATATAGTTTTTCAATAAGTCGATCAAACTTCTTTGCATCTTTCTTTTCATGTACGAAGACTTTGACGTATCGCTTTTGATACTGTCGGAAATCAATCAATGCAATATCAATATCATCGTTGTATGGGATAGCATGAAAAAGTTTGTCGGGATTTGGCACAAACTCAATTTCATCTGTCTCCGTATCGTAAATGTGAAAACCTTTCTTTTCAAAAAGGTCTGCAAATGTCATTTGATACGCAGTGCCAAAGTAACACACATTGTTCTCTTCGTGCTTTTGGTGAAAGTGACCCGACCAAACTCTATCAAACCGTTGTAGCATATCAGACTTCATACCATCCGTATACTTCACTCCACGCATGACTTGATAACCCTCAAGTTCAAAATGTCCTGCAAGAATGGTTGCGTCTGTTTGATTGATAAAGTCAATCGACTTTTGTTCGTTGCCTTTGTTGATCCACGGAATCATCGCAATCTTTGTATTGTCGAAGGTCAGTTCCACTGGGGTGTCATAGATATGAAAGTCTGGATACCGAGAACCAAACAACTCTTTTGGTGAGTTGACTTCGTTGGTGTTTTTAAAGTAGGTGTCGTGGTTGCCAACAATACAGTGGACTTCCATATCTTGAAGTCGATCCATGAAACGCTCACGAACCTGTGCAAGCGTATTGAAGTTGACGAACTTTCTGCGATCCATGAGATCGCCTAAGTGCAAAATATGTTTTACACCACGTTCTTTGCAGGCAGGAAAAAATACGTCATCAAAAAACTTGAAGTAGTAATCTAGGAAAATTTGTCCGTCATTTCTTGCACCAAAATGTGTATCACAGATGATTGCAATTTTCAAAACAATTCCTCAGTATTATTTTTTTTCTTTCTTGTTTTTTTCTTCTTTGTAGTTTCTGTTTTTACGACATCACTAGGATTCAATTTCAGATAGTCTGCATAAGGATCTGTAGAGTTCCCATCTGGATCTAAGATCGAAGCAAGTTCACCTTTCGCATCAGCAGCCTCCATCATTTTGTATTTGATTGTGTCTTGCTTTTTTTCTCTTTGAATTCTACGCAAAAAAGCAAAGTATGTGATCTGCGTAAAATATGCGAATGGATTGCTTGACTTATCAGGATCAAAGTTGTTTGCTGCAACCAAACAGTTTTCGATTGCGTCACCAATCATCTCTTCTTTGTACGGGTAATTTACAAAATTTGGTCGTGTTGCTAATCTCTCTGCGATTAATAAAAAGCATTCACCGATATACTCGGTCACTTGTGGAATGGGATCATCAGACTCCTCTGCATCTCGCACTCTTTTTTTCCAGTCAGTCATTTCCTGAAAAAACTTTTTGTTGTCCACATAGTGATTAGTCATTCACACACCTTACTGCATTTTATGATTATGTCAAGTAGTCTTCTGGATTTGGTGACCAGTCTGTATATGAGTTACCATAATCTTCTCTTCTTTCAATATCATCATTTACGAGAGTGACTTCCTCATCCGAATCATCAACAATATCTTCAAGAAAGGAGTTACCATCCTCAAAATATTCCTCGATATTTTTTCTCTCCTGATCAATTTTATCCTTTACCATCCTAAGAATATTTTCCATGCCGCTCTCGGGTGATGGGTTGGTTTTTGTTTTAGGAAGTTTATCAACAATGAAACCTTTTTGTGCTTGATCATCCATATTTTTTTGAATCTCATATGCTTTGAGAATATCTGGATCTGGATGGAAAATTCCAACCACAAAATCCTTTTCAATCATGATTTTATTTTCAATGGTTGTTTTCAACCAGTCGTACAGGATTACTGTTTCTTTTTTTGCCCCGCTCATCGGCTCAACATAGTGCATGATTTTCATAACCATCGGACGTTCTAGTTGAATCTTGTCTTTCGTATTTTTGACTAATTTTGCAATAACATCATCACCGCTTTTTAGTTTAAGAACCTTGAAAGGGATTTTGCTCATTTCGCTCTCCTGTTAGTGGGATCTTTACGACCTTATAATCGAAACCTTCTGTATCATATATTTTCTTTCGCTCATGGAAATGGCGAAGTGTATGATTGTCATATTTTTTCCATGACAAATCATCAACTATGTCGTAGAGGCGTGCGGTGCTTTTGTGAACAGACTTTCTAAGTTGTCTTCCAATACTCTGTAGCACCCGTACACGGCTCTTCGAAGGTGACGCGAACACAATATTATTTAGGCGTTTGATGTTCACACCAGTTGAAAAAGTTCCGTAGGATGCAATGATAATTGAATCATCTGTCTGTTCGACCAGTTTACGAGCCTGTTCTCGCTGTTCTACGTCTGTTCCACCGTAGATAAAATGAACTGGTCGATCACAATCCTTGAGCATTTCGTGCAAAACCTTTCCGTGCTTTTCGACAAATTGAAACAGTATGAGAGTGTTGCCTTTTGTATTTTTCGCTAGATCACAAATAAATTTGTTTCTGCGATTGTCTGTTACAATCCATTCCATCTCATCTGCATACTGTGTTCTACGCATGAACTGTCGATCAGTTCCTCCATATGATAGCAACAGACAATCGATAGTCAAGTCAGAAAGAAGTTTGCGTTCCATCAACTTCTTGGTGGTCACGACTTTCTTGGTCGGACCAAACAAACCTTCGATGACTAACTTGTGTGTTAGTAGTCCGTCAAGTGTCCCGGTCGTTGCAATACGATATGGACACATGGTCAAGCGGGAGAGGATTTGTTTCAATGATTTCGATTTGAACAGGTGTGCTTCGTCTCCAAAGACAGTCCCAAATTGTTGAAAGAATTCTTCGGGCATGTTTACTAATGATTGCCATGTTGATATCACAACTCGACTGCGAGTTGCTTTCTCCTTTCCTGAGTAGAGCATGTGACAATGCGTTCGGGCGTTCCAGCCTTCCCCGCCATACTCGATAAAGTCGTGAAACATTTGTGAAACCAGACCCACGGTGGGTACGATGACCAGAACCTTTTTGTCCTCGGGAGTAAGGTTCATGAAATGTCTCATAAGTGTATAAATGATCAAAGATTTACCCGATCCTGTGGGTGACAGCAGCAGACAACGCTCTGTGTTCATGCCATGTAGGATGGCTTCTTTCTGGTGATCGTGTGGTTTTACAGGCTTCCCACCCAACTGAATGTCCAAACCGCTCAGAAGCGATTCTAGGTGGTCTGCTGACCATTTCTTTTTTGTGCGATTTGGTGTCTCAATCGTGTAGCCACGATCTTTGCAGAACTTGATGATATAGGATTCAAGCCCTGCATAGATTTTTTGTGAATACATGTTGTATAGTTTGATTTGCCCGTCCCACTTCTTCGCACGATAGGAGGGCATAAACTTGTGACCGGGAACCTTGAACGTGAAGAAATCAGACAACTCTTTTGCATGATGTCTCTCACACTTCACTTTGATATTACAGGAGTCTAACTCCTCGATCACATAATCTGGCATACATTAGTATTTATCCTCCAGATAAGAATCTACGCCACTCGATTGCATTCTTGATCTTGGTATGTCGGAAGGTGATCTCTTTCACGACCTCATCAAGATAGTTTACAATAGACTGGATGTATGCCATTCTTTCTTTTCGATTGCAGAGATCATCATCCCCATTCATGTAGACACTCACATCGTTGCGTAGAATTTTGTGGTCAAAAGGTTCCCATCCTTTTTGTTTTAAGGTTTCCGCATCGATCTTTCCAGTGTAGTATTCCCACTTCAACTTGTAGAGTCGATTGTATTCATTTGCGGCTTTCTCATACCACAACTTTGCATCGTGATATAAATTGAGATATTTGTTGTGAAGTTGAGGTAGTCGCAGGCTCTCGGTATCGAGTTCTGTGTCATTAATACGAGCATCCCGCTCTACCTGTTCTCTAAGTTCTTTTAGATCCATCATGTAATCTTATTACCCTTTTTCTCGTTGACACTCGGATTATAATGGGCAAAGAGGTCGTGTCAATAGGGAATCACAGAGAAAATCCAGATTCAGGATCTACGAAGTCATAGGTGTCAAACGCGAAGGAAGCAGTGGCGGTAAATGGTGTCAGATCACTCACACTCGAATCAAACTCAAGACCAGACAAAGAAACAGGAAAGATATTTTTAAATTTAATATGAAGGTTTGCTTTCATTGCACTATTTAAAATAATCAACTCACCATCACGAATCTGATTTGAAAACTCCTTTTCAAGACCTTTGTGGTCTTCAATCAAGTAAATTGTTTTCATCCAGTTTTGTATCTCTCTCCAATTCGCCATATCTTCATCAACCAAAAAGGTAACATCGAGATTATCAAAGGTTACTTTTGTGGTAGGTATTTTTAAATTTGAGAATCGTGTGGCTTGTGTTACTGCATCACCGGGACCAAAGCCGGGAAGTGTCACCGCCTGACAAAAGTAATTAAATTTATCAAAACCTTGAATGCTAAATCTGAAAAAAGTTTGATAAAGATAGTTTACATTTGTTGGTTGTTTTCTAGGATTGCTGTTTGGATTTGATGTCTCTGCACCAAAGGTCACACCCGGAAGGTTAAAGCCTTTCGTGAAGATGGACTCTGATGTAACCCCAGAAAAATCAAACTGTTGTTTAAAATCTAAAAAAGGATTTTGATCAAATTCGCTCATACAATTATGTAGGTAATGAACAAGGGGGGCTTTCGCCCCCCTTGTCCCGTCATAAACTACTCTAAGTCTTAGGGAGTACCATTACCGTGAAGGTTAAGAACACGGAAGATACGGTAGTATTGGTTCTGTCGAGCCGCAGCAGCAGCCAACGGATCTGACAAGTTAGAGCCATCCGAAACGTATGGGTTGTTTACCATACCGTAACGGGTCTTGAAGCCAATCTTCGGTTGGAAGTTGGTTTCGTTGACTGCTCTGACCATTTGCAGAGGAACGTATGGGCAGTAGAACATACCAGCGTCATAGGGGCTTGTGCCTCTATATCCAACGGTGATGTAATCAGCACCAGACACGGAGTATGGGTCAATGTAGACCTTAATCTTACCGTTCAACGTACCTGCGAAGGTGTTGCCAGTATCATCGACTTCAAGATCGACATTAGGTGTTGGGGTCAAGTTCAAGAAACCAGACATGGCGAGAGCCGAAGCAACGTCAGAGGTGCAGATAATAAAGTTACCTTTTCCTCTACGAGTTTCTTTAGCAATCACGTTGGCTTCGCGGTCGATTTGGAACATCAGACCACGGAACTTCTCAGCACTCCAACGACCATCGGAGTCGAGTTGGACATCATAGACACCACCGCCATTGACAGCATCGCCAGCGATAGGAACTGTTGCACCACTACTCTTGAAAGTAAGGTCGCGTTGCTGACAGCCGAGTTTTGCACCACGATAGATGGAGCGGATAACTTCACGGTTGATTTCAGCAAGGATTTCAGCCGAGAGAATGTTAGCCAATTCTGTTTCAGCATCCAGACCATGAACAGCCTTAAGATCCTGAGCCAACTCAGAGGTGTATTCTGCTTTCAATGCACGAGTTTTCGCAACAACCGATTGACGGTCGATTGAGAAAGCCATTTCACCGAAGGTATTGCTACCTTCAAAGAATGAAGTGGGCGCACCGGGATCAACGTCAATGGTGGCTGACGTAGAACCAAGACCAGCAGAGTAACCTGTGGTAGAACCAGATCTAGACACGTTACCGAGAGGGTCACCAGTTCCACCGAAAGATGGGAATCCAGCACCAGATTGTGTAGCACCAGCGGCTCCACCAACGGTAGCACCGAATCCAGTTGGGGCTTCGTTGAAGAGTGCTTCAGCAGAGCCTTGGGCGGTGAACTTAGCCTTCATCGCAAAGATCAGACCTGTAGGACCAGACATAGGCTGGACACCACAGACATCATAGGCGATCAAGTTAGGCATAGATCTACGAACGAGTGAGATCAGAACAGGGTTGAAGCCGGAAACACTATTAAAGTTACCGGATGTATCGGAGAAAACGGCATCAACGCCAGAAACGTTTGCTTCTTCGCGGAGAGCCTTTTCTTGGTTTTCAAGCAGAATCGCAGTAACATTCTTGCGATAACTGTCTTGGATATCTGGAAGATCAGCATGTTCGATGACGGGTTGCCACTTCTGACGCAGACCTTCGACTAATGGAGTTTCAGTAGACATTATTGAATTTCCTTTCGGTAGTCTTACTTAGAGTAGGTATTATTTCTTTCGATCTTCGCAGAGCGAGAGAGTGCGTTGGTATACGCTTCCATCGTTGGAGCGAGAGTTGGTCTTTCTTCTTCGACTGCCTCTTCTTCAGTGATGGCAAATTCCTCAACGAGAGGGGTTCTGTTTGAAACTTCTTCTTCTTCATGAACACCGAAGAAGTTTTCTTTTAACATATCAAGTTTTTCAGCAAATTCTTGAGCATCATCGAAATCAATCTTCTCTGCGAGTTGTCGCATTCGAGCCTCTTGAGTTTCGGTCATGCCCTTGGTGTGAGATTCATACACAGCCTCGGCTTGTGCCTGTGTCATTTGCTTCATAACTGAAATGTTTTTCTTAATTTGTTCGTCCAGTTGAGAGTTTAGGTCAAAGACTTTATTATTTAAACCCTCGACCAAATCATAAGACTCTTCTGGCATGGTGACGTAGTGAGTTTCAAAGAGTTTCTTCAATCCAATCATGAAGGACTCAGTGACATCAGAACGAACACCTGTATCGATGGCAACTTGATTTTCTTTCATCCAGTTCTCAACGACATAAGACAAATAATCGTCCATTTTTTCTGCCATCGACTCGACTTGAAGTTCAACTTTTTGTGCAAACTCTTCGTGAAGTTCAGCACGAATATCGTCAACTCTCATTTCAACGGCAGCCTCGAAAATGGTAGATGCTTTATCTTTGAATTCTTCTGAGAGTTCTTCGCCAGAGAAAAGTTTGCCAAGATAATCAGATCCCTCGGACATACCTTTCATTCCTGCACCCATTCCTCCACCGCTCATCATTTTCTTGAGCATCATCATCATTTTCTTTTTCTTATCGTCATCCATGTTCATCATTTCTTCTTCATCATCATCCATCATTTCTTCTTCATCATCATCCATCATTTCCTCTTCATCACCCATCATTTTCTTTTTCATCATGGCTTTCATCATGCCCATTCCCATGTCCTCCTCTGAGCCGTACATTTCTTCTTCTGGCTCCATGTCGGAAAGATCATCAACTGGCTCTGTGCCACCTGTGACTGGTTCTGGTACTTTAGGAGTTGTGCCATCAGCACTAATCTCAGATCCCTTCATGCCGGGAACGTCAGATACTTCTTCACCTTCCCCACCACTGGAATGCTTTTTCATCTTTTCAGACTTTTCGGTTGCTTTTCGGGCAGCCCGCATTGCAGTGAGTTTAGTTGGATCGGTAAAACTTTCTTCTTCAAGAATTTTTCTTGCGGTTTCAAGGGCGTTATCAAGACTCATTGGACTCTCCTTAAGTGTTCCTCTTTATTTATGTTTGCGTAATTTTGAGAGGAAATCAGCGAAACAATACAATTTAGCCTCGTCTAAGTTCCTTTTTGGAGTTTTGGAAATCACTTCTTTGTGAGATTCAATTTCACGGGATGTGAGAATACCGTTTTCCCACACCCATTCTTTGCCTTCCATGATGCCCTGAACATAGGCATCAGGAGCAGATGGATCTGCAACAATATCAACAGCGGCAAGACTAAAATCATCTTGTACTTCATTGATACCTTTTTTGTTTTGTTTAAGTGAACCCATACCTCTAGATGAGACACCGATCTTAACTCCTTCTTTGATAAGATCTTTTACAATTTTACCATATGGAGTATCAAGAATTTTTGCCTTTCCATAGACATCATTTCCATCGATACGAAGTTCTTTAATTAAGTGAGACACTCTTTCAAGATTAAGTTGGGGACCATCGGGGTGTCCGAGTTCACCCATCGCACGACTTGGTGTTACATATTCCCTATTGTATCGAGCCACTTCATTCATCAATGTCTTGTTTGGATACACACGACCATTACGATTCTTTTGTTCGGCTTGCATAAAAACACCATCAATATGATATTGTTTTTCGCCATCAACCTCTTCGGTGATTAGATTAACATCTTCGGTGTGTTCAGTGATGAGTAACATTACGCTCTCCTTCTTTTCTTAAGTTTCATGGTGGTTCTAAATGGATCATCTGTTTCAAGACCATCATCCGCGTCTAAAGTTTTTGCAACTTTAAATACTGGATCATCTTCGACTGGTCTTTTTGCCCTTGCTTCTGGTGAGCCGATAGCGTCTGCACCCAACTCTTCTTCCTCATCATCATACGCCTCCCCTTCAGTACCATAAACTTGAGGCGCACCCGGATTGTAGTAAGGGTGATCCGGGTCCATATAGTTAGGTCTTCCATCGCCATCATGATCACCCATCGGATCAAAGAAATCTGGCGAAGGCAAAGGATTTACATCATCTGGTGCTGGAAGAATATCCGGTCTACCGGGACCGGGAAGGAAGGGTCGATTGGGACCACCGGGATTTGGTTGTGGTTTACGGGGGGGATCTAGATCAGGTCTTCCGGGTCCGGGGAGGATGGGTCTGTTAGGAATATCTCCGGGGTTCATAGGGCGTGGTGTTTCGGGTGGTGTCACAGGTCTTCTTCCAAACATTTCTTCTTCATCCTCTAAATCATAATCTTTCTTAGAGCGATCAAGATCAGTGGTGGTCATGCTTCCTGCGATCTTTCTTTGTGCTGGAATCGCTCCTGTGCCTAAACCAAATTCACCTCGCTTGCGATCTGACTCAACATCAATATCACCTACTGTCTGGGGATTACCTTTAGGTGCGGGATCTCTGACTTCAGCAGACCCACTCTTATAGGGATTAGCATCTCCCGGTTGCTCGACAGGATTTTGGGCTACGGGACCAGCGGGGTCAGTGAAAATTGCTTGACCTTTTCCTTTAAAACCTTTCAATTGAAAAGGAGAGGACATCTTACCTTGTTCAATATCCTGTTGTCCGGGGGTTTGGAACTTTCTTAGTTCCTCTTTTTTTTTTGAACCGCCCATCAACTTTTGTAAGGCTCCCATCAATTCTTCTTCCGAACCGTATGCCTCACCTTCAACTGGAGGAGTGCTTAGAGGTCTAGTTGGATCTCGATCAGGATTGTTTGGATCAGTGAAAGGATCTTCGATGAAACCGGGGATAGGCATGTAAGGAATTACATCAGGATTATCTGGGTCGATGGGTAAGGGTTTCGGACTCACAGGATTTGTTGGTTCATATGGTGCGATTGGTCTTCTAGGATCTCTAATCAACTGAGGAACATAT
>Ga0098043_1000061_pt1 | contig 32748 bp, 37 predicted proteins | sample 9B_taG_FD_92581 | JGI IMG/M metagenome (GOLD analysis project Ga0098043, IMG submission 92581) | Marine viral communities from the Subarctic Pacific Ocean - 9B_ETSP_OMZ_AT15188_CsCl metaG | ecosystem: Environmental > Aquatic > Marine > Oceanic | place: Subarctic Pacific Ocean | collected 2015-01-10 | reverse complement strand
TTACCATTTCAAGGGGCGCACCCCCACCGTTGGGCCAGATTGGCGCCACGGCCGGGCCACCCCCACCAACCTGGCGGGTCAATTGGGTGGTAAAAGGTCACCGGCCGGCCATTATAACAGGTTTTGCGGGGTTGTCAACCGGTGAATTCATGGTCAGAAATGTGGGTCAGATTGGGTCAGATTGGGTCATATGGTGGCTAGTGGTGGGATATCAGGTTGGTAATGGTGTTTTGGCAGGATGGCTAACGGAGGTCAATTCAACCGTGTCATACGGTTCGTGTAACCGTGTGTATACGGTGCCGTGTGCCACTGTTTGTTGGAGTCTGTTGTGTCTAGAGATTGTGGTAATGTTGTGTAAAGTCAGCAGGAATCTGTCGCCAAATTCTCTGCCTTGAGGACTACTTGTTCTTGTTCATGTCCTTCAATATGTCTCGGATATCTTCAAGCATATAGTAGATGCCTGAGACACCATCTGCCACTGTCCAATTGGTTCCGTCTGCTTTGTCTTTCTTGTCAAGCGTCTGTTCAAGATCACCAATTGCGTTGCATACATCTTGTAGAGTGTATTGTTCTTGTGACATATTGTTGTCTCCTTTCTATGTTGGTTTGTTTCTAACATAGTGTAATTGTAGCACATCGCGGCGGATCAGTCAACGCGGTTGGTAATCTTGTTTGGTAAATCTGGCCTACGCGGATGCTGGCGCCGTCTCTGGGTCATGCAACCTGGGGTCGAGATCTACTCGAACAGTGTCTCTGACTTGTCTTCTTCGGTGGGTAGCAGTCAATTGTTTCGTGTTTTAGACTGTGGTGGGTGCAGTTGTGCTAGAACCGGTGGATCACCGCTGTGCGTGGCTCTGTGTGCGAGTAAACGGGGTGTATTGGCGGGGGATGGGCCTGGCTTGAAAGGATCAAGTTATGGCATAACAAGAAAAGTATACACCAGGCCCCGTGGATGTGACTTATAAGTGACCGCACGTGTAAATGGGTCTCAACACATCCAACAATATTTACCCAAGAAAGTGTTGACATCCAGGCGAAGTGGCGTATATACTAAAAAAAAGGAGATAATATGGCAAACAATAACAACATTAACAACATAATAACAACAAATAAAAACAAATTACAGATTGCCGGTGAGCAATCAGTAATACATTTTGACTCCGTCAAAGAAACCAAAGCAGATAAGATTAGCCATTGCCACCAAGATTTACCAAAAGATTGGCAATGGACTAAACTTGATCTGTTCAACAACGTCAACAAAAACTTGGAGCATTTGAGATTGAACATAACCATATGTAAAAACAAGCAGTTGAAAAAATACAGGGCACTGATGAACACTGAATGGGCACATTTCAAAAGAAATCTGTCGGCCGAAGAGTGGGCATCTGAACACTATGAATTGGTCAAGAAGACCAGGCAAGAGTTGAAGAACGCCAGTTATCGGGTCCGGGACATAAGGGCAAGTAAATGCTATATGCCGGGATACCGACAGGGCAAGGGTGATACGGTCAAGAGATTGAGTGTGTTGCTGGTGCCAGAGACACAGGATCACCGGTATACCGCTATATTGATACACAAGGAGACCAAGATCTTGGTGCCTTTAAGAGGAGACCGCGGATACCTAAGTTCAAATCAAAGAAATAAAAATCAGATCGCAACGGGCACTGCCAACACCATATTGAAAACATCAAAAGGTGTTGACATAGATGAGGTATTGTAATGGCCAGGGGTTTCAATTACACCAAGTTGGCACAACAGAATCGTATGCGACAGAATGGGTGGGAAAGGTTTGAGCCAGAGAAAAAGAAGAAAATAAAAAAGACCAAATTCACCAAACTGAATAAAAAGCCTTTGCCACCTTTGGTTTTCGTGTGGGATCCACCTCGTTCGTGATCGCTACCTAGGATTTTTACGGGGTCTACCCACACCCGCGTGTATGCGTCCCGAATCCAATTTACGATTGAGCCTATGGTCCTGTCTCTTGTATCTGTTCAGCACGAAAGCACAACTGTGAAGTGGTGGCAGGCATCTGGGTGCCATGCCCTTGTTCCGTGGTGGTCCATTGCCGCACTTGAAATGCCCCAGTGGTTCAATCAATTTTAGGAATCGTTGTGTGTCCATTATGACACCGTGTGTGCCGCCGCGTTGGCGTAGTTGCTTCGCCTGTCTAATTCATTCCGTGCCGCGACCCTTACATTGTATTGATCGCCTGTGGCAACCGGTCCTATGAAGAAAGTGGTGTCATTGGTTATGCCCGCCGTGGTGAATGTTGAATCTGAACTCAGTTTGAACTGCACGATATATTCAGTTGTGAATGGATCTGTGCTGGCCGTCCAGGTCACTTTCATCTGCGACTGTGCCACGTATCCGCTGGTGCTGTTGTTGGCTGATCCTGATGTCACAGTGACGCCCGAGGGCGCCGTGACCGTCAATGGGTTGGGTAGGTTGATGGTGGGCCTGGCGGCCGCGGCCGCGTGTCCGTCCAACACGTAGTCGTTGGCATTGTGTTCAGTGGCCACAAAGCCCAGTTCACCCGATGCATTGAGATTCACGCTCTCTATCCTGAAGTAGCCATCAAAATTCAAATTGTTGTTGACGATCCGCACAAGGTCTCCAACACTGACGTTGGTCACCGCCGTGGTCGTTGAAAATTGCACAGCCATCTTGTTCCTGCTGGTCTTGACCAATGTCTCGGCCATGTTCAGTGCCCTCTCACGGTGGGTGCAGTGTGGTAGTGCGATCTGTTTGTCTAGAGGTATGCTGTTGTCCTCTGTGAGATATGTTGAATACACGCTACTGTCTGATGGCGGCCAGAACACGTCATTGGGTTGGTAGTCAGCGTCTGGATCCGTGTAGGTCACACGCAGTTGGTTGACTTTACCACGTTTGCTCTCACCCTGTATCCTTAGACCACCAATCAGATTGTCCTCATCGATCGTCTGAACAACCGGTGGTGGATTTGGTGCTGAATCAATGTCTGTTGGATCACCACCGTGTGCCAGTTTGATGTGATACTTGCCTGCTTGGTATGGCATAATGCCATTGAAACTGGCCAGAACACTTTTCACGTTGTTTAGAAGGCTGTTAGAAGTTTCAACTATGCCGTCAAACACACTGAACTTGCCTGTGGTGCTTGAGGTGTATGGAACAGTCTGATCACATTGTGACGCCGCTGTCCGGACAGTGGCCCAATCAAAGTAATCATTTGACAGTCCCTTGCCGTATCTTGGATTTCTCATCAGGTCTATCAACACGTTGACAGGATTGTTGTTGTAAACTTCTGTCTCACTGGCATAGGCCGTGGTGTGTGTTTCTACCTGTGGCTTCAATACCTCTACGGTGATGTCAAATGTGCCTGTGATGGTGCCATTTTGACTCGCCAAGGTCAATTCTGGATCTATGATATGAACAGTGTTCAATGCCAGTCCCTTAAAGGTGTGTTCAAAGGTCCTCCTGACCACGCCATCACTCAGCCTTACCGCTGTGTTTGTGATTGCCTTGAATGAATCACCGTCAATTAACTGTATGTTCTGCCCTGAATCACGTAATCTCAAGGTCATACCTAACTGTCCGTAATTTTCTGTGTTGCTACTGAATTCTGCGTTCATCACTATCTTGATTGCGTGATCGCTCCTGGCGGTGGTCACCCTGATCGCGTTAGCGTTATCACTACCAAATCTTGAATCGTTTGCCAACGTCAGAGACAATGTCTTAGTGGCGATTGTGTTGTCGCCATTGATCGTGTAGCCTTCATCGTTGCTGTCATCAAACTGGCCAAAATCAGTTGGTGAGTAACCATCCAAAACGTTGAATATTTTTCTGCCTTTTATCCTGACCTGTATCTGAGGCACTCCTGATCTGTAAGGATTGTTGTCAGCGTCTTCCTGTGATTCAATCTTCTTCCATTCAAACCTACATGCCAAGTAGGCAACGCCACGCAGTCTATGGTTGCTACCCCAACCTGGGGCCGCGTCCAACAATGATGAGACGGTCTGGTTGTCCCTGCCATCAAAAAATTGTGTGACCAATCTACCTGAGTAGTCCCCTGATGTGGGTGTGGCCTGTGTGCCGTGTGCGTAACTGCTCATAGGCACATCAACGTCGTCTATGAAAATCTTGTCTATGCTGTTGACCTGTCCTTCACAGATGGCCAATGCCACGTAGAGGTATTTGTTGTCCGTGCCGTTGGTTGAAATGAAGACCCTGTGGCCGCCAACCCTACGTTCGCCATAGATCACTGGTATGTTACCCACACCACTGTCCTTGTTCAGTAGTGGTCCAAGAATTTGTTGATTAACTTGTCCATCTGTGCCATCGCCGCCAAGGTCCGGCTGTTGGAATGGTGACGATACAATGTCAACTACTTTCTTGACTGTGTCAGTTACAAAATCAACGGCGTCATCAATGACATTTTTTATTTTTCTTAGAATTTTTTTATGAAATGGCATTACGGTAATATCCTATACATTGTGGCCGGTTTGCCCATTAACAAGATCGCCTGTTCAAAAATCTCACAATCATTGCTCAAGGTCCAGTTGTCGGTCGTTTTTATATCAGTGATGTCAAATTCGGCCATAAGATTGACCATGCATTGTAATAATTTACAATAATTCTCCACAGTCCTAAATTCGGGTAACAGGTAAACTGATTCTACCATTGCTGACCCTGTGTCATCATAGGCCCTCGACGATACATCGCTGAAGATGTAACCTACAAGGGTGTTCATTTGGAACAATCCGTAGTCAAAACTTTGTAAACGTCTGGCAACGCCATTTTTCAACTGTGTCATTAGTATGTCATCCCTAATATTTTCGATACCCCTTTCCAACAGAGATATCTTTGACAATGCAAACAACTGTCCGATATCTTTCACACCTATTCTTCTTGCAGTTATGTCATTTATTTTCATCATTTGCTGGCCAACCTATCCATGTGTGCGTAGATCCTACCAATCACCTTGTCCAGAGACATCAGTTCCTGGCTCATCATCGCCACCATTGTTTGTAATTCTATAATTGTGACCAATGCCCAGGTCGAGATGCCCATCAGTATGGTGCCCAACAGTGCGATCAGTGCCGTGTTTGTTTTCCTGGTCATCACGTCCTACCCCATTTTATGTCAGTCTGTATCTGTGGTGCAAATTCAAAACCAACGTCGTTGGGAAAGAAACGTTGTTGGCTGTCGTTATTGGTCCTCCTGCCTGATATCTTTGTAAAATCTGCAAACTGACTGCTAATGTTTATTGACAGAGTGGCTGTGTCCTTCTGTTCGCTGATGTTGAAATCTTTTATCCTACCATCAAAGTATTGGAACACCTTGTTTGTGTCTAAAGTCAGGTTGTCGTCAAGTATTGCCCTGTAGATTACTACACGCCTGTCAATGTATTGGTTGTTCAACACATAGGCCAAGGTAGTAAAATCTACGGCCGTAAATGCTATGGACATTGAGCCAACTTTTAAATCTTTACTCTCCTGCACGTTACCAAGACCAATGAATTGTCCTTGTGCGATGTAATTGTTTGATCCAGCATCCGGTGCCGTGGCACTGTCGTATGAAAGATCAACGAAACTGTTGTTGAAGTATACCGCAGTGCTTAGATGTATTTCAACTAGATCGGCCACCCTCTGCTGTCTTCCTGACAGTGATGTAATCAATCCTGTTGAAAGGTTTCTCGGCATTAATGATCCTCTGCCACTGATATCTGTATCACACTGTTGCCGTCCGCGCCGGTGTTAGTGACCAAACGGTCGGTCATTAACATCACTTTGAAAGGCACGTTGTTGTAAATGATGGTTGTTGTGTTATCAACCTCGTGCTCAAGCCGAGGTGTGAATTCAAATGTGTCTTCTGAACTTAGATCTTGATTCACGTCTGCTGTCAACAGATATACTTTGTTGTGATTACTGAATTTAATATAATCTCCAGTTTTCAATGATCCGCCGCCGCCATTTGCCTTGACGCTGTTTACACCGGCCGCAAAATCAGTAGTCACAGTTGGTGTTCCGGTAGCGTTTGTGCTCCTTGTTGACCCATAGATAGGTGGGACCAGGTTGAAATGACCAAGCATTCCTTCCTGTTTCACTAGGAAAGCAAACAATTCAGCCTGTTCGGCACGATCCAATGGTTTGCTGGTCAAATCAATTAACCAATGCTGTGCACCAATCGCCTTCCTAAATGTTATACCACTTAGACTTTCTGTGATTCTCGTTGTTGTTTCACTTGATATTGTTGCTGATTGAAAATAATTTGTTGATAGTGTGTCGCTCATTATACTAGACTCCTTTGACCGTTTTCATTTAATGCCTCGTTGATAACACCCACAATGACGTCTCGCCTTTCTGCAAGTAGGTTGTCAAAACTCTGCGAGTCAACAGCATTGATGTTGAAATTGACGTTCACTTCTGTTCGTCCGCCGGACTGACTGTGTGGTGTTATCATGCCCGTTGAACTCGGGGTAAAAGTTTCTTCGCCAGATTCTCCAACCCTGTATGATTGACCTGCCATGACCTGGCCACCAAATTTCCTTCCTGGATACTGTTGTGATCTTATGGCGTTGACCTGTGCCATACCGGCCGCTATAACAAGGCCTGCTGTGATGAATCCCAACGGGCCTCCCATTGCAAATGCCTTTGTGGCACCTACGTAGGTGTTCTGTATAGCATCTGCTATCTTGACCGCTTTTTGTAGTTCAAAGAACTTCTTGTTCTGAGACGCCAACACGTCAAGGGTGTCCCTTGCGGTCGATATGGCGATCTCTTTCTTCTCCTGTTCAGTGGCACCTGTGATGTCCGCTTCTTTGAATTTGCCTTGTTTGAACAGGTCAATGCCTGCTCTTCGTTTTTCATTCTGTTCCTGTTGGGCCTTGTTTTCAATCCTGCTTCTTATGTTGGCATGTTTTATGGCTATCTCTGTCCTTGATTTCTCATACTCTTCGAAGTTGATGGATCCGATCTTCAATGCCGCGTCCATGTTCTTTATCTGTTCACGTTCTTTACGATCATTTGCCTCTATTTCTGTTTCATTTAATAACATCACCTGCTCAAACTGTTTTCTCATCTTCTCCATCAATTTGGTCTGTGCTGTGCCTTGGGCGTTGGTTGCCGCGGCATTGTCATATTTGAATTTGGTGTTGTCACCAGTCGCCACAGTGTTGGCCACGATGGTTCCTGTTGATTGTGTGTAAGCGTCGTTGTTAGTGAACAAGGCCTTGCTGTTGGTCTCTACTGATTCCGTGGCGTCGTCGTTGGCGTCACTGAACAGACCCAGTTTTGTGGCAAGGAAGCCCAGACCCATTGCTATCACCGTGGCCGCCGCTATGTAAGGGTTGGCCCTTGCCGCCGCTGTAAGTAATTTTGTGGCTGTTGTGACTGCGGCTATACCAGTGGCAAGTCTTCCAAAACTTGCTATCACGGATCCGAGAGCCATCGCTCCTAATACGTTTCTGAGTAATTCAAAATTGTTTCTAACAAACAACAATGCATCGCCTAATGTCTTACCTAAAGCGTGTGCCAAATCTTTGTTTTCCTTGGTCAAGGAAATGATGTCTTTGGTTATGAGCGTGAGTGCCTCTGTTAGACCACCCTCACCAATCTCGTTGGCCGCGATGCCAAATTCATCTATCATGTTGGAGAAAGCGCCTGACAGTGTTTGCGCCTGTCGTTCAATCGCTCCAGCGAATTTGACCCTACCAACCTCACTCAAGAAGTCAATAATTTCTTGTCCGTCGTTCTTTATGTTGAAGGCGGTGCCTCTGAAGTTAACAGTCAACCTGTCACCTTCGGTCTTGACTTTGATACCCAACTGTTTGAGCATCTCAAATTCACCAGTAGTGGCGTTGAACACTGCCTGTGACACCTCGTCAATACGTTTTCCCATACCTGCGGCAATGTTACCAATGTTGGTCATAAAGTCCGCGGTTGGATTCAGACCGGCATTCTTGAATGTAATGAACGCATTTGTAACCTCACCTAATTGGAATGTTGTTCCGGAGGTGAATTCTCTGATTAGATCAAAGGCCTGTGCCGCCTTATTGGCGTCGCCTTCGATGGTGATCAATGTTTGCCTTAGATCCTGAAACTGTCTAATAGTGTTGACCACACTGCCAACCAACCTAGTGAACCCTATGGCGGCGAATGCCGTAGCGGCAATCTTGGCCGCTGATCCCAAACCTATGGTGGCCTTGGTAGCACGGCCGAGGCTTTTCTCCAATCGTGCGATTCTCTTCTGGTTGGAAACTACTACGTCTACATCTATCCTGGCCTTGTCTGCCATCTACCTACTCCTGTTTTGTTTCATAGCACTGCGTTTTGCTTCAGCCTGTTCCACCTGGTAATAGGCGGCCCAGAGATCTAATTCCAGCGTTGTCATTTCAAGCACTTCCGCCACAGACTTTTTCAGTCTGTCGGCCAAAACAAGGAAGAACCTCAGATCACCGCCGGTCTTTATTCCTTTGCGAGTGCCTCCACATCAACCCTCTGTTCGAAGTTGTTGATGGCACTTGCAACTTTTGTTATCACGGCAGGATCGGCTTCATGCATCAGTGAGGTCTTGTCCAGATCCACAAAGATTCTTTTACCGTCTTTGTCAAGTGATTTCACAATCAAACTTTCAACAAGGGCTTCCACCGTCTTGCCTTTGGCCTGTAATTCAACCACTCTAGCCTCGTCCTTGAAGGGATAGGTTTTCCTACAATAGATATCCATATCCCATTCAGGAACGTTTATTTTCATCATTTCACCACCGATCGCTGATCTGTAGTGTTCTGTTATTTTCTTCATTTGTGAAGACATATTTTCTAACTCCTTTTGTTTAGAACTTCCCTAATGGCAGGTCGCGTTATACCACGAGGTGATTGTTTTGAGTAGCCGCGGTTGAGACGTTCGATGTAAGGAGTGTCGTTGGTTACCCTGAATTCTCCTTTTGATCCCGTCAACCTCCAATTTGATCTAGCACGACCAGATCTTTTTGGAGTGTGCTTTGCCAGTGTCTGGAAAGCGTCCTTGGCCACTGAGCCAACCCGTTGGTCTATATCACGTCTGAGACCAGAGATTGCCTGTTTGGCGTTTATTAACTTTATCTTTAACAAATCTATTATAGGTTTGTTTTTGTTAATGCGCCACTACCCTGAAAACTTATAGAGGCCTCGACCATGCCGTCAAAATTTGACGAAATTGAGTGACCTGTTACTATAATCTCTCCAGATAGTTTGATACCAGTCGACTCGCCCGACGGATATATTTCCACAGAAGCCGCGCCTGCACCAATACCTGAAAATAAGGCATTTGCCGCCGCGTCGTCATCTCTGAAAAATACGTCCATTGATCCTGAAAACTGGGATAGACTTGGAAGGTAACTTCTTGAAGTGTCTCCCATCACTGTCTGTTCTACGGTTGCTTGTTCCTGATCAACTGTGAATGATCTGATTTCTGCCACCGCTGTTGGTGTTCCTGAAACGTCGTATTTCACCACGCCTAGTTCACCAGTGTAAGTTGCTGTGTTTGTAGCCATCTTACTTCTCCTTGTTGTTTAGATCTTTTTTAAGATCTGTTGATTGAACTTCACCCTCGGCAGATATCTTATCCTTGCCTTGTTTGAATGTTGCTGTTGGTTGTGACGGACTGAAAGTCCATCCTTTTTCCAGATGCTGACGAACATCTCTGTTGTCAACTATCTCTGAAACTTTTCCTTTATACATTTGTATTGCCATTATAGCACTCCTTTTTTGTATCTGTAGATCACTTCCACGGTCACAACGACTTCTCCCAAAGGCAAAGTCCTTTCAATGACATCTACTGCTGTTACGCTGGTTGTGACGTTGTGGATGTTGTCTACGCTTTTTGTGATGTCTCTGTCTCTTGAAAGTTCTAAAGTCTCTTCTATCCGTTCAACTATTTCATTCCTTAGGGTATCGATCTCTGTGCCCCTGACGTAACATCTCAATTGGTATTCTAGTGTGCTCTCCCTCAGGCCCATTGATATGTCGCTCCTGACCTCGTTGCCGGTTACCATTAGGATCGCTGGAAATTGTGTGATGGCAAGTTTGGTGACCTCGAAGTCAACCCTCGACACCTTGCCCGGTGCTGGATCAGTCATGTTCTGCAACTGTTCCAATAAATTTTTTGCTATATCTTCTCTCGCTGACATTATCTGATCAATCTACCGTTATAAAATGATGTTTTTTCTCCGTCCTCGAAAGTTCCTGAAGAATCAATGTCGTAATGGACTCCTGACCTCAAGATCAGATCAAATTCTTCTTCGAATTTTTCTTTGTAATATACCCTCTTGTTGGTGAACACATCTGTCTCTTCGAAAGTTGAAAGTTTCGGATAGATGTAGTAAGCAAGTGTGTGGTATACAGCGGCCCTCGTGAATTGTGTTGAATCTAATTTAGAAGTGTCAAGTTTTGCCGTGTATGTGCTTGATACAGTCAAATCATATCGACCAAAATCAGTTGTGGGGAACCATTTTATATTCAGTAGACGGACGATGTCTTCGTAAGTCTTCTCGTGTTCTGTTGTGTATTCCAAAATTCCAAATTGTTTTATTTGGGGTTCGTATTCCAATAGGTTCGTGTCTGTCGCGAATGTTGGCATGCTAAAAGTCCTTCTTATTAGTTTCTGGTAGAGTCCTTCTCTACACGATTATTTACCGCATCGGTGTATTGTGGGCGGTCTAAAAAAAAGCCCTATGTTTCCACAGGGCTTTTAATGAGTGAGGAGTTGCCTCCTTAGTTGTTAGGACTACTCGATTGAAGAATCAAAAGATCCTCTTACGCCAGCCAAGTCTTGTAACTCACCTGTTCCGTATACAGCAGTTCCCATGATGTCAAAACCTCTCAATGTAACCTCTCTCTGAGATTCGATCTTGATGTCTTGCATCATAGCCAAGCCGATTGCTTCCTTGTGGAAGATTCCGCAACCATAGTCACCTGCAGTTGAACCATCTGCTAATGGAACTAAAGATGATTGAAATACAGGAACGCCACCTAGTGTGCCCATGAAGCCATTTTTCAAAGCATCATTACCAACTGCTGAAGCCGGAGCCGCAAAAGTTGAAGTAAGAGTTGATGCGATGTCGTAAGCGATGTTCGGGTGTAACACGATCGCACAGTCGTTTGATGTGTCGTAACCTTGAGATCTGATCTTAGCGATTGCTTGGAATAACATAGCCGGTGTTGCGTTTGGACTTGCACCTTCGCCTACGCCGCCAACTACTTGTGAGAAGTTGTTGAAGTTAGCCATTAGGTCTGAGTCCATTTTTCTTGCTATCGCTTCACCGAATAATTTTCCAATGTCCGCAACAACGTTAGACGCTGATGCTTGGATTGAAAGATCTGAAACAGTTGCTCTGATACCTACTTCTGATACTGTTAGAGCCGCTGTTGATGGAGTGATTGCTGTTGCTGTTGGAGCCGTTGCTTCTGTTAAACCTGCCGCCGTTTGTTTTGCGTAGATCGGCACGTTTACAGTCAGACCTGAAGAAGGTGCTAATGTGTAGTTCTTAACTAGACCTTTCATGATCGACTTTTCAGATGCTTGGTATAACGCCTCTGCAACGATTGATGGCAATAAATTTGCCAATGTTGTTGTGTTTGTTAGAGCCATTGTGATGGTTCTCCTTTGTTATTGTTAGTTGTTAAAGTTGACCTACAAGCCCATTGTTTTACGATGTTCTGCGTAGATCTTCCTGTGTTCTGGATTGTTGAAGTCCAGTTTCTCAACATCTATCTGTTTCGCACCAGCCGTGCCAGTGTTCGATGTAGAACCACCTCCCGGTTGTCCTGCTGTAACAAAGTGTGGGTTTGATTGTAAGAATTCTCCTACCAACCCGTCAATGTCAAGTGGATCACCATTGTCAGTGTATCTAGTCTGTCCTGTTTTAAGATCAATAACTTCAACCTCTCCCGTGTCTGACATCTTGATGTTCTCCCTGACCAGTCTCGCGACTTGTTCTGGATTGATCGCCTTCTTGGTTGACGCGGCATTTATCAATGCTCCATCTACCTTGATCTTTGTCAGTTCAGAAGTGAGTGATGAAATCTTGCTGTTAAACTTCTCAGCATTCTCTTTCAACAGTTTCTCGAACTCCGACTTCTCCTGTGCCTTAGATATCTTCTCAGATTCCTCCTTGGCAGTGAGAGTTTTGTAGTGCTCAACATCTATACCTTCAAACTTCTTTGATAGTTTGGCTTCTGCTTTTCTTCTTACTTCAGCCGCCACAGCATCAAGTTCTGCCTGTGTATAAACTTTCGCGGGTTGATTGTCCGCTGTGTCCTGTGTAGTGTTTGTGTTAGAGACTTGATCTGGTGCCACAGTGGCAGTTTGACCCGTGTCTTGCGATGTTTCTTGACTCATCGTAGTCCTCCTTGTTGTTAATACGTGATTAGGATATGCTCACAATCATATTTATCCGTTGCTAGTAGAACATACTACTATCAGGGTCAAGACCCCAAGACAGATAATAATCAGTTTTTCGTAATCGTTGTTGTGCATTTTTCAATTTATTTAGATCCTGCACCATTATCAATGCACATTTCTGGAAACTGAAAGACACACCTTTGTGTCGGCCGTCATTGTCAGGATGGTCATACAAGATCGCACTGTTGGGGTTGTTCCGGTGAGAGCGTCTGCATATGTTGGCCAGTTTACGCTCTGTTATCGGTTCGTTGAAATAGAAAATAACAATATCGAGATTAAGCACATTAAAAAGATTGCAACACTGGTCAATCTGAGCCAACACATTTGGCGTCGCAGGCGTGATTTGTATCTTACGATCTTTGAGTGTTCTTTTTGCAAACGGGCAGACAGGCTGTTTACTCGCTTTATGAGTTTTGATAACAACCTGTCTGATCCATTTCTCAATGTCTTTACTATCTACGTCTGCCACTGGGTTTTCTTCTGCCAGACTTAGAGCCTTTTTTCTTCTTTTTCTTGTCCATTGTGATCCTCCTTGATCTTGTGCTTGGTTGGGAACTTCTCGGGTCTGCCCTTGTTCCTTGAAGGAGCATACAAGTCCAGCAGTTCAACGCCTCTGGCGTGAGCCACCCTCTTCAACAACACACAGGCCTTCCTGGCACGTGTGGCATTGGTCTTGCTTGGATGCTTCATCAATTTGTCGTAGTGAGTAAAGTAGTCAAGGCACAACTGTTTCATCTGCCTGTGCCTGGCTGTCTCCTCCGGTAATCTGTATAGTTTCCTAATCATAATCTGTAGTGTGAGTTGACACTGATCCTTAGATCACTGTCACAGGTCAAGTCACGCTCTTCCCTATAGGGTTTGACGTGCGATTTTTTTATCTTGTCAAACAATTCATACTTGTCGTAGAACTCCGTGTCCTGCAGGTCAAATGTTGTGGAACCTTTGTCAAATTGCATCACGTGTTCTCCGCTTGTAGATTGTATTGTGCGGAATCTAGCACACTGAACTGATTATCAGCCAGTGTTGTGAATCCTTTTTCTCTGTCTAAGTATTTGTAATCCAATCTCTCAATGTCAAACTGTGCCAACCAAGTGAACACGTCCCTAATCCTGAAATCCTTACAACTGTAGACGTCCAACTGTATCACGCCTGTCTCTGACCAAGAATGAAAAGTTATCGAACTGGTGGTGATTATCGCTGTCGAACTCCAACCCAAGTTGCCAGTGTCCAGGCAGTATGCCGAGTGTGGGCCTGACAGGATCTCCATGTCTATCTTTCTGATGAGGCTGGCGATCTCGGCGTCCATACGCTCTTTTGTGAAATCGTTGAGCGGTGGTGAATTGACTTCTGCCCTAATCAGTAGGTGTTTGTGTTGGAGATGTGGATGCATTGTTCAAATTTAATAACTCTTGTTTTGCTGTTGTTATGTCTGCTTGATTAATCTCTGGATGTAGTTGTAACATCTGTTGGTCAGTTAGACCTTCCATTATCATCTCTTTGATGTGTTGTGATCTGTTTTCTGGAGTCGTAACTGGATGTTGCATCTCCTGTATTTCTTCATCGTCGTCTGCCAGTAATTCAACTATCTTGTTGTCCAACATTGTTTTGACCTTTGGTGTTGCTGTTGCACTGTCTCTCTGAGCCACAGCGGCTTTCTGTAGGATCTCCATGTCGATGTTCTTGTCTTTGATGTGGAACGCCGTGGGATATTTTATTTCACCATCCCAGGCCTGTCCTTGCCATAGTCCAAACAGTCTGAAAATATTCTCTTCCGACAGTTCGAGATTCTTGGCCTTCTCTGATAGTTTCGCATCCAAGAGCATGTATTCTGATTGCATCGCGAGGCCAGACATCTGTCTTGTCTCAACTGCCCTTATGGCCCCCAAGTGCGCCATCCTGTCAATGGACTTCACTGTGTTCTCCATTGTCTCTAGAATTGCCTGCAGGTTACCACCTGATGGCTGAAGCAAAAATGGTTTTAGATTACCGTCAAGTTCTTCTGGCATCGTTATTATCGCACCGGCACCTGCTGATGCCTGCACTGAATTTGTTTTAACCAGTGATGGGTGATTGGTCAGTCTTATTAACTGCTCCGCCTCACTGTTCAGTGAGTGAAGGAATCTCTGACTCTGTGCGATGTCGTTGATGTCTGAAACACCTATGCCCCTGATTGGTCCCCTGTTAGCATAGACCCATACCGCCGGAACCTTGCCCAGCGTGTTTGGTCTCTCATTAATCAATTGTAAATTTTGTTTCTCGTCCGTGTTGAATGCTTCCAGTGTGATCCTGTCTTTGGTCCAAGTCCTCACGTAAAATTCTGCTGACTGTTCCCACATCCTGTCATCCTCTTCAAGGAACTTGACCATCTCTAATTCGTAGTGCCCATTTGGCTGTCTGATAAATTTCCAATCTAACACGTTCTCTGGTGTGTAGATAGTGACGTATGGTCTGATGTCTTGTGCTAATTCTTCTGCCCTTGTGCCCACTTGCATTTCGGGTCTGTCAACGAGGACCACGCAGTGTCCATAGATAGAACTCTGTAGATTGGCCTCCCTCATAAATGAATCCCAACTCCTTCCTTCCAGATCGCAATCTTTCAAGAAATTTTCCATCTCTGGTGTGTTCTCCAACCAACCGAAGTCTCTCTTTGGTTCTTGCCTGTATAAGAAACTGTTGTAGATGTGACAGACGCTCCTACAATGATTGTCTACTGCAGATTGATCCAACCTGTTGAAGTATTCACTGTCTGACTCATATTGATATTTTGTTAGGTATTGTCCTTGTTTGTATTCGTTGCCACCGAGGTAACTTCTTTTTAAGAATCTGTATTGGTCAATGTAGTTGTCGTAATCTTTGTGTGTTGGCAATCCTTTGACACTGCCGTTAATTGTTGTTTGGTGGTAGTTGGCCATTATCTCATAACTCCTGTTTTGACTGCAAATCTTTCGTTTGGTGTTGACTCATATAGGGTCTTGATTGGGTATAAAAACGATATTTTGTAACCAAGACTGTCGGTAAAATGATCATATCCTTGTGTTTTATCAGGCAAAGTTGTTCCCTCTTTGTATGTCTGTTTCGCTATGCTATTTAACATATTCTTGCACTTGGGGTCAATATAGATATCTCGCTTGCCTGACGCTGAACACAACTTGGCATTGACAGAATTTATCCTGTCCCTGACTGCCATATGCCTCGGCATAACCTTGCAGATAAATCCAGAATTCTGGAGGATGGATAAATCTGTCCTGCCTCCGGCTGATGTCTTCCTGGCCCTTGACGCCGGATCCGGATACACGAATATCTTCTTGCCTGGATATCTACGGTGTATCTCAGAACACATCTCGTCAGTGTTTGAACTCCAAATCTGTATCTCATCAAAGATGTTGACCACATCATTCTGTATGTAACTGACCACTGCACTCATAGGGTCAAGGTTAAAGTCCATCCCGATGTGTATGATGTTGTTGTCCAACGGTGGTATGATCTTCTTGACGTTTTCTTTCATGCTAAAATTATAGATCACCCCTGAATAGGATTCCCACGTGGCCTCATATTCTTGCCTATAGGTCTTGCTGTCGAGGTCACTTTTGGCCTGTTCTATCTCCTGCTGGTCAACCCAACCACCCTGCACTGTGGTGTATTGATAACTTGACCATTCTTCTTCGGTCTGATCTTGACCCCGCTGGTAGAGATCATAGAACCAGTTCATTCCTTTTGGTGTGCCAATGAACATGGCCTTGCCTTTGGTGTCTGACAGCGTGGGACGGAGAACTTCGGTGAATGCACTCTCCTGGATATCCGCACACTCATCTAACACTAGAAAATTTATACCAACGCCACGCAGGGAGTCAGGATTGTCAGCGCCTCTGAGACAGATCCTTGATCCGTTTTTGAGTATAACTGTAAGTTCTGCCTCATTGATGTTCTTGACCCAACGTAGGTCTTTCAATATTTTTTTTAGTTTGATCCATGCTATCTGTTTGGCCTGTCTGTAAGAGGGCGCCACATACCAACAAACCTTGCCTGGATCACGGGCGTAATAGCAAAGTTCTCTGATGGCCAGTGTAGTTTTGCCTACCCGACGTCCGGCCACACAGACACGGAACCTGGCCGGGTCATCCGCAACTGCACGTTGTGGTCCTGATAATTTCATTATATGTAGTTATTATGGTTGGAGAAACAACCGTTATTTCTCTTCCCAAGGAAGAGGTGCTGTGTTCTCTTCGTTGGTTGGCTGGTCCGCTTGGTCTAGATACTGTTTGCCCATCCAGATGAGCATACGGACATCGCCTTGTAGTGCTTTCTCCATCTGTGCTCTCCTCAAGGATCTCTTGCCTTCCGCTCTGCCCTTTTCGATCAAGTTCTTGAATCGTTTTTCTAAGGTGGCTATTGATGTGCCGGCTATCTCTGCTATCTCTGTGTATGAACAGTGGATTGACGCCAACTTGAATATCAAGTCGTGGTCTAATTTGTATGATTTCTTTGATGCGTCCATTATAAGAATCTCTCCGTGCAAAGTATCCTGAATGATCTGGCATCCGTGTCACCTTGTGTTGTCACTATCACACACTTCACGTCATAGAGATTGTTCACTGTGCCTCCGGATAATCTTATGTTTACCAACACGCCACCTGTTACCAATACGTCTGTGTTCGCGTTGGTTGGGAATGCCAATGGTGCCGCATCGCCTGATATTGTCTCAATCGTGACAGTGGCGCTGGCCACCGTGTCACCTGAATTCAGGTAATCTGTGAAATCAAGACCATACTGTATGTTCGAACTTGGTGACTTCTCGAAGTAGATGCCATCGTTGTTTTTTTTCGCTCCGGTCAAATTGGCCATTATTGCTCCTGTCTAACCCTTGGTGTTGTGAATCTGTTTCTAAAAGGTGGTGTTCTCAATTTCAATTTCCTTGTTTCTTGTGAAACTAGATAGTCTCTGTTTTCTACTGTGATAGTATTTAACCTGTTTTCTTGTTTTACCAATGTTTGCCTATTTTCAATTGGCAACACCAATTGTCTTGTTTCGGTCGCAACCTTGATCGTAAAGTAAGGATCGGCCTGATAGAACACCCTCGCTGTTTGTAATGTGCTAACAAAACCAACCAACGCCGCCAAACCTGCAGGTTTGAACGTAGGAGTCAATGTTGTCGTAGAAGAAACGGCCATGATGCTCTCGCCTGCTGGTCTGAATGTTGGCGTTATTGAGATTGATGTGGTCACATCAATATCCGCAAACGTGTCTGTGATCGCACTTGCGGTCAATGTTGTGTTGAATGCCCCGGTAATAGTAATTTTTTCTTCTAAGGCATAGGTTATGTTTGATGTCAGTGTTGGACTGAATGCTGATGTGATGTGTGCTACTGCTTCAAGTGTCCCAGTGGCAGTGACCTCCATTGTGATCGCTGTGTTGAGATCTGCCTCTCCAAATTGTCCCCTTGCTGTGTCCTCAACAAGGCTGAATGTGCCAGTGTAAGACACTGTGTCACCAATCAACAACGATGGTGTAACTGTCAATGAACCAACTGCGTTTTTCTCATAAGGTGTCGCCCATGCGTCGCCTGGCCAGTTGTCCCAACCTGCTTCGTCACCAAGCCACGTCTCAACAGGCCAGTCATCCCAACTGCTACCTGCCAGGAATAACCAAGTGTATTCACCTTCGTTCAACACAAAGTCATCTACTGAGTATCCAACTTCAAAATAACTGTTGAGTTGGAATGTGTCCCAAGTGTAATCACCTATGATGTCTATCTTGAACGTTGGTGTTATTGATAACGCACTGGTCAAAGTCAGTGTGTCATCCACGCCGGGTTTGAAAAGCGGTGTGGCAGTTAGGGTGGTTGACGAAGCCAGTGTCTTGGCATCCATAAACACAAAATTTTCAGTGGTTGATAAGATCTCAGTGTTTGCTATAAGATTTTTTATAGAATCAAATTTTACATTGGCAGTAGCCGTTAGATTTGTTGTTGTTGCTATGTCATCTACGACCGCACGTTTCAGGATCAGTGAATCTTCATTGACGTTGGCTGTGACCGTCTGTGCGGATTGTCCTTGTTGTAAAATACCGCCAAGGCAGGTCAGTGTAGTGGTTGGTGGTGTGAACACCACCGGGTCATTGGCATCTATTACTATGTCATCGGCCTCCCAAGATCTTGTTAGTGCACCTGCCGGCCCCCTGTTGGCCTGCAGTATCGCTGTGTCTCTCTGCAGACTTATTTGATGTAGATTGTTAGAATTGTTGTTGCTGGTTGATATCTGGTATGCGACGAACTGATCGTTGCTGGTCCCACCTGCTCCGAGATGACTCTGTAGAGGTGCATCTATTGTTATAGGTTGCAGATTTGCAGTCTGTGTGGTAACATCACTACCTGTCTGCACAAAAGTTTCTAAACCCAAATTACTTGATAAAGAACTGGTCGAAGAATTGTTAGTGTTTTGATTTGTGCTGGTGAATCGGTTGTCAAATATAACACCTAGACCACCACTGATGACTGATAGACTTATTTTAGGCCTTGCCCTGTATTCAACTATACATCTGCTGGCAGGTATGTTGAAGGTGCTGTCAGTGGTCCTGAAATCCTGATTGAATCCAAACACGTGTCTCTGCGTGTTGGGTTGGCTATTCGACAGAGTGAATGCACCGGAGTTGTTCTCCGTTACTCCATTGCCCTCGGTCTGCCTTGTGGGTGTGAATGCTACGTCAGGGGTGCCACCGTCAACCGGTCCGACCCTTATGACTCTGGTCCTTGACACGGGGGTTGCCCTCCTTTATTATGCCAGGCTGATTGATAGATTGCCTGTTGAAATGGTAAACTGGTCTCCACTGCTCACAGTTTTATCAGTGGTAAGATGTCCATAAAAAAGACAGTTTCCCGACCCTATCGTGTTACCGTCCATGATAGCAATAGTTGTCACTACGTTTCCAGTTGAACCCGCTGATTGGTAGTTGCCTGATGCCACAGGAAAGTTCACTGGACCTGATGTTTCAATTGTGCCGTCTGTAGTGGTGCCCGCCGCACTGAAACTTGCAGATTGTCTCGTGTAATTTGTGCCTGAGTTTACTATCTCGTAGTATCCAAACTTGGTAGTAGCATCTGTGCCTGAAGTGTTTGCCTCGAGTGCCGCCGCCAATGCTGTTTTTTCTGAGTTGCTTGATGTTGAGAACAACGCAACATAGACCGGTGATGGTGCGTTGAAGGCACCTGATGATCCTCTTAATGCGTGGTCCAACAGTTTGTTTTCTAAATAATCGCTTGCCGCTGTCATTGTGTGTTTCTCCTTTGTTATATAACAATGTTATTTATTGCTATGCCTGTATCAATCTCATCTTGACATCGTTGTATGTGAGCAAGGCCGCGCCATCACCCCAACGACTCATACGACATTTCTCCACATTGAACGTTTCTGTGATCTTTAGTATCTCGCTTAATGTGTTGGTTGATTTCACGAACTTACAGATAACCATACTGTTTGGTGATTGCTTCATCGCGAACAGGAACACGTCGTTGTTGGTTCCAACGAAACAGCCTGTTGGTGATATGTCTGAATCACTTTCTGACGAAAATACCAGTGTGTTTGAACTTGTGATACTGCTGTCACCTGGAGTGTAATGATGGACCCTGATCCTTCCTGGCGTGTCTGATCCTTTCCTTTCCCAGAACATCAATGTGTTGTTGAAGTCCGTGGTCTCAAAAGGACTGCTACCAGCATTACTGAAGTCTATGGTGTTAGATGCACCTGGCGAATTCAAATCAAGATTGATCGCACTTACACCTGACACAGGTGTTGGTGGTGACTGACTGCCAGTGGTGGTCAGGTCCAACTCAAAAGGTTGGATGGATGCGAGATTTCCGCTTGCGTTATCAATGCTCTTCCAGAACAGAACTGTGTTGGCGTCTTTGAATCCGTGTATGGCCCTGCCGTTGTTGTAAAACATATCACTGCTTTCAACAAAGATGTCTGAACCCATACTGGCACTTGAACTGTTACCATTGTCTGTGAGTGTCATTATCTGGGCACTCGTTAACAATATATGGACAAATTGATCCGTGCCTGGTCTCCTGAACATCCTACCACCAAGGCCTGTTTCCTGTGGCGAATTGAAGGCTGTGTGTTTGGTCACTGTGCTTCCTGATATTGACAGTATGGACGCATCGTTGGTGCCACCCGCACTCGCGTGTGTGTAGATGTTGCCTCCATTGGTTAGATGTATGTTGGCCTTGAAGTTGCTGTAATTGTTTGATCCTGTTGTGACATAAGATTGATCCTGATTGGCGATGCTCAGTGTGCCTGAATTGTTTCTCAACACATCATATCTGATTTGATCCTGATTCAATCCACCATCAATGATTACCATTGAAACTCCATACTCATCGTTGAATGGTGCGAAACCAAGGAAACCTTTGACCGCCGCGTTCCTGGTCAATGTTTGGTCATTGCTACCATCGTAATCAACGAACGCATTGGCACCCGTGGCTGTTGTGTCTTGTGCTAAAATGCTTTTTGCGAATCCTATTGGCATAGTTCTCCTACGCGAATGCTTTGGCTATGGTTGCTATCTTGTTGGTGCCATCGTTGAATATGGTCACAACGTCTATGGCATTGGCGTCTGTTGATAGTGTTGGTGTGCCCCCCGCGAACTTGACGGACGTGAAAGCACCTGTCCTTGAACCAGTGCCATCCTGTGTGATGATTATCGTCACACTGCCACCTGTTGGTAGGTTTGAGATCGTGAATGTCGTGCTGTGTGCCAGTGTCACTGTATGGACACTCGCCAATGAGGCATCAACCGTTATGCCCGTTGAACTTGTCAGTGCGTTGATGTCTTCCTTGTAGTTCTTGTTGAACCTCAAGGTATCATCTATGTCTATTGTGTCTCCTGAACTGGCTATGGTTGAACCTGTGATAGTTAGGTCACCATTGCCGTTGTTGGTGATGTAGCCAGCGTCATTGGTGAACATTGACACAGCACCTGACTTGTTGGTCAGTGTGTCTGAACTTGATGCTGTTATGAAACTGGTCAGCGTTGGTCCTGTTATTGTCACAGTGTCTCCTGACACCGCCGTGGTGATGTTCGTGCCGCCCGCTATCTTGAATGTCTCCCCAGGGTTTACTGCTGTGCCTGAACTGTCATCTCCAACGAATGTTGTTGCCAATGATGTTGTGGCATCAGTGCCAAGTTCAAATCTTGCGTTGCTCGTGTTGTATTTCAACACTTGGTTCGCCGAAGGCGAATCAATGTTAAACATATCGATGATTGCATTGACGTTGTCAATGTTCTGTTTCGCGTCTGCACGAAACAATCTTGGTGAATCTGTGCCTGCGTCACAATTTGTTGTTGGTGCTTTTGTTCCTGAGGGCCATGTAGCCATTGTGTGAATCTCCTTTAGTGTTATTTAATTAGATCGTGTCTGTCTTTATAATCCTATAATAGTTGCCACAGGTAAGGACCGCCACCCCAGCACCTAATTTGGCCAAGGCCATCCTGCCAGCGTTTGGCACTGTGCCAAGGTTGATGGTGTCCGCCACTATGGTCAATTGTGGGTTGTTGGTTGAACTGCTATCTGGCTCCGTGATCTCAAATATGCTGACATAAGCCGTGGTGCCCTGTCTCCAGGCCACGCCAAAGTAGTCACCGTGTAGGTCTCCAATGCACAGGGCCTCTGGGTCATAACTGGTGTTGGTGCTGTCATCTGCATTTGGGTTTTCAGAAATTTTTTTTGCAAAGGTGCTGTGTGTGTTGTCTGACGTCACTTCAGCAAATCTGAACATATTCGCTACACCATTGTCGTGCGTGGTTGGATTAACTTGTGAACTGGCCGACTCAGAGGTAACGTCCGTGATCGCCGTCACATAGATGTTGCCGCCCAGTGTGCCTGATTCATCATTGTAAACCTGTATCATAGAATTGCCCTTGATCATACTGGCGGTGTTGTCGTTGTTGATGTTGTTGGTGCTACGACCCGTCACCTTGAAATACTTGACGTCTGAGTTTGAACGGTATGAGTTCTCAGGGTGTAGTAAGGTAGTTCCACCGTTGCCACCGTGTCCGCCTGAGCCATTGTTGGCGTAGTGGTCAAACAGCATCATCTTGAATACGTTGGTGGTCTCGTCAGCGTCGTGGTGTGTGCCTGAACTCTCAAACATCTTCTGTGACAGAAAGAATCTCTCCGTCTGCCTGGTGTTGTGCATCTCGTCACTGCTATTATCTGGTCTGCCTGTGTCAGATTCCAGGTGGTTCCTCATCCAATGGATGTGCGGCACGTGATCGTCAAAGCCGTCGCTGTCCAGCATATCACCGTAGAGGTGGTTTTGGCTGATTGAATTCTGTGTGTAGTAGGGTTGTTGCGATCCTGTGGTAATCAATTCATTGACACCGTCGCGGCCTGAACTGTTGCCGCTTGGTCCTGTGTAGGTGCCCTTGAGCCATAACTGCCAAGCGAATCCTGCCCTGTTGCCTGACATACCTGTTATGCCGTTTGGTGATGATGTCCACATAATAAGATCCGCTGGTGAGTGGAACGCACCTGTGCCGCCATTTGACGTAGTTGTGTTGACCAAGACCGCGTCCCAGTCATTGTCAACCAGATTGGTCACCAGTCCAGACACCTTGCCTGAATCCTGTAACTGTTGGTTGACCACCACGATCGTGCCTGAGTCCGTGGCACTCGTTAACACCATCTCAACACCGTTGTTGAGCATCTGCACCCTATTGGTGCCAAGGTCGTGGAATGATCCCAGTGTGAAGTGTCCTGCGGTGGCGTCATCAGTGTCTGGCACGAACTTGGCGATGCCCTGTGTGCCGTTGTTGTCAACGCCTATGTAGGCACTGCCTGAACTGGCCAATGCTGTGTTCTTGAATCCTTTTATGGTCTGGTATGTGGTGCCCAGTGCTGTTGAATCATCCTTGATCCACTGTTGCCAGGCCGTGTCGTTGTTGCCATCATAGGTGCTCCAGTCAGTGGTCCTGCCCGTGCCGCCACCAAGTGAGCCGCCTATTAGAACTGCTCTGCCCGCTCCTGGGAATGTCATAGTGTCTCCTTAACTGTAAGTTGGACCAAGTGTCCAGTAGAACGTGTTGCTTGATCCGTTGTATCTTGAAAATATGTAAACCGTCTGGATGTCATGAGCACTACTCACTGAACTTGAGTTCACACCGTTGGCGAACTTGAATGTCTCTCCGCCTGTGGCTGAGAATGACATAGTCCTTGAACCCGCGCCGTCCTGCACCAAGTATAAAGTCATACCCACTGACTGTGCAGTGCTCGTTGGCCAATTGCTCATTGTGAATCCTGTGATGTTCGCACCCAATGTCACAGTCTGTAAGTTTCCATTGTTCCAATCAATTGTGTATGCACCATTGGCGTTGTGTGTGGCGACGTATGAGTGTTCACTGAACTTCTCCATGGCGCCTGGTCTGTTCCTTACTGCATCGTCGTTGGTGTAGAATGCGTATGGTGTGTTGGTGTATGTGACGTTACTTGAGTTTGGGTGGTCGTAATAGTATCCATAGGAATTTGCCACATTGACCGTCTGATTGAAACCTCCAAAACTATAGGCGGTAAGACCTCCAGTAAAAACGCCATAAACATTGGTCACATCACCGTTGGTATTTTCAAATTCACCTGCTTTGATAGTGGCACCACGTAGATTAGTAAAGTTAATGTCTCCACTGCCTGAAGGCAACATACTGTCTAAGGTGTAGATGTAGTTTCCAGTGCTCAACGCCGCGGTATTTCCTTGTGATACATCACTTGAACTACTGTTGTATTGATCTACCCAAAGGTTGTGTTGCGGTCCCCTTGAACTGCTACTGCTGGTGCAACTCGTGCCATTAAGATCAACCTTTATATTCAATATATTTCTTAACCTGTAACTGCCTGATGACGTGTCGTTGCCATCAAGTTTGTAGTTCATAATCAAATTGTTGCCGTATTGTCTGTCTGATCCAGCCGTATGGCTCAGGTCTTCTTTATACATTATGTTGGAGTTGTTGAATCGTGACTGTGTGCTGTAATTGGCGAAATCGCCACCATTGCCTTTCAGGATGATTGCTCCTGTGCCTGATGTGCCCAGTTCCATATCTGCGTTGGAACTGGTCGTGCTCATATTGTTGCCAGTGAAAGTGAAGTCACCTGTTGATGCTGAACCACCACTGCCTGATATCGTTATTGTCTTGGTCGCTCCTGTTCCAGATGCTGTCACACCTGAACCAACGAAGTTCAATGTTGTGGCCGCCGTTGATAGAGCCGAACCTTCGTCCTGGACAGTTATGCTACTGCCACCACCGCCACCTGAGTTGGCATCAACATATGCTTTGATAGATTGTTGTGTTGCCAGTTGTGTGGCACTATTTGAAGCCATATTGTCTTCGTCCAATATCGCAGTGCCTGATACACCTGTGTTCAACACTGGTGATGTCAATGTTTTGTTTGTTAAAGTCTGTGTTGCCGCTGTTCCAACAATCTCTTGATCACCACCTGCTGGTAGAGTCAATGTGTTTGTGACTGAAGCACTGTGTGGTTGTGCTTTGACTGTCTGTCCGTGTGAATTACTTTCACAGTTGAAAACTATCGTTCCTGGATTTGTGTTTCCTTTGACCACAACCTTACCTGTGCCGTTTGGAGCAAGGTCTATGTTGGCATTTGATGTTGTGACGATGTCCTGTCCGTTCACATCAAGGTTGCCACCCAGTTGTGGTGTTGTGTCTTCTGAAAGATTGTTTATTGAAACTGCCTGTGCCCTCGCATCCGTGTAGTATAGGTTTGATGAACCTTCACTTACCGTGTCAGTGTCGCCTTGTGTGTATGTGAGCACACCTGTTGAACTGTTGTATGCCAGTTGTGTTGAGTTCTCTGAAATGGCCGCCCTTGCTCTGGCATCCGTGAAATACAGGTTTGATGATCCTTCTGTGATCTCATCTGAATTGTCTTTCGTGGCTATCTGTGTTGCTATGTAGGCCTTGATTGATTGTTGTGATGCTGTGTTTGTGGCACTGTCTGAACTGAAATTGTCTTCATCCAATATGTTGTTTGCTATTCTGGCATCTGCTCTTGCATTTGTGAAGTAAAGGTTGCTTGATCCTTCACTGACTGTGTCTGTGTCACCTTGTGTGTATGTAAGTGCACCAGTTGAACTGTTGTAAGATATATTGCCTGATGCTGAAATGCTTGACCTTGCTCTTGCCGTTGTGTGGTAAAGATTAGTTGAACCTTCACTGACATCATCTGTGTCTCCACTTAATTCGCTCAATGCGTCTTTGGTTGCCACTTGGGCATCTACATATGCCTTGACAGATTGCTGTGATGGAACATGGGTAGCACTATTTGACGCAAAATTGTCTTCGTCTTTGAGTGCATTCGTTATTCTCGCATCTGCTCTGGCATTTGTGAAATATAGATTCGTTGAACCTTCTGTTATCTCGTCTGAATTATCTTTTGTGGCTATCTGTGCATCAACATATGTCTTGATTGCTTTGGCAGAAGCGATTGTGTCGTCTGAACCACTAACACTTGATATGTCTGTGTCCAAAACACCTGACTTCAGGTCTGCGACATCAATGTTTGAAATGCTGTTTCCTGTGCCTTCAACATCAAATGTTTTGTTGGTCAATGTTGTTGTTGAACTGCCAGTTATGAAAGAACTTAGATCAGGTCCTGTTATGGTCACAGTGTCACCTGACACTGCTGTTGTGATGTTCGTGCCACCTGCTATCTTGATGTTGTCATTGTCCTTGGCACTGAACGTGACACCAGATGAATCATCACCCACTATCGTTAAATTTGAATCTGTTATGAAGCCTGCACCATTTGTCAGTTGGTTGTTGTTGCTTGGTATCGTTGGTGTTCCAGAAAGGTCTGAATATGCACCTGATGTTGCCACTGCGTTCAATCCAAGATTGGTCGCGGCATTCGTTTTCTGTGTAGAAGTCAATCCCTGGTTGTTGACATCTATCCTTAATCTGTTGCCCAATGCTGAACTTGTTGTTGTGGCGAAGTTGGCGTCATCTCCCAATGCTGATGCCAATTCATTCAATGTGTTCAAGGCACTTGGTGCTGAATCCACAACGCCTGCCACCTCTGCGTCAACGTATGCTTTCACTGACTGCTGTGATGGAACCTGTGTCGCTGAGTTTGATGCCATATTGTCTTCATCTACGATGGCATTTGATACCCTGGCATCCGCCCTGGCGTTTGTGAAATATAAATTGCTTGACCCTTCACTTACCGTGTCTGTGTCACCCTGTGTGTATGTGAGTGCACCTGTTGAACTGTTGTAACCTATGCTACCTGAAGCACTTATGGCAGATCTTGCCCTTGCTGTTGTGTGGTAAAGGTTAGTTGAACCTTCACTGACATCGTCAGTGTCTCCACTCAATTCACTCAATGCGTCTTTGGTCGCCACTTGGGCATCAACATAAGTTTTGATTGCTTTGGCACTTGCTATGGTGTCATCTGAACCACTCACACTTGAGATGTCTGTGTCCAATACACCTGATTTAAGATCAGCAACATCTATGTTTGAAATACTGTTGCCTGTTGCTTCTACGTCAAAAGTTTTGTTTGTAAATGTTAAGGTATCACTTGCTATGTTGGCATCTTGGGCATCAACATATGCTTTCACTGACTGCTGTGATGGTGGTCTTGATGCTGAATCTGTAGAGAAGTTGTCCTCATCTATCAAACTCAAATCACCTGCGTCAACGTATGCCTTGACAGATTGCTGTGATGGCACGTGGGTCGCACTGTCACTGGCCATGTTGTCCTCATCTTTGATTGCGTTCGTGATTCTGGCGTCTGCCCTGGCATTAGTGAAATATAAATTCGTAGATCCTTCACTTACATCATCAGTGTCACCTGATAATTCGCCCAAAGCGTCTTTGGTAGCCACTTGGCTGTCAACATATGCTTTGACTGATTGCTGTGATGGAATTTTAGTGGCACTGTCTGATGCCATATTGTCTTCGTCAAGCAACGCATTGGTTATCCTTGCGTCCGCTCTTGCATCTGTGAAATATAGATTAGATGAACCTTCAGTTATCTCGTCTGTGTTGTCTTTGCCAGCCACCTGTGCGTCAACGTATGTCTTGATCGCCTTGGCTGAAGCCAATGTGGTGTCAGTGCCTGCCACTGAACTGATGTCTGTGTCCAATACACCTGATTTAAGATTATCAACTTCTATGTTTGAAACTGTGTTGTTGTCTGCGTCTATGGTCTTGTTTGTTAGTGTGGTAGAACTTGATGCTGTAAGGTATGTTGATAGATCAGGACCTGTCAGTGTAAGTGTGTCACCTGATACCACCGCCGTGATGTTCTGTGTGCCTGTTACCTTGAATGTCTCGTTTTGATTTACAAGTGTTCCTGAAGAATCATCTCCAACGAACGTGATACCAGCGTTGTCTCCACCAGAGGCATAGCCTAGGCTGTTCCAGGCCGCTGAACCTGTTCCTATCTTGAATTTGTTAGTGTCTGATTCCCAACCAAACTCACCTGCTGAAAGTGTTGGGTTGGTGCTTGACCAATTGGATGCGGTGTCTCGTCTAAGTTGTATTTGTGTTGCCACTATGCTGTTCCTCCATTTATGGCACTGGTTCCACCATAAGATGAATTGGCCGTGCCGCCGTCAATATTTATTGCGTTGTTGATAGTGCTGGCATCAACTGTCAGTGTGCCGTCGGTTGTGCCTATGGTGATGCCACCAGCACCCGCCACTGGTAGGATGTTGCCATCTGATACCGCTATCTGTGAACTGTCTGGTGCCTGGAAAGTAATGCCCTGTGCCTGACTTGTGCCTTCAATGGTCAAGGTTGAACCAGACACCGAAGTTGATATGCCTGTTCCACCTGCTATGGTCATCGTGTCACCCTGTGTGATGTCCTTTGACCCTGTGTCCGCCGCGATGGCGTGTGTTGAATCACGAAGATTTATAAGAGTTGAGTCAATGTCTTCAAACGTCAGTGGTGCGTTCTTGTTGAGGTTCTCTGTTGATATAGAACTTGTAGATTGTCCCCTTGTGACAATAGCGGCCTTAGTTGGCATGCAGGATCTCCTTTGTAATTACAGAGATATTTATTGGATTAAGGTTATGATGGATCTATACCTGTGCTCAATCTGTTGGTCACAATAGAACCAACATTGACGGTGCCGTCATTGTCTGGTCCGTTAAGTCCTGCCTTGAATAGAACACTTGGTGAAGATGGCAGACTGCTGACCGGAGAACCGCTGTTGTAGAAAAGATCTACATTACTGCTGTTGGTCAGATCATAATATTGATCTTTTAAGAAAAATTGAAACATCTCACCACGGAAATAACTCACACCAGTCTGTGGATTGCTGGCTGTGCCATGATGTCCGCCAAATATAGTGTCATCAGTGGCTGAACCTGCCACCACATCACCCTCGTTGTTGTTGGGATAGTTTGGATCACTGGTGTCTGTGTTATCTGCTGTGATGTTGGTAGAATAATAACCTAAACTGGCACTGGCACCGGAATCACCTGAGGCGAAATCGTTCCTGAAGAAACCGTGATTGGTGGTCCATCCACCTGGGTCATTTGAATAATAACCTGATTGCCTTGGTTCAGCATACCTGTGGAAAGCGGTTCCATTTATCACCAAATGTGTCCTGTCACCCCTGCTGGTTCCAGAGTGTTGTGAAGTGAAATTACTAAGACTGAAGGTATCACCGTCAGTGTGGCCAAACCCAAATGTGGCGCCCTTGTTCTTGACGCTGAACAGGATGTGATTCCACTGGTTGAAGTTGATCAATCTCTGCGGTGTGAAGTTGAGACTGACACCACCAAACTTAAGGCTTACAAAGGCCACATTGGTGTATCCTGATGGTTTAGTAATCTGTAGATATGCGTGATCAGTGTTTGTTGCTTCATTTACTTTGAAAACATAGTGGAATTGATTGCCTGATGTTGTTGTGACCTGTGGTCTGATCCAAACGCTCATTGTAATCTCTGTTGTGGTGCCTGACACAGGCAGGATGTTGCCTGCTGTCTGGAAATAACTCATATCATTGAGCAATATAGGATTGCCATAACCATATGCCAGTCCGTCTGACGGATATGGATCAAATCTAATGGTATCGCCGACTGCGTTTGTGCCTGCCCAGTGTTGATTGAAGAAACCTTTGACCATTATGAATATGCGATGTTTATCGCCCCCAATTTGTCAGTGCCATCATTGAAGATGCTGACAAAATCAATTGCGTTGGCAGTGGTGCTGATGTTTGAACTTCCACCCGTGAATTTCACACCAGTGAATGCGGCGGTCCTGTTGCCTGTGCCGTCCTGTTTGATCTTGATGGCTATGCTTTGGCCTGTGTCAAAGTTCGTGAATGAAAATGTGGTGCTGTGTGCCAGTGTGACTGTGAATACATTACCTAAACTACAATCTACTGCTATCGTTGACGCTGATGTCAGTGCTGTTATGGTCTCGTTGCCACCTCCTGTTTCAATCGTAAGGTCGCCACCTGATTCAGTGACCGTGGCCCCTGAAAAATTTACCTGTGTGTCTGCTGTGACCGTGTGCTGTGTTGAATCATCTGCTCTGATCCTGAATCCTTGATCTCTGAGGTTTATGAAATTTGAATCCAGTTCCGCGTTGGTGAGTCCTGAATTTTTTGGTATTGAATCTGTTGTGACTGATGTGGTCGATGCTGATCTCGTGACCAGTTTTGCTTTTGGCATTGGCAATCTCCTTGATTGTTGTTATTTAATCAACTAATTGTAGATCATGCAGTTCGTCCGCGTCCAGGTATATCTCGTCACGATCATAATTCTTCCTGAGCACACCTGTCGCGGTCAGTATGTGTCCCTCCGCCAGTATGTGTGTGATTGCGGACCACCCCACTTGGTCATAGTTCTCCATCCGCGTGTCAACAAATGATCTGCCTGACTGTGGGTTGTTGATTTTGCCTATGCTGACCGATACCTCCCGGTATTTGCTACCCGGGTTGCTGGCGCTGAGCCTCTCGCCTGATATGCCGGTCAGGAATATCCGGGCTGATGGGTCATACACCGGATCTTTCTTTCGTTTAGCCATTGTTCCTCCTAGTTAAGTTTGGTTTTTGGTTGATTGGGATCACTGATGGGCAGGTTCTCCGCCAGTTCGATGACCTGTGCCCGTGTGTAGCCCTGCATCTGTAGGCTGACCACGGCGTATTGCAGTGCCAGTGTGGCCACCAGGAACGCATCCCCCCGCACCTGGCTGATCTGTTGTTGCATCTCACGTCTGATGCGACGGTATTCCTGGGTGAACTCACCCAACTTGTTGTTGTCTGTCATTGTGTTCCTTGTGTTGTCTTTGTTGTCGGTTCAGTCTGCGTTGCAGTGTGATCTGCCGTTGTCTTATCCTGTCAGGTTCATACACCGCGTCCAGCAATGAGCGTGTGTATTGGGCCTGCTGTCGTTTGCGTTGTTCAGGTGTCATCTCGGTTGTGTCCTCCCCTCCTCCAGTTCTCGCCCCGTGCCTTGGCACCCTGTCCCGCGGGTCGTATCCGTTGTTTGCCCGCGGTGGGCCTACGCATGGCGTCCATCCTACGCATCAACCTCACGTTCCAGATGTGCCAGCCCTTGCGGGTGTCCACACGTGTGAGGTTCAGTGCATTGGCGTCACGGCTCCACTCCCCCGGTGCCGTCTTCAACAGGTCCAGGTAGTCCTCCCACAGTATGGTCCACTCCTGGCTCCAGAATCGGGCCTGTGCTTTGGCCCTGCTCCATCTGAGCCTGTGTTGTTTGATCTCCGGATCCGGTCCCGTCATCCAGGTGTGTGGCTGTGGTCCCGATCTGCTCATGACCGCATACTTGTCAGGGTTGAGCCTGATGCGTTCACGCTGTTGATCCGCGGCCCACTGGCGCCTCTCCGGCGTCCATCCGGCCTCCAGGCCACGCAGTCCCTTGTTCCAGGGTTGGTTTCCATGTTTGAATGGCATAGTATCTCCTTTTTTGTTGTATTTATTATAACGTAAATAGCACCGCTTGTCAATGTGAATGTGGGCGACCACAGCGTTCAGTGATGGGATCGGTCCAGTTGCCGGTCTGACAGGGCCATCCAGACGGTGAGTGTGAGCAATTGGCGATTGTGAAGGCCAAGATGGTGAGAATGGCTATGTTGGCGAGTTTGGTCATGGTGTATGTGTTTTTTTGTAGGGATCGTAGCAGGCCACACCTATGTTCTTGAGACCAGACCATAGCAGGTTGGGTCGCCAGTATCGCTTGACGAAATGTGTCTTACGCACCCGTCCTCTGCGGTCAACTTTCAACTCCGGGAACTTGGTCATCCAACGATCCTTGGCGGTCTGATACTGTTCCTTCCTGTGCGTGTTGTCTCGGAACAGTGTGCTACGGTGATTGATGTCCTTGATCACACAATTCATCAGTGTGGCACACCTCATTCCGTGTCGCAATTGGTCCATGCACCATTCCTGATCTTCTATCATGTGTGTTTCATTAAAAGGCACCATTTGTGTCCTCCTATGGAAGAATATGTTGCTGAGACTGAATGATCTCATCCAGACCCAATTGTGTTGCAGGGTCGGATGTTGGATCGTGGTGGCCACGCGGTGCACTATGTTGTTCAACAATCCAAATGTGGCTATGTCATTGGCCGCGGCACGGTCAAGCACGTGATCCAATTGCTCCGTGAACAGGTCATAATACCCCCGTGCTGGATCTATGATGTTGTCGTCGTCGGCTATCACACACCACGGGTCTGTGTGGTTGCGATAGAAATCTTCCAGTATGCGATTGCGGCCATGGCCGGGATGATGCCCGGTGTTGTCCCAATAGGTGATGTCCCGGGATAGACGACTCCACTCGGGCCTGGTGGTTGTTTCAAGATGTCGCCTCTGTTCAGTGGTGAGGACGTAAATTTTCATATTATACAATTATAGCACATATTGGCGATAGGTCAACCCCCCGTTTTTGCAGACGATTTTTTTTGCGTTCCGCAAAAATTTGCGTTAGGCTGGGTATAGCCTGTTGGGATTGAAGTCCCCTTTTTTGGGAGGGAGGGGTAAGCATCAGTGATCTATAGAGTCATCAACCACACCATTGTTGATATACAATGTGTGATGAAGTTTGCCCTGGCTGTCGTATATTTGCCAAGTCTCATCATCGTTGCTTTCAGGCTCAATCCGCTTGTTGTATGCGAATCTCAATTCATAGCCTGATGGCAATTGATCTCTTATGCTGTCTATGGTTTTGTCATATTCAAACATAATGTTCTCCTTTCCATATACGATTATAGCACGGATTAGGTCGTTGTCAACCCCCGGAAAAGTGCGGATTTTTGTGCAACGCTACTAGGCCCACCCTAGTTTACCATT
>Ga0098043_1000058_pt1 | contig 33059 bp, 15 predicted proteins | sample 9B_taG_FD_92581 | JGI IMG/M metagenome (GOLD analysis project Ga0098043, IMG submission 92581) | Marine viral communities from the Subarctic Pacific Ocean - 9B_ETSP_OMZ_AT15188_CsCl metaG | ecosystem: Environmental > Aquatic > Marine > Oceanic | place: Subarctic Pacific Ocean | collected 2015-01-10 | reverse complement strand
TCACTAACATATGCACTTGAACCATCATGCATCGCTCTTACAATAGTTGAGTTGTAAGAACTTGATTGAGTGACTTGTATTTTAAACTCAACTGACTGATATTTAGGCGCTGAAATTGATACAATCGCAGTCTCATTAGTAGTGGCAGTTGTGGTCACACCAGACTGAACAACACCACCAGTCATATTTAAGTTAGTTTTGGTTAATGAACCTACGATATATGGCATTACGTTGCGGTCTCCAGGATACTTAAAATACACTTGAGTGTACTGTTAGCACTAGCAGTGACTTTTACTGAGTCACTTGTTTCTAAAACTAATTTGCCACTGAGAGGAACAAATGCGTCATTTGTTGGCACATTTGCTGCATTTATAATTTCTGTATCAGTTCCTGATCTCGCATGTTTCATTGTAACTGTTGCGTCAGATGAACCAACATTTGCTACATGAGCATACAAAAGAATGGCAGTATAACCGGTTGGAGCAGTGTACATTGTCTGCTCTGAGTCTGTAAGTTCAAGTGTTACTGTTTGAAATCTATTAAGTGCTAATTGTGCCATCTTAACTCAATGCTAGAATAAACGGTGTCATTTCAGTAAATAAACTTCTGGAGAATGCTCTACCACTGATCGTACCATTATTTTGATTAATTTGTAAGTCATCACCTATTCTGAAGTTACCAGACTGGTCAGTGCTGGTGTATACAACGTTCCCTCCATTAGTCTTTGTAACTTCATTTGCTTGAATGGTAACACCACCACGTTTTGGAGTTGCCTCTGTAATGGTATTACCAGAACCGATATATTCAAAAGTATGAGAACTAGCAATAATTTTGCTTTGTTGAAAGAAATGAACCGATGTTCCTACACCAACTGCGTTGATTAAGTTTTCTTCAAGAGTTAATGTAGTAATTCCAGATACTATTGGTGTCGAACTATTTATTGTGTAGAAGATGGGTGCCATTACAGCAGTGGCAGTTGCACCATTATCTCCTACATCAGGATCACTAATAGTAACAGTGGGTGTTGTTTGATATTGAGAACCACTACTAATAATGGTAATAGATGCAACACTTTCTCCTTCAAGAGTTGCAAATGCTGTTGCAGTCTCTCCACTTACTCCTGTAGGATCAGCAACTGTTACTGTAGGAGTAGAAGTGTACCCTGTTCCTCCAGATCCAACTGTAATAGACTCTACAGACTTAAATAGTTCTCCGAAGAATACAATCTGTCCATCATAAGGACGTGTAGTTGTTGTACCGACGTTGATAGTTACGTTGTCCTGAGCAGCATCAGCAGCAGAGGTGCAAGTGCCAATGAACTGTAAATCACCTTTGCCATCAGCAACTAAACCAAGCGTACCAAAACTACAGTTACTATTAGCAACGTCTGCCTGTCCACCAGCGTGACAAGTTATCGCTCTATCACAACAGATAGTAAAGACTGACACCAACTGAGCATAACCTTCATTGGTTACTGCCACGCCAACACCACCCTGGTTATATTGAGTGAATGCGTCAACATTCATTGACTTAGTTTTAACTGCTAAGTTACCATCAACTCTAATACCAGTACCTGTGGTTGTGTCGCTGGTGCAGTTTTGAACGTAAGGACCTTTCCACTTACCACCACCTACGTTTGTAGCACCACCACTTGGGAATGCCACGGCAGCTGCTGGTGATAAGTGTCCAGAGAACGTCATGTTTTGCAACTTACATCCCTTATTAACATGAAATATATCAGAAGTTGCATTATTTGGTAGAATCTTACAAGTTCTTAAATCATCACCTACAACAGCACTAAAGGCAGGTAGTTCGATAGGATTGTCTTCAACATAGTTTCCAGACATTACTTTAATAACTGAACCTGATGATGCCACAGAAACAGCACTCTTAATTGTAAGTTTAGCATTGTCAATAGATGTTCCGTTATTATCGTCGTTTCCATCTTTGGCAACGTAGAAAACATTGGGAGCAGAGTTAATACCAGATGCACCAGTTTCAATGGTAACATTGTCACCAATAACGACACTGGAGTTTGTAATGGTAACAATACCAGTTGTAATAGTATTGTTTTCACCATCAATAGTAACAGATGCACTACCAACAGTAAGAATACCAGTAATTCTGGTATCACCATCAACTATTAAGGCGGTATTACTTCTAGCAATTGTACCAATACCAACATTTTTAGTAGTATGAATACCAGCAGAAGTTACAGCCCAAGTGCCCCCAGTGCCAACTGATCCGCCACCTCCACCACTATTAGCAACTGTTTCCCACTTATTTTCCGATGCGTTATATTGAAGAATAAATCCATCGGCAAGTCCCGAAATATCAACATCTGAAAGATCTTTAATAAATCCAGCACCACCACCACCGATAGTAGACAGTTGTTGTTGAATGCGGTTTACAAAAAGTCTATAGTGTTTTGAAAGATCATCGAGTGTTGCAAACTTTTGATCTGTTGGTGTTAACGGATCTTTTCCACCACCAACATCTTGACTTACATTTGATGGCTCATCAAGTATTTGCTCATTTAGTTCAACTTGAGTTTTTTTAATATCCTCTACAATTCTATAGAGAGATTTAATATCACCTTCTACTGGAGAAAATCTTTTATTAAACTTACTGACTAATTTTTGAAGATCATCAATTTCTTCATCATAATATTTTACTTCAGGAAGATTTGAAATCTCTTCTTTGAGTTCAGTAAAATATCCAAGAAGAAGTTCATCAGTCTTTATACTCTTGTCAGTTGCTTCTTCAAATTCTTTCTTAATATTATTCTTGAGTTTATTATATTCGCCAAGAATTTGTTTTTTTAACTTTCTATCATCATCTTTAAATGTTTTTTGATATTCAAAGATTTTGACAGAGGACTTTTTGAGTTCATCCCATATTTTTTCTTTTTCAGACTCAAACTCTTCTTTAATTGCTTGAGTTTCAACTTTACTCTCAAAGAACTTTACATCTATAGAATCAGAATATTCATCAAAGTTAAAATTTAACTTCTCCTTTAACGTGCCAATTACGTCAGATACTTTTTCAAAATTCTCTTCAATACCTGAAAATGTATTTTCAACCCAAGGAAGTGGAGCGAGTTCCTCTCTTACCTTAGTGATATCTTCTTTAATAGAATCAAGATCTGTATCATAATATTTTGGTTCTGGAAGATTTGCAACTTCTTGAATGACAGAATCTATTCTGTCTTCAATATTTTGAACTTGTTCATCATAATACTTGACTTCTGGTAAAGAAGAAATATTTTCTTTTACAGAGTCAATAGCATCACAAATTGCTTCGATTTCAACATCATATACCTTTGGTTCTGGAACCTCAGGAATTTCTGATTTTACTTGATCTACTGCTTCACAAAGTTTTTCTAAAACTTCGTTAAAATGTTTAATTTGAGGAATGTCAAGTATTTCTGCCTTGACTTCTTCAATGAGTTCTTTTACTTCATCAAGAGTTAGGTCTTCTTCTACTACAACTTCTTCAACTAACTCTTCTTCTTCCTCTTGTTCTACAAATTCTTCAACTGAAGGAAGTTCTACTTCAACTTCTTCTTCAATAGAGGGTAATACACTTTCTTCGCTTTCTTCAATAGAGGGTAGATCACTATCTACAGTTTCCTCAACTGAAGGCAAGTCTTCTTCAACAATATAATCGTCTAGAGACGGCAAGTTTTTATCTTCAGCCTGCGCCATTAAAATATAAGTAGGATACCTTGGGTTTTCTCACCCTATGGTTTATTTATCCTCGCTTTTATTTTGCTTCAAGAGTTTGGCAAGGTCTGCTGTTGAACCAACAAATAATGCGTTGGTGACGTTTGTAGGAGAAGATTTCTTTGTATCTTCTTCGACATCTTTAAGTTTTTTCTGTAAGTCAAGAAGTTTATCTGTAGCGTCAGCAACACTTTTAATAAGTTGTCCTGCAACTTCATATGCTCTTGCCTGTTCTGTTTCTTGAGCAAGTTCAAGGATGCCGTTTACTGCTTCTTGACCTTTTTCAATCAAAGAATATAAGTTACCTCGTGTATATTCGTAGTCTTTTCTTGTATCAGTTTTTATTGCTTCTACTTCTTTTGGAATTGGTTTGATAGGTTCACTAGAAACTATCTCGCTCGTTACGTCGAACGTCTCGTTTAAATCTTTAAACCTTTTATCCATGGGTGTCATGATAATGTACCGTCGAAACCGAAATCGTCACCAATTTCAATGAGTGCATCATCAGCATCAGTAATAGCATTAACTGCTGCACCTCCAACATGAGATGCGACAAGTGTATTGTCTTGTGCTCTCTTTGTGAATAGTGTATTGCCTTCTTTTCTATCGACGTAAATAGACTCATTGTCAATGACAATATAAGTATTTTCATCAATGCTAGAAGCATCATTAACTTGTAAAATGTTGGTTGTTGTGCCAACATCTTCTGCAAGGTTAGTTACAACATTATTGTCATAACTTCTTGTTGCTCTAGGAACAACAGTGTATGTGAGGTCTCTTGTAGGAGTGGTAGTTTCGTCTTGAACATAACCAACACGAACTCTCTTGATAAGATCTCTAGATGCAGTAGTGGTGTCTCCGACAGGTCCAAACAGATAAGTTTTTGCTGTGAACCTTATGGTGTAAAGAAGTGACCTTCTTTCTTTATAGTCACCTTCATAGTTGTCATTCATTGTGATGTTTTCAATCACCACAGGAATGTCTCTCTTTTCACCGATGGTATCTACAAGATTGACAGATAATGTATAAGCAGGTTGGAAGTATGGTAAGATTTGCTCCACAATTTGAAGCATGTCATCATTCAGTTTTGTGTAAACTGATAGTTCAAATGCCATGTTATATGGAACAGGCATGTATGTTTTTCTTATAGCTGTTGTAACGCCAACAGCATGACTCTTGAAAGTTTGAGTTGTCGTAACTTTTCTGGATGCATCATATTGCAAACCAACAAACTCAAACGACATTCTAGGTAATGTTATTTGAACTGGTTTGTTCAGGTTAGGAGACTGTTCAAGTCTTGCCAGAAACTTCTGAGTCGGACCATACGCCAAAGGCACCTTAATAATTTCAACCGTATCATCGGAAGAATCAAGATGTTTTATTTCTATATTGTTAAAGAGACTTCCAAACGATATGATCGTTCTTCTTAAAATCTCATGGTAAAAATATTCAAACATTCCTATTAAGGTGTGCAATCCTTAACTTTATTTAGGTTAAGGGTTTCCAAAGGGATTAGACTCTGAGAAATCAAGTATACCGTCCGTGCTTGCAAGTTGTATTTCTTCATTGTCAGGGTACTTATTCACTGTGTTGTCATCCTCTGCAATTCTTATTTGATACGATGCTCCACTCTCTAAACCTTCAATAGTATCTCCAGGTTTAAACTCACCTGTGACGTTAGATACGTTAAGTTCATTAGTAACAGAGTTCCAAGTTTTAACAACAGCAGTAATAGATGTATTATTTGCAACTTGCACTGTTTCCGTTGGGATAAACTCTCCGCTTCCACCAAGGTCGGGAGCACTCAAGGTAATGGTAGGAGCGACAGTATATCCAGCACCAGCGTGTGTCAGATACACCGCAGAGACCGTACCAGCGGCGGAAACGACTGCAATACCCTGAGCGGTTGTACCTAGTCCAGCGAGTCCTCCAGGGGCACTGAACGTCACTGTAGGAGCAGATACATATCCGCCACCACCATCACTTATAGTGACCACACCAACAGTATTATCAGATATTCTTGTAGTTGCAGCAGCACCAACACCTGGGTTAGTGTTCACGCCAACGAATACAATGCCAGGATTGACAGTGTATTCAGAACCTGGGTTTACTATAAAGACACCTTGTACTTTTGAACCTATTAGTGTTCCATCACAATTAACAATATCGTCACGTAAGGTTGAAATTCCTGTGGCGCGGAGACCACCGGTCGGTGCAGATGAAATCGCAACAGCGGGTGGATGGTTGTATTTTTCACCTCTATTGGTAACAATAATTTGGTTGACTGCTCCGCTAACAACTCTTCCACTGACTGCTGTCGCGGTTGTTCCAGATCCGATAAGAGTGAAAGTTCTGATATTTCCTTCCACATTGAAGGTATCATCAATTTCCTCAATACCAGTATCCAGAATTTCATCTTGTGCTCTGAAGAGTTCGCAGGACAGTTCGTAGACGTAATTTTTTTGTAGTTGATAGAACGGTTTTTCGTGCTCTACAAACTTGATTTCAAAAAGTCTGTCTCCAAGAGGAAAATATATTAAGTCTCCCTCTTTTGGACGAGTTGCCAGCTCAATGTTTGGTACATTCCTTGTTAATGGTGTAATGTATGTTTCAAAACGCTCTTTAGATATAATGAGTTTAAGTTCATTAGTTGCTTGAACTCCAAACTTTGATAAAAGAACGCTATTTTCACCATATCCCTCAAAGTTGTCAACATATGCTTCAATAGGATATGAATTGTTGAACTCAGACTGAATAACTTCTCTTATTACTTTGTTTTTTGTGATATATTGTCTAGGAAGATAATAAACCTCAACACCATACATCCTCAACTGTTCGTTGATTAAGTCTTGAACTAGACTTTGTTCTCCAGGAGAACCTTGTTGAAAGAAAGGGTTAAGTACCATTATCCGATCATGTCAAGGGGAGGAAGTTCATATGTATTGGACATTTTTTCCATGATCTTATCAAGATCATTCTGCCCATCTTCATATATTTGTCTACCATTAAGTTCTACACCCCCAGGCAGTTTTACACCTTGGAACTTCATTAAGTTTTGACCCCACTGACGCTTTATTAATGCTGTCAAATATAGTTTCAAGAAGGAGTCATTGAAAACTCTTGAGTAATCATTAGGATCTATTGTTCTGTAACACTCAATAATAAGAAAGTCGCCAGGATTTACGCTTGCCCAGTCGATATCTAGGTATAACCTATCTTGTCTTTGGTTGAACCTTATTTGTTTGTGAGTATTCAACAAAAAGTCTAAGTCTTCAAGATATGTTTTTGTCATTGCATATGACAACAACTCAATGTTACCAAAGAAATATACATCATTCAAGAATAACTGATATTTGACACCAAACATATTGTTGGTGATATTGGTTCCACCATCAAATTGGAATATTCTCTCTATCCCAATAACTGCTGGGGGAACTTGTATAAAGTTACTATTTTCTTTGTACGAAAATGTTGTAGTGGCACCATCAATAGTGGTAGATGCTGTAGTGGTTACAATACCTGCTTGAGTAACAGCACTATTTGGACTTCTACCTCTGTTTATGTCTTCTTGCGTTACTTGATATTTTAAAAATACTTTACCTACACCATCAAAGTGTCTTTCATGAAAATATTGAATAGCATCATCTACTAAGTCCTCAACTTGCTCATCAGCAACATTAACTTCAAGGACAGGAGCGCCTAACTTTCTTTTGCAGTAATCTACTAACTCCGCTCTAGTGGATGGTTGCATCTATCTACACTTTCTAAGTATTTATGGTGCTGTGGCAATACCAGCAGTCACTAGAACATTACCGTTTATAATGTTATATATCGTATTTCCAGAACTAACTAGAACATCATAAACATATCTGCCAGGTTTTAGGTTTCTAGTCTCAGTAGAACCCATTGATAGAGTCATGACTCCACCAGCAGCACTGGTGAAACCAACTGTAAATGTCTCTGTAACACCTAAAGTAGCACCTACTGCAACACTTTTAGACATTGCTGCAGTTCCAGTCCAAGTAACACCTAAACCTGCTGTAGATCCCGCACCAGTGTTGAAACGAAACGCACTTTGATCAGGGTTAATAATAGTAAAGGTGTCGCTAAATGATGCTCCACCGTAAATGTTTAAATTTACAGCGTAAGGAACAGCAGATGCTACGTCGTATGTTACGTTCTGGTTAGCCATTAGGGTAAAGGTATTACAGATAAAGTCTCTTGTTGCTTATAATAAAGTTTTACAAAGGACTTTGCGATATTTCTCAAAGTGTCTCTATCATCACAACTATCTATCTCAGATGCCAACTTTGTATATTCAAAACTTTTTGACAAATTGCTGAGTTCTATACTATCTGGATCCATTTAGTGCCTCCTTGAGTAAAGTTTTTAACTCATACAGTTCGTTTTGAATATTAGCAAGATCTTGCTCAACGTTCTGTATCCTAGTACTCTCTTCATCTTTGATACTTTTGTTCATTAAATAAGATGAATATCCTGAGGAATCAGTATTAATGATAGCACCAGTTTCACTATCCCTCAGGAAGTTATTATGTCCCTCTACTTTTTGTTTCATTATGCAAGTGCTATCACTCTTAGGTTTCTGATCTGAGGCACGTATGCCTGGTTCGTTGAAGTCATAAGCAGTTTGATGCGATAAGACTTGAAGGAAGGTAATTCATCAATAGTGAATGTATGCTCCTTAAAGTCAGGTTCCTCGTGTTCCAGAGAGGTGGAAGCAGGAACACTAACATCAGGAAGACCGTCGCTGTTTGCAACATCGATGATTTGTCCTCTTTCATTCAAGTTATTAAAACCAGGGAATGCTTCGTAAATGGGGTTGAAGTTTTGATGGTCAGAGATAGCAAAGAATCCTCTGATGTCAGCATCTCTGTTCTTATAAACATCAACAATAATCTTGATAGAAGTAGCAGGGTTCTCAAGTGCGATCTCTTTAGAAATATACTGGAACGCTGTTGGGTCTTCATCAATGGTCTTGACTCTATTATCTGTGGCGTAGTCAGAGACAACGCTGTCAACTCTATTAGAAGTCAAGATAGTTCCCATTCTCTGAGTGTCAACAACAGGTGATACTCTAGAGTCAGTTGTGCCCATGTTAAGTCTCATGGTCATGGACTTATTACCAGGGAGTGTGGTAAGTTTAGCATCTTCATTAACTTTAGATGCGATAAGTCTGGGAGTAGAGAAGTAGTTGGACTGAGTAATAGAGATAGACTCAAACCCTTGGTCGATGTAAGGAATCTCACTGCCACTGATGCTAGAGGCACTTACAGTTCTTACTTCGGCATCAATGTTTGTACCCCTTACAGTCATATGCTGTATTTGAGGTGTCAAGATTTCAAACGGAATGTTTTGAGTTGCTTTGGCGTTGAAACCACCAACAGACTTAGTGGCACCAGCATAAAGAATGGGGAAACTTTCACCTGTGGAGCGTCCAACACCACTTGAACCCATATCAAGTTTTATCTTGTAGGTGTCAAATGTTCTTGGAGACGCTGCGGTTACATTGTTAAGGTTGTGAGTCTTATTGATTCTTCTTAGAGAAACACTTCCAAGTTCATACTTGAAGACTTGCGTTCCTGCCAGATAATTCTTAGCAGTAGTGCCATCAATACCCCTTTCTGTGATATTGATTGATGTTCCAGAGGCAGACTCGTAAGATACAATCTCATCACCAATCTTCATATAACCGAGGTTTGTTGTGCCAACACCAACATTCTCAAATGTGTCAAAACCAGTTGTAGCATTAACAGTGACTGTAGATGTGTTAGAAGCGTTCAATGCTTCAGAAAGTCTGATGGGGAGAATGTCTGACTGTGCATCGGAAATAGTGACTCTGTTGTCACCGAAGTACATTCCGTGGTTCTTATGGTTGACAGTGAAGTGAATACCATCACTTACTATGCTGTTAACCCCGTCGATAAGTACACCACCACCTTGAGCAGCGTTAAGGTCGGTAGTAAGTCCAGAGTTATTTCTGAACTGAACCGTGTTTCCTGCGCCCGTAATAAAATCTCCCTGTACGTTATCAAGGAGTATTTCATTTGTGTTCGCAATAGACACAAGAGAGAGTCTGAGGTTTCTTCCAAGGTTGTTGTTTCCTATGGTTGATACGCCTAATACGTCACCGACGACATAACCTTGTCCTCCACTTGCTGCCACATATTCAGAAATAGTAGCACCTACGGCAACTCCATTATCAATAGTAATATCTGCTTTTGCATTTCTACCACTGCTGGTGATGTTAATAAGTTCAACACTTGTATACTCAAGATATCCAGAGGAAGGTGTAAAACCAATACCAGCGTTAATAATGTTAAGTGTTCCGGTGGCAATACCTGCTTTTGCGATGAAGTCACCAGAGGCATTACTGCCGTGTTGAATGATTGTATTACCAAATGTGAGGTCAGTATCCTGAAGTGTAGAACCAATACCAATACGAACCGATCTGGATGAAAGGTTGATAGGGTTAGGAAGAAGTTTAGCAACTTGTCCATTACCCTGACTGAGTTGAGGGTTGTAGACCTCAAGTGTTCCACTTTCAACAAAGTCTGCTCTGTAAAGAGTAAACTTCAGGTCTTCCCACTGACTGGGTTCCCAAACAGAGCCATTCTGTGACTTATAGAGAGAACCAAGATAAGGTTGATTGGAAACGAATGTCTGACTGATGAGGTCATTTTCACCTACTCTGGAGATGAATGCTCTGTATCTTGCGGATGCAGAACGAACAACCATGGCGTATTCAATACCAGGTTCCAGATATACAGGTGCCTTGAGTGTGAATGTTGTTGCTACAGAACCATCATCGGATGTATTAACATTCGCAGGTCTCAGAATGGACTGAGAAAGAGGAATGATATTCTTAGTAGGAATACCATTTTCAACAGTTCTTAATTCAAAGATGACTGGAATATCAAGGTTGTCTTTCTGTTCAAAGAAAAGATCAACTTTAGTGATGAATACACCAGTATTATCCTCAACTACAAATGTCTGAGCAAGAGGATCAGGTGGGTTGATGTTTTCAGTTCTAGTGTTAGTAGAAGAATTAACAACCTCAGTGGAGAGTACCTGAGTTCCAACAGTTTCATTTCTCTGTCTAATGTCTCTAGTATCAGCAACCTCTTGAGACTGAACATTTGCATTTCTAACAGAAACAATGTTCTCTTGAACAGTTTCTACAACGCCACTGATAAGGAATGTGTTCGTTGCTCTAGTGGATGCTTCTCTGATGTCATTGTTGACATCATCAATGAAGGTAAGAACCTTCGTTCCAACTTCAAACCTAGGAGAGTTAGAAAGGTTGGGATCAGGGATAAAGAAACTACCGATAAGGTCAGCAGAGTTGTCAGAAATAAGTCTTACTTGAGAAATAGTGGCTTGAGCACCACTTGTCTCACCAACCAAAATCATTTCAGGAGCAACATATCCAATGTAAGCACCCTGAGGTTGATCACACAGAGAGAACGTATCAATATTCAGTACGGTAGAAGTAGAGGAATATGCGCTAGGAAGCGTCTGTGAGGGGTTGTAGGGGTTACTGGCGTAAGTTTCTGTAGCACTATCGAATGCACCACCTTTATGGTTTGCCTGAGCAACTCTGAAGGTGATGGACGCTTCATTGGCAGATGTAGGAGTATTGCCAACGGGACGCATCGTACCCGTTACATTTTCACCGACTTGGAAAGTTCCAGAGACCATGCTGATCTCAAGAAGTTTAGGAATACAGTAGTCAGTGACTGTAACACCGTCAAAGAAAGCATAAACCTGTGTTTGAGGTTTCAGAGAACTCATGTTGAACTCAATATTTCTCGATCTTGCAAACGAGATGAGGTCTCTGCTGACAACTCTGTCTCCAAGAGACTCATTATCGAACTGCTCTGTTATAACTGTTCTTGTACCAGTTCTGGTTGCTACACCAGTATCAAATACTTGTCTTGTATTGTCTCTCAGAGTTGTAGTAGTGGTTTCAAAGAATCTTGTATTACCTCTCTCAAAGTTTCTTCTTTGAATAGCAGTTCTAGTTTCAGATGCAATAACTTCTTCCTGACCAGTCCAGTTATTGATCCAGGAGTTCCAGATGGCAGGAGCAAAACCAGTTTGAGGATCAACATTGAGAGTTCTAGTTGCTCTCTCAAGTGTCTCAGTGAAGTTGCCCTCTGCTTGAACAATATTTGCCTCAAGTCTTACCTGGTCAGTCCAGGAGTCAGAAGCAGGGAGAAGTTCCAGAGCACCAACCCAGAAACCAATAATGAAGGGTGTTACACTTTCAGTTCTAGTTCCAAAGGTTTGCTTCAACCACTCAGCATCAGTATAATCAAGAGTAACAATATCTCCAGTCTTCTTGATATTTGTTCCATCAGGTTCTGTGAAACGTAAGTCACCAGAACCAGTCAGACTTTGAGTAAAGTCAATCTGTGTTGTGTAGTGCTTAGGACGTGCTACTTTATTTCTAAAGTCAACACTATTCTTAAGTTCAACGGACTCTTCCTGTGCTAGGAAAGAAGTGAAGTTGTCTACAAAGAAACCAGACTTGAATCTATTCAGTCCGTTGGCATCAGGTACAAACAAGTTTGCTGTGTTTGTCTCAAGCAATGAGAGTGCTGTGTAGAACTCAAGATTTTTAATTCTATTCTCTAGTTGCTTGATATCAACCATTCTATAACGCTTGTGCTCTAAGAATCTCTTAGAAGCGTCAGTTACATTGTAAAGGTAAGGAGGTAAGGAAATGGTTGCCACCTCAAGAGCATCATCTACTGAGGAGGGTTTTTCGGGGAGTTCAGCAGGAGAACCATACTTGACTTGGAATACACCATCCTTAGTCAGATAAACTCTATCAATTCTACCAAGATAGTAGGAGAAGTCAGTAATGATGCCTTCATCAGAAGCAAGTATATTTTGCGCTGCGTTTCCAGAAACTGTAAACAGTCTTCCTTTGAACTCAAGAGGAGATCTGTCACCTTCAGAAACACTTGTTATATCATTAACCTTGGGACGAATATCAATAATGTCACTGTTTCTTATAAAGTTGACATCTTGGATTTCGGTTCCATAGTCAAACGTATTGTAAGAATTTACAGTAGTGATATCACCATCATCAGTTGACTGATAATGACCGTTAGAGAAGTAGACAATCAGTTTTCTTTCAGATGGTTCTTCACTATTCTTACGGTTCAGAACACCATAGTCATAGAACTCACCGGTTTGACCGTTGGTAAAGGAATATTTGAACGATACATCTTTGCTTGGAGTATCAAGTGTAGTTACGACCGCTCTGACTCCAGACTCTTCAAATACGACCACCTCACCTTCTTTGAAATTAATTTCATTCTTTGTAAGATATGTAATCTTACTGTCAGATACTTTGGTGCCAACGATGGCACAAGAGTTAGTAGTTTCTCCCTTGATACTTTCCCCAATAACAAGGTCAGAGGTTTTGCCTGTAGGTCCAGAAATATTGGACAGAACCATTGTTGGAGATGTGGGATCAGCATTTGTTGTAGCGGGGTCAGTGGCAACCTCAAATACGCCGTGAATTTCAATGATGTCAGCAACATTCAGAGAGATATGCTCATCCTGAACTCTTGTGCCAAATGGATAGTTGCCAAAGGTAAGTCCATCATTAAGGGTGGTAGAACCAATACCAGACGCACTTCTTATGGACTTATCTACAATAACGGAGTTGACTCTGTTCTTGATTTTAACTTTTGCTTTGGGTTTAATCTTGGTAAGAGTTGTGACAAGAGTCGCCTCATCATCAGTTCCCAAACCAAAGATGTTCAGTTGATTAGATCCAACATTTAACTGAACTTTATCGGATGTCAGTTCTTCAGTTGTACCATCACTTCTAATAAGAGTATATCTTTCGGGAGTGAAGGGTAAGAATGTTTCATTACTTTCTGATGTAACTGTAGCAGAAAGTTGATTGTTAATGATATTGACCTGTTGAGTTTTTCTAATAACCAGTGAGGCATTAGTAAGGTCAACATTTGAAATGTTAGACTTAGGAAGAGCAGTGAAGAGAGTGCTGTCTTCAGCAGTTGCCAGTTCACCACCAATAACTTTCAGGTCACTGATAGTAGCAGCAGAAGTAGGAAGTGCTCCATTAGCAACTCCATCAACAGTCGATACGCCTGTTACAGTGATGGAAGAAGTTGCAACACTTACAACTGATACAAAGGTTGGGTCTTGTGAAAGGTTTCCAGTAAAGGAAAGAACATTACCTGCCTTTATTTGACCTGGAAAGAGGGGGTTAGTGGATCTAATGACAGATGTAAAGTCATTAGCAGCTTGAGTAATAGTAGCAACGCCAACATTAAAGTTTGGTGCTAATACAACGTCAGCAGAGAAGGTTTGAGCAGCACCAACTTCAGCGCCATTTGCACTACCAAATACGGACAGAACGTCGCCAATACCATGAGCAGTAACTGCTACAGCAACTCTAGTGTTCTCAACACCATCGATGATGAAGTTTTCATTAGCAATAAATGAACCAGCAGTTTCATACACAGATAATGCTGTGGTGTTTGCTGCTGCATCTTTCAGGAAAGCAGTAGCACCGCTTTTCTTACCTTTAATGAAGGTAGGAACAGACAGTGTAATAGGTTCGTTTAAAGTTATTTCTGTGACTGTTTGAACGTCAAACAGAGACATACCCCACTGGTTTACATCAGCGTTTGATGCGTTGTATGTACCAGAGTCAAGACTAAAGTCATATACTCTTGCTAAACCAATTTCCTTACCAGCAATAGCAGTTTGACTATCAGCAACTCTAGTGTCTCTAAGGCTTAAAACGTATGTATTTCCAATACCGATAGTGGGAGAACCATGAACTCTGTTTAACTCCAGAGTTGCACCAGTCTCGTAGTTTATCTGTTGTTGCTTAAGAGTTTTTGTTGTTCTGGGTTTAGGAACATCAACATATGTGGGAGCAGATGTCTCAACCTCATATCCTTTTACAAATGCTTTACCAGGAGAAAGTTGATATAACGCTAAGTCTTCAGATGGTGTTGAACCACCGTATGTTGTTTGACCTGGGTTGAATACGCCTCTATTTCCTTTATAGTCATTAAGAGACTCTTTTACATTAAGACCAAATGACTTGACATAGTAATCACCTGACTCAGCATAAGTTCTCTTTGCTAGAAGGTCTTGCAGGAATGCGTAGTCTCTAGAAGAATTTCTTGTTCTTAAGACTCCGTTATTTACTGTAGCAAGTTCTACGAAGTTACTGTCATCAAAGTCAGTTACATCTTTCTTAAACAATGATGTGCTTATCTTCAGTCTATCAGCACCGGGCGCACCAAAGTTGTTAAAACCTCCAGCATTGTCATTAAGAGATGGATCTTCACTAGAGTTGACAACACTTTCCTCAATAAGTAAACCAATTCTATATGAAGGTGTATTAGAGTATTGATCTAAGATCAAAGTCTCATCGGAGACTGTTAGGAAAGAACCTTTGGCAAAATAGATGCCGTTATTGATAAAATATGCAGAACCAATCGCTGTCGCATCAGTTTGAACGGTAGAGGCAAAAGGCACCCCAATACCAATAAGGGTATTAGCACTAGAGATAGTCGTGTTTGCAGTCAGAAGTTCACCATCTCTAAAGACGGTCTCTTGATTATCAGTTCCAGAACCTGTATAGTTTAAATATAATGTAACTTGTCCCCTTGTGGACTCATTTGCTTTTACACATTTATCTACTACTGCCCTTACACCAGACTGTTGTCCAGTAATTTCTGCTCCAACAACTTGATCAATATAATCAAGCAGTGGAATACCAAGATATGTGTTCTCAAGAACAACACAACGATAGTTCGTAGAATATGACGTGTTTCCAGGAATAACCTTAGCACCCTCTTTGAAGAAGTGCTGACCAAACTTTTCAACCTGGTTCTGCAGCATAGACTGCAGAGAAGTCAACTCTCTTGCCTGAACCGGATAACCAGGTTTGAATAAGACCTTATAGTACTCCTTGGAAGGATCAAAGTCGTCGAAATATGGAGCGACGTTGAGGTTGGTTTCCTGTGACATAATTCCTTAGAACTGCAAGATAATTTTGATATCTTCTTTTTGACTTGACGAACGTGTGATAGACGGTCTATTATCTACGTAAATGATATTACCCGTATATTTTTCAACTTCAGGTTGGGCGACTCCCTCCGAGAAAGACTGCCCCAGGTAATAAGTACGACTATTTATTTCGGTAGAAATACCCGTAAATGAAGTTTGGATCGCTAAAGTCGCGGAACCACCAACGATATTAAATGAACCACCTGTCTTAATGTCAGTTGTAAAACGGTTCAGTTTGAACCCATATTCTGGTGAGGTGTTTCTAGTTCTGTCAGTATTGAAACCAGCGACGTTTCTGTCTTGCCAATACTTAAGGACACCAGTAACCTCATCATAGGAAACAACTCTACCAACAGCGGTAGAACCAATACCAATAGTTTGTGTAATAAATGCGTCAGCAGTAAATGTAGCAGAACTATATCCTGCCCCAGTCAGTTTCAGAGCATAAGTTGCTGCTGCTTTATCAGTCTCTAAGTTTGTGGTGGTGTTATATGCTTTAGGGTTCTGAACCAAACCAACTCTGGCAATCTCATTGCCTGTGATGAAGTCTGGGTTTTCAGAATCGTTTTCAATTCTAGAATAGATGAGAGCGTTTCTTGCACCCAACTCTCTATAGATGTCAGCACCATGTCCACCTTGAGGAGGAATGATGACATCAAAAACAGGTGAGGTAGTTCCTGTAGGAACACTTCCGGCAACGAGATCAACAGTTCCAAACGTGTATCCAGAACCACCCTTAGAAATAGTTACGGACTCAACTTTAGAATTATTGTTGATGGAGATAGTACACTCCGCTCCGCTTCCATCACCTTGAATGGGAACTCTCGTATAAGTTCTATTAGCAGTTCCTAAACCAACTCCTCTATTTGTAACCTTTACAATCTTAAGTTGACCACTAGTTGCGGCATTACCTCTAACGGCAGAGACATTAGCGTTTGTTGTGCTTGTCCAGTCCTTAGGGACAGGCATAAAGTTTGTAGAGTCAAACTTTACGATATCTCCAGGTGCAATAGTATAAAGATACTTCCAAATATATCCATCACCACTTGTTCCCGCTTCTTTAGGTTCTAAGTCAGTAAATGTTGGTTCATCAAGAGATGCTCTGCCACTTGGGTTCTCTGGGTTGGAACCATTCTGAAGACAAACATAAACTCTAAAATCAGAGTTCATTACATAATAGTTTGCATCGTAAAGAGAAATAGCGTTAGAGGGTTTAGAGGGGTCCTCTGCTCTAACATTGTTTCTATACATGTCATAAGTGGTGCCTGATGCCCAGGTCACTTTTCTGATGACTTGTTTTACGTCATCAGTATCAATTTTCTTAAGAGCGATCATTGTGTCCCAATAATCATTCTCTTCGTTAAAATTATCTCTGGGATCCGGTGGATCACTATCCCAACCTGCAATCACATCCGTTGGGTTAGGCAAACCAACGAACGAGTAGAAAGAGTTGCTAGTTGATGCAACACTAGCAACAAAATCCTTTGCATTTAAAATACGAAGTTGTTCAGTTATAATCGCAGCCATTTGAGCCTAGTTTTTTTACTTATTTATAGGTTATGTTGTAGAGTATCCAATGAACTTCAGGGGTTCAATGCGATTGACAACAGCACCTGTTGTGATGCCAGTTGTACCTTTCAGTGTGTAAGCATTGAATGCTACCGCACTCGATCTTGAACCAAGGTTAATCTTACCCCAAGAGAACTCACCGTAGAACTCAGTAAGTCCGATGCCGCTAATATCACCAAGGTCTTCGACGCTTACAGTGACGTTTTTAACGTATGTAATACCCACACCCGCGACAGCAGTTTGTGCTACGGAAACAGCAGCGACTTCATAAACAGCGTCTAGGAACTGAGTCGTGACACCCAATGCTCCACCTGTCTGATAAAGTGAAGTAACTCCACTACCAACGTTGCTATTTCTGACTGTGAAGTAGTCGCCAACAGCGATGTCGCTTAAGGTCACGGCAGCACCAACAACCTTTGTATCTCTGAGGAAGGAGTCAACGGGAATGAAGAACTGCATCACGAAACCAGTGGATGCGACACCAACTGATGTAGAAGTAAGACCAACAATGTCACCGAAGTCGCCCGCGTAAAGCACTGTGTTATTAGTCTCTCTTGTCACGCTAGGTGCCTCTATAAGGACCTGTGGGATGGATGTTCTGGTATAACCAACACCAGGTGTAGAAACTGTTATAGAAGATACTGTATCGCCTGTCAGGGTTGCTGTAGCGGTTGCGCGAGCGGTGGTTCCAAGACCAACAGGTGTCTCAATAGTGATCGTTGGAGCAGATGTGTAACCTGTTCCGCCAGCACCGATAGTGATAGACTCAACTGTGTTTCCAACAGAAACAACAGCAGTAGCAGATGCACCAACCAAATTATCCTGAGATACAATACTTACAGTCTGAACATTTTTGGTAGTTTGGTTTTCATCATCGGGGTTGAAGAAAGGAATAACACTTTCAACAAAGAGTTGAGTAGAACCAACACCAACAGACTGAATGATATTTGTTCTAGGATTAATGAGTGCCTCATTAAGAACTCTCTTCTTACTAATAATCTTACCGTTGATAACTTTATCAACAGTTTGCTTACACCAGGTTACTGTTCTTGCGTGATCGGGGTTTGGATCAATTCCTCTACCAGAATAAGGATTAGTTTCTACGGTGTCAGAGGAGAATATCCCAGTAACGAGTCTTTCGTCTTGATCAATAGAACCAGGGACCAACTCTTGATCTCCTCTGATGCTCAGCATATCACCATCTTTGATAGTCTCAAGGACATCGCGGAAAGTAACGTCAACATCACCAGAACCCTTGTAGAAGAGAACCTTACACTTATCGCCAGAGAATGTTCCGTTTGCATTGGGACCATTAGGTGCTTCTGAGAAGGAAATAACACTACCACCATCAAAGGAATATGCTTCACCAGGAACCTGCAAGATGTCATTGATGAATACCAAAATGGTTGCCTTGACATCAATGTTAGAACCTACTGCTGCTCTAATTGTTACAGGAGAACCATTTCTCTTAATAGTGAACTGTCTCTTAACTCCATCAAACTCATTCTCAAACTTATCGAGAACTTCCAACTCACCGAAGTGCCATCCAGAGAACTTATCAGAGTCAATTCTATCAACTGTAATTTGGAACTCCTCAAATGTGAAGTTAGTGTCAGTGGGAATACCAGAGGCACCTCCTGTAGCAACAGTTAAGACTTGACCTTGACCATATCCATAACCAAAGTTCTTGATCTCAAAGTCGATGATACTAGAACCCTGTCCAACTACAATATCGATGGTTGCTTCAGTTCCAAGACCAGCAGAGGTGTCACTATAAACCAGAGGGATATTAGAGTAAGACAGAGGTGCATCGAAAATAACGATGGGTTCAGAACCTTGAACATATCCAGAACCAGGGTTGGTGACTGCGATACTTACAATGTGACCATTGCTAATAGCAGCAGTTCCGATAAACTCAATGGCAGGTGTTCCAGTATTTACAGTAGTGACACCAACATTAACGACCTGGTTTGCTCTATAACCAGAACCAGTTCTACCAATAGCGATAGATGTAATGGTTCCAGCAGTAGAAACGACCGCAGTACCACCTGCTGAAACCAGAGGTTGATATCCAAGACCTGCGGTAGAACCAACAGAAACGATGTATCCACCAACAGGTATAGTTGCGTTGTTCGCGTCGTAAGCGATAGATGTGGCAGTTCCAGTGAATGTGATGCTACTGATGCCAGAACCCTCAGACAAACTGTAGTCTTGGTCTACACTCAGAGAACCGGTGGGTCCTTGGAAAATACCGTTAATAAGAATAGCAGCGTTATTGGTTGAGAAACCAGTAACATTTTGCTCATCAGACTTCAGTGTGAAAGTCTTAGTTACAGCATTGAACTGGTCAGCAACGCTGTCAAAGACGTGATTGGTCTTATAAGCATCATCTGCGCTATCAATGTTTCCAGATCTCATAAAAGATCTACCCTGGAACTTGGAATGTGTGGTAATTCCAGTAAAGTCTCTTTCATCAGGTGGGTTGGTGACAGAACCAATAGGAGTGGGTCCTATAGGTGCGGTGTAGAAGTTAATAGTATTACCAACGATGTTGTAAGCACCATCGACTACGGTAGCCGCAATACCAGTTGGGTGGGTAGTAATGCCAGTTCCCATCCATCCTCTATCTACAAGGAGAATGTTTGTCGATCCAAAACCAACAGTATTCACCTTCATTATTTCACCAGCAATCTGTATCAGATCTCCACCAAATACAGAGTTAATTCCTGCTAAAGTTACCGATGTCTCGGTTAAGGCAATTTCTTTTAGAAGAGTAGTAGTTGATCCAGTAGAAACTATTGGGTTTTGAATGTAGTTATCAAGTGCGATAAGACACTTACTGTTTTGCTTTTCAGCAGTCAAAGTGTGGAATGTTCCAAGACCTACACTGGTAAAGTCAATGGCAACAGGTGTTTGTGCCAAAGCATTTTCTGCAGATGATGCTAACTTGATAGTTGAGTTGTTTTCTTTAATAACAAAGACTTGAGTTGTTGTTGGTAGTAAGGATGTAGCACCAATGCCCGCAAACGTAGTTGTCGCAATACCCACTTGAGTGTGAGTAGATATGCCAAGGGAGTAATTGACAGCCTCTCCAGAAACGAAGAAGTGGTCAGGCAAATTAATAGTATTATTAGAAAGATCAAAGACTGTGCTGTCACTACCATCAAAGTTTCTAAGGAAGATGGGTCTTTCTCTGTGTGTCAGTGTGAATGCTCTCTTAACATCTACTGATGTTCCATTATAGAAACCATAACCTGCACTTATAGATGCATTATTAAGATCTATTTGACCACCGACATTTGCGTTGACATCAACAAGTTGTATTGCCTTCTGGAATACTTTAACTTGTACGTCAGCACTAGCAGGAGGTGTATACTGAAGATGGGTCTCAGTGGATGTAAAAAGAGCACCTATAGTTCCAATACCAGTAGTGGTCTCAAGAATACCAAACTCTGACAGATAAACTTCACCACTATCATTTACAGCAACAAGTTCAGAAACTTGATATTGATCATTAGTTGTATCCTCAACGCTGACCAAATAGTAAGCAGCATTGTAGTCATCACTACCAGCATTCGTATATGTTGCAACAGTGTGAATACCAGGAGTGGCACTGGAGGACAATGATGTATGGAAGGACTCTATTCTAGCAATATTTTCATTTCCGACACTGATGATAGAGTGTCCTGTTCCTACAGACTGAGTGCTTGCTAAAGAAACTCTTACGGTATTAACCGTACATGCAATACCCGTTTTAGGAGTAAAGTCAATGTTTACTGTTCCACTCGCCATACTTGCGGCAAATGTGCCGAGACCACTTAACAGAGAACCTTGCTCTGTTGTCATGTCTCCATACTCAAGAACATCAACAGTTGTATCATCATGGATAACACTTAGTTCAGTAAAACCAAACGTGCCATCATCAGCAGTTATTTCAACAATAACTTTGCTTGAGCGATATGTTGAGGCGATGCCAACAATTGTTGTTGCAGAACCATCAGGTGTTTCTACCTGAGTTGACTGGATGTCACAAATAGTCCCTAAAGCAAAGGTTCCGACACCAGTAACACCAGAGTCAATGTCAAAACTTGCAACACTGACGTTGTAGTTATTAAGAGAGAACTTGGTGGGGAAGAAAAGAAGTTGTCCTTCACTACCAGCGATGTTAAAGTCAAAAGAACCAAGGTCAGTAGTTGTGTCTACGCGACCATAGTTCTGCACAAAACCAATAGATCCGTCATGAATAAGTGAAACGAGAGATGCCTGTCTTTCGCCAGTGAAAGTCTTATCCTTGACAAAAGTTAAGAACTTCTTCGCTTTTTGAGATACATCAAAGTTATTAACAACAGAGAACCTTTCAGTTCTAGGTTCACTGTTGAACTGAGAACTAATATCATCAATAATGAGTGCTCTATTTCCAACAGACTCAAAGTAGTCAGTAAGAACTTTGTTTTGTAGGAATATTCTATCAGATATAACTGTACCAGATGCTGTTTTAGAGTTCTCAGTTACAAGGTCGAAAGCAGGGAAGCAGTGAAGACTGATGCCACCACCAGTGCGAGCACCACCTCTTGCTCCGCCACCACCACGAAGTCCACTACTACCACCATAAACAGGGTCAGGAAGGATGTCGATGGTGATAGAAATTTCAGCAGCAGTGTCTGTGAATACATGTGTGCTGTTAGTATCTGTGGACTCAATAATGAGATCACTGAACTTAAGGAAACCAGAAGTATGGTTCAAGGAACTAACAGTATCATCCCATTTCTGCAGAGGAATCTTAGACTTAATAGCATAAGAGAAGTTCTGATAATAGTTGTTGTCAGGCACTCTTTGCTGGTTGTCATTCAGGAAACCAGTGGACTGTTGGAAACCTTTTTCAACAACAGAAGATGCTTCAAGGGTTATTTCAGAGTTAAAGTCAACTTTAGACTTCACTCTTCCTTGAGTTCTTGAGGACTGACCAACAATCAGTTCATTAACTTGGAAGTCTTTATCAGTGGAGACTTTTAGTAACTCAATTCTGTTGTTCCAACTATCAACTCTTCCCTTTCCACTCCCACCGATAACCTCTTCACCAACAAAGAAGTTATTCTTTTTGAGTTTGACATTAAACTGTGGGAAGGAACTCTGGTTAATAATTCTACCAGCAGAGTTTGTAGCGTCGAAGTTACCAGCGAACAAGTTGTCGTTGATAATACCAGAGAGACTGAAGGTCACTACACCAACGTTCCCGCCAATAGGAATGTTCACATCTGTAAGTGTAAACAGTTGATATTCATAATCGACAGAGTTGAAACCTGAACCAGTCGAACCTACACCAACACTAACATTCTCAATGAGAACTTTGTCGCCAACAGCAAAAGGTGACTGTTCACTAAAACCAGTATCAAAACCAACAGTGACTTCTTTAGTAGTCATGTTGAAAGAAATATCATTAATACCAATACCATTACTGTTGCTGATAGGAATGATCTCTGGAGCGATGTTAGAAAGTCCACTAGTATTCTTTCTAATGGTCACCTGTGTATCACCTTTTTCAAAGAACAAGTCAACATCAGTGATCAACTCACCAGTCAAACTATCCTTAACAATAAGGTTTGGTGCGATGGTATAGTTCTTACCCGATGAAGTAATGCCTATCTCATCAAAAGATGCGAGAGACTCAAGGAAGAGAACCTCTGGTAAGTTTGTAGTAGGTCTGAGTGTATTATCTGTTGGATAGTCGAATCCAATGTTCTCAATATTCGCAGATAATACTCTTCCAATTGTATTGCTGGTGGGTTCAAGGACAGCACCAGTTCCAGTTACTATTCCAACAACAGTTGAAACTCCAACTATTTCTCTGTAACCTCTACCTCTGTAAGTAATGTTAATATCAGAAATACCACCAAAAGCACCTGTTGCATCTGTAGTGTAAGAAAGAGTTGCGTTTGCTTGAATATATTCTGCTTTTTCAGGGTTGCTCTCAACGTTATACTTGAATACAGAAGTAGAACCGACACCAATGATAGAGTATTCACCAGAGAATACACTATTGGTTTTAGTTATTTGGTTATGACCTACAACTTCTTTGTCGCTGATTATTTCTTTTTTAATGTCAGAAATAAAGTCAAGGTTTACAGGAGTAAACTCATAGAACAGTTCTTCAGGGACATTATCAGTAACGACTAATGTAAGTTTGGCATCAGCATCAATACCAACATCTCCAGTCTTAGTAATCTCAAAATTCTTTGAACTTCCCGATGCTTCAAACTTATTGGTAAACTTAGCATCACGATACAGGTTTAAGTCAAACGCAGAGTAAAGTGTAGATGCGTTTTGAGATGACAGAGAAGTATCACTAAGGTCGAATATTACAGTGTTGCCACTTAATACATCTACGGGAGGGTTGACTGGTAGTAATGACCCACTTCTTGCTATTGTGATTTCAGCGAACTCGGGAGTGAACTGTTCTGTCTGATACTTATCATTACAGAGTTTTACGGAGTCCTTGGAGAATCTGTAAGCATAGTAAATCTTTTGGTCAGTCAAACCTGTAGGTGCGGGTGAAGCAGACAGGATTACTTTATCTCCAGTCTTAAGACCATGGTCTGATATCGTAATAGTATTCTGAGATGTGCTGACTCCAGTAGTTGTGAAACCAAGAGGGTTGAATACTATTCTTCTGTTATGATCGTTGTATTGAACTGTAACAGTTGTTGTAATACCAGGGGTGACATTAATAGAAACTTTGTCACCGAATGTCAAACCATGCGTTGAACCTGTAGCTACAGTTACAATATTCTTACTAACTTCGGCATTAACAACATTGTCTCTAACAGTTTTCAGACTATGGCGTGTGCCTGTTCCAATACCGGTGAAGTAAAGAACCCCAGAGGTCATTGTTGTGTCTGCAACACCAACGAATGTTCCTACAGATCCAATACCAACCTTAAATGTTTGAATACCAATTAGGTCATCAGACACTTTAGCAACATAGAGTGGAGTGTCATTAGCGATACTATAAGTTGTGGGACCTGTTGGGTCTGCGGTGACGACGATAGAGTCTCCATCACCATTATGATACAAGACAACTTCACCACTCTTAAGACCATGGTTAGGGATGAAGAGTCTTCTATTGTCTACAAATACCTGTGTAATGCCTGCACCAGCATTAGAGAAGAAGATGGTAGAACCAACACCAGTTCCAGTGAGAGTTCCGATGCCTAAAGTTTCTCTAGGATCAAAGTAGATTTGATCATTAAGTTCAAAGTCAACATCATTTTCTCTTTGAGAGATGAAGGTAAACTTTCTACTGTCTTCCTGAAGAACAGTTGTAGCAGTATGAGCAAAAGATACTGTTCCATCAACTGCTCTCTGAACTCTGATACGTGAAGACAATGCATCAACGTTCAGAACCTTGACTCTTTCAGAACCTATTCCAAGAACATCGTTCTCTCTGATGTTAAGTAAACCGTCGCTAAGGGAAGCACCACCAACAGAGAAATAGGTTACAACTCCAGTAGCACCAGCAGTTCCAACTCCAGAGAGCAAACTGAATCTATCAGTGCTTACACCAATGTTGTATCTGCTACTTATGGTGATAGATGTATTGAAACCAGACAGTGTAACAAGGTCAGTGTTCGTAAACCCGTGAGGTGCTGTAGAGAAAGCAACGAAACGTCCAGAGGAATCTAAAGGTGTAACTTCAAGGTTGGAAATAGTTGAAGAAGCAACACTGACATTAGTGATGACTTTACCTGCAACTCTAGATACTTTTGCCTTAGCAGAGGTAGCACCATCAAACTTTTCAAAGTCTATTCTATCTCCAACTTGATATCCAGAACCACCTGTTACAATACCAACAGAGTCAATGGTTCCAACAGTTGTTGCTGTAATATCAATGGACTCTTCTCTTATCTTATAAGGTTCTAAAACTCCGTCATAGGATACATTATCCTTAGTCAGGAAAAGAGGTGATGTGTTTCTAAACCAGTTATTAGCAGCAATGTCATAGTCTTCCTGGTTAGAGGTTATACTAATATTGAAGTCATTGGGTTTTGACTTGAATGTATTACCAATGATATAAGGGAAAGTAGGAATTTTGTTATTTTCAAATGGTCCATCATTTTCTACAGCGCCATCAGTGATGGTAGCAAAGTAAACATATCTACCTTCAGGATAGTCTGGAGTGATACAGAACCTACCATTGTGTTCGTCAAGGTCACCACTTGCGTCATACTCAAAGTCCTCAACAAAGAATCCTTGAGCAAAAGCGGTAAAAGAAGGTCTGTTTGTTCTTGTCGCTAGTTTATAACTACTCTTGATTGATTTAACTGCTCCACCATTATTATTAGTATATCCATATGGTCCATAAATGGGGTTGCCATCATATGCCCAACCAATAATGGGTGAGTGGAAAGATGCGTTTGCTTCCTCATTAGCTCCACCGGAGGAAAGGTCTGATGCACCATATTCAACATTCTGTAAGTCCTCTTGTTGATATTGAACGACATTCTGTTGAGACTTACCAAAGACCATCTTTCTCAACTCTCTAGGGGCGTAGAGGTGAGTATACTGAATACCAAAGTCGGAGTTTTGAGCAGCATCTAGTATTCCGTCGTCACTGCTCACAATATCTTTGTACTTCTCAAACAGGTTCACAGTCCACTGATTGATGTTTGCAATGAGTGATGCGTTTTGACCACCCACTTTAACTGTGACTGTTGTTGTGTCAGTGTATCCAATACCACCTTCATCAACAATGACATCAATAATCTGACCACCACTGATGACTGGTGTCAACTTACAATAGTTGCCATCACCATTTACAATAAGATCTGGAGGTGAGTTATATTCAAAACCACCATTTGTAACTAATACTTGTTCTACTTTGCCGTTGTTGACAATAGGAAGTAGTTCAGCATCTCTACCAGAGAGAAAGTCAAATACTGGTTGCTTATTAAAGTCAATGACTTCACTAGCACCATAACCAACACCGTTGTCAGTAAGATGTACTGACTCAATACTTCCTCTAAACACTGGTTGTAGTGTTGCTCTAAAGTCTTGACCACTAAATGTGGATACTCCTATTTCACCAGTAACAGAAACAGAAATAGTAGGATAGTTGAATGTATGTGTTCCACTACCGGTAGAGGTAATATTTACATACTGTTCCGTATCATAATAGAAAGACTTAGCAGTCGTACCAAGACCAACAGATGAAAGTTGGAAGTTGTTGTCATCTACTACTGTTACGATGTAAGTTTGATCGGAACTTAAACCATCAGCATTACCAGAATAAGTAACCTCTTCACCGGAGTTGTATCCATGGTTGTTAATACTAACGACGTTCAACGCTGTGTTGATGCCAGTTAAGGTAGATCTCTCTTTGTTTTCATATCCAGAACCACCATCACTAACCACAATATTAGAAACTACGTTCTTCTTATTGAAAGATTCAAACCTATGAACACCATCACCAAATGATGTAATATCAATAGCGTTCGATCCTGTTACGACATCATTAGTGTTGTTAAAGAGTTTAATGGTATGTTCATCAACTAACTTGACATAATATTCAGCATCACTTACTAAACCACCCAACACTGTCTGTGCATCAGGTTTGTATATGACTCTCTCAGACTCTCTAAACTTGTGGAAGGTTGTAAACCCAATGGTGTTAGATGAAATACCAATTTGAGGATTATCGCCTGTAGCAAAGAAAGAAACAGAGTGTGTTATTTCTTTTGTATTAGCAGATGCTTTGGCACCTGAACCATTACCACCTGTGATAGAGATGATAGGATCAGTTACATAGTCAAAACCAGGTGTTAATACATCTATTCTCTGAAGAGAACCTTGAACATTACATACACCTGTTGCTCCAACTCCAGTTGAGTCTTGAATGGACAATACAGGAGGGTTTACAATATCATATCCTTCACCACTTGCTGCTACAGTTACATCATTAATAGAACCAAAGTAAACACTACTACCAGACTTATAGTTAAGTATCTCTACGCCATTGACAAGAAGACCAGTTCTACCGGGCAATGTCTCACGGTTTACACCATCATCGACAGGAGTTTTGAACTCCCTTACCAGTTGTTGATGCTCAAGAGTCTTATCAAAGAAATCAACAGGTGTAAATGTATTACTTGTGACAATACCAGATACAGAAACAAATGTATTATTGAATAAGTTAGTTAAACTACTAGCAATTTTAAACTGTTTATCATTAACTCTCTTCACATAGAAGACTCCTGCCTCTATCTCAGGGAACTTACTTACATATTTGTTAAGACCAATAAGTCCAAGAGAAGTCTCTGGTTCAGCGTAAGAGTTGTAATATACTTTATCACCAGTGTAATATCCGTGATTTCTTGTGATAGTAAAGAGTTCACCACTAAACTCTCCATCCAGTTCAATGATTCTATCGTAAAACTCAAGAGGGTTAGCATTGTAACGAGGTAGGGATGAGGAGGCAACTAATACATCTCCATTGAACTTAGCATAGGAGTTTTGTACATTTGCAAAAGTCTTTTCAATGTTAGAATATCTGGTGGCATTAAGACCACTCACATCGGGTTTAAGAACATTTCTTCTTGCACTAAACGTGTTACCGTTGAGCTCCCCTTGTCCTTTTATTGTAAATGTAAACTGGTTTTGAATATCTACAATATCACCAGTCTTTTCAGCGCCACCAGACTCAATAATAGTTACACTATCACCAAGTCTTAAGTCATTTTTTATTTCAGTTGTGATGTTGTATGAGTTGTCAGATGAATCTACTAAAAGAATAGACCTCACATCAAACTTAGGAGTCACATTGTGGAACCAACTGCTGACAAGAGCATTGCTAGTTGTAATACCAAGTGACTTAATTTTAATTTTATCTCTGTTCTGATAGAATGAAGTATTCGCGTCAATAACATTTTGACTTAATACATTACCAATACGAACTTCTATTCTACTGGTTGTCGCAATGCCCACGAAAGGTGCATCAGTTGAAGCGATGGATACGGCATCAATGCCTTCAAAACCGTGAGCAACTATATTAAGACCAAGATCTGTAGCAGAAGATATTTCAACAGTTGTGCCAAATGTAGATGTATTCGCTGCACCAACACCAATAAACTGGTTAATAGTTTTAGAACGGTATGTTAGAATACCACTTTGACCAGTTACTCTTAGTAAACCTGAAGTTGGGAAACCAATAGTGGAGTCAACATCAATAATAGAGGCACCTGCAGCTACAACTGAAAGGTTTTTAGTCTTAGGATGAGCATGAAACTCACCTAACAAAGTTCCACCAGTGAGGTCGATATCCTTTGGATAGTCAAAGTCAACACTAACTTGGTAGTAGTCTTTGCTATTGTAAGTTAGTTTCTCTACATCAATGACAGTAGCGAATGCTTCATCAATATCATATTCAGGGTATGCACTCTGATATAATGTTTGGTTCTTTAATTTAAGAGGGTCACCTTGTATTTTCTCTACAACAAGGTCTCTTGTCTTTCTAAACTGAGCGTCAGATGGTCTGAATAAGAAGTCTTTTGGTTTTACTACTTCAGCGACTTCGCCATACAAAGCAGCAAACAGTATTCTAAAGGACTCATCAGTTCCTTTTGACTGATAAAAGTCTTTAGTTCTAGAAAGAAACAGTTTCTGATTGATATCATCATCAAAATCTCTTCTTTCAAAACCAGGAGCGATCTGTCCTTTCAGTTTTATAAGAAACTGTTTTAACAACAGATTACTAAGGTTTACAATCTTCGCGCCTTGAGTGTGAGATGCTGCTTCAGAAGTTGTAAAGGTAAGGTTGTCTTTATCTTCTACAAATGATGTTACACCAGAAAAACCACGAATACATCCATTAAAACTATTCCTAGACTTAGAAGTGTAGAGAATAATCTCTCCATCAATTTTTAAGAGACCATATCTTTCGGGAAACTTATATGTTCCAAATGTATTAGTAGCAACCTGAGTGCTTGCTGTAATTGTATTACTAAAAGTGTCAATGTCAGATTCAAGAATAGTTTCATCAACGGTGTCAATTAAGGTTTCAAGTTTTAGATACTCATCAATATTTTGTATGACATCAGCAGGTGCTGTAGGATATTCTTGTGAAATATAATATTGCTTTAAAAATTCACCAACCAAGGGAAAGTCATCCCTAACAAATGCAGGTAACTGATACTCAATGATGTCCTGGATCTGTACGCGCTGTAAGTCGGTAGATATCATCTCTTACTCTTTAGTATGAATATGTAGGTGTGGATGTTGAGGGTGTTGTTGGAGTTGTGGAAGTGGTAGTAGAAGATGTTGTGGTTGTTGTAGTTGTTGTACCACTTGTTTCTTGAGTCACTCTCCCTATTGATATTGCATCAGTAGATCCTCTAACCAAAGCACCGTTTGCAAAACTTGATGTGACAATATAATTTGAACCAGAAATATCATAACCTGAGGATATTCTATCGTTGATAGAATTAATGGTAACGTTATTAGTATCTAGTTGAACATACAGATCATGCAATCCAATAATATCATTAGAGAATGGGACTGCAGATATTTCAATAACAGGGAACTGTTTGTTAAGTTGTGTTGATATAATATTGATAGGATTTAATTTTATCTCACCCTTTATGTAATCGACAGTGCCTACATTTCTTTTAACAACAACTGCCTCTGTAGGAGAGTTAAGACGTATAAGATTGACAGTTCCTGTATTAAGATCAAAAAATGGTGAGTCAGCAAGATAGACAACACCAGGGATACCGCTTACCTGAAAACCAGATGACTTAATATTATATCCAATTTGTCCTCTATGAGTTCCATGTCCATGGTTTTTAATATGGAATCTATTGCCAAAACATATCTCATACTCTGCAAAAGCATTCAGGGACGCTCTGAGGTCCCTACGCATCTGTATGGTGGTGATATTGGATGTGATGGCATCATTAGTATTATCAATGACACCCAAGAACTTACTATATTTAAACCGTGCGCCAAACTTATTCATTTCTGTTGAGTTGGCGTATCTATTAATATTAGTAGACACCAGTGACTTAACTTCATCACCGGAAGAAATCATATTACCGTCATAGTAAACATTAGACAGAACTTCAATATAAAGATACTTTAGGTCAGTTATTTCTAACTCTATGCCACCAACTGAATATTTCTTTATTTCTCTTTTAATATTATCTTTGACTAAGTTAGATAAGTAAGCACCGTTGATAGGTTTAATACTAGCAAATACTTTTCCAAATTGAGGAGGACTTAACTCTTCACCACCAAATACCGACACAGACTCTGCTTCACGATAGATGGTTGGTAAAAGATTCTCATAGTCAGTAGATGTTACTGCTCTTCTTTGAGATGAATAGATCTGAGGGGCATATTTTTTAATAGACTCAATACTTTCAATATCATCACCGCCAAATGATGGTGTATTAACAGTAACCAAAGAGATGCCACTTTCAATTGCAACTGCATCTCTTGAGGTTGTCAGTTTACCGGAGAAACTTAAATCAAATTGACCGTTGCCACTTGATCCCTTAGTAACAATATATCGAACTTCAACAAAGTTAGGTTCTTCTAGTTTCTTTCCAAATACACCATCACCAAAAATAATTTCATATCTAGAGTCTTCTATCTCTTGTATCCAATATACAGGAGACTCACCATCTACTTCAAACAAACTTTCTGCTAAACGATACTGTCTTTTTACAGTGGAAAAACTAGATGGTTTAACAATAACTTCGATGGTTGAAGTATCAATATTTGAAGACTCTAAAACAAACCTTTGTTGTGGGTTGTAGTTGTCATAAGAAAAATTTGCCGTGACATATGTGCCCTCATATACATCAATATTATCAAAGTTTGCTACATTATTAATAACAGGCACTGTCACATCACTCATCATTGAAAATGTGAATGCTTCATTATTAAAGTTTTGAGAGTTCGCTACTAAACCTTTATTCAGAGTTATAGTCTGTGGTTTAGTATCATAAGCGGATGTGTCTACTAAGAAAGATATGTTTGCTCTACTTGCCCTTTGAGACCTAGGGGTGTAACCTATATTCCTCGCCAGAGACACCACGTTCTCTCTGAGAGTGGCGGAATCAATGAATACCTCATTAGATACCATATTGGCATTATATGAGGTTATATACGTGTTGTACGCTAACGCATCGATAATAGTAGAAAGGTTCGACCCTTCAAAATCATAATCAGAAAAGTTTGAGTTTGACCTTAGATATTCTGTGATCGATTGCTTGATCTGATCGAAGTCTAGGTTGGCAAAGTTGACTAGTGCCATTATCGTGTCTGTTGTAATGCGAACGATAGTTGCTGAGGAGAAGCTTCTACCCCAACAATGTCATAACGAATAGAGATTTCATATGAACCTACGCTAAAGTTTGGTTGTACAATAACTTGACGTAATCTTACTCTTGGTTCAAAATTATTAATTGTATTACGGATTTCCTCTTTTAAAGCATCAGTCGTTATGTCATCCATCGGTTCAAATAACAGACGACTAACTTGTGAACCAAGTTCAGGATTAAAAGGGCGCTCACCGGGAGCGGTCAAAACTAAGTTGCGAATTGAACGTGCAATAGCAGTTTCATTTTTATTTGCAATCAAATCAAAGGTAAGAGGACTTACCTTAAAAGACATTGAAATATCTTTGAACGCTTTACTTGCACGTTGAACAGGCACTATTTACAAGCGAGTATAGTTTATTTATCTCTTTCCTGAGCAGTTTTCCAGAAGTAACTTTCTTGGTCGCCTAAACCCATTCTATCGTATCCATTTTCAACTTGATAGTATTCAGTTGATACTTTAAAGTCAGGTTGCTTCGGCACCTCTGGTGTCAAACTGTTATCATAGATACGCATTCTATTATTAGGATAGAGTGCATATTGACCATTAACAAGTTCAATCAAGTTATGAGACTTGTGTTCTGCAGGGTTCTCACTTGTTGCATAGTCAATAGTGTCAGGGTCTTGATGATAGTTGTCTATGGTACACACATAAGTTCCTTTAACAGTGCCATGGTCTCTTGTATAGACTTCATAGTCCATACTACCAATAAACTGTTTCTGTACTGCTACAACGCCATAGTCCATACAGTTCCAGAACTGTAAGTTATGAAGACTCATGTCAGGGTCAGGTTTCTGTGGTCGCGAGAGAAACGCGCTGATAGGTAACTTATCATACATTGCTGCATACTCAGGTAAGTATGTCTCAAAATAAAAAGCACGTCCAGGCATCGACTTACACGATACCCAAACGCCTTTAACAAACTCACCATGACCACTTTGGTGATCAGTTAAGTATTCTTTTCTTACCCAAACTTCAACAGAAGGTAGGTTGCAAATTAACGCTGCCATTTCCAAGATTGCTCATTCGTAGAGTATCTATACAACAACTCTTCATCTTTTTTAATATCACGAATAGCAATGTAGAATTCATCTTCATCAATACCTATATTAGGTTCATCAGAATGATTAACATAATACGCTTGATATATCCTATCAAGGTCACAGTCTATCCAGAAACCTTCTTTATCACACCAGGTTAAAGATACAATATGATCGTGCATCCACTCTGGTATTTCATTCCATAGTATCTTCTTTGCTTCCTGTCGCCCTTTCCATATCATTGTACCCTTAGGTATAT
>Ga0098043_1000056_pt1 | contig 33444 bp, 28 predicted proteins | sample 9B_taG_FD_92581 | JGI IMG/M metagenome (GOLD analysis project Ga0098043, IMG submission 92581) | Marine viral communities from the Subarctic Pacific Ocean - 9B_ETSP_OMZ_AT15188_CsCl metaG | ecosystem: Environmental > Aquatic > Marine > Oceanic | place: Subarctic Pacific Ocean | collected 2015-01-10 | reverse complement strand
TTGTATCGTTATCTATATAATCAAGCCACCCCCTGACTGAGCCTACTTGAATGTCAGAAAATTGCTGAACTGCACCGGTGAAGTTCAGAAGGTGAGCTCCTGCGTATACCCTTTTTGCATTGGACAGAAAAGCAGAGCCACTAGCATGACTAATTGATGTTGCCAGAGTAAACTCGTTTTCAATCGTATCAAAATTATAATTGACTCCATATAATTCAACTGTATAATTTGGAGTCGTATTTGTGACATTACCCGCATAAGGATATGTATCAGGCTTGACTCTCAGAGCAAGATTCCAGTGATTATTGTCATAGATATTATTAATAAAAGGAGAGGATAAGGTAATCGTTCCGTCTTCGCTTTTCAAAACAAACATTGCCCTCTTAGATTCTACCTTGTCTCTTACAAGAAAAACTGATAGACTTGATGTTAGGCTTGTGGCCCAAGTGTAGTCTGATGGGTTATCCTCAATTGCTTCGTGAAAACCGAAAACCGAAGAAGACACAAACGGAGTGTTGAAAAAGCCTGTTTCAGACGATTCAATCTTGTGTGGCACCACTATGTCTGCTTCAAGCGTGAAAGCGTTATTAGAGCCACTAGTGGACCTTAGAGAGCCACTTATAAAGGTTAGGTCATTATTGATTGAAGAAGTTTGAAAAATTGTTGAACCAAAATAATTCTTATCATTGAAGTTGATGTATTTTTTTCTTACAGAGGTACCTTTTGCCTTGTCAGTAAAATAATGTGTACCACCATCCGTGTATACATTTAGTTTGATAATCTCATCATCGATACCAAAGCACCTAATCAAGTTTCTTATAGATTTTTCAGTCCCTTTGGATTTATAAATTTTCTCCAAGTTATTGTAAATATTTGTATATATTAGGTTTTTTATCTCCTCAATATTTTCTTCATAATAAACGGCGTCATGGTCTTTATTGCCAAATATTTCTAAAATGTCAGAATTCTTGAAGAGGTCTTCTGTTTCAAAACCTTTTTCATTCAACAAGGATCTGGCGAACGGAATTGCTTTGTTACCTTGTTCAACATACACTTTCTTCTTCAAATCTGGTAGCGCTGATATTTGAGAGTAAAGAGTGTCAAAGTAACTTGATATAATTTGTGTCAGGTATTTTAAGTTGCTTCCGTTTTCTAAATCTTCTTCTTGTATCCATTGGGGCAGAGTCGTAAACAAAGAATTACCTAGTGTTTGGTCATACTTGGATCCAGAAGTATACATCTCAGTTTCCAATGAAGATACAGAAGGGTGGACCGAATATATAATTGGGTCACTTTCTTCGGTCAAGAGGTGAGAAGATAATACAAAGGCAGAGCCTGTTTGTCGTTGAGAAGAACTAGTATATCCTTGCCAATAACCATTTGCTAATCTACCCGAGTAGTCCAGAACAACCCTGTCTGTGGCAACAATATTTGTAATACCTTCGTTGAATTTGTAATAAACTCCTAGGTTGTTGCTAACCGTACTATCATCTGTGTTTGCGCCACCGGCAATGGTTGTAAACCAATTCAAACTTACTTGCTCAGAGGTGCGCCTAGTTTTCCAAAATCTAAACTCATCCACAGATGCAGATAATTTACCTGAGTAGGCTGTTGCAGAAGTACCTCTTGGCGCGGTTTGTAATGCTCCAATGAATCCTGTTATAAGACCACCGAGTTCGCCTATATTGGTACCATCTGTCCTTGTTCTGTCTTCTTTGCCGTCGACATAAAATCTTGTTACGATTCCACCAGCGCTCCCGGTGAAGGTAACAGCATAATGGTGCCAATTCTGCAAATAAGCATTGTCAATAAGGGCGGAGGAAACTCTTTTATTAAGATATCCGTTCGTGCCGCTCTCTAAACTTGCAAAGAAAGATCCACCAGAACCTCTTTGTAATTCTAGGGTGAATCTACCATAATCTGATGAGGAGGTGGGTTCACCATTCCAGAGATCTAAGATAATCTCCTTGTCTGTATTGGAAGCATCAAAAGCTTCTTTTTTTAACCAAAACTCAACTGTAAAACCACTAGAAAGATCTACTCTCCAATTTTGAGTCCTGTTGAGAGAGGCATCATATTTAGTAGATTTATCAAATGTGTCTCTTATGTTATTCATTCCTGCCGATGCTGTATGTAGGCCACCCCAAGTTCTAATATATTCAGGTGTTGTTGTTTGGCCGTATCCATCAACAATAGTAGAGTTATACCCAGTCAATCCAAGTATAGCATAGCCAGTGGACTTAGGGTATTTATTTTGGAACATCCATCTGTCAAGATAAGAGGAGGACAGATGGAATTGATTTTTTTCTTTATCGGAACCATCATAAGGATAGTCATTATAAATTCTAGAAATTGCACTTGAGTAGTACAATTCTGCTGATCCATACTTTACAAAGTTACTAGCACTAGAAAAATCTATGGGAGGAATGTAGGTTCCTCTCTCTAAGATTTCACTATCAATGTAGTCACTAGATTCTACATTTGCGCTTGCGCTTTGATAATTTTTAGATGATTTTCCAAATAAATCTTTAATACTCATTCTTCACCACTCTGAATTTATAATCGAACGACTGTTGTTCATAATTCTGAGTGTAATCATTATAAACTGAGATGTTCAAGCCGTAAGTGTAATTTGGCTCAAGATAAGATGTATCTAAATCAAAATAATTCCCTGATACATCATAAGACAATCTTGTCGACAAAACCGATCCTGTCTCATAGGGCGTGATAATCCTATCATCTACAACTCTATAGATTTGATAAGATGCGCTTTCAAAAACCAAACTGCTAGGTACAGATGTAGCAGTCGTGTAAATACTCGGAGACCATTTTTTGTCTCTGGCATACAGTCTAAGCCTATATGTTTGCCCACAGTAATAATTGTTTAGCCGATTAGAAACTGAGAAAACATATTTTCCACGACTAGCGTTGTTTGTTGCTAAGTGATTTTTTACATCAATTGTGCCGCTATGGTACTGCGTAGATCCAGTCAAGAACCAGACATCATGAATAGTTGATGCTGTGGTATCAACAACTACATCACAGGAGTATTTACCATTACCTAACGCTGAGGCGGTAAAAGATCCGGCTATTCTGTCTCCTCCCAAAGATGAATAAAGATCGACTAATAATTCTCCACCGTCAAGAGGGATATTTCTCAAGTTTCCTCTAAAATAATTGTATAGATAAAGAGTGTTTGTGTTTTCAAGAGGGCCGCCCAACGAAGAAGAGGTATAAAAATTACCCCTGTCATCTCTAACAGAGTCGTCCCATCGAACTTCAAGCACTGGTTTTTCAAAATGATCGTTGCTAGATCTAGCAAAAAACTTTTTGGTATAAAAAGAAGCACTCTCAGCCTCGGTTATAAGTGGTAATCTGATCATAAAGCCGTGAGCAAGGCCCATATCCTCAAACCACTCGGACATGATAGCGGTAACATCTACCTCTAAATCTTCGTTCCCAATTGGAAAACTAGTGATCGTAGAAGTACCACCGGCAACAGATCCACCTTCTAGAGACCAGTCTGTTGATCCAGAACATTTTATCCAGTTGGAGCCTCTTACATTATAAGTGAGATCTGAATAATTTTCCAAATCGAGACCGTCGCCTTCTTGCCAATCTTGTCCTATTTTTGCAACCTCTAGGTTATAGTTTCTAGGCACTGTTTGTGAGTGAGGGGCATTATACATCTTGAGGTAGTATTTAGCATTAGCCGGAATCAATCCGGAATCCTTTTCTCCTTTTATAGCCGCAATATCAAAAGTAATCAAAATTCTAGATAATTCTTTTGAGAAGCCAGATGCGGACGAAGATGTTTGACCAAAAATACTAAAAACCTCCAATATATCTGCCTGCCCACTATTAGAGCCTGTGGCTCGGGTTGTTATATCTGGTTCGAACGCATTTGTAATAGAATTATCTTTTGTTGCAAAAAACCTTTTTATCATTAGATCACTGTCCCTTTAATATCCAAGTTTGGATACTTCAATTCCATAATAACATTTTTGGGAGTATTGATAAATGTCCCGTCTTTAGACAGCGCTTCATCGAAACTAATTCTGGTTGAAGAATAGGAGCCTCCAAATTTTTGGTACACAGAAACTTTTCTTACGTCAGAGACGCCATTCACTTTACCTAAAACGGTATAAAGCCTAGTAATATAAATAGGCTCTCCGATATGTAATTGATCCGAAAAATACTGTTTTATTTTATCAACACATCGTCCCATAACATCATTGGATGAAAACCTCTGGTCTACGGTCAACTTGAAATCAATACCAAAATTTACTATTTTAGCATCAAAAATATCGATTACGTCATTTAGGGATTTGTACTGCATGATCCAGTTTTTCATATTGCTTTTTATCCTAGAGTTAGCAACTGAAAGTTTACCTTCTGCATTTTCCGAGATAACATAAATACCCATCCGTCTATTGGTAGCACTAGGATCGTTTGCAATTGCGACTCTTTTGACCATACCAAATTTGGCCGGCATACTATGAATCATAGAAATGTAATCTTGCTTTGTCACGGCTCTATTTTGTGTAGAGTAGTATGTTTTTGCTCGCTGTCGTAACTCTTCGTTTGTCATTTGCTCTGTTCCGCCAACTATAGGATCTTCATTGATAGATTCAATAGAGTTTATAACATCCTGTACTTTGACTGAGGATAGGGTTTCTACATTGTCAAACAGCACAATTCTGTTTGAAACCTCAGTTAGGGTTCCAGCAGAAGCATTAGTATTTGATTCAGTATTAGATTTTACTGTTATTGTAAGCGTTGTGTTAGATGGAGATATTCCTAGTTTTGAAGTTTGTAACAACTTAGAGGGATCGAATGTCAAATTAGAAATTGTTCTTTTACCATGCATTTTTATAGCAACCTGAGAGGGATCTGCTAAGCCCTCTTGTGGATCATCTTCGGATCCAAAGCCAAACTGTATATAAGTTCCTGAATCGTCTTGTTCCATAACGAATCTTCTGCTGGCGACAAAAGGTTTTATAATACTCATCACACCATCAGATATAGCGGTTGGGTTGGTGGTTTCCTTGAATATAACTTCTTGTGCTAAGTTTTCCACTTCGTAGTAACTGTTACCATCTGCATCTTCTATCGACAGTATTTCTGTAATATTATTGGTGCCTATTCTTACTCTCCTAAACCTTTCAAAAGCAGAATTAGATAAGTCGATAGTTATCCTCTCGAAAACCCCTGAAACAATTTGACCGTATGCTCTGATTGCAAAGTGGGTTGTGGCACCGTTTGAAGGATTGAATCTAGCGGCCACCACTTGATTGTTGGCATTATCAAACCTGACATTTTCTGTCAGAGTAAAGACCCCGCCCGAAGTTGAAGTGAATTGTGAACCCTGAGCGATAGTTGGTACATAAGAAAAATCTGGCGCTGTACCTGTTCCATTGGAGGGTACAATACAATACAAAGTTATAACCCCATAAGAACTAGGGTTCCCAGAATATCTATAACCCAAAGACCTAGCATGTTTTCTAATATTAGAATATTCAATAGAGGTATCCAAAAAACTTTCATTTACTGAATAATCTAAATAATACGATAAGACATCTCCAACATATGCTACCGAGTCTATCAGCAAAGAATTCACTGTGGACTTTGAAAAGTCTTTCCATTTATCTGGGTAGTACCTCTTTGCGTGTTCAATAAGATCCTCTTTGATAGAATCAAAATCTCTACTGGTGTATTTAATTGGAGTATTTTTTAGTTTAGACATCCGTGACCCTCTCTCTAAAATCTAAATAGTATATATAAAAAAAGTTAAATCTCTACCTCAAGATCAAACACTTGAGGCAGTTCAGAATCAGCAACCACATATTCTATCGATATTGAAAGCTTATTATAATCTAATTCCTCTTGATCAAAAGTTATATTCGTTATACTAATGTATGGCATATACTTCTTCGCTTGCGTACTTATTCTAGTGGATATTAGCCCTTTGATGTCACTACCTTGTTGGTAAAAAAGATAATTTATCATACCCACTCCAAATTCAGCATCCATAACATATTCTCCGGGCCTAGTAAGTAAAAGCATCTTGAGGTTTTGCTGTATCGCTTCATTAGTTTGAGAATCACTATATGAATCAAATCCATCTGATGATAATTTTATTGGTAAAACCATTGATAATGACATTTTTTCATTCTCCTATTTGAACATTTTTTGAAATGCATTCAAGCACTCTTCTCCATCGGCGTCAAACGGCTTTACATCCACAATACGCAACGATTGCCACCATTTGACACTAGCATCGAGATTCAAGAATGTTTGTGGCATTATGTTTGCCAAAAATCTAGCACTTTTATCCCTATCATTTCTTTTTCTTTCTTCCTTTACATCGTCGTCGGTTCGATATATTGAATTGAAAGTTCTTCTTAGTTGCCGCTTGGTGCTCCTGAACAGCCTATATTTCCACTTTTCTCTTAGTTTGGCTGGGTCATCATCTGATTCGTCTTTGTTATCTTCGTTCTTACCTATGGACTCAAAAAATCCGTAATACGAATAGACTCCAAAAAGAGAGCAAAAAGTTTTTATTGGAAAACAATATTCAAAGAGCAGCTTGAAGTCTTCTGTCTCAACTAAGTTATCGATGTAACATTTCAAATCTTCGCCAAAATTGTCATCATCCAAATTGATGTCTGAGATTTTTCTAACTAAGATGTCCTGTTCAAAAACGGCTATCGGTATCGGATTAGAAGCATTTGGCATAGGCAAGGTCACTTCTTCGAGCATCCCTTCTAGTTTTTCTTGAATAAAATCAGGCATTATATCTAGCCCTTTGTAGAAAGCATCGCTGAAAACAAGTTTTGCTTCGACAGGGGCTAATTTGAAAGTTCTCTCGTTCCTATAATTAGACGGTACGTCGAAGTCAAAATCTGCTGGTGGGCAATAGATTAGTCTCACTCCAAATTTTATACCAATTGAGCCTGTGTAATCGGTTTCTGATGTTATTGCAGCGTTGCCAAAATTGTCTGATATCATACTATCAGGATCAAAATTCAACGATCTCAATAATTCTTGAAATTCTTTTATATTATAAACAACTTCGTCACCAGTAACTCCAACAACTCTAACATATTTTTCTAGATAAAAGAAGCCTTCACTAACAAGCGGATTGAGGTTCATGAATTTTTCTCTAACAAAACTCAAAATAGCATCTCTATTACCTATATCTCTTATAGGAAAATCATCTCTCAAAAACTCTACAGCACCATCATATTCCTTAGGTATAGCTAAGCTATCTATCTTTATTTCATATTGACTTAGTGGATTATCAGTCTCTGGGTTTCTTACCACATGGAATATGTTACCATAATCAAAGCCTGTCGCACCTTCTACAGACGCTTGTTCTACAATAGACTCTCCAGATCTCAAAGTTGAACCGTAAAGAATGCCTTGTCTAGATAATAAATATTTTTTTATATCAAAAACATGTGGTCTCGGCCTAAGATTCAAGTTTATTTTTTTCATAAGAGTGACTAATTCATTTTTTATAAAGGCACCCAAAATTACTTCTGCAGCGTCTAAGTTTTGATGTATAGTGTTTACTTTACGACAGGTTTCGATTTTGAAAGGAGTCAAAAACCCAAGTTTACGAGCTATTTTTGCCAAATTAGACACAGCAGGGTCTTTTCTAAGGGTTGATGTTGCCCCACTCGCAATGGCAACCCTAGCACCAAGAGGGCCGGCGAGTGCCATACCCACCGCAGCATCTTTTACCGCTGTTTTTGTCAACCCTTCAGCGGTTTCCCCGGCGCTAAAATCTTCAAATTTCTTGTATTCGTCTTCCCAGAATTCTCCAAAACCTACAATCGCGGCACCCCTAAATACATCTTCTATATCAGAGTAATCGTAAGTCCCGTCTATTACTTTTTTTGGATCTATCTTTATTGCCTTGAAGTTTTTCTGCGCCTCTTGGATTTGTGAAAACGCCGCATCTAAATCCGGTGTCATCTCCACGAGACCATCTTTTATTTGTCTTTGTACTGTTTGAACCACTTGTTCTACAAAAAGAAGATAGTAAGTATATCCTTGGATCATATTCCAAATAGTAGTTTGTGCCATCAATCCTTTTTTCATCTCATCAACCAACATAGAGGTAAAGAGAGAGTCTATATTTCTTTCAGAGAACTCTATACTGCTAAAAATAGCAAGGGTTTTCAAAATGTATTCGGTAACATATACTCTTGTTGTTGCTATAACCATGCCTTCCATTAGACCATGAGTTGAAGGGGCGAATTGTTTATCAAAAGGAATATTCACGTTGCAATCTGGTGCTAAAGACAACCTTTCATCAAAAGGAGTGTCATCCTCTACTTTCTTTGATCTATTTGAAATTTCCGTCATATTCAGAAAACCATTATCTATTTTTTCACACTTTTCTATCTCAGGCACAAAAGTCTTTACAAGGCCCAGCCAGCCGTTATATGTAGCAGGTTCTACATAGATTTTTGGCAATACATAACTACCTCCGTGTATAGCAGGGTCCAAAAAGTGAACTCTTGGGTTCTCTGTCGCGCTCTTACCAAGCACTCTATCTCGAGGCATTTTTGTATAAACCCAAGTTTTTTTATCATTTGGGTCTGCTTCAGGGTTAACATAGTGCAAGTCAGCAAAAGTTACTGGCTGTTGATCTGTGTATCCGAACTTGAATCCCGGTGGAATATCACCATTAGGATCCTCCAAGAAAGCCCTTTTAGCAAAATCTAGCAATTTTTTATTTATTGAATCACCTACATTTATAATACTTTCTGTTCTAATGCTTGAACCAAGTCTTTTTTCTATCAATGACTTAAAAGTTACATACTGGAACGGTATAGCATCATTAGGGTACCCAGAGTCATACTTAGATACATTGACTACCTCAGTGGTTGTGACATTTGTTGCATCTTCTATGACTGTTGTGTTTCCTTCTAACTCTTTATGGTCTAACCCAAGTTGCTTAGCTTCTTTTTTCTTTAATTTGCGATGAAACATCTGATCGACGGAAACTTTCTTCTTTGGTGCTTTTTCATGAAACACTTTATACTTCAGAGAAAACTCATACTCAACATCATCTTTATGGTCAGAAAAAACCAATTCGATTTGATTAGAATTTTTTGATGTCTTATAATCAATATTTTGGTCTTTCAAACTGTCTCTCATCCAAATACCAACAGTCTCGGGGAAAGAGCCTCTAATCCTGTCTTTCTCCATCCTCCAAGTTACCGTTTTGTTAGAAAACTCTTTTCTATAGTCCCAAGACTCTTCAGAGTCTACATAATTTGGCCACAATAGAGGATAATTAGTTCTCAACTCATGCTTAGAGAGTCTAAAGTTGTTTTTATCTCTTAGGATATTATTCAATATAGAGTTTCTTCTTTTTATTATATCTTGTATAAAACTTCTTTCAATATTATCAAAAAAGTTTTTTATATCATCTTTTTTCTCATTAGCCATCTCTTCAGTTTCAAACTGAACTGTATTTTGAAACTTTTGACAATCCGGATCCCTTGTGGGATCTAGTAGAGCGTTTAGTGCATCCCCTAATAATCCATCTGCGCCGCCTTTATCCAATTGGTTTGCCAAATCAGATAAACTACCTAGATCATTTAGAGCGCGATCATTAGCATCTTTGATCATCTTTTCTGCGGTTTTTTGATCAAGCCCTTTGTTGGTCAAAAGGGTTGTTCTGTTATTATCCCATTCGTCTTTTTGTTCTTGCGTCAAACAAATTGACTCAAAAACTGGTCCGTCTGGGATGGTATTCAGTTGGTCTTTTAATACAATTCTCAATTCCGGTGGTATAAAATTTGCTACGACACCAAATTTGTCTGCTACATCTTTTGGGGTACCAAATACATCAGAAAACTCTGGGCATACAGCATTTGTCAGTTCAGCAATTCTCCTAAGTATGCTAGGGTCCATATTCCCGGGGGTTTCTGTTAGTAGACCCATTATTTCATTTCTAGATGTGGTTGCGTTTATTGCTTTGAACAGGCAATCATATGAATCATCTGTTATTGGCTGCCCGTTGGCTCCAACGGTGCCTGCTCTTGGGAGTATCCCGGCAGCTTTGAAAAGATTTTTCTTTGTGTCATCGATGTCTTTTGCATTCCCATCAGGGCAAAAAGCATCCCCAATGGCATTATCTAGACCCATCGCATTTGCGGCTACTGTACCTAAGGTGTTCAAGCCCTTACAGACAGCATCATCAATCGTCTGCAGTACTTTCAAGAGTATTCTAGTTAGTACACCAACCCAAGCAGTCTCAACTTTTTTGATGAACTCATTTCTTAGTTTTGTCAAAAAGTGTTTATCAAAGAAATCTGGTAGTTCTTTACCTGCTAACTTAGGTACGCCCAAACTAACCCCTTTGTTGTCGCATACGTCTAAAGCAAAGGTTTGCATAAAACTATCCAATGGAGGATTGAACATACCTTGGGCGGCACAATCGGCATAGTTTAGGACTCGAGGTAGCAATTCAGATCCCGGAAATCTTTCTAGTACACCCATAACTTGATCTAAATCAAGTATATCAATGATATTTTGTATATAAGCGTCTACTACCAACTTCTGTATATTGCCCAGTGCTGTTCCATATGTTCCTGACGGATAAGGATCGGGTGATGGTAGCGCGTTTTTATTTGCCTGCTCTTTTTGGATTTCTGTCAATTCTCCCCAAATTTCAGACAATTTAGAAACAGACTTTCCTGTGACAGAATCGATTGCATCCGCTGCTGAATCGGTTTTCTCTGCTGCACGATCAAGTCTTTCTTTATTTCTTGCTTGTCTTTCTTCTCTATTTTTATTATCGATTTTATCCTCTGGAGTTTCAACAACTTCTTCTTCGGCAGCAGGCAAACTTGGAATTGTAGGCCGCTGGGCGTCTTCGAAACCTCTTGCTCTTCTTTTTTCATCTATAATTCCGCCGGTTATTTCTCTAACAAGAGTTGCCAAATCAGCATCTGGGCCAAATTCAAGCCCAGAAACAGTGGCCCAAGAAGTAAAGGAATCATACATAAATTTATAAAAATCAGATGCTTTCGCCAGCTGGAACCATTGATCTCTTACTAAAGATTTAGTATCGCTTCCAGAAACATAATTTTGCCAAGTCGCAATATCTTCCAGCGTCGGTTCATCATTTGAGACTACAGTGATTGTAGATTGTACTACTGAGTCGTCAACAAAAGGATCCATACCAGCCATAAAATCTTGAACAGTTTTTTCAGCCTCTTGTTGTTTACGTTTTTGCTCTTCTTCACTCAAGTATTCTTCTACGAATTCTGCCTCAGCGTTGGCTGCAGCCGTGGCTGCTTCCTCTCTTGCCTGCATTTCCTCGTTGAGCATGGTGGAAACAAACTCTTCTGCTTCGTTGGCTGCCTGCTTGGCTGCCTGTTGTTTCCTTAGGAATTCTTCGTGTGCAGCGGCTTGAAATCCATCTCGACCGGCTTCATCTCGTGTAAGGAGTGCATCGAGAAACTCTTCCTCTGCTGCTAGTGCTTGTTGTTGCAGATAGTTTTGTCTTTCCCTTTGTTCAGGGGTCATGGCTCTTTGCCCAACACGATCTCCAAGAGTATCCTCATCTTCATCTATCGAGGATAAGTCTAGCCCTTGCCCTTCAGAGGACGCATCTATCTCTGCTTGAAGGGCGTCTTGGGAGAAATCCATAGGTTCGTCTGGGGCCTCCGGTAAATCTTCCAACTCTTCATCTGTAGGCATAGGATCTTCAGGGTTCCTTGCTGCTCTTTTTTCTGCTCTATCTGCTCGTCGATCTTCTCGACGCTCTTCTCTGGCTTCTTTTTTAGCGTCTCTTTCCGGCTTTTTATCATTGAAGGATTTTCTAATATATTGCAAGTAAGGATTGGAGTTGTCCATAGATCCCGGATCATAACCAGATTCCCAAGGTAATGGAAGATTACCAAATTCTCTCTCAAATTCTTGACGTAGTTTTTGTTGAGACTCCGGTGGTAGGTTTGCAATAAAAATCCCAAAAACATCAATGTCCATTTCTTCCATTGCTACTTTCAATATCTTTCTAAGTGCCGCATCTTGAGTAACACCAGAAAACAAACACCTAACTCCCTTTATCGTCAAAGATTTTAAATTACATACAGACATTCTTTTGAAGATATCTGTCATATCTATTTTTGTGTCAATGTCTTGGAACTTTAGTCCGCTCATTCCTTGTTCTACCCAAGAATCAAAATCTATTATGGTGGTTAGTATGCTATCTTGAGTTTGAAATTCTTCTAGTGCCAGCATTCTTGCTTTTTTAGAATATGGGTGATTTTGTTTTCTTGCATTCTTTGCAGCTTGTGCCTTTGCTTTTTTGTGGTCTCTGGATGCATTTTTAGTGATAGACCTAACAGAAGACTCTTCAAGTCTTTTTAATAGATCTTCGTAGTTGTTTTGTAGAGTTATTTTTTGCTCATATTCTGGTTGCATGTTTTCTAAATCTAATCTTTTATTGTCTAGTTCTAATATCAATTGTGCAGCATTTCTATCATTAGATCGATCAACTCTTCTTTGTAGAGAATGGACTTCGTCATTTAGTCTATCGTATTCTTTTTGAAAATTCTCCCTGTTTCTATTCATTTGTCTTGCAATTTTCTTAGTTTGCTTTATGTGCTCTGTTAATTGCTCTTGGTTATCCCAAGATATAGAAGTCTGAACGTCTATAATATTATAGTTGATGGTACCATTTTGTTTTGTCGGTGGAGTTTCGCGCGTAAGACTTTGCTTTGCTTTTCTGCCTGCGAAGAAATCTTTTTTGAATTCTTCTGTCATAAATTCATCCACTTCTGGTTCATTTTCAAAGTTTTCTAATTGGGCGCATGATTTCTTATTGTACTCATAATCAAGTATTTCTGCTATTGAAAGAGTCTGGTTTAGTATGTAGTCCTTCAGGTCTAATCCAAAATCTGACACTGTCTTTGCAACACAAGCGCCAGCGTCATTTTCTACCGACTCTTTGTTTATCTTCCCGTAATCAACTTTTATGATCGGATAAGTAAATTTTATCAAAAATTCTAACCAAGGGTAAGATTTTCTTGCTCTTAGTGCAATATCTATTTCTTTCATTTTTGCAACATAATTCATCGTTGTTGGGTCATTATTGAATTTTTTGAAAAAACCTTGAGGATTCTTCTTACCCAAACCCTTGGTCCACTCCACATAATTACAACCTTTCTTCTTAGCCTCTATCTTTATCATCTGGTATGGTTTTTCAGGATTGGAGTTGTCAAATGTGATTCTAATCAAACGTGCATTTTGTCTTATGACGCTTTTTATTTCAGACTTCACATTCCATCCGTTTATCTTTCCCACTTCTTTTAGTGATGTATAGAATTCCTTCATGGAATCAGCATATGTGGATGCATAATAATCTGAATATTTCTGATCATTCAAAAACATATTCAGATCTCCGTCTTGACTATTATAGAAATACGATTGATATTTTGCATACACCATCATTGCCGTTCTGAATCGGTAAACTTGACCAAACAAATTATCGATATCTAGGATCACCTCTTCTTTCAATTCAGATGCTTGCTTTTCTAACTCAGGTGCAGATGGAGCATTTGGCACAGAGTCAAAAATATGTTGAGGTATTGCCACCAAAACCTTCAGTAGTCCCTGATAAGGATCTATGTAAAAATCTTTTATATAAGTGTATATCTCTAATGCATATGGATTTTTGACATTTGGAAGCCGAGCGATAACTGCTGCAGTTGCAGACACTGGGTCGATTGGATCCTCGGGCTTCAAAGGATTTGGTATAGAGTTGGCAGGGACTGTTATGTCTCTGCAGCGTTCCGTAAGTGGATCATCCTTTAGTAAATCAAAGATTGACCCAATATCGTTAGTGGCACTTATCATATCCTCAGGGCTTAGACTAGCAAGTGATGGACCGTCATGATAAGCACATATAATCTGATCTGCTACAAGTTTACCATTGTCTTCTAACATTATTTGTATGGCTGGGTGTATATATCTCCTAAGAAACTGCCTTCTTTCATTTGCATCTTCAGGTAACCTGTTTGATGACACTCCTAGCAAAAGAGAGTCTCCGTTCATATCTGTATCAACGCAAACTTGATATTCGCAAGTTTTTTCATTATAGTATGTAACATTAACCATACCTCGCCAGTCAGGCTCTATATAATTTGGGTTTGGCTTACATCTCGGACAAAGTTTTTTTAATGGTGGTAACTCTTCCACCTCTTCACATACGTTTTTCTGTAATGACCTGAAGTCTTTATTTGACATGTTATTTTCCTATATACACGGTTGAACTTAATATTCTATCTTCAATAGTGCCTTTTAGGACACCGTTTTTCGTACCAGTTCTTTTCCAATCACCCGCCAGTGAATTCCAAGTTTTTCTTATTTGAGATAAGTTGGTCTTGAAAAACTCTGGTATACTTTGTATGGTTTCCGAAGCGGCATCAGGGCTTGGGAAGATCTGCACATATCCAAGTCCAGCACCTTGGTGTTGGTGTAATGCTAGTGCCGTTTTGTATTCCATAAGTTTTCTTTCGGTTGATTGTATTGAATTTCTTAGTTGCTGCATTTCGTCTTTTATTTCTGATAAATAATCAACCAATGCTTGTCCTAAAACAGCCGGCTGCGCTTGATTGTCATTGCTGGCTGCTATTTCTATTCTTGGGGTTACGTTTTCATTTTGACCAACAGTCCGGTCACCACCTTCTGCTCTAGACAAACCCGCTATAATCATAACCCTTTCTCTTCCCATAATCAAAGTATGGTCGGCCTTCACACCAATTCCGGACTTCATTTTGGATGAACAAGAGACCGCATTGCTACGTTTACCGATTGCGAAATAGTGCTGTATGTCGCCTCTTTCAGTTAGGTAGATTCTGGCTCCGTCAGTTATGAAATTTGCTCTAGACTGAGTCGAGCTGTCTTTTGTATTTTTTTCACACGACAAAGACCCTGCTACAATATCTATGGCTTCACACATAGTAAAGCCATGTCCTCCCATTCCTGTCCCTCTGTGTCCATAGTTATCTTTTGTTAAGACTATTCTAGACCCAGCATGCCCAACATTACCTCTTGCTGATTTTCTAGAAATAACATATTCTGCATCTCCTACCGGTGCGAAAATAGGCAAACTCTCATTATCATCCGTAAGGAATAATCCGGTATTTTTTGGAAAATTAGGGTTATTTTTGATCGTGTCATCAAAGTACTCTTCTGCTTCCAGTCGATCCTTGTCTTTAACTTTATCATATGCCCCTCTCATGTTGAGGGTTTTCTTTTTTGAACGTCTAGCCATCTAAATCTCCAATAATAAATATCTTGAAATACAAATTTTATTGAGAACCATCAAAAGATCTATATGATGGTTTTGGGTAACCACCATAGTTCCACTGTCTCTTTCCAGCAGTATCTGCGTGGATATTGCTATATCCATGCCCGAAACCTCTGAATCCGTTTGCATGTAAATTTTTCAATAAATTCAATCTTTGCTCTTTTGTCCACTTTCGTGTCCAGATATCAAATCCGTCGCCATATTGATGCCTAGAACCGCTGGAACCACCAACATCAGCGTTGAAAGCAGGGTTTCTGTATCCTCCGTTCCGACTAGGTGAAACCATATTTGTCAATTTCACCACAGGATATCCTTTCGTAGATGCTTCAGATGCTACTTTATCAAGCGCTCTCAGTGACTTTTTGTTCATTACCACCTGATTATTACCTCTACTTTTCAGATCTTGGGGGGTAAAATTCTTTATATCCCAATCGGAAGGTGTGCTTTCTGAAGCGTCAAACATCCAGTGTGTCGTTGGTGAAAACTGTTTTATAAGATCGTCTTTATCTCCGATGCCTTTTGAAGGTCTTTTGTTTGGCGGTAATTGAGTGTTAGGCCCTAAACCATAGTTTCCCATCAATTGAGGGTTCTTGTCCGGATTGAAAACAGTATGTAAGTTTCTGTTGGAGATACCAGATATTTTTTTATTAGAGTTCCTTAGTCTCTCTACTAAGGATATTCCTAGTTTATCCTTGCGAGTATACCTACACAAGTACACATCACCATGAGTTGGTGGGTGCACCGTATTTATGACCTCAACATATCCTAGAGGGTGTGCATTTATAAGTTTCTTTGCTATATCCATATCGCTTGCCAAAAATGGGTCTGGTATTATCAAGTCTTGGATCCCAAGTGGCCTTATTCTTACGAAGTAATATCTATTGTCGTTTTTATCTGCTATTGAGGCTTTGCTAGCATCTGTTCCTTTCCAACTATTGCTTTGCTCAGGGATACCAGAGAGAACGATTGCTTCAAAGTTTTCTGGTAGTTTATTATATAAAGATTTTATAACCAATGATTCTTTGATATCATTCCACCAAGAAATTCTATTGTTTTTATTTGTATATTCGTCTCTAGTACCCATACTAACCTGTCATCTTTATAATATCTTGAATTTTGCTTTGTGGTGTCAAAACTATTCCCGCTTCTTGCTTGAACCAAGAAATGATCATACTCAAATAACTATTTCCACTTCTTGCTCCCGTTGCATATATTTTCACAAATTGGTCTATTTGTCCGGTATATGTGAATTGATATCCGGGGACATATGGAGATTTTTTATATGTCTTTTGGTTTCTTGCTATTTCTTTACTATAATAAGGCTTTATGTTCTTTTTCTTACCAAGAGGATAGTACTTATGAGTACCATTAGCAACCGACTGTATGTAGCTTTTTTGTTTTCTGATTCCATCATCTAAAGTGGCGTATGTTCTATTCCCTCCAGAGTCTGTGTTTCCGATATTTCCCGGATTATTATGATAATAAGATCTAGTACCATTCAAATCACCTTTTTTAAATTTCTTACCAGTTGACTCAGAAGTGTAGTTTGATTTCGCGTATCTAGGGTAGAACCCTTCTTTGATGGCCATGACTGTTGCCAGCAACTTGAGACCTAAAGGGTCACCAGCCAGCACCCTATCTCTTGCTGGTATATACTCGCCTGTAATATATTTGTTTGGTTTTATCTTCTTATTTGTTCTAATTTTATCGCCGGGGAAATGAGAGCCCTGAAACACCATATCTCTATATGGGTGCTCTCCGGATGGAGTATCCATTGTCCCCCCATAGTTCCCTTCCGGTCCTTTACCGTAATTTGCCATCAATTGAGGGTTTTTGTCTGGATTGAAAACGGTGTGTAGATTTCTATTTGAAATTCCTGAGATTTTCTTATTTGAGTTTCTCAATCTTCGAACCAATGATATTCCTAGTCTATTCTTTGTAAGATACCTGCATTCAAAAACATCGCCATGAGTTGGAGGATGCACCGTATTTATAACCTCAATGTAGCCCAGTGGATGCGCATTTATAAGTTTTTTAGCCGTATCCATATCATCAGACATAAAAGGGTCTGGTATTATGAGATCCTGAATGCCTAGCGGCCTTACTCTGACAAAATAGTACCTGTTATCATTTACTTCTGCCAAAGATGCAGCAGATGCATCTGTTCCTTTCCAACTATTACTTTGTTCAGGAATACCAGAGAGAACAATTGCTTCAAATGTTTCAGGAAGTTGATTATACACATCATCTATGTATAGTGTTTCCAAATCATCCAAGTTACTAGAGATCCTGTTACCTTTATTTCTTAGTTCGTCTACTGTGCTCATAACTATCTCATTTTCTTCAATATAATCAAATATCCGCCGGTCGCGGTTGCAAACCCATTTGCATCTAGGGGTATACCTTTTGATTTACCAGTGTAAGTACCTCTTTTTCTTCCAATATTACCTCCGGACAAATATGCCTTGCCTCCAGATATTTTGTAAACTACATCACCATGAGAAGCGGTATTTACAGACTTTCCTCTACCGTGTTTCCCTTGTTTAACTAGAATATCTCCTAATTGTATTTTTACTCTTTCCCTTATAAGGGAATGCACTGCCCAACCAGTACTTCCCTTGAGGCTGTTTATTTTTCTAGAGTACCCGCTATGACCTTGGGATCTAGGAAAGCCGGTTCCTCTCATTACCCAAGAAATAGATGTGGCACTCCAGTGCATTATACCAGTTTTACTATCCCCATAGCCTTTCTCAGAAGAGCCTCCAATGTGTTGTTTTTTGACCTGCTCGTTGTTTTCATAATTAGGAAAATAATCACTTACGGGTACATTATCGTTTCTCGTTTTTACATAATATTTGAACAACTGGATTCTTCTGTACACAGGGTGGTCTTTATTTGTTTTTCCTATCAATCCAGCGTCTGTCTCTCCGCGATTACCTGTTGCCCACCAGTCAATCTCTTGTTGTGCTTGTTGTGCTGCTAGTGAAGCGCCAACGCCAACAACCGGATTGCCAGAAGGAACCACTTTGGCTTCTAATTTCTCAATAACGTGTTCTCCATGAACCCATTCGCCCCTAGGAGAAGTGTCCTTCAGAACCAAACTGCCGGCAGGATAGTTTGCGCCTCCAGCACCGCCTTGATTTGATCCATAATTTGCCATCAATTGAGGGTTTTTGTCTGGATTGAAAACGGTGTGTAGGTTCCGGTTTGATATCCCAGATATTTTTTTATTTGAATTCCTTAGTCTCTTGACTAAAGCAATGCCGAGTTTGTCTTTTTTAGTATACCTGCATAGAAAAACATCACCATGAGTTGGTGGGTGCACTGTGTTTACGACCTCTATATATGCTAGAGGGTGTGCATTTATAAGTTTTTTGGCAACCCCCATATCTTCCGCAAGGAAAGGGTCGGGAATAATCAAGTCTTGCACACCCATTGGTCTAACTCTAACGAAATAATATCTGTTATCGTTTACTTCTGATAGAGATGCTTTACTAGCATCGGTCCCTTTCCAACTATTACTTTGCTCAGGGATACCGGACAAAATTATCGCTTCAAAATTCTCAGGTAATTTGTCATGTATTCTCTTTATCTTCAAGTCTGTTATGCGATCGTTGATCCAAGAGGTCCTATTCTTTTTTAGAGTTAGTTCATCCCTTGTCAACATTATCGGAACCCTCTGATTGTTGAATTTGATCGAAGATTTTAGCAAAATCCCTATCAGTCAATTCATCCGTGCTCTCGTTTTTTGACATCAACCCGCAAAGTTTTACAAGTTGTTCATTGGATCTTTGTAGGGTTTCTACATATTTTGCTAATGTCATACCAATATCCTTATGCCTTGCATCGTCAACTGCTAGCCATTTTATTGCGTCGTCCAATAGTTCACGAGTTATTTCACGATCATCTTCTAAATTCTTTATTGCTTTTTCAATGTGCTTTTTACTATTCATATTAATAATTAGATTTTAATCAGATTTTCCCATCATCCCAATCTTTTTTGAAATCTTTATATCTAGATCTCATTTTGTTTAGGTGAGTCACTACCTGTTTTGTATTCATGCCGGTGAGTTCCCTTAGATACAAGTAGATTGCTTTTTTATTAAATATTTCTATTTCGTCAATAGAAGATAGAATAACCTTTACTGCTTCATAGACTTTCTTCTCAGCTTCTTTTTCAAAATCAACATCCCAAGAATCTATTTCTGTCCATAGTTTTTGCCAGAATTCTTTCTCTACTCTATCTTTGTAGTATTTATCTCCGGGATCAACAAAATTAGACTGTAGTTCAAGTTCAGCATCTTCATACGAAACTTCTCTTTGTAGTCTTTTTGTGTTCTTTTTCACTTTATGTATAAACCAATTCTTTGTGATAACACTAAAGTATGAAAAGGCTTTAGATCCCCTGTGTGGATCGTATTTATCAAGGATAGTTGTAAGCCAAACTTTGCATTCCATCCTCAATTCATCAATATTTGGTAGATTAGTGAATTTATATGAAAATACTATTTTATCTACCATTTGATTGAAGGCCGGTTGTATCCAGTTTATATAAAGTTCTTCTTTTTCTGCTCTATCTTCACTGGTGCAGAATCTAAGTATTGCCTTCTCGTGTTCCTGCGTAAAATACATCTTGTTCTTTTTTTGTTTCTTCTTCATTTTCTTCATCTAAATCTACCTCTAATGGATCTGTTATATTTGTTACGTTAGAATATTGTGTATCTAGTATCTCAGCAACAGCTTTTGTGTGCTCCATTAGAAAACCTAGTGTTTCATCACCATAAAACATATCTAAAGTATATATTTTTTTTAGGTGCTCCCTATAATTTGTCAATATGTATACCAAATCATCTAAGTTTTCTGATACATATATCATCCTAGTTGATTGTTCACGACTGAACCAGAACAAAAAAATGTTCACAGTTATCGAAACTGTAAGAGCAATAATCAACCATATTTCAATTGTCATCTGTAAAATAATCCTTTGAGGCCTCTTTTTTCATATGCTTTAGAATCTCTCTATTAGCCTCTATAGCCTCTTTAGTCTTGTCGCCTACCTTGTCACCCTTTGATTGGACAGAACGCTTCACAAAGGGCATTTGCGGCACTCTAGTTATATCTATTGAAGGGCAGTGAATGCACTCATGGTAGTCTTCTGACATACCATGGTGTACTTCAAAGTGCCCTTCGCACAAATTACATTTGTAGACGTATTTTGGCATTACTGTATGCTCGTTTTTACTTCATCTTCGAATCTACCTTTTGGTTGCTCCACCACCGGAGGGTTCATCACAACCAACTGGTTGGAATCATCAATCTGTATCTCAAAGCCAGATAAGACCGGGACAATATCCGCCTGTTCCATCAGTGATTTTTGAAGTGCCATCATTACTGCTCCAATGGCTTGGTTTGATAATTTGTAATTCATTTTATTTCCTTATGTGTGTTTTTTTATTAAATTTTTATATTTTGTTGTTGACCAGCCGTGATCCCTTGAGAAATAATGAACCTCAGGGCACGAGCCGTATCCAGTGTAATCTGTTCTGTTTTTGTAGTCATCACCTAGCATTCTAATTTGAGGTTGTGTTGTCGAGAGGACTTTTTCTAAATCACACTCTAAGTCATATGGTATTATCTCATCTATGTACTTGATACTCCTTAGAATTTGTACTCTCTCATCCACTGATAAAATTGGTTTTAGTTTACTGGGTCTTTCTATAGAAGGGTCTGAGTGAAGTGCTATAATCAGGTAATCACATACCTCTTTTGCTTCCTCAAACATAGATATATATCCCGGGTGTAAGACATCAAAATTTCCTGCTATTATACCTTTCTTCATATAAGTTCCCTATCAAAACATCTTTTTAGTCCAACGTCTATCATAACTTTAGGCTCCCACCCAAGATCTTTTTTGATTTTAGATATGTCTGCCAAAGTATGCCTCGCATCTCCTATACGTGCTGGTGCGTGATTCCATTCAACCTGATGTTTTGAGTCGATATAATTTTTTATATAATTCATAGAAACAGAAGTTCCGGAACCTACATTGTAAACTTTCCCTCCAAACCACTTGTCAGATTCCATACATGCTATATTTGCACTACATATATCTTCCACATGGACCAAGTCTCTAGTTTGCTCACCATCGCCGTCTATTCTAAGTTTTTTTCCTTGCCTAATCATTTCCATCCAAGCACAAATAGCAGTTGAATAAGTTCCCCCGAACGGCTGGTCTTCTGAATACGCGTTGAAGTACCTCAAACAAACAGTGTCCAAGCCATATAAATCAGAGTACAATTTACACTCTAACTCTGACATCAACTTGTGAAGACCATAGGGAGATTTTGGAACACCATCACCATCACCTAAGATGGCAGAAGAGGAACTAAACACAACCCTTTTTACATTATTATTTTTAGACCACTCTAGAACTCTAGATGTCACTAGAACATTCTGTCTCAATGTGTATGTTGGGTTCTCAACAGAAAACCCGACTCTTGGACAAGCGGCCATATGGAAAACATAATCGAACGATTCATTCGGTAAGCAAAAAAGTATATCTTCTCCATCTTTCAGATCAACCCCATAAACTTCATGACCTAGGGCTTCTAGTTCTTTGTATAAGTGGCTCCCAATATAACCTTTATGTCCTGTTATCAATATTTTCAATTTATTCTCCATTTCTATAATAATAGTTTTTCAATTCTATCAATTGGTCTGATATATTTTTAGTATTTATCGTACCCTCTAGGCTTTTATCAGTCCCTAGTTCTTTTGGTTTTATGATTATATCTTTATCAAAAACTGATTTGAAAATGTTCAGTAATTCATACTTACTAACTCTATCGCTGTGGATAGTTGTCTCTCTTTTATAGTTATCCCAATTTTGTATTATAAATTCACACTGCTTTGCCCACTCTAATGTGGTGTTGCCATTCCAGATAGCCTTTGTGTAGCCAAACACTTCATTTTCTTGAGATAAAAACCACTCAAGTAAACTACTTTTTCCTTTGATTTCTGGGCCCACAATCGAAGTTTTTAGTGACTTGGTTTTTTTCGCTAGGTTTCTTATGTAATTCGCCGCTATGTTCTTTGAGATACCATAATCGTCACTGTCCATTTCACAATCAGTTCCGGGATGGATAACATTACAAGGAGAATTTAGATCTAACCAAATTGGAAGATTCCAATTTATGTCATAAGAAACTTTTTTCTTTTGGGGAATAGAGCCAATACAATTTATTATATATTGACCTTCAAAAGAAACAATACTGTTCTTATTGTCCGGCCAGCGAGAACTCAACACACTGACATCGTAATCTTTATCGGTAAGGTATTTGTTTACCATATGACCTAACATTCCATTATGTCCCAGTACCAAAATTTTACTTTTCATAGTCTGCCACCTTTAGAAATAATTTCTTACCATCTGCGCAAACAACAAAAGCGTTAGGATAAGGATCTTGTAGGGCCCTAATTTTATTATATAATTCTTGCGCTTTACTTTTTGAAAAATCAAACACGCTTATTTCGCTTTCTTCTGGTTTTCTTCTTTTATAAAACGTTGAATCTTGTTCGTTTTGATGTACTTGTGTGTAGTTTCCCATAACTATATTCATCAGACCGATCCTGCCATTAATAGAAATTCTATCAAAAATCTCCTCTAGATTACCGCGAAGAGAAAATTTCTTTTGAAATAATATAGGCCCAGCGTCCATTTGTTCATTCATTTTAAAAAATGTAACAGCACTTTCTGTTTCGCCGTTTATTATTTGGTGTTGTACGGGGCTACCGCCTCTATATTTTGGCAGAACGGAAGGGTGTAAACAAATACAATCATGGCTTTGTATTAGTTTGTTTGGTACTTTCCAACTCCATCCTATAAAGAATATTTTATCATTAGGGCCGAACATTGAAACTGAGTTCTTCAGATCAACTCTGGAGCTTATCAATGTTGATTGTATTATACTTGATGTTTCATAGTATATTTTTTTAGCCCAATCTCTATACGCACATATCCACACCACTAATCTACCCACCTTATAATCTGAAATGCCTCAGCGTATTGAGTATTGCTTTGTTGGCCTCTTAGAAATGCCATTGCCCTCAGGGACTCTGGGCTTCTAAAAGAACGAACTTGTGTTGCCATTAGTTCATAAGCAGTAATTTTTCGATCTATATCGATTGGAACAAAATAATTCGGTTTTATTGTTGATTCTATACTGTTAGTGTAATCCCAAAACATTACATGTGGCTGTTCATATATAAATACCCTTTTTACAAAGTGATTTATATCGTGAGGCCTCAGGGCGGTCAAAATAGCATCATACACTACTCTGTGATCTTGATTGTAAGATGGATGGGGTATATAAATTTGTTCAGGCTTTTTATCTCTAATGTACTTTTCAAAAGAAGACAGTAGATTTTGTAATTTGTAATGATTGACTTTATTGTCAAGTATTTCGAATTTGTTTCCCAAAAACTTAGAGACTTCTTCGGCCTCTTTTATTCTTGCTAAACTACTGGGTCTATTATTTATGTGGGTTTCATCCATGCCACAATAAAGAACAAAGGTTTCTGAATCGATTACTCCTCCGCAACCCAATACATCATCATCTATATGTGGTGCTATTACCATTTTTTTTGACACTATATAACCCCTTTGTCTAATAGGAACTTAGTGACTTCATCAGGCTCTAAAACCCTGTCATTCGAAGAATAAGTATAGCCGTCTACAGGCTCCGACAAGATATTATCACTGATTAGGAAATATTTCTCGTACTCTATACACCTTAATGATTCCTCAAAACTAACCATGTCTTCATGTAACTTTTCTCCTTGCCTGATACCTATAATTTTTAGGGGCAATTCTGGTGTTCCATAATTTTCTGCTAGTTTTTTTGCCAAGTCGACAACCCTTATAGATGGTAGTTTTGGAACCACAATACAGCCGTGTGATTTCTCATGATTGTAGGTCCACTCTATAAGATCTACGGATTCTTCTAAAGTAATTGAAAATCTTGTCATACGTTCATCAGTTATTGGCAAGTAAGCGCAGCCATTTTGTAATAAATTCTTGAAAAACGGTATTACTGATCCTGTTGATTCTAAGACATTTCCGTACCTGCATAGTACTACTTTTATATCCTCTTGTTTATTAGCATAATCAATGTATAATCTTTCTGATATGGCCTTGCACATGCCATAGACATTTATAGGCTTACATGCTTTGTCGGTTGAAATAAACATCAAAGTTTCTATTTGGTGGTTACATACAGAAATGCTATCAATAAGGTTTTTGTGACCAATTATATTAGTCTTGACACTTTCATACGGATTTGATTCGCAAACAGGAACATGTTTGAGAGCAGCAGTATTTATAACAACTTGTGGCTTATGTTCGTTCAGTGCCTGTAGCAATGAGCATTTATCCTTGACATCACCAATGCAATACTTTACATTAGGATACTCTCTCTTCATTGATACATGCTTGTGCTCATCTCTAGATAAGACTATTATTGTGTTGTTTTCATGATACCTTTTTGTCAAGGTTCTACCCAGAGCGCCTGTACCCCCGATTATTAGTATTTTTTTGTTATTCATTGTTGTTACTCTGATAGTCAAATGATAAGGCCTTAAACAAAGGCAAGTGTGAAGATCCTTCTTCTTCTCCATCTAAACATTGCTTTCTTATATCAAAAAGGTCTGTGTTCATTTTTGCTGCAATTGTAATTGCAAACTGTTCATTATTCAGACAATTGTTTCCAAAAAAAATGTTTTGACAAACGTGATCAATCATATCTTTCATTTTATATATGACTTCTCTGCCACCTCCAAATAATGTCCCCACTAAGACACACTGGCTTTCCCACATATATTGTTCTGGTTTCATATTTGGCCACAATTTTGTAAAAAAAGCGTTTCTTTGTATGATAAACTTATTTTTTCTCAAAGCGTTGGTATTGGGCCACTGCTTGCTTAGGTCGGTGTCTAAAAAGAATCTACTACATCCGGCATCCATCCACATAAAAAAGTCATGATCTAAATTGTTTTCCGCTGTTCGTTTCAACCAGCCAAATTTTGAATACTGTATTAGATTGTATTCTGGTAGGAAGCACTCTATTCTACCCGGGTCTTTCATTTTGAATTTATAAATTGGAGAAGTCAAAATTGACAACATGGTCTCTCTATTGTGGTAAAATGGAATATCTTCTAGTTTTTGTACAACAATTTCTGTTTTATGTGGAATGTTTTTTCTATTTTTTACCACAAAATCTTCAAATTTTGACTCAGTATATATTGTCATATCACACTTGACTTGCAAGGTTGTTGCAAACCACTCCAAATATTGTTTGACAGTTCGGCCATCGCCGGTTTTTTCCCTTTTTATGTCGAACAGTGCTGTTATTATCATGACCTTCAATTTATTCTCCAAGTTCGTTTTTTCTAACTCTTGAGGCGACCGCCGCGACCCAATAAATGTATTTTTCTTTGAAAAATCGACCCGGACTGTTTCGTTCTGGTCTCCAAGAAGGAGGAGCATGCCCTATATGAACAAAATTGAATTTTTTATGTTTTTTCAAAAAAGATTCATAATCTAAATTTTCTAAAGTATGTTCTTCAAAAGACTGTTGGCTAACTATCTGGGTGTCGTTGTGCAATAGGATTGTTTTATATCCTTCATGAGACGGATAAAGATTTATTGCAGAGCAGTCTCCCCACTTTACATATCCAGCAAACGCTTGGCTCCATATTGCCTCAGGGGTCTCATATTTTTCGAATAATTCTAGGCAATAGTTTTTACCGAATGATAAAATCGCTTGGGCAATACGAAATCTTGTTTTGGAGATCTGAAGGCCTGTCATATCATCAAACATCTCTAGGTTTTCCGGAGGCTTGTTTGGTTCTAGGTTTATCAAAGGAGCAATTAGACAGTAGTCTTGTCCTAGATATTTTTCTATAGTGTTATTGTGGTTTCTTATAGTTACGCAATCTGGGTGCATGAGAATTACCATATCGTAGTCATAATTCTTATAAAAATGATGCGATATTTGAATCATACCTGTCAACTCACAACTGTCGACATCTGCTGGTAGACTTGGGTTTGTCAACATAGGTTGTAGAGGCGCCTTACTAAAAGATTGTCTGGGGCAGTCATGAAAAGGTATGCCCATTTCTTGGCACATATTCGATAATTCTACTGATGGAGGCAATTTTGAATTTCCGTATGTGGCGACACCAACATCCACATCATCCCTGACTTTTAGCAACGTGCTTATACAATGTTGCATTGTGTTTTTGTGTAAATCAAGGCCACAAAATACATATATAATTTTACTCATTATATTTCCTTCCTTAAGATTTCAATGTATTTGTCCACAACGTTGTCCCAAGAAAAGTGCTCTTGAGCATATTCTCTTATTTCTTTCCTCATTGTAATGGATATTTGTCTATTTTCAATAACTTTTTCGCGAACATAATCAATGTCCTCTATTTTGTCATCTGGTACGACTGATATAAACGGCTTTGAGCGGTCTAAATTGGCTGCTGCCACGTTTGATACCACTACACCTAGGCCTGCTGCCATAGACTCCATACAAACTAAAGGATGGGCCTCTCCATACGAAATTAGAGCCATATTAGCATAGTTTGTAAGGTCAGAATAAACTTTTGTTTTCTCCCAAGCGCCCAGATACTTGTTGTCAATAGAAAGGTCCAAACTGGTTATATCGCCTTTGTTACCAACAAAGTCGAAATTGAATCCCTCTTCCTTACAAAAAAGGTGCTGGCCCTTTCTCTTTTCCAATCTACCAAAATAAATTGTTCTCTCTGGTATTTTTGCTACTTCAGAAAACTTGAAGTCATCAATTTCAACACCATTGTGAGCAACAGAAACCTTTTCTTTGTTGACCCCATAAGATTCGTATTTACTTTTGATTTCTGGAGAAAGAGCAAGTATGTGATGTCTGGTTCTGACAAAGTTGTAGAATATCTTCCAATAAAAATCTTCATAGTGTTTTTCAGTTGGTAAATTGCCATAATGAGAAGTCACAAAGAACTTTTTACATTTGATATCTTCAAAAAACTGTAGGTAATTATCAAAATGCAAATGAACAACATCATAGTCTGATTGCTCAATGTCTTTTTTCACAGAAGCCAAATCTTTTGTATTATAAATTTTTACTTCATGACCTTTTTTCATTAGATAGTTTCTATAGTTCCATATCAATATTTCAACTGCTCCCCACGAAACTGGGGGGATTGGCATAAGACCCGGACCGATAATTGCTATTTTCATAATAACTCCGAATATTTTGTACAAGACTTCTCTCTAGTAAAACCTTCTTCCCAATCGCTTCTGCTATTTGAGTGTTTTACTTTAGTTACTGCCATTTCAAGATGCTCAGGGTTCAATTCAAAATTATCGAGAACAACACCGGACTGTAAGTCGCCCAATACGGCTGGGACTCCACCGCAGGGCGTAGAGACCCAAGGTAGCCCAGCAGACATAGCCTCGAGCAGAACCAGTGGTAGACCCTCAGCTAACGAAGGAAGTATGAACAAGTCAGCCTCTTTCAAGCACTGGTCTACCAAGTTCATATTATTAGTTCCTTTCAGAAGGATGACGTCGTTATTTTTATCATTTTCAGATAGGAACTTATTTATTAATAATTGATATTTCATATCATGTTCTGATCTTGGGCTTCCCAAGAGAATAAGTTTGTACTCATTCGGCAGGTTAGATGATAGAAATGATTTTATAAAAGGTAATTGGTTTTTTCTATATTCAACATTTCCGTGATTGAACATTATTTTTTTGTCACCTAGTTTCAATTTTGTTTTTAGATCTAGGTTTATATCTTTGGAAGCCAAAACATCTCTGCTGAAGTTTGGTATGAAATGATAATCTATTTCATTTTCTTTTAGAAATTTATTTACAGGAGCGTCCTTGCAAAACGACACAACATTAGTGGCAGACTTCAATTGATTTACCAAAAGTTGAACATTTTGTTTAGTGAAGCCGTTTTGTTCATTTTCAATCCAACTGTATACATTCTCATCCAAATTCAAGATCAATGTTGACTTATTGATGGTTGAAAAATCAATAGTCTGCAGTGGGGTACTAAAAAGGTCACAAAGCACAAATACATGGTCGTATTCAGAATTTATAAAAATATCACTATTTCTAAAGTCTAGTGTGTCAAACTGTTTTATTCTATAATCATAATCAACTAATTTTCTATTGAAATCCAAGGATGTGATAATTTCTATCTCGTGGCCCTGTTCTTCAAAAAATTCCGCTATAGTTTTACACAACATTTGTGTACCACCAATAGAGGGATGATAGTAATCTGAAATAAATGCTAATCTCACAGTAAGGACTCCAAATCTAATAATTTATCTTCTGGTGACAATTCCAAGATAGAATCTACAAATATTTCATAAAGTTTTTCATTGGAAAACTTCTCTAGGACTAAACCCTGTAGTGTTGTAGCAGTTTCTTTTGCGATATCCCAATCTTTGAAAGTTTTTCTCAAAACCATTTTGTAAGACCCTTGATCCGCAAAGGCCCAAAGAGAATCTTTTTCTATAACTCCGTCCCACACTGCTTGTGGCTGAATTGGTTTTAGGACGTATTTGACCTCTTGAAAATAATTTACCCCATCATGATGGAGAATATCTAAGTGTCCGGACCAAGGAACAGCAACCACTGGGAGCCCTTCTCGGGATGCTTCCAGTATCGGTAGACCAAAACCTTCACCGTGAGAAATATTTATCAACGCTTTGATTTTGGGGTGTGAATAAAGGCCTCTCATTTGACCACTTGACAAATCACCGTGCAGTAACATAACCTTGCATTTTCGATCCGGATATTCTTCCAGCATTGCCTTCAATGCACTTTCGGTGGCTTGTAAATCAATGATAGAATTATTGATAGTGCAGGTTTTTACAACTAAACCAACTTCCTGATCTACAAACTCTTCTACAAACCACTTTATCATGTTCTCAAAGTTTTTTCTTGCGCCCATCTGAGATACCGCTAAAAAATTGAAATCACAAGGTAATTCAAGATTGTGAATCTCTTCAGCATCTGCTTGTTCTGTGTTTTCCCAAACCACATCTATTGGTGTCTGTAATTTGTACTCAAATTTATCACCTTTTTCATTCTGTGCAATGGCGGAAGTTTTTTCATATGTTTCTTTGGCATGATTTGAAACCACTAGGATTTTGTCCATGTCATTACCTTTTTGAAGCCACGTAGGTGCTACTTTCGTAGTTTCAATACCAGCGGTGTAACCAATATTAATGGGTGCTATTTTCTGAAATTCATTTGGTATTGTGATCTGTAGGGATACATCAGGTATTAGTCTTTTTTCCTGTATTGCCACTTGGGTCTCTATAATTCTGGAGTCCATCCAGCGCCTTAGTTCATTATCTTCCCAGATCCAGCCGGTCTTTCCCCAAGGTATTGGCTGCAAGTAGATATCAAACAAATCTTCTCTAGATCGCAATGCTCTAAGGGCAAATCTAGACTGCTCACCATATCCTGATTGACTTAAACAGGGTGATCTCACAAATATTTTTTTTCTCATGCAACCTCCAAAAGTGTTATGTTACTAAATTTATTTCTATTTTCCCAAGAGCCTTCTGTCTTGTGTATTTTATTCATAAATTCAACCCAAGTTTTTTCAAAATTGTTGAAATTATAATTATTCATAATGTGTTCTCTACCTAAAGAGCCTAGGCGGCGCCTTTCTTCATCTCCCATATCATACATATTATCCAAGGCAGACAAAAAATGATCTTTACTTACTCTGTCTTCGTAAATGTATGGTACTTGTTGAGATCCTATGACACTTTTTGACACAGGGAACAGAGGGACTCCAAAGGGGCCGCCCTCTCCTATAATTTGTTCTTGGAGGCCGCCGGTCATGGTTGCTATTATTGGAGTACCACAAGATAAAGACTCTAGCGTAGCAAGACCAAAGCCCTCAGCGTCTGAAATATTAACTGTCACGTCTGCCATATTATAAAAAATTGGCATTACCTCTAGTGGAACTTGCTTGTTCGAGAATAAAATTTGCCTAGCACCTAAATCTAACTCTTGTGCTATTACTAACAAATCTTGTCCATGACCATCTTTTGGATCAGTGTGCATCACCAATTGTGCTTTTTCATGAAGGCCTCTTTTGTCTAGCCATTCCTTCCACCACCACATTAGAGAGCCGGACTGTTTTCTTCTGGCATTTCTGTTATTCCAGAAAACCATAAATTTATCAACATCATCTGGGTGCATATTTTGTTCTCTGATTTCTCGACGTTCTTCTTTAGTCTTAGACACAAAGATATCATCACGTACAGCATGAGGTATATATTTACAATTTACATCTGGGGCGACATTTCTAACAATATCATCAGTCAATTTTGATATTGTTGCAACATAGTCGTTTGAATCATAAAACTTTTTATTGTATTTTGGGTACGGATAGTTATCCCAGACATGATAATAGACGATTGGACAAAGAGGTCTGATTTCGTTCTCCATCATCCATAACCATTCATAAAATCGAGGGTCTGTCATCATCCATAGAATATCTGGTTTTTCATTTCTAAGGATAGAACGGATCATTTCTTGATTTCCATAGCCGTCTACCGGTAGGATTTTCCAGTCTTGACCATATGGTTCGACCGCCTTCAATTCATAGTTTTGGTGCTTTATGGCGCCTGCTAGAGAAAATACACTATACTTGCCTGTTTTTAGTAATGCTTCTATGACATATCTAGATTGTGTACCAACACCCGAAGGTGACAAAGGGTGGTCGCCTAAAGTTAGGACTTTGATTTTTTTAGACATATGTATCCTTAATGTTATTTTACTTATAATATAACACCAGAAGGATACGTTGTCAAGAAAAAAATAAAAAAATTTTAATTTATTTTTATATTTTCGAATATGGTGTCGAGAATTAGTAAATTTACGAAAATAAAGACTCTTTATTAAGAACGATCTTTAGTATTGTATTGTCAAGTTTACTGAATTACTCGCAATGCTCTGTCTTTCGAAACTCACATTTAGAGCAGGATTTCCTGTTTTTGATTTTTAGTCCAGCCCTAATAGATCTGCATCCGTCTGTCAAAAGTTTTGTGGCATTATTGGTCTTTCTTGCTCCAGAAGTTACACGAAATATTTCAACTCTGTCTTTCTTTGCTGTTCTTTTGAGGAGACCAAAGTGAGTTTCGACATCTTTTGGATCGACACCATGTTTCTCGCAGAAAAACTTCTTATAGAGGGTCAACTGATAGGTTACAAGACGTTCGGATCTCTTTTCGGCATCCCAACCCCACGAACAACTCTTCCAGTCCAAAATATGGTATTTACCGTCCTCTGTTTTGATTACTAAATCGATGAAACCTTTGAGGTGCCATTGATAATCCAACTCGTCAATTTTCTGATATAGCATTTCTTCAGTAGAATAAACCTCATAATTACCGAAGTGCTTTTTGAGCTGAGGGAAAACAGAAGGGGAAATTTCTCTCCCCTGCTGTCGCATATCTGTGATCAATTTGTTATCAGGTTTTTCTTCCAGTTTCTTTAGTTCACAAAGAAATGCTAAATCAAAATGTTCATCATAATCAATCGGATCAAGTTCTTCTTTTGCAATAAACTCACAAACGCTATGAATCGCTGTCCCAAATGCCGTAAAGGCATTGCCGGTAAAACCATTAATGCCTTCGATATATTTTAGTCTATGCTTGTAAGGGCACTCAGCCCATGTTTTCAGTTCTGAAAACGAAATATGTTGTTTTGTCATTAGTCCTCCAAATTTACCAATTCCTCTATAACACTAAAAAGAATAGGTGATATTCTTTTTAATTCATCTTTTTTACCAACAAAATACTCTTCGAATCCTCTGGCAAAATATTCACTAATTGATGTTGCTGCGTATCCTGATACAAATATATTTATTACCATTTGATTTAGGATATCATAGCCCACTTTTTTATATAAAAAATCATCAATCTGTTCATTGTATTCAATGTCGTTCAAGAAGTCTTTAGGTACGTCATACATCTCTTCTAAAATTGAAAATAACTTTCTTCTTTTGATCTTGAACTCTCTTTGTAGTTTTCCATTTCCATATATAATCTCTTGATTATTGGTCTCCACAGCGTGGGCTAACTCGTGTATGATATCATCAATCATATCCATTTCATCCTCTTGGTCATTTGTGACATAAATCGCCCCACTTTCATAAAACGCATTGATCTCTCTGTCGATCATTTCTGGAAATGTTCCAACGTATATTATATCAATACCGGTTGTAAGATGAAATGGTATCCTAGCACTTACATAATTAAAAACAAAATCGTCATCAACATTATCTGGTGTTCTGTCCTTGATGTATACATCAACTCCGCTAAGATTATACATGTCTTTTAGATTCCTTCCTTTTTTTGCTGATTCTGCTATCCACTTCATAATAACTCTCTTCTAATTATTTATAATATAACATAAACAATAAAGTTTGTCAAATTATTTATTGGTTCTCATTATAAAATCTGCTACTGGTAGTACAACATTCCAGTTTGAATTCGGGTTTCTCATATGATGCTTCCAGTGCCAAGGTTGATATCTTTTAGCCCACTTGGGATTTCGGTGTCCATAATTGTGCAAAAAGAAGAACGCTATAGCATAAGTAACTGTAGCGAAATAGAACATACAACTAATATAAAAAATAGGGAGATGGATAACAGCAAGGAATAAAAGACCAACTGTCTCGACGAGAGACATTCTAATATCCGTAAAATTATTTCTTCCAGCAACGACATGGTGATCTCTTAGGTGATAAGCAAAGAGGCTATCTTTTTTTCGACCTCTTACATGAAATAGATATTTGTGCACCCACCATTCCAAAAAACTTGCATAAATCGTCCCTAAAATAAACCCGATCACTACCTGTTCAACCTGATCTTAGGAGCCTTAGTGGATTTTAACATGTCTTCTATCATCGATTCTAAATCAGATGTGAATTTGGCTGCTTTGTCTCCATAAATACTCTCAGCAGTGTGTACAATAGGGTTGCCCTTATACCAAG
>Ga0098043_1000053_pt1 | contig 33926 bp, 35 predicted proteins | sample 9B_taG_FD_92581 | JGI IMG/M metagenome (GOLD analysis project Ga0098043, IMG submission 92581) | Marine viral communities from the Subarctic Pacific Ocean - 9B_ETSP_OMZ_AT15188_CsCl metaG | ecosystem: Environmental > Aquatic > Marine > Oceanic | place: Subarctic Pacific Ocean | collected 2015-01-10 | reverse complement strand
TCGCAAGTCGTCAAAGAGTAGAACAAATTACCGGTGACAAAACAATCGCAAGCGCTGAAACCGGAGAATTGTATCTAGTTTCTGCTGCCGCTACAGTTACATTACCAGCCGTTCAAGATGGTGCTTACTTCAAGTTCATTCTTGTAGATGCCATTACAGCCGCTACAGCATTTAGAATCAATGCTGTAGGAGCCAAAATGAAAGGGGCAGTTGCTTCAATTGCCAAAGACAATAGTGGTGGCTCCGCATGGCAATTGAGAAACAACGCTGTTTCTGATGGTTCTGCTGCAACTCACATCAAAATGGGTGATTCTTCTCACGCTGTTGAGGAAGGGACTGTTATTGAGTGTTTCTGTGACGGAACTTTTTGGATTGTTACTGGAACAGTTGTGGTTGCCAACGCTGCATCAAGAGCATTGTTTGCATAAGAGGTAACTAATGGGTCGTAAAGCAAAAAGAAGAAAGATACTCATGCAGAGGGAAAGGCTCCTAGGGGAACAAAATGTTCTCCCAGAGCCTACTCCTGTTGTGAGTAATTCACAAAAAATTGAAGAATTAAAAACTAAAATTCCTGAGCCGGCTGTAGAAGAACCAGTTGTTCTCGAGGAGCCAAAATTTGAGACAGAAGCCGAACCGGTTGAAGTCAAGAAAGAGGCACCAAAGGCTCAGGTAAAGAAAACAACGAAAAAACGCGCTCCTCGTAAAACAACGATGAAAGCAAAAAAAACAACTAAATCAAATATCTCCTCCAAGAAATAATGTGTGAGTGTGTTACTCTACCTCCGGTGTATAAATTGCATCGGAGGTTTTCTATTAATGACAACTAATTAGAGTTAGCGGAGGGTTTTCTATGTCGTTTCCCAGTCTAACACCGAGTTCAAATACATCTGCTATTGTTCTCCCATCGACTGGATCAGAGTCTGATGTTTCTGATTCATTGGCTATTGGTTTTTATTCAACCGATACATTTTTATCTGGTGCTTCAGCACAGGTTGCTTACACATATAAAAGATTAGGGGGTGATGTATTAGATATTGAATTGACAGCAGACAACGTCTATAATCACTACGAGGAGGCCGTGCTAGAGTATTCCTATATCGTGAACCTCCATCAAGCGAGAAACGCCCTAGGGAGTGCCTTAGGATCCGCTACGGGCTCGTTTGATCATAAAGGAAACATAAGCGGTACAGATGATAAATCAACAAAATATCCTAAGTTTGTTTTTGATTATGCTTTCAGGGTAGCGGACAAATTTTCATCAGAAGCCCTTGTTGGTGGAACCGAGCCTCTCTATTCTGCTTCTTTTGATTCTGTTACCGGACAGCAAGATTATGATTTACAACATATTGTAAGCGCATCTGCTGTGGCTGGTGGTGTGCCATATGAAGGCCTTGTCGGCGATAAAAGAATAAAAATCAGACAGGTATATTATGTTACCCCTAGACAAATGTGGAGATTTTACGGATATTATGGTGGTTTGAATGTTGTTGGCGATTATCACACGTATGGACAATATGCTGATGATTCAAGTTTCAATATAATTCCCGTGTGGCAAAATAAGATGCAGGCGATACAGTATGAAGATCACTTGTATACTAGAACTTCTCACTATTCTTATGAGATAAATGACAATAAACTTAGATTATATCCCACCCCTGACAGTGGAGCTACACCAAACAAATTTTGGTTCAGGTTCAGCATTGAAGATAATAATGCCTATACCAGTGGATCTTATGACTCTGGGCTAAACGGTGTAAATAATGTGAACAATATGCCATTTGAGAACTTACCATTTGACAGCATCAATTCAATGGGGCAGCAGTGGATCAGAAAATTTGCTTTGGCTTTGTCAAAAGAAACTCTAGGGCAGATTCGAGGAAAATTTGGAGGATCAATACCTATTCCCGGCGATAATGTTTCGTTGAACGCATCCGACTTACTTGGCCAAGCGGCTACCGAACAAACTACACTAAGGGAAGAATTGAACAAGCAACTTGATGAAATGTTGTATGCAAAATTAGCAGAAACAGATAAAGCATTTGTAGAAAACACAGACGCGATTGTTGCCAAAGCGCCTCTCAAGATATACGTGGGGTAAATAAATGAGTAAATGGACAAGACCAACCCAGCCACCACCTCCAATGTTTCTTGGAGAAAAAGAAAAGGATTTAGTAAAACAAGTCAATGACGAAATAATAGAGCGCGTTGTTGGTCAACAAGTTCTATACTTCCCAATCGACATCGACCATACAGATTATCACCCTCTGTACGGAGAAGCCATAGAAAAAACTTTTTTACACCCTGTCAGGGTTTTTGCTTTGGTAGAATACCAAGGTGTTGAGACTTCTGATATGGACAATTTTGCAATAGATAAAGCAACCAAGATAAAAATAAATTTTCACAAGCGAAGGTTGACCGAAGACCAAAACCTTTTTGTAAGGGAAGGAGACTTTGTAAGGTTTGGTGATATATTTTATGAAATCGTAAAACTGATTGAGCCGAAGTTATTATTCGGCCAACCAGAATCTCGCTTTGAAATACAAGCGGAATGCATAAGAGCAAGAGAGGGACTATTCAATGCCGAGTAAAATATTAGGTTCTGCCTCAACATTTGAAACAATTGATATGGCAGTCAAGAGATTTGTAGACGAAACCCTGAATATATATTCAAATACAAACCAAGGCTACAGTAAGGTTCCTGTTATATGGTTAGGAGCCGAAAGATCTTATCAAATAAAAAACAATAAAGACTTGAGAGATAGCGTAGGAAAGCTAAAATTACCACTAATGACCGTAAGCCGAACTAGTATGTCTCGAGACACCGACTTTAGAGGCTCTTATAGATCTTATTACCCGCCAGATTCTGCTATAGATGGAAGTAGAGTTGCGATTACAAAAATAATCAAACAAGAAAAAACAAGAAATTTCGCCAATGCAGACCAGAACAAAAGACCGACCCTAGGTGATGAAACAGGCCCATCTACAAATAGAAAGATAGTATACGAAACCATATTGATACCTAAGCCAACATATGTCACTTGTATGTATGAAATAAACCTAAGGACTGAATACCAGCAACAAATGAATCAAATCCTGCCTGCTTTCGTTATTGATGAAAAGAATGTTGCTATAATCGGACATGATGGCTATGAGTATGAGGCGTTTATTCAATCTGACTACTCTGTCCAGAACAATATAAATACCCTAGGTTCCGATGAGAGAATGTTCACCTGTAAAGTTCAAATAAAAGTTCTTGGTTATATAACTACTTTTGATGATGCCCCTGCTGTTATCAGAAAACAAAATGCAGTTGATATAGTAGTATCTAGAGAGCGTGTTATAGGTCGTAATGTGGCGGTTGGTCTAAATACCGTTTCTTCAAATACCCCACCGGCTTCAAATGAGCAACAAACATACGATACATCCGAACAAGAAACTACCGAAACAGAGACCGAGACAAGACCTGAGGATGAATTTGACTTAGGCGGCTCCAGAAAGAAGACATCTGATGCTTGGTATTCTATTGACGAGTAAAGTTTGGTAAAAAAATAAAGCAAATAGATTTTTGTCTTTCGGTAATTTCCTAACTATTTAAAAGGAATAATGTATTGAAGGAGTATACTAGATGCCTGCTAAATTTGACTTTGTTTCACCGGGAGTTCAACTAAGAGAGATTGATCAATCCCAATTGCCACCAGCACAAGAAGCGGATGGTATTATTTTGATTGGTCGTGCCAGAACTGGCCCCGCTATGAAGCCGGTGAAAATAAAAAACCTTAGTGACTTTATTGATGTCTTTGGAAGACCAATCGATGGCGTCCGTCAAAGTGACCCTTGGAGACAAGGTAACACTGCTGCTCCAAACTACGCTGCTTATGCTGCTCAAGCATACTTAGCCGCCGGTGTTGGTCCTGTAAAATATATTCGATTACTTGGCTTGGGAAAAGACAATACCAATCTTGCAGGTTGGAAAATGGGAACCACCTATAGTGCTGGTAGTATAAGCGGGACAAAAGCGGCATTCGGTCTCTTCTTGGCTGCTTCAGGTGGTAACGAAGATACCAGTACCTCTGCAAACACCCCCTTTCAGGCTAATGCATCTCTTGCGGCAATATTTTACACAAATGGAGCACAAATTGCACTGAGCGGTACGGTACCAAGCGGGTCTAATCAACCGGCAAAACTAAAACATGCAAACGGACTTACGAGTACCGCTGTTATGACTAACGCTAATGATTATGGTCTTACACTAGTTGTGAATGGTGGAAGTAGTAGTGTTGAATATGCAAATGTAAACTTCAACGAGTCTTCTGCGAATTATATTAGAAACGTCCTAAACACTGATCCAACAAAAATAAAGAATGATAAAAACTATAACAAGACTGTTAGTACAAACAAAAAATATTTCCTAGGAGAGACTTTTGATGTTGACCTAAAAAGCAAAGTTACGAATAGCGAGACTGGTAAAGTTTATGCATGGATTCTAGGTCTTGATGGATCTGATAACATTGCCGCTGATGATTTTGAGCAGGACTTAGTCGAGGCCAAATCAGGTTGGTTTATTGGTCCGAAACTAGGAGTAAATACTGAACAAAAGAAATTATTTAGATTGATTGCCTTGAATAGCGGTGAAGAATTTCAAAAAGATTTTTACTGTGTTATCAAAGATATAAAAACAGGCTCAGGTCTAAACCCTAACGCTTCTTTTACTTTAGAGATCGTGAGGAGAGCGGTAACCATTGATCGTGATTACGTCGTTGAATCTTATACTGGAGTAAATTTGAACCCTAATAGTTCAAACTTTATATCAAAACGCATAGGTGACTTTTCTGAAACTTGGAACCAAACTTTAGGAAAGTTTACTCAATCTGGGCAATATCCTAATATATCTGGGTACGTTCGGGTTGAGGTATCATCTGATGCCAACAAGCTTGACACCCCATTCGGATGGGCAGGGCAAAAGAAAGACGCCGATTCTATTCCTACAGTGAAAGGAGGAATGGCGGATGTGGCATCAGCTGTTACTGAATTTGATTGGATTGATGGTGGAAATTCATTGATGAAAGGAAATCAAGAAGGTGTTTTTCTTGATGGGATCCCTGCCGGCTACACAGCATCTTTTGATTGGCCTGTGTTTGGTTTAACAACCACGGGTACCAATGTTGGCTCTGATTATGGCGCCACAGCGATGTATGGGTTGCGACATGCTTTAGCAAACAGGCGTCATCATGATGGTAGTTTTGCAGACATTGCAAGAAAAAGAAAGAATTTCACAATGCACTTAGAAGAAAGTGATGCACTCTCGAGTTCTGCTCAGGTCTTCTCTTTAGACGATATCAAATCATCCTCAGTGGGTGCCACAACATATTTCTTTGAGTCAGGATCTTTTGACAGTGGAGATAGTATAAACTATCATCTTGGCGCATCAGGTGCTCTAGATTTAGGAATCAAGCAATTCGCTGCTCCTTTCTTCGGTGGTGCTGATGGTGTAGATATTCGTTATGCTAATCCTTTTAGTGACACAAGAATCACTGATGGAACAACTGATGGGTATGCTTATAACACAATCGATCAGGCACTTGAAATGGTTAGGTACAAAGAGAATATCACTTGTGAATTGATGTCTATGCCGGGTATTATCAATGGTTCGCTTGGTGATAAAATGATCGGCATAGCACAAGACAGAGGTGATTGTTTAGCCGTTATGGATGTCGATGGTATAGCCAGAGACACATGGGAAACTGAATCTTCTGCTCAAGTAGCGTCCATCTCAACATTGAAAGGGACACTATTAACAAGACAGATCGATAGTTCCTATGCTGCTACGTATTTCCCAAATGTCAGAATGAGAGACACCCTAAACGATGGTAACACTATCTTAGAGGCTCCTCCTTCTGTTGCCGCAATTGGTGCAATTGCAAAATCCGATAACTTGTCACAGCCTTGGTTTGCCCCAGCGGGGTTCAATCGCGGTGGTTTGGCGAGACTAGGTGGTACCTCGGGCCCTGCTGTTATCGGTACTAGTTTACACCTAACAAAAGCAGACAGAGATACCTTGTACGAACTAAGTGTGAACCCAATCGCTAAGTTCCCTTCAACAGGTGACACTGTTATATTTGGACAAAAGACCCTACAACAAGACGCGTCTGCTTTGGACAGAATCAACGTTCGTAGATTGATGATTTATCTGAAAAGACAAATTGGAATTATTGCCGATACGATCTTGTTTGATCAGAACGTCCAAGTTACTTGGAACCGCTTCAAGGCTCAAGCAAATCAAGTTCTTGCTTCTGTCCAAGCAGACCTAGGTATCACTGAGTACAAATTGGTTCTCGATGAAACCACCACAACACCTGATCTAATTGATCGAAACATTCTATACGCTAAGATTTTTGTAAAACCTGCAAGATCTATTGAGTTTATCGCAATTGACTTCATCATTACAAGATCTGGAGTCGAATTTTAGTAAGCCACTATTTATTATAACAGGAGATCAATAACATGGCATTTTGGAAAGAAAACACAGTATCGCCAAAAAGACAATATCGCTTTCAAGTTCAATTTGGAAGAGTTAGTGATGGTGGTAGTATTTCACCTTCTCAAGCATTTTGGTGGGCTAAAACAGTTGCTATCCCAAATTTTTCAGTCAACTCAGTAGAGCATGATTATCTGGATAACAAGTATCATTTTCCCGGTAGAACAACTTGGGAAGATGTAGAAATGACACTAGTTGATCCAAGTGACCCTGATGCCGTTAGTATTATTAACGACATGTTAGAAAAATCTGGTTACCTAATCAAAGGTGAAACCGACAACCCTGCTACAATTGGAAAAATAAAGGCGGCTCAAGTAAACTGTGTTATTACTGCTTTGAACGAAGATGGCGGGATCATAGAAACTTGGACATTGAATAATTGCTTCATTCTTGGTGCAAACCTAGGATCTTATGATTACTCATCCGACGACTTGAGAGAACTAAGTGTTACTTTGAAATATGACTGGGCTACTTGTGAAGTTGATGGGCAAACTTATTTCCCACCTGCAACTTAATGAGGCATAAATGGCTTTCTGGAAAGAAAACACGGCTGAGCCGACTCGTAAATTTAGATTCAAACTATTGGGTAACAATGAAAATGGCGGCGACTGGTACTGGGTTAAGTCTTTGGATAAACCATCTTTTGAAGTGAGTACCACTCAATACACGATTATAAACCAAAAGTTTGAATATCCCGGCATATTGACTTGGAATGACATAAACATAGTTATGGCCGACATCGGAGATTCCAAAGTAAAACAGTTGCAAGGGTTTATTCAAGCTAATGACTATAAAACACCAGATGAAGGCATCTCTGGTGTCAAAAAGAGCAATTTTGACGGATCTGATGCAACGGTGATGACGATTCAACAATTAGACAGTTCCGGTGCAGCAGTTGAAGAGTGGGAATTGTTCAACACTATGATAAAATCCGTAAATTATGGATCTTTGGCGTATTCAGACGATGATTTGGTAGAAATAACAATGATTATCGCCTATGATTATGCAAAACAAACGAAATAGAGGTGAAATTTGAGTAGAAATAAAGATAGGCTGGGTGGGCACAAACCAGAACACTCTGATACTCCAGCCCAGTTCAATCCTTTGAACTTTGTTGCCCCAACAGAATTTGTTGAACTACCTTCTAGTGGTTTGGGATATCCAGAAGGACATCCTTTACACAACGAAGACACAATTGAAATTCGTTTTATGACAGCAAAAGACGAAGATATCCTTTCATCAAGAACCTTACTCAAGAAAGGTATTGCTCTAGAGAGATTTTTAGAAAATATAATAATCGATAAGTCTATTGATACCAAAACATTGCTTATAGGGGACAAGAATGCTATTTTAGTGTCCGCTCGAGCAAGCGGGTATGGCTTTGACTACGAAACCGTATTGAAGTGCCCTCAGTGCACCAAGAAGACCTCTCTAGTGTTTGACCTTAGGGGTCCAAAAATAGTTGGAAATCTAGCCGCACTGAACGAAGAGGTGATACAAAAGGTGTCAGGTGGTATTTACAAAACAAAAATGCCACTGACCAGTTTTGAGGTTCACTTTAGGCTGATGAACGGTGAAGACGAAATGATATTATCAGAATTTATTAGAAATATGAAGAGTACTGATGAAGAAAATTTTCTAACTAATCAATTTAAAAGACTTATTTTGTCTGTTGAGGGTCATGATAATCGAGAAGTTATAGACCAATATGTGGACCAAATGCCAGTTATAGACTCTAGGCATTTTAAAATGTGTATAAAAGCGGTTACACCAAACATTGAGATTAGAGAAAATTTCAAATGTAGATCCTGTGGGTACGAAGAGGAGGTTGACGTTCCATTTGGAACGGACTTTTTTTGGCCTGACAGATAAATATATGGAAGCAGTTTATGAGCAGTTTTTTCTACTAAAACACTTTGGTGGGTGGAGTTTCATGGAGGCTTACAATTTACCTGTTGGTTTACGAGACTGGTTTGTCAAAAGACTTCAAAAACAATATGATGATGAAGCAAAAGAGTTCAAAAAGTCCCAAAAGAAACGGTAGAGTCTTCCGGAAGTAATTGCATTTTTATCTAACTACTATTTATTTTTGATAGAGGAAGGAATATATTATGGCACTATCTGAGGCTGATAAGGAACTGATTGCCGCAATCAAAGAATTGTCAAAAAAAGTTGACAATCTTGGTTCCGGTAAGGGTGGAAAAAAAGGAAAACAAACTGATTTGTCTGCACCAGAAGGCGAAGAGAAACCAGAAGATAAAGCACGTAGAGAGGCCGCTATTGCTGCCAATGAAAGAAAAATACTGCAACAAGCAAAGTATAACACTCTACTAGCAGAAACTGCGTCTCTTTTAGGAAACGCAAACGCAGCGAGAGAAAACGAACTAGCGGCTTTAGAGGGTATACTCTCCCAAAATGAAGAACTAAGGGAAGCGATGGACGTCAAAGCAGGCCAACAAATGGATATGAACGCCCTGCTTGATGAGGAAAACCTATCACTTTCTGATATGAACGGTGATTTGAAAAAACAAGTAGAAAGATTTCGAGAACTAAAATCATTAGAAGAAGCGAGAGTAAAATATAGTAAAACAAATCAAAAAATGCTGAGTAAAATGGCTGGGTCGCTAGGTCTAGCCACCGATTTCCAAGACTCATTTTTAGCCTCAACTTTATCTGTTACAAAAGCACTAACGCAATCTGGTAGAGAAGGAAGCGCAGCCAGAAAACAATTCATACAAGATTTCAATAGTATTTTCAATCTACAAAACCTGATCGGAACGGTTATACAAAATTCAATAAAACTTATGAAGGATTTCGATGATGCTCGAGCGCAACTTGCTAAAGCAACTGGTGCTGGGTATGAATTTTCCGATGCGATGTTTGAAGCCCAACGGGAAACGAACTTATTAAATGTATCAATGGCAGACGCCGGTAAAGCAACCGCTAGTTTGGCTGAAAATACTTCTAACTTTGCTAAAATGAACAAAGACGCTCAAGTAGGACTCGTTGCAACCACTGCTCAACTTGATAAAATAGGAGTAGATGGGAAAACAGCATCCGATACGTTTCAGTTTTTGAACCTAAACCTAGGAATGACAGCAGAACAAGCACAGGACGTTCAAAAACAATTGGCAACGATGGGAGCACAACTGGGTATTTCTTCTGCTAGAATGACCAAAGATTTCAATGCCGCGCTACCAACACTAGCCGTTTACGGAAATAGATCTATTGACATCTTTACTAACCTTGCCGCAGCCGCTAAGGCTGCTGGTGTTGAAACCGGCACTCTGATGGGTATCGCAAAGAAATTTGACACATTCCAAGGGGCAGCAGAAGGAGCAGCGAAAATGAATGCTCTCTTAGGTACCCAGTTGTCTACAACACAAATGCTTATGATGTCAGAAGATGAGAGGATCGAGACGCTGATAGAGTCTGTTCAAGCACAAGGCGTTGCTTTCAAAGACCTGAGCAAGTTTGAACAACAAGCGATTGCCGCTGCCGCTGGTATTGATGATATGAACGAGGCCCAAAGAATTTTTGGGATGAATATTGGAGATTACAGAAGAAACCAGCAAGAAATGAAAAAGAGCGCTGATGTCCAAAAGAAATTTGAAGATGCGATCCAAGCAACAGTACCAGTAATGCAACAGTTCAAACTGTTAGCAACAGAGATTGTCATGTCGGTGCAGCCTATGTTAGAAACACTAGGCGGTTTTGCTGGAAAACTAGTAGAATTTTTTAATGGAATGGATACCGAAATGAAAGAAAGCGTAGGTAATTTTATTGTCTTTGGTGGAGCCTTAGGGCTTTTCGCAATGGCACTAGCACCAGTTGCACTGGCTGGTTTGTCTGCTGCTTCCAGCATAGCCACTCTCGGTGCTGCTGCTGGTGCAGGAGGTACAGCAGCAGGTGCTGGCGCTGCGGGATTCACAGCACTAGGTGCTGGTATCCTATCTGTTGGCACTGGGGTTGCTTCTGTAATACTTCCTATAGCTGGACTGGTATTAGCGATCGGTGGAGTCGTAGCTGCCGTTTCCTTAGTTGTTTCTGCCTTCGCAGAGTGGGAAGAGATGTCCGTGAGAACAGCAGAGGCAGAGGCAAGAACTGCTCAGGCATACGCAAACTCCGCAGGTTCTCTAGCAAGACTCGCAGACGTTGATTTCACTAAAGTATCCGAGAACGTAAAAAAGATGGTCGAGGACATAGCAACATTGGGCAAAGGCACCGATATAATGCTAAGAGCCAGATCCACAATTGAGAACATAGCCCTAATTAGTACAGGAACTGCGAAGGACTCTATGACAGGCAACGTTGTAACAGCATCCGGAACTAGCATAACCAATAATGTGGAAAATATATTTAGTGGTATGAAGTTAGTTTTGGAGATTGGTGGTGAAAAGATAGAAGGTGTCATTAGAGACATAGCAGAAGACGCAGCAACACAGTAAGGAGACTTTACATGTCATATCTTGGCAAATATGGACAAGCAAACAATGAACTATCAAACTTGACTTTCACGTCATTATTGTCTAATGATTCAGTTTCTTTTCTTGCATTTTTATCATCTTTCAATCAAACTTTCTCATCAGAATGGAGCACCGAAACGGTGTACGGAAGAAACGATCCTATCGCAACATTTAGAGGAACCACAAGAAATCTGTCTTTAGGTTTCAATGTTCCGGGAGCCAATGCAGCAGAATCCAGCAAAAATATGGACAATTTTAGTGCCTTAGCACAAATGCTTTACCCAGAATATGGCAAAAGTGGGTCAGAAAGTGTCTCAACTAACGCACTAGTAATAACAAAGCCGCCTCTCATAAGACTAAAGTTTGCCAATCTAATATCTGATTCTACTCAAAATTCAAACAAAGGGCTGTTGGGATACATCACATCTTTATCCTTCAACCCGGACCTAGAAATGGGGATGTTTGTTGACTCAGATAAATTGCATCCCAAAGTGTTTCAATTGGATATACAATTTGGTGTTCTTCATGAACACGATTTGGGAACAACGCCCGAAGGTAGTTTTTCTAATTCTGCTAAATTCCCATTTGGAGGATAAAATATGTCAAGATATAACTCAAGAACAAAAGGGCTGAACGATGCCGAAATGTACAAAGAAGTAAAAGATGACAGAGGTGTACAAGAAATTGTACAGTTCATCACGCCAGTATTCAGTTTTCCACTTGAAGAAGACCTCAAACGAATACAGACCGTTGACTATACATGGAACCAAGGAGATCAGTTTTGGCGATTAGCATCTAAACATTACGGTGATCCAAAAATGTGGTGGGTTATCGCTCAGTTCAATAGAAAACCTACTGAAGGTCATCTAAGCCCGGGAGACGTCATAAAAATTCCAATTGAATTATCTGTAGTTCTCGGGGTCTTTGAATAATGTCATATCCCTCAGATGAAATAGAAAGTTATATAAAAAACTTAGGCAATGTAAAAGATGTGGGATCTTTTCCTAGAAAAAGATTTGCTGAAAAAGCAATTGTGATTTTAGAAAACAGATACGGTACAAAACAATGGAATAAACATAAACGAGAAGACGAATGGCCGTTATTCAAAGATAAACTAGACAGTTTCTTGGCCGGTAGTGCTTGGGTTCAATTTTATAAATTCGATAATTATGTCAGGACCCCAGATAGTTCTGGCGGTGCAGAATTCAATATTTTCGGCGGAACCGCTGGTGACACCGGTAGTTGGCATGACATAATGAAAGAGGTTTATTCAAAACTGCTTAAACATGTAGTAGCGAATCTCAAGAAAAACAAGCCTCTATCTGAAGTGGAGAAAAGTTTTGTTGGTGGCCTTTTAGATGCTGCCGCGAAGGGAAACAAAAAAGAACAAATTGATATATTTCTTTATCCATTCACACCGGACAATTCAAGACCAGTTGATAATTTCACCGAGTTTCCAACTTATACACTAACTAACTCACAAAAAGCATATTCAGGACACTTCTTGTTTCATGAAATGGCAAATGACATTATTATCGCGGCGACACTTGGCGGAGTTGATCTGACAACTTTAGGAACTTCTTATCTATCATCGGCTTCGGCTGGTGCTATAAGCACAATATATACACTCAAAAAAGCACGAGAAGAAATCACAAATGAAATAGAAATAATGTTGAATATAGCCGGAGGGGCAGATCGAGATAGCACGGTAAAAAATATTCCTTGGGTAACATCCGGTAATTCAATAAATAATGTGGCAATAGCAATAGATTATAGTAATCTTACAGACTCATTTCCTACTAGTCCCTTGAGTAAAGACGGAGAGCAATACTATGTCATTGATGACAATTGGTATGATCAGGGCCAAGATCCTCCCGGGATCAATGTAAAAGAGATCAGGGCAGACTATAGCGATACTGCTAAAAACGGAAACCAAAATGCTGCTGAGGCTGGAGCAGACATTAGAACAATAGAATCTCCGATACGAGATATATACAGGCTAAACTTCCAATACCCGACAGAAGCAGACGCTGCATTACTAGAAAAAATGAAAAACTATAGTAAATTTTCTGGTGGTGATATCACAAAATATCCTTTCAAATATAACAAAGAGCCTGACGAAAGTTACTGGACTGCATACAATAGAATTGTTGGTAATTTCGTTTGGGGAAGCAGTTTTGGAAAAGAAGTCGGTGCTGGAACTGCTGTCAAAAAAAGATTTAATGCAACCTATACCATGTTTTTTGTCAGGGTGTTGAGAGAACAATCAGAACCCAACCCAAAAACAGTTGGTGAAGTATTCTGGAATGTATTCGACCCAAATTTTCTTAGAGACATTTATGGCAGAGTACTTTATGACCAAGAAATAAGAAGAAGAATCACAAAATTCAAAGAATTAGTAAAACTTTCAAAACAAGAAAAATATAAAGATAAAGAGGATGTCTTCCTTGGTGATATCCCTGAGGACATTGAAGCGGCAAACAAAGCGGCAGCAGAATCATTTGAAGTACCACAGTTACCAAAAGACCCAGAAATACAAGCGATGGGAACCAAGGAGGACATTGAAAAAAGACAAAAATTCTTCAAACAATGTGCTTTGTTGTTGAATATGGGCCAATTGAGCAGAGGATTTGATGCCGAAATAAAGAGAAGGTACAGTAAGACATTGCCTTTCGATGGAAGATTTCACATGTTGGAATGTAGTAAAAACCAAGATAGACTTATAACAAATTTGATATCCCCATCTGACGGTAAAGTGTTTTTCGAGTTGCCTCCAAGAGTGATGAGTTATCTACGACCGAAAATAAGGTTGTACAAGGTTCATAATAAAACAAACAGTGATGGAGATCTACAAGAAACAGAGTTTATTTTCCCTCAACACACAGATGTTGATAGGAAGAAAGATTACTCAAGACCTCAGCCCGGAACTAATGGGGTGACAATTCCAGATAGTTTTTTTGCTGCACAATTTGACAAAGGAGAAGGGTGTGGACTAAAGGAGTTCTCGTTTGAATTCAATGGTACAAACCCAGCAGAATCTAGGAATGACATAAAAGCCACATTGAAACTTTATTTTCAATCATTTGCTGATTTTATCAGGGAGAGAGTTGGTGCTAATGGAAAAAAATATCGTTTCGTTGATTTGGTCATACAGCCTGTCAATGATGCAAAAGACGGCAGAGTAAATAACCTAAATATTGTGAGTGATAATCACTATGACCCTTCTTTCTACAGAATAAGGGCGGAAGTTGGCTATTATTATCCGGAAAACATAAGTGAAATATTTGACGATCCCGATGAGGATCTGAAATCTGCCATATTGAGAACTAATAAATCTTTTTTTCTGTGTATGGTAGACCATGACTTCAATATTGATATCGATGGAACAGTAACCGTCACTATTTCCTATAGGGCATATACTGAGTCTTTACTGAAATCCCTGAGGTTCGATGCCCTAACAACAAGAGAATTACTAGAACAACAAAAACAAAGTGAAAGTGAACTAAATGAGATGTTGTCAAGTGAAAAATGTACAGCAGATCAAGTAAGAGAATATAAAGCATCAGTGGCTGGTGAACAAGAAGAACTAAGAAAAAACAGCTTGAGATCAATTGTTACAAGGCTTTATAATAGAAACAGAATATACATAAAAACAGTAGACTCAGATGATGCCAAGGAATTCAGAGACTTTGGAGCATTTTCACAATGTATTCTAAAAGACCCTGTTGGTAGACCACCGAAGGATTCCAGTGCAAAACAAGAAGACCAACTTGATACTGTTTCCAACGGCAATCCTCCTACTGGTGTTGTGAAGCACATATTGGACTCAGAGGTCCCCTTCAAGGACGATAATTACAATTACAACGACATCGAGGATACAACAGTACAATTTTTCTTTTTTGGAGATTTATTACACACAATCCTTGATAATATGTACACCTCAGACGATAATGGTAAACAAACACTTGTGCAGACAGCCGAAAACATAAAATTTGTACTCGGCAGTTTTGACTTCGAACCATTAGTTGCTGGTAAACCAACTGTATATGGGATAAATATAGCACATATCCCTATTTCACTAGATTATTTTGGCAAATGGTTTACGGATCAAGTTATTTCTCAAGGTGAAACTAGAAAATCTTTTCCAATTTTATACTTCATTAGGAACTTATGTAATAATTTGCTCCAAACATCAATGTTGGAAGGGTGTGTCAATAGAAATGTAGACAAAAAACTTAGATTTATGACTTCACAAGTCTGTGCTTATGACAGCGAAGGTAATGATCCATTAGAGCCAGTCGCAGAGTCTAACTTGAAAAGCGGAAACACTGTTATTGATGTTGTTGATTACAGATCTGGTAACAGTACTACTGTTTTTCCACTAAAAGGCGATAGTACTTCTGGTGAATTGGACAGTAGCAAAGGAAATAAGATAAATAATTTCCAAAATTACCTCTTGGTTTGCACACAGGGATCAACGCTCACAAAAGATGGTGTTGGTAACTATTCAGAAGACGTTGACAACGGAAGATATCATATAAATATTGGTTCCAACAAAGGAATTGTTAAGACTGTAAAGTTTTCCAAAACAGATATGCAGTATGTTCGTGAGGCGAGGTTCTTTAGGCAAGGAGTCAATGGTCTGTTGCAACTATCAAATGTTTACAAAGCAACAATTGAAATGTTTGGAAATACATTGTTTTTTCCGGGTATGGAAGTATACGTAAACCCATATGGTATTGGCGGTACCGCTCTTGGATCACCCACTACCGGCGGGGCGTCAAGATCTATTGCTAACATATTAGGCCTTGGAGGATATCACACGATTATATCAGTGAAGACTTCATTGACACCTTCTAATTTTACCACAACTATTGAGGCGCAATTATATTATACTGGGGATGGCGAAGATAGAACCTTAGAGAACGGAAGAGGCTCCGGTAAAAAGAAAAATAATAAAGAAGAAAAGTCTTTAGAAGACCAAACAGTCAAAAGAGCAACCCAAACTACTGAGAGTGTCAATTATTGTCAAGGGTTGATAAAGAAAGTTCAAATACCACCTCCAACATTATCGCAAGGGACAGAGCCTCAAGCACAAATGCCAGCGCCTCCACCGCCCATTCAAAACTCTCCATCACTACAGGATCCACCTAAGAAAAAGAAAACCCCCAAAGAGAAAAAGAAAGAATCAGTAGAAAAAGCGGAGTATGGAGTTATCTTTGATAAATTGGAAGGCGATGGCAAAACATCATATGATCTAATGGTGTTTCTAGACAAAGATGCAAACGGGAATGTGTTCGATCGCCGCACCAACTTCCCAGTGTTTATAACCTTTTCATCTATTAAGGACATGGGATCCACACCGCTTAGTGATGGTACAGAACAAAGGATACTATTTTATAAAGACATAAATGGAAAGGTTATTGCTAAAATTGATACCATACAAGACATTAATGGTAAAGCCTTAGAAATAAAAATTTATTCTCCACCTTCTAAATTCATAGGAAGCGCTGAGGATTTGTCTGGTAGTGAAGGATTTGCAGCCACAGAAGACGAATATTTAGACAGATTTCAGGATGAAGATTATGGAAAATTAGATGATGAGGAGCTTGAAGAAGGTGGTCCGGGCGAATCAGATAATACCGAGGAACAATAACAATGGCATTCAATGGAAACAACAGAATATCGTCTGCTGCTAGACTTGGTTTCGAAAGAGCCAGATATGAACTTAATGCTTTTCCAAAAGAAAATGATAAAGATCCAAAGCAAGTTGTCGATTTCAATTTTGCAGAAAAAACGCTTTACGGCAAAGTAAACATACAACACAACCCAATTTATCCTAATGAAGAATTTATTGTGCCACTTAGTTCCTCTAATAGTCAAAGTGATACAATTTTAGTGATGAATTATGTTTCACAACAATATTCAGAGATGGAACAACATTTTGTACAAGCCTGTAGATCCTCATTGATACCCACGGATGACCCTATTTTATCTATGCTGGTTGCGAAAAGAGGATATGAATCTCCAAAAAGAAATTATTTTAGATATGCGGAAAATCTTATCACAACTTATAATGATAATTTTTTATTGGGCAAGGATAGTACTATCAAAAATTTTGATAACTACTTGATCGCTTTTCACGAATACATGAATAATATGACCCATGTATTTCCTATTACTTTTTCAGGTTATATGAGATCAAGTCAAGGGTCCATTTTTTCCTCCGGTCTGGCTATTGATATTAGTGGCTTGAGTTTTGATGATGATAGACCGAAAGAAACACTAATGATCAACAGTCCTGCGTTCAATTATTATCTAAATATAGCGAAAAACTACGGCTTTTCGGTAAACAAGAGGCACCCGGGAGTCCTAATCTCAGATGTCTCAAGTCCTATTACACTATTATACAGAAAAAAATTCGGCTTGTCAACTGTTAGTTCAATTTTTTCTACACAATTTATAAAAACTATCAATGAAGATCTGTTACACTTTACAAATTTATTAATAGAGGGATATGAAAATTATACTGCTCAATATCCTTTCAATATAAATCATAAAACATGTGGTAATAAATTTTCAACTGAAACAACATATAAAGAAGGTATAAATAATATTAATATATATTATAATAAAATATTAAATTTATACATGCATGTGAGGAACATAGAAGAGAACAGGCCATTCCAAGAAACACAAATAAAAAACATGTTCAAAAATGCAATAAGGATACTAAAAACATCAGAAGCAAAAATGCTAAATTACATTGAAGCGCAATTCAAATCAAAATATTACTACAACGATGGTACACTAACATATCACACAGAAAAGTACAAAAAACAACTTGACAGTGAGGAGTGAACATGTTATCTTATATAAGATGATGAAAAGATTGGAGGACACATGATTTTTCAGATATTAGATGACAAGCGAGATTGTGTTGGAGTTTATGCAAATGGAGATTTTATTTATGAGAAGATACCTAAAAATATTGATGGTACTTGGGGCCACTCTGACATTCTTGGTGACAAGCCTTTGCGCTACGGTTATATTTGGTCTGGTGGTAAAACTATTGCAGATGCTTGCCCAGAACATTTGAAGCATCGATACCTTGCACATGAAAAAAAAATAAAGGGTCATTACAAATCGTTTATGACATCAAAAATAAACTTTGACGATGTATGTTTTTTTGATCTTGTACCAGAAAAGCAACTAAAACATTATTTTCAGATAAAAAATGAAATATGTGAATGGGTATTTGATAACTATGAAAGACCAAGGAATTATAATTTTCTATTGGACACTTATATTACCATACAAGAGGTTGTTGAAAATAAAGTAAATATCAATATGCATAAATTATATAATCATGCAAAATTCGATGCCAAAGCAAAAAGTTTGTTACGCTGGATGCAGTCAAACCCTGACCCAGTAATAAAATATGATCTGTTTGGTGCGGTAACCGGTCGATTATCTACCAAGGAAGGTAGTTTTCCTATCATGAACTTGAAGAACGAAATAAAAGATGTCGTCGAGCCAAAATGGGACTGCTTTATTGAATTGGATTATAACGCAGCAGAGATAAGAACAATGATTTCCCTAATGGGACAAGAACAACCACAGGAGGATATACATGAGTGGAACATTAAAAACATCTTCAAAGAAGATCTTAGTAGAGCAGAAGCAAAACAAAAGTTTTTCGCATGGCTCTATAATTCGGAAAATAAAACTATCGATTCTGAATTCTATAGCAAAGACGTTCTCGTCGAAAAGCATTATTGCGAAGAACAAAAGGAAATACGGACACCGTTTGGTAGAAGGACAAGTTGTGATCGATTTCACGCGCTCAACTACCTCTTACAATCCGCTTCCTCCGATAATTGCCTCGACAGAGTCAACAAAGTCCACAGATACCTAAGGGATAGGAAAAGTTATGTCGCCTTTACTATACACGATTGTGTTATTATCGATCTTCATCGGAATGATCGCCATCTTATTCCGCAAATAAAACAGATATTTGAGGATACCAAATTAGGAAAATTTGTCACCGGATGTAAAATAGGACGTAATCTAGGAGAACTTGAGGAGTTCAAATGGAGTTGAAACTTGGAGATTTGGTAGTAGTGAAACCCAAAATAAAAAATACAAAAGTAGGTAAGGTTTTATCTGAAGGTGACTTAGGTTTTGTGATGGATCTGAAAGGCAAATTCTTAGAAAGACCAATCTACGGCGTTATTGTAAATCGAAGATTATACTATTTATTTGATGATGAATTCGAAAAAATGGAGGAAACGTGTTAATAGTTGGACTTGGTTCCGCTGGCTGTAAGATAGCAAAATTATTCAAGCAACATGAACAATATCATGTGGAGTTATTAGATGCCGGCAAAGGAATAAAGAAGAAAAATTCTGTAGAAGAATATGACTCAATTGATTATAGACCACGCAAGAAAGCCATCAAATCTGCCTCTGAGGGCATTCTATTTGTTTGTGGTAGTGGTAAGGTATCTGGAGCAACCCTAAGAGTTCTAGAGGGCTTATCTCACGTCAAAATGCAAGTTATTTATATGTATCCTGATCTTGAATATGCATCTGCCATTGAGATAAAAAGGAATAGGGTTCATTTTAATGTATTGCAAGAGTATGCAAGATCTGGTATGATCGATGAATTACTCATTATTGATAATAAACTAGTAATAGATCAGGTTGGTCACGGAACAGTACTGGAATATTATAAAAAATTGAACCATTATGTATATTCACTTATTCACACTCTGAATTACTGTTCTAACGTCGAACCAGATTTCGACTCTAGAAAAGATATAAAAAAGATAAGTAAAATATGCACTATAGGGTGGGGTCTTTTAGAAGAAAAAGAAGAAAAGTTACTCTTTTCTCTTGACAACATAACTGAAACAAGTTATATTATAAATATAAATGAAGAAGATCTAGCAAATGATGTTACTATCCTCCCAAACATAAAAGGTATGATGAAGGAAAATAACAAACTTGAAAGACTATCTTCGTTTGCCATCTGGGCAACAGATGAACAAGAGAGTTATTATTACTCTAAACATTACACGCATTTCATACAGGAGTTATAATGCTACCATTATTAATGACACTTTTGATCGGTTGTGGCGAAAAAGAAACCGATTCAGCAGCAGATACATCTATTACAGAGAATGAGTAATGGAATTAATATTTGCGACAGTTATTTTCGTTTTTGCATTCACTTGGCTGTGGATGTATATTAACGAAAAACTTTAACAAAAAATTTGACACGCTTTATATAACGTGTTATATTATATATGTTCAATAAAATCAAAAATTAGGAGGTAATATGAACATCACACAACAATTCACAGTCTATACTGGAACTTTCACAAACAAAACAGGATTTCAGCGCCAAATGAGATTTATCAAAGTATCTGATTTCCCATCCTCTATCACTAGTAGATTTAAAACAACTCGAAATCTACAACAAGGTTATGAAACCGTTTGGGATGTTGATCGTAAACAATATAGAACTTTTAATTACAATACTATGGTTGGAAGTTTGTCCTCTACAGTGAGCAGTGTAACTATTTCAATTTAAGCACTGCCCTGATGGTTTTTGTTCATTTTCCATAAAAAAATGTTCACCTTTTACTTGACACGGTTCAAAATACGTGTTATATTATAAGTGTGAGTTGATTTATGCAACTCAAAGTAAACTGGAAGTATGGTCAAAACCCTGCTTACCTTAAAAAATAGCAATAATAACAGGAGAACTACTATGGCTATAGATATTGAAGCGATGCGAGCCAAACTAAACGCATCTAAAACTGGCAACAAAGGTCAAACTAATAATACGAAATGGCGACCAACTCAAGGAGATCAAACCATTCGTATCCTCCCTACAGAAGATGGAGATCCGTTCAAGGAGTTTCACTTTCACTATAATGTAGGCAAAAACCCCGGTATTATGTGCCCAAAACGGAATCACGGTGAAGACTGCCCAATTTGTAACTTTGCATCGCAATTATGGAAAGAGGGTGTAGAGAATGATGACGCAACTCTGAAAACAGAGGCAAAGAAACTTTTTGTTCGTAAGCGTTACTATTCACCAATTGTCGTTCGTGGCAAGGAAACTGAGGGAGTAAAGATTTGGTCTTATGGAAAGACCGCGTACGAAACCTTGCTGGGTTATGTCCTCGACCCTGACTATGGTGATATCACTGATCCTGATGTAGGCACTGATATTGTTCTCAACTATGACGTACCGGGAACTCCGGGGTCTTTCCCTAAGACTACCCTAAAACCTCGTCGACGCCCAAGTGTGCTGTGTGACGAAGCAATTGGTGATTGCGCCAAGTTGCTTGAATCAGTCCCAGATATTGGATCTTTATTTGAAAGAAAAACAACAGAAGATATTCAAGTTTTGCTTGATGATTATTTGTCCTCCGACACGTCCTCTGAAAAAAAATCAAGTGAGACTACCAAATATTCTTCCAATAAAACTGGAGTCGACGAGGCCTTTGATAAATTCATGAATAACGATTGACCGTAGTCCTCCTCCTTGTTGTAGGGACCGCCATCCGCCCTTGGTTAAAAAAGGATGGCACTTATGCTCACAAAATATCTGCCTCCTCGTTGGCGTGAGCGGAAACGGGTCAAGCCGGCTAAAGATTCTCTAAATTTATTCATAATCCAGATTATGTAATGAATGTGATTTTCAAAATTATTAAGGAGAATACAATGAAAATTAAAACACCAAAATTTATTAATTATATTTTTGATAAAATACACGTAGACAGATCATTTCAGAGAAGAGTTTGTTGGTCTGATGATAAGATAAGAAAATTTATTCTATCAGTAAACAAAAACAGGACTCCATACCCAATTGTTGTATCAGATGTAGAATCTGGTATATATATGTCCACTTCTTGCTTAGACGAAAGCAGCGAAAACTATTATAAAGGAATTCAGAGTAAAGGATTTAGTTGGATCTCGCTCGATGGCTTGCAGAGATCAACAGCATTGATGAAATTCTTTAATGACGAAATAACAGTATCTGGTAAATTCATAGATGCAGATGGAAAAAGATTAGATATCGATAACAAGTATTTTAGTGGATTACCACAAAGACTTCAAGATAAGTTCAACGACTATGTTGTTGAAATCAAAGTTATGGAAGATTTGCTACGTGACGAGTTGAAAGACTTTTTTATCAACATCAATGATGGCGATGCTCTCAATGATCAAGAGAAAAGAAATGCATACCCTACAAAGATTTCGAGGTTTATAAGAGAACTATCTGAGCATGCAATCACTAAAGATGTTTGGATTAAAATCTCCGGACTTCGTCAATCGGGCATCGATCGTTCTTTGGATACTGAACTTTTACTCAAAGCCTTTATGGCAACCCACCCAGATAAAAACTATAGTCCAAACAAGAAGAGTATGGATTCATTTTACAAATTAGGTTGCGAAGGTAATAGCGTAAATGAATATCGTCAAGAAGTCAGAGATCGTTTCAAGTCTATTATGACAATTGTTAGAGACCTCTGTGATCAACAGATTGTTCACGTTGGTAAGGGAAAAATACCGCAAAGACAATGGTGGGCAACAGTCTTTCTCGCAGCAGAAGTTTATGATAAAAACTTTCAGATCAACAATTACGCTGAAGCATACAAAGAGATATATGTTTTAGAAAAAGACCTGATAGCACAGTCAAAAACAGCGCAAGGTAAAGATCATGATCTCTACAAAAAATCTTTAAATACACTGTCACCAATGGATGAACCCTCTGATAGTTGGTATTATTGGCACTGGGCCGGCGAACCACTGAAGTGGAGTGAAAGAAAGAAGAGGCTAAGAGAATTATTTTCTCAACCTCTAGAAAATGTTTCTGTAAAGGATGAGTCCTCGACAGCAGCAAAATAAACTAATCGAAGTACCTTGAGAAGATTAGAAACCGCAGGGAGGCATGGGTTTATAGATGCCTCGCTATTTATAGAAGTAGAAAATAAAGAAATAAGAATAGTCAAACAAAAGGAGGCCTAATTGGGCAAAGTAATTAAGATGAGTAAATCAAAACCGGGAAAAATTGATATTAGTGCAATGAAAAAGTTTGTTAACAAACAAGTTGGAATTGACATTGCACACGACCTCCGTCAGGATAACCCTACGGAAGTAAAGACTTGGATCCCTACTGGATCTAGATGGCTTGACTCTATAACGTGTAGAGGAAGGTATGGTGGCATCCCTGTTGGGAAGATCACTGAGATTGCTGGACTTTCATCAGCCGGTAAATCTTTTATGGCTGTTCAGATAGCCGCCAACGCTCAGAAGATGGGCCACACTGTGGTCTACTTCGATGCTGAAAGTGCTATCGATCCACAGTTTCTCACGACTGCGGGAATTGATGTAGACTCGCTACTCTACATTCAAGCTCTTTCTGTGGAAAAAGTTCTCGAGACAATTGAAGATTTGATGGGAGAGTATCCTGAGACCAATTTCTTATTCATTTGGGATAGTGTTGCTGCTACCTCTTCTGAAAAGGAAATTGAATCTGATTTCAATCCTCAATCTACCATGGCAGTCAAGCCTCGCATTTTTGCAAAGGCTTTTCCAAAACTAACAATCCCTCTTGCCAATCAGCAGTGTACATTGATCTTGGTTAATCAACTAAAAACTAACATCACTAGTAACGTTGCCGAAGCAATGACAACCCCGTTTGTTGCTCCGGGTGGTAAGGCGATTGAGTATTTCTGCTCCCAACGTATTTGGTTAACAAAGCGAAAGGCTAAGGCAGGGTATGTTACTGATGATTCTGGTCTTCGGGTTGGATCTGAGGTCAAAGTTAAGATTGAAAAATCTCGCTTTGGAACGGAAGGGAGAACTTGTGGGTTCAAAATCCTGTGGGGCGGAGAGGCACGAATTCAAGATGAAGAATCGTGGCTTGAAGCCTTGCGGTTATCTCAATCAGACCGTTTTCGGGTTGGGGGCGGTTGGTACTACCTTACTGATGCTAAAGGTAAGGAGCACAAGTTCCGATCTTCTCAATGGGTTGATAAACTAAGTGATCAGAAGTTCAAATCCCTAGTTTTTGAAATTATGGATGAAGAGATAATTAAGAAGTTCGATACCGAAGGTAAGAACTTTGAAGTCGACAAAGAAAAATAAACGACGTTGTTGAAGCATATGCCTCCATGCTCTTTTGAGCATGGAGGTTTTTTCTTTATTTATTTGACAAGCGTTATAATACAGGTTATATTATTAACATAATAGAGGGCAATATGAAAAAAATACTATATTGGAGTAAGGAGTCATCCGGCACCAATAAAGCAACTGGGTTATTAAAAAAGGAAACTGAAACAAAGTTTATAGTTCTTTCGGGTAACTTCCATATTGAACTACATTTTCCTAAAAAATTATATACTTATGAAGTCGTGGAGGACAAATGAAAAGAGTATTATTGATTGATGGACTAAACATGTTCATTCGAAGTTATATAGTGAATCCGACACTTGATAAAAAAGGGAGACCAATTGGTGGTTGCATAGGCTTTCTAAAGTCACTTCAAAAAGTTGTCAAGAAGTTTGAACCCGAGGAGGTAATAATTGCATGGGACGGGAACGAAGGGTCTCAACGAAAAAAATCACTAAACAAAAATTATAAAGAGGGGAGAGGGCCCATAAGGTTCAATCGTAGATTATACGATCTTACACCTGAGCAGCAAAAACAAAACAAAGCACATCAACTTTATAGATTAGTGGAGTATCTAAATGAATTACCAGTTATACAAATCGTTATTGACTATATTGAGGCCGATGATGTTATCGCTTATGGAGCACGGCACCCTTATTACGCAGGGTGGGATAAGATCATTGTTTCTTCCGATAAAGACTTTTATCAACTCTGTGATAACAAGACATATATCTATAGACCTATCCAAGATAAGTTGGTTTCAAAACAAAGTATTATTGACGAGTTCAAAATACACCCTAACAATTTTGCCCTTGCTCGTGCCATTGCTGGAGACCCAAGCGATAACTTACCGGGAGTGTCTGGTGTTGGGCTCAAGACAGTTGCTAAAAGGTTTCCATTCTTGGCTAATGAAAAGGAATCTACTTGCCAAGAGATTATTGCAAATTGTACAATGCAAGGAAAAAAGCTTAAATTACATGAGAACATTATCAAGTCTAATGATCTAATAAAGAACAATTATAAGATTATGCAACTTTACACACCAAACATTAGGCCGATAAACAGAATAATCATTGATAACGCAATATTGCAGTTTGAACCTGATTTTTCGAAACTAAATTTTATTAAATTGTTATTTGAGGATGATTGCTCGTATATCAACTTTGATAAAATGACCAGAATTTTAAATAATATAAAAAGATAATATTATACTTGTTTTTTTCGTGAAAAGAAGATATAATTATTTTACATTGGAGGACAAATGAAAATAGAAAACGAAACATTTATAAGATTTGGTAAAAAATTTCAAGAAAATATGTGCCAAATCATGCTGGAGGATAGACCATTCTTCGACCAGATATCGGAAGTTCTGCAGATAGAATTTTTTGAACTCAAGTATCTGCAGATATTTACTGAAACATTAATGAAATACAGATCTAAATATAATACACATCCAAACTATGAAGTTATGGAGGCTTTATTGAGAACTGAATTGAATCATTACGATGATGCCGCTGCGATTCAAGTCAGGAATTTTTTTGCTAGGATTATTAAGTCCGATGGTGTCAAAGAGGCTTCATTTGTAAAAGATAAGTCTCTTGATTTTTGCCGGAAGCAAGTTTTGAAAGGAGCGATGATGAAATCTATTAAACTAATCAAATCTTCATCGTTTGACGAAATTGAAAAGGTTATTCAAGAGGCTCTCAAGTTAGGAACTGACAACAACTTTGGTCATGAATACCACAGAGATGCATTAGCGCGTTTTGATGTCATAAATCGATCCCCTATCTCAACTGGCTGGCCTCGGATGGATGAAATAATAAAAGGAGGTTTAGGTAAAAATGAACTTGGAGTTGTTATTGCTCCTACTGGTGCTGGAAAGTCAATGGTTCTTGTCCACCTCGCCGCCCAAGCACTCAGACAAGGAAAAACAGTAGTTTATTACACTTTAGAATTGAAGGATACTGTAGTCGGTGGCCGTTTTGATTCTAATCTAACGGGCATACCCCTAAATGATCTAAGGCAGAGAAAAGAAGAGGTTCTCGAATCGATTCAAGATGTCGAGGGTACCTTGATAATAAAGGAGTACCCAACCAAGTCTGCCTCAGTGCAGACTATCAAAAATCATATTGAAAAACTAAAAAAGAGAGGTATAAGCCCTGATATGCTATTAGTTGATTATGCCGATCTACTTAGACCAGACAGGAATGGTAAAGAAAAGAGACATGAATTGGAGGAGACCTATGAGGGTCTAAGAGCGTTGGCACAAATTTATGAGATACCAGTATGGACAGCTTCACAAACAAACAGAAGTGGACTAAATGCAGAGGTAATAACGATGGAATCTATATCGGAGGCATTTAACAAATGTTTTGTAGCAGATTTTATCTTTTCTTTATCCAGAACTGTCCAAGACAAGCAAGCAAACAAAGGAAGAATATTTGTTGCAAAAAATAGAAATGGGCCTGATGGGCTAGTTTTCCCTTGCTTTGTTGATTGGTCTGATGTAACAATAAAAGTTTTAGATAGGAACGATAGTGAAGCCGAAATGCCAACAACTAAAGACGCACTAAGCATCTTGAGGCAAAAATATAATGAATTAAGCGCAAAATAGGAGAAGTAAATGAATTTAGAGAATAAAATTTTGTCCGACGTTACCGTACATATGAAGTATGCTAGGTATATAGAGGACGAGAATAGAAGAGAAAACTGGCAAGAATTAGTGACCAGAAATATGGATATGCACATTAAAAAATTCCCAAAAATGAAACAGGAGATACAAAATGCATACAGGTTCGTATATGACAAAAAGGTTTTGCCGTCAATGCGCTCTATGCAGTTTGGTGGTAAACCAATAGAGGTTTCTCCTAACAGGATATTCAATTGTGCTTACTGTCCTGTTGATAATTACCATGTTTTCTCTGAGATCATGTTCTTATTGTTGGGTGGTACTGGTGTAGGTTTTTCTGTACAAAACCACCATGTAGAAAAACTACCAGAGATCAGAAAGCCATCCAACAGGAGCCGTCGTTTCTTGATAGGTGATTCCATTGAAGGATGGGCTGATGCTGTAAAAGCACTTGTAGCGTCTTACTTCAAAGGCACATCAAAATTGCGCTTTGATTTTTCTGATATTCGCCCAAAAGGTGCAAGACTTGTTACATCCGGCGGTAAAGCCCCCGGTCCACAGCCACTTAGAGAGTGTCTAGTAAAAATAGAAGGAATGTTAAATGAAAAAGAAAACGGAGACCAACTTTCTCCCATTGAGGTTCATGATATCATCTGTCATATTGCGGATGCAGTTTTGGCTGGGGGTATTCGCCGCGCTGCTCTTATCTCTTTATTCAGCGCTGACGACGAAGAGATGCTCGCAGCGAAAGCAGGTGACTGGTGGGAACTTAACCCTCAACGCGGAAGAGCTAACAATTCTGTTGTCCTTATGCGGCATCGTATTGACCGTAATACTTTTATGTCTATATGGGATAGAGTTAAGGAGTCTGGTTCTGGAGAACCGGGTTTCTATTTTTCCAACGACAAAGATTGGGGGACTAATCCCTGCTGCGAAATAGGACTGAGGCCATATCAATTTTGTAATCTCACAGAAGTAAATGTTTCAGATGTTAGTGATCAGCAAGACCTTGAAGACAGAGTACGAGCAGCAACGTTTATAGGCACCCTTCAGGCTTCATACACGGACTTTCACTACCTAAGGCCTATCTGGCAAAGAAATACGGAAAAGGATGCCCTTATTGGTGTTTCTATGACGGGTATTGCTTCGGGCGGTATTCTAAGTTTAGATCTAAACAAAGCGTCTTTGTTGGTAAAGAGTGAAAATAGGCGAGTTGCAATGCAAATCGGCATTAGGCCTGCTGCTCGTACCACTTGCGTTAAACCAGCGGGGACAACCTCTTTGACGCTTGGTACATCTTCTGGTATTCATGCGTGGCATAACGACTATTATCTACGCAGAATACGCGTAGGAAAGAATGAAGCAATATATACTTATCTGCTTAATAATATACCTCAATTGATTGAAGATGATAAATTTCGACCGCACGATACAGCGATCATAAGCGTTCCTCAGATGGCACCAAAGAGTGCCATAACACGCCATGAAAGCGCACTAGATCTCCTCAAGAGAGTGAAGCATATTAGTGACACTTGGATTCAAGGAGGGCACCAAACAGGCCATAATACTCACAATGTTTCTGCTACTGTTACAATCAAACAAACTGAGTGGAAATGCGTTGGAGAGTGGATGTGGTTGAATAGAAAGTCTTACAATGGATTATCAGTTTTGCCATTTTCTGATCACACTTATGTTCAGGCACCGTTCGAGGATTGCACAAAAGAGGAGTATGAAAGTCTTTTGCAATATGTGAAAAGAATAAATTTGGATCTAATTATAGAAGAACAAGATGATACAAATCTGTCAGGTGAATTAGCCTGCGCAGGTGGATCTTGTGAAATCTTTTAGGAGAATATAATGAGAGAACGTTTACAAATTATTATTGAAGAACTGAAATCAGCGATGGTTGATGTTGACAAAGTGGAGTCTGGTACTTATGGATATAAAGCAGCCGCACCAAGAGCCAGAAAAGCAGCACTAGCAGCGATCAAAGAATTGAAAGAGTTGCGTGTTGAAATTCAAGAAAAGAAAAATTCTCACAATTAATCATTGACAAGAGCCTTATAGTGTGTTATATTATACTATAAGGTTTATTTTTTAACGGAGGAAAAATGCATTTTGAGCCAAAAAATCGTCATATTTTAATTTTACCTATAGAAGAAAAAAAAGAAAAATCTATGATCGTTTTACCCGATGATTATAAACAACCGCAGACCCCACATGTATTATGTGATGTCCTAGACATCTCGGCAGATTGTACACAAGAAATAGGTGTTGGGGATACAATTGTTGTTGAAAGAAGAATGATGCAGGAAGTAAAAGCCCGAGGAGAAACTAATTACCTAGTATTGGAAAATTACGTGTATGGGAGAATACGAGATGAATAAAGAACAATTGATAAAACTGATAAAAGAAGTTATAACCGAAGGCCGAAACAAATCTGTGTTGCTCGAGACCCCAACAATTAGCGAGGATAGGGAACCCAAGTACAATAAACTCATGGGCATTCTTCAAGGGGATTCTGACATTAAAACTGTTGGAATTATGTCTGGACAAAATCCGATGGCAACAGCACCAGACCCACGTTTAAATGTTTTCTTGGATAAGAAATTAAAAACAAGACTGGACAGTTTAGGTATAAAGTCAATGGCTATCGGAGGTATCTTCAGTGGACTTACAGAGAAGTCTCGAGTCATACTGAATGTGTCTGAAGATCAAATGGACCAATTAAATAGAGAATTTAAACAATGGGGCTTTGTTTTTGGACGAAGAATTGCAATCAAGCCGGGTGAAAATTTCATGGCTTTTACAATGTATGAGATTGACTATGATAACGATCAAGGCTTCAGAAAAGCACCGGGCTCAAAGGAGACAGGCTTTGTTATCACAGATAAAGAACTAAAGGACATTGATGACAACGTATCTTATGATCCAACATCTGGTAAAAAGTTTGGATTAGAATTATACCCAGACGAGGACTGAAATGTTGTATGAAAAAACAATCGACCTATACGGAGACGATATAGGCAAGGTTCAGTACGTCGATCATATGGGCTCTGATCTCACAATTGTGAACAGTGCCCGTGTTTCATTTGGAGTAGAAAAGGAGGAACTAGATGCTCGAGATAAAAAACTTATTAACTATCTTGTCAAACATAGGCACACGAGTACGTTCGAGCACAATGTGGTTACCTTTAAGTTTGTTGTTCCTTTATTTGTGCGCTCTCAACACCATCGCCATAGGACATGGAGTTATAACGAAATTTCCCGTAGATATACAGATAAAGATCTTACTTTTCATTGCCCAAATACATTCAGAACACAGCATAAGTCAAACAGACAATCTTCAAACAACGACGAAATAAATCCAATTCTTTACCCAGATTTGTCTGATCCTGAATTTGGATTAACTTGTTCCGATTCTATGAAGCAGCATGCGAAAAGGTCTTTGGAGTTGTTCGAACAGTTGATGTCAGCAGGAGTCTGCAGAGAACAAGCAAGAATGGTGTTGCCGCAAAGTATGTACACAGAGTATTACGGCACAGTCAATCTGAACAACCTACTCAAGTTTATAGATTTGAGAACTCACGACGGTGCCCAGCAGGAAATACAAGACGTCGCAGTGGCTTGCCTAGAAATAGCTTCAGATCTATGGCCTTCATCAGTGTGGGCCTATAGGAAACTAAAGAGTGCGTAAGAAGGGTGATCTGTTCTTTTTAAATAAGCGGGGGAAAATTTTATTCAAAGAAATAGGTGGAGAAAATGGTATTATAATGAAAGGCCCATATAAACTATTTGAGAGTAGATACGGAGACAAACCAGATCCTCTTGAGTACGACGCTTACGATATTTTAATAAATGGAATACTATTTAGAGAAGTGCCAATTAAATTTTTTAAAAGAGTGACGATAGATGAAGAAAGCAACAAGTAAGTGGAAATCTTTTCTAAAAGAGAATAAAGAAATTGATGATATTCTTGACAAAGTTAGAGACATCTTCTTTGGCGCATATGACTCTTGGACCGAAGAATACAAGTCTCTACATTCAGATAAAAATTTTCAAGAATATATGATCCAAATAAAAAATAATTCAGAAAATAAATTTTTTCATGATCCGAAGAAAATGAACAAAGTAATATCCGGCGCGTCTATTGGTATCTCACTATATTGGTCTGATAATGAAAAGCATGGCGTCGGCGACGAAAAAATGTGCGGCTATCTGATAACTAAAAAACTGAGCCTACTGCAAGATAAGTGCTCCGATGTTGAACTAAGTATACTGAAGAATGGTCTGTTTCAGACTGTAGTTACTACTGTTTCCGGAGATAGATCTAATCCGTTATATCCTGTAGAGTTAGCAGTCAGCTCAGGCTTTATAAATGGCCAACCAGTTGATGATGCATATATGACAACACGAGAAGGTCTACAAAGGTACGTTGTGCCCATTTTGAAGGGTGCTGGGTACAGCATAATATTAGAGCCTCCCAAGCCCGAACCAGAAAAAAGAAAGGAGAGAAATACTCCATTATCGCCGGAAGAAATGCTGAAAATGATGAGGCAGTTTGGCGAGAGAGACTAGAGGTATAAGTGGAAAACATAGAGTTACATTATGACACTATCAATATTGGAAAAACAATTACGTGCTTGTTGCACTCATTTCGAACAGAAACACCTTGTGTTCTGATATCGCCAATTCCGCCCTTCAATTTAGATGTTCAGTATAAAGACTATGACTTTTCATGGCTTGGTGTTGACAACCCAACACCATTGCAGGTATGGGACAGACTTTGTTTTTTGTTGAGCATGTCCGGAATTTTGCTTTTTCCTAACAATGTTGCGAGTTACCGTAAAGAAAATAAAAATTTATCGATCACAACAAATTATAATAAAAAAATAAACATTTCTTACAATAAAATAAATGAGTTTGATTCTAGAGAAACAGGGTGGAACTATGTGTATGATTTTTATAATTGGAAAGTTGGTGGAAACCATCCTGTAGATGAAATAAAAGATATCGATGATGAGTTTGTTAAATGCGTACGCTTTTATCCCTCGGAGAGAGAAAGCGTTACATCAAACGTGAAGGACATAGTTGGCATATCTTATTTGAATGACGAACAACTAAAAGACACCGAGTTTTCAACAATATACTCCAGACTAAAAATACTGAGAATGTTGAAGGACAAAGGTATAAATGGGAGTGTAGTTGGGTATAACTCGAAGGGTTTAGCGAAGTATAGAAAACCAGTAATAGAGTTGGATAAAAGAGTGGTGATCCCATATTATGTGCCAGATTTCTCTTTTCAAGAAGTCTATGATATGAAACAAGAAAGAGGTTATACATGGAAGTTACTAGAGAAAATGATACAACATACTTCCACTTAGCAGGAATTGTGCCTATTGCAGGCCAGCCTTTAGATTTTGAACAACCATGGCCAGATTGTCTAATGCCAATCGCACCTGATTATTCTTTGCTTGAAGCAGCGGTAGTGGAGTGTGCCTATGCAGGGTGCGATACTATATGGATTATTTGCAATGATGATATATCTCCTCTGATCAAGAAAAAGCTGGGTGACTTTGTCAAAGACCCCGTGTACGCCCACAGGAGACACGAGAGAAGACCAGACCAAAAGATTAGATATATACCAATATATTATGTACCTATACACCCCAAAGATAGAGACAAAAGAGATTGCTTGTCTTGGTCAGTCATACACGGATCTTTGTCTATATTCAAAATAGCTGATGAATTGTCTAGGTGGATAGTGCCAAATAAATATTACGTCAGTTTCCCTTATGGATACTTCCCGGCGTGGCAACTTAGAGAACACAGAAAAAAAATATCTTCTTCTAGAAACTTTTATATATCTTCTGACGGCAAAACTTTCAAAGATGGTTTATATACTTCTTTTACTTTTGCCAAGGAAGAGTTCATAGAGTTTCGCAAAGTTATTAGGACTGGCACCGGACGGTTCAAGCCCGGATCAGACTGGCGAGAGCATGATGCACTTCCGATTGAAGACAGATGGTCTGCTAGGTTCTTTCCAATCGAAAAAGTATTTCAACCTTTTGATCTGGCTCTGGCTAATCAATTACAAGTAGATAATTTCTATAACGTCTCTTCTTGGGGTGAATATAAGAAGTTTATTTATGCTAATTTTGATAAAGACATAAAACGCCCTACAAAGACGATTCTTACGAGACAAAAGTTCAAACCGATTGCAAGAAACTACTTAGAGCAAGATGAAGAAATTTAGATTAATATTCAAAAAATTATTAAACAAATACAGGTCTGAGTTCTACGAACTTGAATATGTCTCTGAAGTTATAAGGGAAACTAATCAAGAATTCGAAGAATATAAAAATAAATATATAAACAAAAAAAGGATAGCAATAGAGAAACTAAATGAGAAACACCAAGAAAGAATAAAAAATATTTTTTCTCCTTCTCCTTTAATCAAAAAAATATCCAAGGCTAGAGTAGAAGAAACTTACGATTCAAAAAAACTATTCAGACAGATAGCCAGAAAGTTTCATCCTGACAAATTATCACCTGATGACCCTCGCTTTGATGAATTTGAAGGTGTATTTAAAGCAGCGAAGAATGCTATTGATAATAATTCATGGGCTGAGTTGTTTGATATAGCAGAGAAATACGACCTAGAACTAGAAGATTATGAAACAATGAACGCATTGTTGAATAAAGAAATTTCACTCATTGGGATAGAAATAAACAGCAAGAAATCAACGTATGCTTGGCTTTTCCATAACTGCGAGAGAGATGAAGATAAAGACAAACTAATGAAGCGGTTTATGAAGCACATATATATTGAGTGGTAAATAAAACTTGACAACTCAATATAATCGTGTTATATTATAATTATAATAAGGGCTCGCAATGGCTTCGACGGGTTAGAATCAAGGGGAGAGTGCATGCAGGCGTGAATCAGCCTTAATCGTTCAAATTTTTATAAACGCAAACAACAATTTGTATTTCGAAGAAGCCCTAGCGGCTTAATCGGGTGGCCGCTCCGAGCCATCTATCCAAGAGGAGCAAAACAACAGGACAGTTGTAAAAATCAAAACAACTCAACGCAATAGGAC